>Ga0182016_10000901_pt1 | contig 36598 bp, 30 predicted proteins | sample 712S2MmetaG_FD_120491 | JGI IMG/M metagenome (GOLD analysis project Ga0182016, IMG submission 120491) | Permafrost microbial communities from Stordalen Mire, Sweden - 712S2M metaG | ecosystem: Environmental > Terrestrial > Soil > Wetlands > Permafrost | place: Sweden: Stordalen | collected...
CAGGCAAAGGTCATGAAGACATTCGACATACCCAGCAGTAGGATCGTGCTCATAAGATTGGATTGGTTGCACTCAGAGATCGTCGGTCGCGTGTCTCCGGCATGAAGAAGTATAGAATGCCGAATGCGGCCAACGCTACCGCGCCCAGGAAGAGAAAGCCCGTGTTGGAACCAAATCCGGTGCCACTTTTCGAACGGTGTGCAAAGCGTGCCAAAACGCCACACAGCTGCGGCCTGACGATACAAGCGTTCGCCGAAGCCAGCCGCATTGCCGGTGTGCGCAGGCCGTGTTCTTCGGCATCCGGCGTGCTAATAGCGACGGCGTGATGCGCGGACTTCTCGTGTGCCTGGCGCTGGCGAGCGCAGCCGTTGCCGCGCCGGCATCCACCCCTCTGGGGCTGGATTACAGCCAATACGGACCCTACGGCATCGTCGGCCCGGCATACATCGCCGCCGATAGCACCGGCGCCCTCTATACCATGATGCCGTGTCCCGCCAACGAAGCGTCGACGTACTGCGTGACCAAACTCTCGGCCGATGGCGCCACCATTCTCTGGCAGAACAATCTCGGGTTCGCTGGCCCGATGGCGGTGGATCCCACGGGCGGCGTGTATGTAGCCGGCTCGAATGCCTCGAATGGCTCCCTCGTTGTCGTGGAGAAGTTGAGCGCGGATGGATCCAGCGTCGCATGGCAAACGGTGCTCAGCGGCACCATCGATGCTCCCGGTACGGTGATCGGCCTCGCGGTCGATTCCACCGGCCGCGCGTTTGTGACCTGCGACGCGGTGATTGGGGGCGAAGTAGTTCGATTGAATGCATCCGGCGCAATCGATTTCGTTCTGCATGTGCCGATTGTGCCGGCCGCCATCGCGGTGGATCCAACAGGCGCGGACGTCGTTGTGGCGGCCGGAGCGGGGCTCGCACGGCTGGCGTCGGATGGCGTCACATGGCTCGATATCGCCCTGCCGCAGCCGCTCTTGCCGCCGTTCCTCGCTCTGGCGGTGGCTGCCAATGGGGATGCGGTGGTGTATGGCCGCGGCCCCGAGTCGACCTGGATCCTGCAGCGGGTCGATCCCGGAGGGAAGGTGTTGTTCTCCAACGCGATCCCCGGTTCGAACGGACCGATCTCGCCGATTTGGGCCGGCCTGGCATTGGATGCGGCCGGAAACGCGTACATCACCAGTTACAGCGGGTCCGCGCTATTTGCCGTCAAGAACAGCATCGCCCCGTGCGGAACCGCGTGGCTGAGTATGTTCGCACCGGATGGCTCCATCTTGCAGACCACCTATCTGCCGGGCGCCGGGTTGACTATGTATGGTGGTCTGCTCGTCGGGCCGGCGTTCTCCGGGTTGGTGGCGGTCAGTTCGGATTCCAGCGTGTTTGTGTTGGATTCGTCCGATGGCAGCACCGGGCCCACGCGCACCGGGCCGTTCCCGGCGCCGCCTTCCGGCGCGGGCGGATCGTCGGCCATCCTGTTTCATCTTTCCCCCAACGCCAACGCATCGCTCGCGCCGCTCGCCTGCTTGGGGAATGCGGCCACTTTCACCATCGGACCGGTCGCGCCCGGGGAACTGGTGGCGCTCTACGGCAGCGGTCTCGGGCCGCAGCAGGGCGTTCCAACGCAGGCCACGCTAACGACGCCGTTCCCGACCCAAGCCGCGGGCGTGGAGGTGACGTTCGATGGCACGCCGGCGCCGCTGTTGTGGGTCCAGAACGCGCAGATCAACCTCGCGGTTCCGTGGTCGGTGAGTGGGCCCACCACGAAAGTCTGCGTTACTTACAATCAGGTGCAGACCAACTGCCTGAGTTGGCCGGTGGCGGCGGTGTCGCCGGGCGTGTTCACGACGGATGGCGTCCATGCGGTGGCGCTGAATCAGGACGGTACGTTCAATTCGGCCGCAAATCCCGCGCCGATCAACTCGGTAGTGTCGATCCTGGCGACCGGTTTGGGTCCGATCAGCCCGGCGCAGGCCGATGGTTCCCTGGTTGGATCGCCGCTGCCTGTGAATACCCTGCCGGTCCAGTTGCAATGCCAGGGCCCAGCGAACTGTCCGAAGGAGATCACCTATAGCACCATTTACGCCGGGCCGGCTCCGGACGAGATAGCAGGAGTGAGTCAGATCAATTTCTACGCGGGCGATGCGGCCCCGGATAACGGCCTGGTTCCGCTCTATCTGGCGGTCCAGGCGCCATCCGGCCCGGTTTTGAGCAACGCCTTTCAGATTTACGTGACAGGTTCCTCAACGGCATCGCAGGCCGAAGCGCGAACCAGCCTTGCGGGGAAAAAATGATGGTACCGAGAGCCCTGTTGATTCTTGCCGCCGCGACTGCCAGTTTTGCGCAGACGGCCGCCCCGAGCTTTCTGCTCGGCATGGACTACAACGAGTGGGGCCCGATCAACCCCGGCTCCGTACCTACGCAGATTACCGCCGATAGTTCCGGCAATCTTTATATCCTGATGAGATGCACGGGCACGAGCGGCGCCGCTGCCTGTATAACCAAACTTTCGGCCGATGGGAAAACCATCCTGTGGCAGACAGTCCTCGGATACCCCAACTCCGTGGCTGTGGGCGGCGATGGCAGCATATACCTGGTAGCCGGTGCGGAGTTCAACCTGGTGGCGCAAAAACTCGCCTCCGATGGGACGACGGTGCTCTGGACCACCACGCTGGGGCCTATTCAGGGCTCGTCAGGCATGGCGGTCGATTCAAGCGGCCGCATGTTTGTGGGGCTGGGCGGCGAGGTAGTGCGATTGAACGCGGCGGGCGCGGTGGATGCGACATTCACGAGTTCAACTTGCGGGGCGCAGGTCCTCGCGGTAGACCCCGCGGGCTCGACTGTGGTGGCGGGCAGCGCGGGATGCCTGGTCCGCCTCACTCCCGCCGGCACGTGGACCGGCATCACCCTCGAACAGCCGCTTTCGGTACTGAACGCGGTCGCCGTGGCTCCAAACGGCGACGTCGTCATATTCGGAACCAGCCAGGCCGGCAGCTCGTTTCTGGAGCGAATTGACGCGTCGGGCGCCCCGGTCTTCACTCTCAGCAGCCCCGGAACGGCCGCGATGGCGCTGGACGCGGCTGGAAATACGTACACGGTCGGCTACAGCGGCTCCTCTACTCACCTGGTGAAGAACTCTCTGGCGCCATGCGGAACCACGTGGCTGAGCGTGTTTGCTCCCGATGGCTCGGTCTTACAGACCACTTACATTCCCGGCGGCGAGTCCGGCAGCGAGTTCGGATATTTCTATAACGGGACAATCGCCATCGGCCCCGATTCCTCCGTACATGTCCTGGATCTCACCGACGGAACGATGCCGCCCACGCAAATCGGTCCGTTTCCGGAATTCGGCGCGGAGTTCGATGCGGGCGTCAACGGCCCCTCGAACGCGCTCTTTCGCCTCTCGCCGAACCCGAACGAGCAGACCGTTCCTCTGGCGTGCATCGGCAACGCGGCCAGCCTGGCCCAGGGGCCGATCGCGCCGGGTGAACTGGTGGAACTGCTCGGCAGCGGGCTCGGACCGCACCAGGGAATTCAGACCGGCGCCACGCCGCAAACGCCCTACCCGACTCAAGCCGGCGGCGTGACGGTGACCTTCGACGGCAAGCCGGCGCCGCTATTGTGGGTGCAGGACGGCCAGATCAATACGATAGTGCCGTGGTCCGTGGCAGGGCCCACCACCGAGATTTGCGTGACCTACAACACCGTCGAGACCGATTGCCTGAGCTCGGCGGTGGTGCAGGCTGCGCCGGGAGTCTTTACCACCGATGGCACGCACGCGATAGCTCTGAATCAGGATGGAACGCTCAACTCGGCGGCGAACCCGGCGGCGCTCGATTCCACTGTGACGATCTTCGCCACCGGTCTGGGGCCGATCGATCCGCCGCTGGCCGATGGCGCGCTGGCGGAGCCGCCGCTTCCCGCGGACACGCTGCCGCTCGAACTGATAGGGGGCTGCGCTAACCTCCAGGGCGGCATTCCCCCTATTTGCATCGCCTATTCCCAATACCCGGCTCTCTCCGCCGGGCCCGCGCAGGGTTCGGTGGCGGGGCTGAGCCAGATCGTTATCAACGCCAGCGATTTCTTCAAGCAGACCTTCCCGCCGCAGCAGCTGTCCTTGGCGGTGCAGGAGGCTTCCGGAACGGCCCAAGCCAACAGCAACGAATTCACCATCTACCTTGCCGGCCAGTGAGGGGCCCGGGCGCTATTCATAACGTTCTTGGCCAGGCACGGAGACCTGGGAAAATATTCCGGGCCGGCCTCGATGCCCGCGTCTCGACGAACGACCGGCAGACGCTGGGATGTAGAACCGGGCCATGCGGGAGTATGTCGCCCCTTCGCCGGCAACAACCTTACGGACCGTTTGCGCGTCGTGCCCAGCCCCGGGCAGCGGCCGTTTTATCGTTTTCACCCTGGACGACCTGGATGAACTGGCGGGCTACGTAGTGGCAGAAGCAAACCACGCAAGAGTCAAGAAACTCGAGAAGGAGCTTCGTCAGTTGTACGGCCGGATCGCGGACACCCTGGAATCCCATACGGATGAGCCCGACGAATCCGCCCATTGAACGCACCGCAACAGCGGACGAATCTTACCTGTCAGGCTAACATACGCAGCCTTCCCGAAAGCTCACGAAGAATCGTCGCGCTTCGCGACTATTTCTGGGCCCAGCCCCATGCTACGCGAGCGCCCGGAACTACCTCGCCTCAGCGCCCTCGGCCACCTCCGCGCTCTCCGGTTTTGACTTTGATTTTGCTTTTCTCCGCGCCTCAGTGGCTTCGGTCTATGGGGTGAACTTCATTACGGTATCGATGCGGAGCGGAGAGAACTTAATATAGCGGCCCGAATGGTATTGGGGCCGGGCCGCTAGCCGGCACATCTCAATGATTTGCCCTGGGTTTCCGCGGGCGCTCTCCAGCACCTTGTAACGGAACTCAGCGAGATCGAGATGGCGCAGTTGGAAACGATCGGCGGCTGCCTCGAACAGTTGTTCGGCGTCGTGCTCATGGAACGGTGGAATATGGAGTGCGTTGGCCGGGTTCCAGAAAAGTCTGGCCAATGTTCCCAGACTGAAGGCGTCCCGTGAGGCCGCGAAAAGAGCCATGCCACGCGTATGATAGATTCGCTGCAGGAAACGGTAGGTTGGGAAGCTGGCGCCGGCGATGCCGTCCAACACCATCGGCGTGGGCGAGCTTTCCATCGCAGTCCACAGGAGACCCTTGAGGCGAACGCTGGTTTGAGCTGCGAGGCAGTCTTCGGGACCGGCGATCAGCGCGCGCGCCATCGATATCAATAAAGCATGCAGGGTCGGCTCCCAAGCGATGTACAGCACGTGACGATTACGGGGAAGCGCTTCTTGGATGAGCCTGGTTTTGCCGCTGCCTTGTGGGCCCAGCAGTAACAGAGGATCGCCCGTGGCGAAGGCCAGACTCAGGCGTTCGAGCTCCCTCGCCATCCCCAAGAAGGGAAGTTGCGGTTCCATTCGAGCGACCCGTTACTTCACGACGAGCACGTTGCATGGCGCGGTGCTTGTCAGGTTGTGGGCCGTGCCTCCCCAGAGATGCTCGTATACCTTGGAATGTCCCGTGAAGCCGATCACCAGCAGATCGATGGCATTCTCGCGGACGAAATCGCCGATTACCCGGACGGCTTGGCCGGGCACGATCGCCGTCTCGATGTCCACGGAGCGCATGGCGGCGCGCACCCGGCAATGCTCGGCAAGCTGTCCGAAATAACTGTCGGCGCGGTCTTTTTCCTCGCGAAGCTCATCGATCACCTCGGCGTGGCGTGGAATCTCCTCTTCCACGCAGATCATGCGGAGATGCGCGCCCAGCCGCGCGGTAAGGTCGACGGCGAAATCGAATGCCTTGCGGGCGCTATCGGAACCGTCGTGTGCAATCAGGATTCGCTCGATCATACTATTCGCCGGCGTCTTCGGCCATGGTTGTCATGGTCCGAACGGCCCTCTCCGATTTAGGTAGCAGGTGCTTGGGCAGGAACCAGGCGTTGGCGATCGCCGTCGGTATCACGGCACTGGCGATCACGGTTGCCACCAGGTGCGAGTACTGGGCTTCGGTGATGATCTGGTGGTTCAATCCGAAGAGCGCGGAAATAGTTCCAAAAGTCAGCCCCGTCGACATCATGAGGGAGTAATAGAGCCCCTGGTGCCCCTCGTGGTTGAAGGCGCGGACGGTGGGGACGAGCGGGACCATTTTGCTGATCATTTTGGCCGCGAACAGCGCGAGAAAAGCGAATGGTGTGGCCATGAGTGCGGGTAAGGAGACTAGCGATCCCGCGCGAATAAAGTAGAACGGCGTAAGAAATCCGAATGTCAGGGTTCGCAGACGGCGGATCAGAACGTGATCCTTGCCCACCGTTCCGGCCAACACCATGCCGATGATGTACGCCGGCAGAACCGCTTCGCTACCGGCCCAGGCCGACAGTCCGCCCATCCCGAACAGCAGAAACAGTATGTACTTGGCTTCCAACTCCGACACGCGGCCGCCGTATTTCCGAAAGAACCACGGCGTGACGAACGGCAGCGCCGCGAAGACAATTACACTCGCGCCCACAAAGATCAGGGTCCGCATAGTGAACGGGGCAAAGATGAGGCCCAAGGCGATTACCGTTCCGAGGTCGTTCACAAAGCACGCCGCGAGAATGCCCTTGCCAAAATCGGTGCGGTTCAAGCCGAGCTCCAACATGACGGCGTACACGACGGCCACCGAGGTGGTAGACAAGGCGACTCCTGCAAGCCAGCTGGAGGGAATGGACCACTTCAAGATAAAGTGAGCCACCGCCGCTGCTCCCAGAAAGGGAGCGAAAAAGCCGACCAGTCCCACGACGGAGGCTTCCTTCCATTTCGTGCGGAATATAGCCGGGTCCAGTTCGGCCCCGGCGAGAAACGTGAGTACGATGGCTCCCGTCCCGGCCAGGAAGCTGACCCAGGCCGACTTCGCCCCCAGCACTTCGGTGCCGATGAGGGCGCCGATGATGAGCTGCGCCACCGTACCGACCACGATCTCTGAGAGCGCGGTCGAGATCCTGAACCAAATCGACAACAGCGTGGCGATCAACGCAAGGATCAGCCAGAGCGCTGCTGAAAACCAGACCTGTTGCATGCCGGTCTCCGGTATTCAAATTTAGCTGTAGGGATTCAGCGGAAGCCCCTACAGCAATTCCTGCTGCAGGAGTCATTGGCCGCTGGGAGAGCGACGGTTGGGCGAACTCCACCGCCTGATCAGAGAATAGCAGCAAGAGCGGAACGCTGCAATAATATCGCATGACACCGCTGTGAGAGTACTGATCGTTTCGGATCTTCACGCCAATCTCGATGCGATTCGCGGGCCGGCCGGCTTTCCGGCGGTGAGCGATCAAGACATTATTAACCACAGGGACACAGAGGCCACGGAGGCGTAACGGCGTCTCACTTCTTCTTTTTCGGGGCGACGATTTCCGATAGCAAGTCGGGCGTATTTTCGATGCGGACCAGGTGCGGGTACTTCTCGCCGCCGTGGTAATCCACGCTGTATGTCTTGTAATACTCGCCGTCTTTGATGAGGAGTTCCAGGGGCTTGGTGTCCGTTACCGCTTTCGCGATTGCCTCCCGCAGTATGGTGGTGGTGAACTGCCGGCCGTTCACGGCGACGATGTGGGTAGAGGGCGTGATCGCCGCCTTGCCGGCCGGCCCATCCATTGAGATATCGACGATCGATCCGTCTTCCTTGACTCTCAGACCCAACGAGTAGTTCAGGTTGGTGTCGTCTTCGGCGGTGGCGAAGAATTCCGATTCGTCGCCGTCGTACTTCAACTTCCAGCCGGCGTGTTCGATTCCGCCGAGGGGGGCGTGAGGGCTGGTGGTAGACACCCGTTCGTGCAGGAAGCCGGCCCAATCGTAGGGCTGGACGCCGTTCAGGGCAGCGATGACGTCTGCGAGGTCATAGGGTTTCATAGCCGGCGCTCCGCCCGGACCGCCGTGAAATGCGCGGCAGAAATCGTCGAGCGACTTCGTGCCCTTGCTGAGTTGCCGGATGGTCACATCGGCGTCGAGCCAGATGAGGACGCCTTCGGGGTAGAAGTCGACGCCGCGGCGGTAGTCGGCATAATCGTTTCCGGCCTCGTATAAATAGGGCGCGGACACGGCGGTGTCTTCCAGCGGACGCCAGCGCCGGCCGTATTGGTTATCGAGGAACGCCGCGGTGGTGGCGAGCTTGTCGCGGTAGTCTTCGGGCTTCCAAAGAGCGCTGCGCGCGGTGAGTATTTCGCCAAGATATTCGGTGAGACCTTCGTACACCCACAGCAGATCGCCCTTCATGGGAGTGGAGTAGCCGCCATCGCGATCGTCGGAAGTGAGACCGCGAGGGCGGCGGAACTTGCCATTCCAGGAGTGGACAAACTCGTGCGAGAGCAGGTCCGCGCTGGCGCGCTGCTTATCGGGATCGATGAGCGTGCGCTCGTCGTCGCGGTCGTCGCTCGACTCGTGATGTTCCAGCCCGAAATGCGCCACGTGATTGCTCAGCGTGAAGAGGAAATGGTAGCTGCGATAGTGCTGCGAGCCGAAGAGCGCGCCGGCCTCTTTCACCAGGTTTTGATACTGGCCGATCACCTCCGGGCTCACTTCGAGAGCGCGGTCGCTGTCGGCGGCGAGGTGCAAGTAGTGCGAAATGCCGTTCTCGGCCCCGAGCTCGATGGTGCGGTAATGGGCGCCGGTGGAAATCGGCGAATCGATCAGTGTGGTGAGCGATGACGGCTGAAACTGGATCTCGTTGCCGGACTCCTTGGCGATGGGGAGCGCGGATCCGAAGCGCCAGCCGTTGGGGACGCGCAGGGTGGCCTGGTATTGCAGATCGTCAGGCTGGCTGCCTTGCGGATAGAGGAGCACCTGATTCCAATTGAGCACCGCCAGCTCGCTGGTGGCGGAAGCGGCGGAGGTGAATCCTCCGCCCTCGGGCGGGGAAATGAAATCGAATGCGACGTCGAGCGATGTGACGCCGGCGGGGACGTCGAAGTGGAATGCGAACATGTTGACGTCATCGCGTTTCCAGGCGATGGTTTGGCCTCCGCCCTGCACGTTCAGGCCGACGAGGTTGGAGATCGGGCCGGTAGGGGCGTGTTCGCCGGGAATCCACTGCGGGTAGAGCAGCGTGAGGGGTCCGGGCTTCGCCGGCATGGTCATGCGGACGTGGAAGAGGCGGCGCGGCGCGTCGGCGGCGTCCACCTGAAGGCGGACGGGGGGCTGGCCAAAAGCTGACATCGCGGCTACCAGCGCGATGATCGAAAGTCGCATATTTTCGATTGTTGCGCATTTCGGCGGGAAAGAATAATCACCGCAGAGACGCGGAGACGCTGAGAAAAACAAAAGGCAAAGTAAAACCCGAGGGCGCTGAGGTGGCTGAGGACGCAGAGGGGAACATGGCGGGAGTAGCTCCACGTTCGGATGTTAGTTTGCGTCTAATCTCGATAGATAGCTTATGAGTAAACTACTTTTCGCACCGGCTCTGGTGCCGGCGGCGTTCTGCCAGGCGCCCACCGATCCGCCGCCGATCCTGCAGATTGCTTGTGAATTCGGGCATTCCGAGGGTCCGGTGAAACCGTATGCGGCGGCCAAGGCTGCGGTGGATGCGATGGGCCTGTCATCGGCTACGGGTACGCCGCAGACGTGGACGATCGAGCTGCACAACAACTTTGCGAGCGTCGAGGATCTCGACAGGGCGATCTTCCCGATAACGCCCGCGCCGCGCGCGCGCGACGCGTATGGTCAACTGCAGGAGGATCTGCTGGCGCCGCCACATACCATGATTGCGCTGTACGAGCCGGAGTGGAGTTACCGGCCGGACGACGCCGTCCGCCTGCTGCCCAAGGCACGGTACATGGAAGTTACTATTCATCGAATCCGGCAGGGGTTGGAGAGCGATTTCGAGCATCTGGTGCACCCGCGCAAATTGACCAACGAGAGCGTCAATCTCAATCGGCCGGAGCTGGCCTATCGCGTGTTTCTCCGGGGCGCCGGTCGGCGTGTACCTGGTGATCGCTCCTCTGGCCAATCCGCGCGCAATGGATGACGGAGTGGCTGACGTGCCGGCGTTCGCCGCAGGGGTGGTCGACGAGCGGGCGAAGTCGGCGCCTAAGCAGGCGGAGCTCGAGATCGCGCGCGAACACCTGCTGTTCCGCGTGGAGCCCCGGCTCAGTTATGTGTCGGACGACTTCGCGGCGGGCGACGCAGGTTTCTGGCGGGGGAAGTGAAGAAACCGCTTGCTCACGCGCGCGGCCCGGTAACTTATAATGAGAACTCAACATGCCATCAGAACTCCTCATCCAGTGTCCCGATGGTCAGATGAAGACTGTTCCACTGACGGGTGAGCGTCTGTCCATTGGACGATCGAGCGCCTCGGAACTCTGCTTTCCCGAAGACGCCGGCCTTTCGCGCCAACACTTCGCATTCGAATCCGAAGGCGAAAGCTGGAGCGTGCGCGATTTGGGCAGTAAGAACGGCACCTTCGTCAACAACATTCCGCTGAAAGCCAAGCTCAGCCTTAAGCCCGGCGACCGCATCACGGCCGGACATCTGGTGATCGTGTTTGAACCGGACGCCGCCGATCCGGCAAAGGGCGTGGTGGTTTTCGAGGGCGGCGATTCCAATTCGCCCACTACATCGACGGTAGTCACCAGCCTGGAGGGTGCGCTCTCCAACCAGACGATGGCGATCCAGGCGGGCGGCGCGAAGACGTCGGCGCCTATGCAGGCGTTGATTCGCGCGGGGCAGGAATTGTCGGAGAACCGGCCGCTGGCGGAGCTTTTCCCGGTGATTTTGGACCTGGCGATTCAGGCGGTGAATGCGCAGCGCGGCGTGTTGCTGATTCTGGAAGGCGAGAACCTGGCGCCGAAGGCGCATAAGGGCGAGGGCTTCCGCATATCGAGCGGCGTGCGCGATCGCGTGCTGAAGGAGAAGAGCTCGATTCTGGTGCGCGACGCTCAGATGGACGACGCTTTCAAGGGTCGCATGAGTATTGTGGAGCAGAAGGTCCACACTATGATGGCGGTACCGCTGCAAACCAAGGAGCGGATTATCGGCCTGATCTATGTGGATTCGCCGTTCGTTCTGCGCGAGTTCACCAAGGACGATCTGAGTCTGCTGACGGTGATGGCCAACGTGGCGGCCATTCGCATCGAAAATGCGCGGCTGGCGGAAATCGAGCAGACCGAGCGCATCATGCAGCGCGAGCTCTCGCAGGCCGCGGAGATTCAGGGGCGGATGCTGCCCGACAAAGCGCCGACCGTGCCGGGAACCGATCTCGCCGGGTTCAATGTCCCGTGCCGCACGGTGGGCGGCGATTACTACGACTTCTTCCCGTATTCCGATGGCCGCGTGGCGCTGGCGCTGGGCGATGTTTCGGGCAAGGGCATGCCCGCGTCGCTGATGATGATGGCGCTGCATGCTCGCGTGCAGGTGCTGGCGGAGGACCCCGGCAATCTAGCGGGCTTCATGACGCGCCTCAATAAGGCGACATGCGCGAAGTGTCCGAGCAACCGTTTCATCACGTTTTTCTTCTGCGTGTTCGATTCCAAGACTGGGGAACTCACGTTCGCCAATGCGGGACACAATCCGCCGATTGTGATACGCGCATCGGGCGAGGCGGAGATGCTGGAAGGCGGCGGCTGCGTGCTGGGGATTCTACCCATCGCGCCATACAGCGAGATGCGCATCCAGCTGCAGAAGGGCGACATGCTGGTGCTGTATAGCGACGGCGTGACGGAAGCCAACGACGTCAACCAGAACGAGTACGACGAGGAGCGCTTCATCGAGGTGCTGAAGGCGCACCGCACCGAGCCGGCGTCTGAAATCGTGAAAGCGGTGACGCAGTCGCTCGCCGAGTTCGCGGCGGGCGCGCCGCAGGCGGATGATATTACGTTGGTTGTGGCGAAGGTCGTCTAGGGCGATTTCGAGATGGCCAGAAAAAACAAAATTCCCTGGCTGGATTATACGGGGCAGGACACAGCCGAGATTCTCGCGTGCAAGGGCACGCACCGGATCGATTCGCTGCTGAGTGCACTCGAGCAAGCGATCCAACTCCGCCAAAGCAGGACGCCTGAGGTCGAGACCACTCCGGAAGAGCTCACGTTGCTCGCCATCATGGCTTTGCGGCGAGAGGTGAACAACGGAGGCTACCACCAATTCTTCGTGAATTCGTCGCGCCAATTTGCCTTGACCGTTGTGACGGCCCTGGAGACTGTTGGCTGCGATACGACGGCCGCGATCACTCAAAGAGCTCTCGACGCGCTCGACCTGCATCCAATGACGCTCGAAGCGATCGGAGATTCCATTTGCAAGCCGAATGAGAAGCGCGATCAAACTCTGGATACGTTGAACCAGCAGTTTTACCGGATTGTCGAAACTGACGAGAAACTCTTTGCCTTCGTCGAATCCCATCGGCAGGCATTCGTCCTCGATAAGGTGGAGGTCGCCCCGCGGCCGCCCGAGCGAGGCAATCACAATCTCATCAAGCTCGGCGTCGGCCTGGACTTCGCGCCCAGGACGGAGCCGACTTTCGAAGCCGTACGGAAACTGGCGGCAGAAATCGCGATCAGGGAGGAAATCGAGCCGGCGGAATCCGGACTGGATGGCGCGGCTTACGAGTTTCTGTTCAAATTGTTCCTTAAAGCCGGGGACCTGGAGAAGTGCGAAGCTTTCGCCGGGCCCGCCTTCGATCTGACTCGCGAGGACACCAGCCACTGCGTGCTGCAGAGAGAGTGGGTGACGAAGCTGATCGTGGCATCGAACTTCGTCCGCGCCGATGAGGTGACACTGCAGTATCTGGAGTATCTGAACGGCGACGACACTTCCATTCGATTTATTAAGAACCGGATCAAATTCTGGGCCGATCCGCTGCGAAAGCACGGCGCGGAACTGCCCAGGTCGAGCGCGTTTTTCCGCGCCCATTTTCCGGATGTGAGCGTTTGATCAAAGACTATTTCCCGCTAAGGCGCAAAGGTGCAAAGAAATACAGGCTCAGTTGGCCGGGCAGTTTGGCCGCGAGGGCCTGGTCGCCTTCGCGCGGCTTCAGTTAGGCGCGAAGAGCGCTGACAAGATCATCGGCGGCTGAAGGTCACGGCGCGAATCAGGGGTTTGGGCCGGCAAGATTAGGCGCTGGAACAACCGGTGGTACTGTTATCGCTAGAGGCTGGGGTGAGCTCGGTGAGCTGGGCAGTGCATGCCGAGGCGCTGGAATAAGTTATCCGAACTCCACCGTGGGGAGCAGGCGCGGTGGGCGGCGAGCCTTCGCGGCTTGTTCGAATGCGAATGCGAGGCGTAGCAGCACTGGCTCGCTCCAGGCCGTGCCGAAGAACGATATCCCGACCGGAAGTCCGTGGACGAAGCCGGCCGGAACGGTGATGTGCGGATAGCCGGCCACGGCGGCGGGGGTGGAGCATCCGCCGGTGTCGTGGTCGCCGGTGACCCAATCGATGAGCCAGGCTGGTCCGGCAGTGGGCGCGACGATGGCGTCCACTTTGTGCTTCCTGATCACGGCATCGATGCCTTCGGCCCGGGCCAGACGGTGGTTTCCGGATAACGCAGAGAGGTACGTCACGTCGTTGAGATTGCCGCGCTGCTGCGATTCCAAGAAGAGTTCCTGCTCGAAGTACGGCATCTCTTCGCGGCGATGCTGCTCGTTAAAGGCGATCAGTTTCTCCAGAGTCAGGCCGGTCTTGCGCGCTTCGAGATAGGCGTTGAGATCGGTCTTGAACTCGTATTGCAAGACGAGGTTTTCGTTGGTGTCATACTTGCCGAAGGAAGGCAGGTCGGCGGGATCCACCAGGGTCGCGCCCATCTGCTTCATTTGCGTGAGGCAGGCTTCCATGAGTTTCTGGACATCGGGCCCGAGGTCATAGAATTTGCGAGCTACGCCCAGGCGAGCGCCGCGAAGGCCGTCGAGCGTGAGGAATTTGGTGTAGTCCGGCTGGGCGCGCGGTCCTTCCGCGAGGGCGCCCAGCAAGATCGCGGCGTCGCGCACAGTGCGCGCCATCGGTCCGGCGGTGTCCTGGCTGTGGGAGATGGGGACGATGCCGCGTCCGCTAAGAAGACCGACGGTAGGCTTGATGCCCACGATGCCGTTCATGGAGGACGGGCAGACGATGGAGCCATCGGTCTCCGTGCCCACGGCGACTGCGCAGAGGTTCGCGGCGACGGCGGCGCCAGATCCGGAGCTCGACCCGCAGGGATTGCGATCGAGCGCGTAGGGATTGTGGGTTTGGCCGCCGCGCCCGCTCCATCCGCTGATCGAGCGTGAAGAGCGGAAATTGGCCCATTCGCTGAGGTTGGTTTTGCCCAGGATCACGGCGCCGGCGGCGCGCAAACGCTCCACGATGGCGGCATCGCGCGGTGTGGGCGCATCGACGAGGGCGAGCGAGCCGGCGGTGGTGTGCATCTTGTCGGCAGTATCGATATTGTCTTTGATCAGCACCGGCATGCCGTGCAGGGGACCGCGCTTGGGTCCGCGGTCGAGCTCGGCCGCGATTGCGACGGCATCGGGATTGACCTCGATGACCGACCGCAGTGCGGGATCGACTTCGCGGATGCGCGCCAGATAGCGCTCGGTGAGCTCGCGGGCCGAGAAGCGCGAGAGGCCGGCGATGGTGGCCTCTTCGAGGTCGGGCGTCTGGGCTGAGGAGATGCCGGCGAACATGGCGGCGGCCGCGCCTTCGAGGAAGATGCGTCGGCGGATCATGCACCTGATTATCGCTCGATTGCCCTCAGAAGAATATTCACCGCAGAGACGCTGAGACACAGAGAAAACGAAAAATCAAAATCAAGACCGGAGGGCGCTGAGGGGGCGGAGGACGCGGAGGGGCCGGTTGGCGCAACGGGCGGTGTATTACTCTGGAAAATATATGCTCACCGACCTAGTGCAGATTCGCCTGCAGGGCGAGAAGAAACGGCCGGAGAACGAGCGTTTCCGCAAATATCTGAAGTCGCACAGCCATTCCGACCGCGCGCTGCGCCATATCGCCGAGGAAATCGAAGAGCAGATCGATTGTACGGCGTGCGCCAATTGCTGCAAGTCGGCCACGGTGACGTTCGCCGGCCGCGACGTGGAGCGACTGGCGCGATACCTGCGTATCACGCCGGCGAAGTTCATTGCGGATTATACCGAGCAGAGCGCCGAGGAGGGACGGATCTTGCGGCGGACCGCGGAAAAAGGCTGCGTATTCCTGGAGGGCAATCTGTGCTCGGTCTACGATGCGCGGCCGGATACCTGCCGGCGGTTTCCTCATGTGGTTCGCGGGCAGGGATCGATTGCCAGCCGGATGTGGCAGTTCATCGACCGTGCCTGCTATTGTCCGATCGTGTTCAATTCGCTCGAGGCGTTCAAAGATACCCTCCGATACCCGCACTAAGGGGACCCGCAAAATAACTTTTGTTCGACTCTTGCCGAGATAGCTCTTTCGGACTATATTCGGTTCAACTCGGGATGTATGTTTCAATCATGGGAGCGGTCAGGCGGTGTCGTCCGCGTTGCTTCTGCCTCCTACTGGCTCTGTCGATCTTGCCAGGTGCGCGGGGACAGGAATCGCTTCCGGTGGAGACGGCCGCGCTCAGTTTGGCGACCTCTCCCGCTGTCGCAACGGGAAACAACTACACGCCGCTCACACGGCACGAGCGCTGGCACGGGTACCTCCACGAGACGTTTCTGTGTACCCAGCCGGCGCTGCAGGTGTTCGGGACGGCGCTTCACGATCGTCTCGGGCACGCGCCCACGCAATGGTGTGTGGATTTCCACGGCTGTACTCACCGCGTGTGGCATGCGTTGGAGCGCACGCCGTTCACATACAACGAGTCGGGCGGACGGGTGGTGGATGTGTCCGCATTGACGCTTGTGAAGAAACAGACGATTGACATTGGCCGGGCCCGGCACCATAATCAGCTAGCACAAGTGGAGGTCGCCGATGGCGCCAACGAGGTTGACCGAAACGAACGTCAAGAGCCAGATCCGGAAGCTTTCCGGCATTGGCGCAACCGAAGATCAGATCGACATGCGGGGGACGATCGGCCAGCGCATCGATAAGATAGGCACCAAGGTGGAGGATGAGGCCGGCACCGGCCAGATCGATTCCTCGGGGGGATAGGCCGGGTAGGCGCCTACGCTCGCCGGGGCAAGCTAAAGCATACCCCACGTCTAGCGGCCAAGCTTCTTTTCCAGCTCCGCCATTTTGGCGCGTTCGGTCGCGCTTAAGCGCTCTTCGGCCACCGCCAGGGGCTCGGCGAATTCGCTTGAGTATTGGTAGGCGGGATCGGTCTTCTCCTTGCGCTGGACCAGGATCTTGTAAACTTCCCAACTATAGAACAGGCCGGCCCACTGCTGAAATTCCGACTCGTCTTCAGGAGTGAGGGTGCGGACGGCCGGCGCCTTTTCGAGATCGATGGGAGTTCCGATTTGCAGCCAGTGCTGGGGCCCGAAGTAGAGCGACTCCAGTCCTACTTTCTTGCCTTCTTCGGCCAGATGGCTGAAGTTGACGTCGGTAGTCATGTCATTCAGAGTCGGGGCATGATACGGGTTGGCCTGCGAAGTGGAACTGCCCTGTCCGTACATGCGGAGGTGGTCGAAATCCTGCGCCAGGATGCCGTCCCAGTTGGAGCCGTAATCGATGGTGATCACGTAGCCGGCCTTCAGCGCCGCGCCGGCGCCTTTGATGAACTTACCTTCGCCTAAGTTGATGTAAGTCACCATGCCTTTGCCGCTCTTACTCAGCGCGTAGGCGTAAGAGTGGGCGTATTGGCGAAGATGTTCCGTCAGCTCGGGGATAACGGACGCCGGGACGTAGACTTCCTGGAACTGCAGCAGGTTGACCTTTACTTCGTAATTGGACGATGCGCTGAAGGCGTCGAGGATGGCGGAGAATCCGGCCTTGCTCAGGAAAATGCGCTCCGGTCCGGGTGGATTCTCGCCGCCGAACAGTTTCTGGCGGATCGCCCGATCGTCCGCAACGATCGTCTGCTTGGCGGCCGGCGGGATGGCGGATTCCACCTTTTTCCAGTTGTCCACGGAAACCGAGGGCACGGTGTAAGCGAGCTCGGCGGCGCCGTTCATGCTGAGAATGACCTTGTGGACGCTGAAACAATCCGGCAATTCATTGGAGAGAATGACGCCCTTGAGGCTTTCCTTCGCGATGGTCGCGCCAGGATCGGTGGCATCGCCCAGACGCGCTTCGAAGCGTTCTCCGAAGCGTTCATTGCGCTTCTTCTGCTTGGCGCTCAAGGCGGGAGAGCGATCGTAGCAGGCATACACCGTCTGCTCGCGGAATTCCTTCCAGCGCGGATCGTCGCCCGACATCGCCTGCTGGTCGATATAGGCCAGCACCGATTCGGCCATGGCGCCATCGCCTGCGCCGAACTCGGCGATGGTGAATTTGTCCTTCGGACCGAGGCTGCCGGCCTTGCGCATGCCGTCCCACATCTGGAACATGTGCTCGGTGATCATCTGGCCGAACGAAGGGTAGAGCGCGATGGGGAAGGTCTGGTAATCGGAAGAGAAATTCACGCGTCCGCTGGAGTAATAGCCGGCCGTCGGGTGGAAGAGGACGGTATCGAGATAGTCGTAGAACGAAGGGAAATAGTCTTTCACGGCGGCCGGATCCACACCGGGAGCAAGTTTGATCTCGTCCCGAACATCCCAGGCATTTACGAGTTGCCGGTCTTCGGCAAAGAGTGAGGCGCAGAACGCGCCGGCTATCGCCAGCGCGCCCAAAAACTTGCACGTGGCGATCCTAGGGCGCATTTTTGCCATGATACCACGCGGGTGCGAGGCTCACTCCGCAGCGATGCGGTCGAAGGCGTGCAGGAGTTCCTCGCGTCGGGAGTACGGGCCGGGCGTGTAGCTGCGGGAGGCGATGCCCAACTGCGAGAGTTCCGAGATCGCCCAGTCTTCGCGATTCGCCTGGTCCCAGAATTCCACGGCATCGTCGCCTTCGAAGTTCGACTTGGCCATTTCGTCCGGATGGAAGTGCCATTCGCAGACGATTTCGGTGCGGTCGACGGCCTTAGGCCACAGCGTGTGGACCATTATGTAGTCGGGATGGAGGGCGAGCAGCAGGTTGGGAAAGATGGCGTAATAGTTGACGATCTTCCGCTGTTCCTCGCTCAGTCCGGGCAGGTAGGCTCGCTTGCGGATGCCGCCGAAGCTCATAGTCTCGGCGCCGCCGCGAAAACCCATGGCGCCGCCGATGTAATCCGGCGAGGGCGGTTCGTTGTCGGCGCCCAGATAGTCGGTGAGGCGGTTGAGCGTGGGGTGTATCAGCGGGCAGTGCAGGCACTCGTTGTAATTGGCGACGATCAGCTTCCAGTTGGCCTTCGCATCGTAAACGATGCGGCGATGTATGCGCAGTTCGGCCATGTGCCAGGCGGCGAAGCGCGCGGGGAGTTCGCCCAGCTGCGCGGCGAGGGGGCGTGGGGCGGGCGAGAAATTCAGGAAGATATGGCCTTCCCATTCTTCGAGCGCTACCGTCTTCAGCGGATAATCGGCGCGCGAAAAGCCCGCCTGTTCCATGTGGGGCGCGCCGAGCAAGGCTCCGTCGAGCCCGTACGTCCAACCGTGATAGGGGCACTGGATGCTGCCTGCGAGCGAGCCTTCGACGACGGTGCACATGCGCGTGCCGCGGTGACGGCAGACGTTGAAAAAGGCGCGGAGGCCGCCATCGGCAGAGCGCGTGACGATGACGCTCTCGTTGGCCGGTTCCACCAGGAAATAATCGCCGGGGTTGGGGATTCGCTCGGTGCGGCCTACGCAAATCCAGCGGCCGAAGAAGAGACGCTCGAGCTCATCGTGGAAGATCGCCGGGTCGGTGTAATAGCGCGCCGGCAGGGTCATGAGAAGGGGAGAATCGGCCACGAGTCAAGTTTACGTCAAGGGGGAAATTTTGTGGGGGTGGGAAAGTTCACCAGCGGTGGGGCAAGGCGTCCCGTGGCCGAGAGGGCACCCCCAGGCGGTCCGCCCGCATGGGCGCTAATTGAATCCAAGCGAAGTTGAGGACCGTTTAGGTGGTGCAGAGGCCCGCGTCTGACCTCCTCGAACGCCATTTGCCGGCCAGTTTCCGATAATCACGGTTATTGCTGTACTCTGCGAACTGGATCGGGGGAGTCTGAACCACCCCATGAGATGGCGGGTGACTGCCCTGCGGTGACTGGACACCACCCACGGACGCTTGGAGGGCGACCGCACCGGTCGGCACCGTAGCTGGAAACTGAATATCTATCTGGTATGGTCCCGTGCTGCCCGGGCTGATTACCGCGCTCAGCACCGTTACGGGCACACCACCAATCGTAACGATTGGCTGAGTCGCCATACTCGACGCTGTGACCACTTCAATACGCGTCAGTGTACGGGACTCGTTGGGCCGAAACCCGTGGCCTCACGATCAGCACGTCGCTGGGGTGGGCGAGGGCGGTTTCGGCGATCACGCTGGGATTGCCCACTAAGGTATAGTCGGGAAAATGCGAGGCGATGGCGTAATTGGTGTTGCCGTACCGGAATATTGCAATCGCGGCCGCAACGAGCTCCGTCAACTCGTTCGCATCGCCGGCAGGCATCATGGTTTATGTTTCAAGCCAATAGACCCCGACGAAGCCGAACAGCGATCCCATGGTGTTCGCCAGACAAAGAAAACAGTATCGGCCAGAGGTCAGTGCGCCTCCGTCGGGCGGCGGCAGCCAAGGCGCCATTTTGCCAACTTTGCTGGGGTCGAGTCTTCCATCACTCCTGCGTCAACCCGGGGGAACTTCCGCCGGTAGGGCTGGCTCCCCACCTCCCGCATGCAGCCTGCCGTACAGCCAACTGCGGGCGAAGCGCAGATGCCGCTCCACCGTTGCATCCGAGACCCCACGCAATTCGCAGATCTCCGGCACGGTGCAGCCCATCAGATAGCGAAGCTCGACCAGACGGACTTTCTCGGAATCTACGACTTCCAGTTCGTTCAGAGCCTGATCGAGATCCAGAATGTCCTGGCCGCGGGCATCTACCCACGCCAAATCTTCCGAAACGGGGATGCGCCGCCGCGCGCCTTCCCGCTTTTCCGCGATACGCTTCCGCGCCTGATCGATGAGAACCCGCCGCAGCTCGGCTGCCGCCACGGAAAAAAAATGATTGCGGTCGCGCCATTCCATGCGGCGCAGGTTCCGCAAGCGCAGGTAAGCTTCATGTACCAGCGCTGCTGGCTCGGTGGCCATTCGCTCATGAGCAATAAGGCCCGCCGCTATAGCCAGCATGCGCTGGTACGCCCAGTCGATCACCAGATCGTAGGCAAGAGAGTCGCCTTCCTGCCACCGACGAAGCAGGACTGTGATATTCGCTGTCTGAGAGGTATCCGACACGCCCGGAATCGCCCTGTTATGAAATCTAGCAAACCGCGAGGGTCTTCGGCCGGCCTATTGGGTGCGCGACACAAAAGTGGAGGGCGGCGTAGCCTCAAAGTTTGGCGGCTTTGGCTTTGCGCTCGTACTCGGCCAGAGTTTCCTCGGTGGACTGACGGGCGCGATTAGGCTTTTCGCCTGGCTTAACGGGAGGAAGCTCGGTCAGGGCCTTGCGCTGATTGTCGGCGGCCTCGCGATAACGATGATTTTCCGCGTAGGCCGCGGCCAGAAGCTCGTAGAGCTGGAATGGATCACTAGAGACCTTCTGTCCGCGCTCGGCCAGCGCCAACGCCTCCTGCGGATTCCGCAGCGTGGTCACCCCCGTGAACAGAAGATACCGCGCGGCCGCGCGCAGCAGCGGGAAAGTAGCGCCGGGTGCATTCGTCAACTCGCGAAATTCCGCCAGTCCCGCCCGTGCCGCCGCCTCGGCTTCCGGCTTTCGGCCGGCTTCCCATAAAGCGTCGGCCATGCGCATCCGCAGCTCGGCCTGGTAGCCGCGATATGCCGGATTCGGCCCGGTTTGTAGCAGGATGTCGTAGTCCGCGATTCCTTTGGCGAAATCTTCGGCCGATTCCGTCCACCGTTTGGCGTACGATTCCACCGTGCCCAGCACGCGGCGGAGCACCACCATCCGGTAGCGTACGTCGCGATCGTCGGGGCTCGCGGCGATCATCGGCAAGTAGATCTGCTCGGCGGATCGCCCATGCTCCAGCGATGCGTCGTACTCATTGAGCTGGCTGTAAGAGAAGGCCATATTTGTGTGCGCTCTCGCCAGCAGGACGCGAAAGCTCGGGTAATTGCGATCCGGCTGGCGGATGCCATTCAAAACCTCGATGGACCGCTGATCGTAGGTAATCGAACGCTCCGGTTGAAGACTCGCGTACGACATCGCCCTCCGATCGAGCAATTCGGCGAGCGAATAGGCGTAGGTGGGCGCGGAAGGCTGTGCTGCGACCGCGCGGCGCAGGTGAGTTTCGGCGCGGTCGAACTCACTGCCGCCGACGGCGGACATCGATAGCCAGCCGCCGTGCTGTTGTTCCAACGCGCCGAGCAGGGTGTATGCCTGGCCCAATTGATAGTCGTCCTCGACCGATGGCTGATTGCCGGCCCGTTTTTCGAAACGTTCCACCGCCGACCGCAGACGGTCGAAATCCTCCTTGGTGGCGAGGTTGCTATCGGTGGCTTGTGTGCGATGTAGCTCAATCAGGGTACGAAGGCGTACGGCGCCGGGATCGTTCTCCAGAGGGGCAAGCATGTCGAGACCTTTTTGATACGTGCCCAGAGCGGCGCGGGTATCGCCCAGGTTGGCGCGGAACATGTTGCCTTGGATATCGCCGAGCCGCAGGTAGCCGTCGGCCAATTCCAATCGCAGGCTGCGATCGTTTTTCGCCTCGCGCGCCAGTGTATTCAGGTAGTCCGTGGCCTGGCGGGCCATCTCGGCGCGCACCTTGGCCGAACCGCTCAGGTTGCTGACGTCGTCATAGAGGTCGAAGAGCACATAGTGGGCCAACTGGCGCACTTCCCCGAAGCGGCGCTCCGCCACGCGCTTTTCAACGATAGTGGAACCGACTGCCGACGCGATCGCCAGTAGCATCACGGTGGCGAGTCCCACCGGCCAGCGATGCCGCGAGACGAACTTCGCGGCGCGGTAGCGAATAGTCTGCGGCCGCGCAAGAATGGGCCGGTCCGCTAAATAGCGCTGGAGATCTTCGGCCATGCGCTCGGCGGATTGGTAGCGCTCGCCGGGTTCATGGCGCAGGGTCTTATCGAAGATAGTCGTCAGGTCGCCAGCCAGCACCTGGCGCAAGCGGGCGGCAGTGGTGGAGCGCTCGGTGGCTGCGGCGTCCGAAATCTGCAAGGGGAACGTAGGCGGCGTCTCGTGATGCGCCCGCTCCCATTCCGCGGCAGGGGAGGATCCCGACGTGGCAAACGGCCGGCTTCCGGTGAGCAACTCATAGAGCACTACGCCGAGGGAATAGACATCGCCGGCGACGGTGGCCGGCTCGCCGCGGAGAATCTCGGGGCTGGCGTACATCGGCGTCAGGAACACGTTGACGGTGGCTGTTTGTTCGCCGGCGGTTTCGGCGTCGATCAGTTTGGCGATTCCAAAATCGAGCAGCTTGGGCTCACCCGCGGTGACCAGGATGTTGCCTGGCTTGAGATCGCGATGCACAACCAGGTATTGGTGCGCTGCGTTTACGGCTGCGCAGACTTTGATCATCAATTCCAGGCGCTGGCCGACGGAGAGACGATTCTGGTTGCAATATTTGTCGAGGCGTTCGCCATCCACGTACTCCATCACCAGGTACGGCTCGCCGCGGGGGGTCATTCCGCCGTCGAGCAGGCGCGCGATGTTGGGATGCTCCAGGCGCGCGAGGAGCTGACGTTCGTGGCGCAGGCGATCGAGCGAATTGGGCGCGGCCAGGTATGGCGACAGAATCTTCAGCGCGGCGCGCTGTTCGTGCTGCCCGTCGGCGCGGCGGGCCAGCCAGACTTCTCCCATGCCGCCACGCCCTACCAGCCGAATGGCTTCCCAGGCGCCGAAGCGCTGGCCGGCTTGCGAATCTTTCCCGTGGGCGTTCGCGGCCCGTTCCGCGTCGTGGGCCTGCAGCAGACGCAATACCTCACTGCGGAGGCTGTCATCTCCGCTGCATTGTTGGTCGAGGACTTCGCGGCGCCGGTCTTCGTCCAGCGTCCAAACCTGATCGAAGATCTCCTGTAACCGCTGCCAATTCTCGCTCATGGCCGGTTCCGGATGAGTCTATCGCACGAGCCCGCGCGAGCGCAATGCATCGAGTGCCCGGTGTCATCGCTGGCTGGGCTTCGTCGCCTTCGGTGGGGCCGGGCTGTCGCCAGGCAGGCAAGCTGAAGCATGCCCCACATCCGAAAGGCCGGCGATTTTGTGGGATAAGCCTCAGCTTGTCCAGGCGAGCGGAGCTCGCTCCGCCTCTTCGGGCCAAGATGCACTCCCTCAGGAAGCCGAATCCAGAAGGTCGGTCCTTCGCAATCTTGCGGGATTCACGGTGTGGAACCGTGACCGGACAGCCCCTGTCGCCGGCGTCATCCAATTCCCGCTCAGAGCCGATATTATTTCCGCACCAGCTTCAAGAACTGTGAGGGTATTTGCCAAGGTGCCGCGCCTCCCTAGGTGAAGGAGGATGATTCTCATGATTGGTCGACATGCGTTGGGTTTGTGGGTGCTGCTGCTGCCGGTGTTAAGCCAGGCGCAGAGCTTTGTGAAATCAACCAGAGCCACGGCGTCAGTTCCCAGCTTTACGATTACGACGATCGCCGGAACGGGCGCCCAGGGTTATTTCGGCGATGGGGGTCCGGCAACCAGCGCCACGTTAGACGATCCGCGAGGTATCGTTACCGACCCGGCCGGCAATGTATACTTCTGCGACCGCGATAACGACGTGGTCCGGAAGATAGACACCAACGGAATAATCACCACCATCGCGGGGACAGGATCCGCCGGGTACAACGGGGACAATATTCCCGGCACACAGGCTCAGTTGAATACGCCCTGGCGTGTGACGATGGACCCCGCGGGCAACCTCTATATCGCGGACGCGGTCAACGACCGCATCCGGAAGCTCGCGCCGAACGGGATTATCACCACCGTAGCCGGGAATGGGAATCCTGGCTACTCCGGAGACGGCGGACCAGCCATCAATGCGACGCTGCGCATTCCGGAACAAGCGGAAATCGATGTGTTCGGGAATATGTATATCGCCGACAGCGGGAACAACGTAATCCGCAAAGTCTCGGTCAACGGGACCATCACTACGGTTGCCGGGAATGGCTTCGGCGCGTCTACGGGAAACGCTAACGGGGAAGGAGGCGGTTATACCGGGGATGGCGGTCCGGCCACCAAAGCGGAGTTAAATCTTCCCATCAGCTTGGCGCTCGATCCTTCCGATAACCTCTGGATTTCCGACCAGGGGAACAACGTGCTCCGGTATGTGAGCGCCGCGACAGGCATCATCACCACCGTGGCCGGGCAGGACAATGATTATAACTACACAGGCGACGGAGGCCCGGCAACGGCGGCGACATTCAATGGGCTGGCGGGCATCGCGAGGGACTCGGCGGGCAATATATACGTCACCGATTATGGAAACAACGTGCTTCGTGTGGTATTGACCGACGGCACCATTGAGACCGTAGCGGGTAACGGCAAGATGGGTTTCTTGGGGAACGGTGTTCCGGCGCTGCAGGGAGAGATGGACTCGTTGCGCCAGGTGGCCGTGGGCACATTCGGGGACATCTATATCGCCGACTCCTTAAACAATGCGATCCGCAAGCTGACTCCGACGGGGGTGACTATCGGCCACGCCACCAACGCGTTTGGCAATATCCCGAATGTGGCAGCGAATACCTGGCTCATCATCAAGGGCGCAAACCTGGCGCCGGCGGGAGACACTCGGACGTGGCAAGCTTCCGATTTCGTCAACAACCAGATGCCGACGTCGCTCGATGAGGTCAGTGTGACGATTAACGGCGTGAGCGCTTTCGTCTACTACATCAGCCCGACGCAGATCAACGTGCTGACACCACCGAATGTCGCGGCGGGCTTGGTGCAGATTCAGGTGACCAACGGAGGGAAAGAGAGCGCCCCGGCGGCGGTGGTGGCTGAGGCGACTTCGCCGACATTGTTCGAATTCGGCGCGGGCCCATATGTGACCGCAGTGCACCTCAATGGGAGCCTGCTCGGCCCGACAACGCTCTACCCCGGCTCCAGCACGCCAGCGCAACCCGGAGAGACCATTGTTGTCTTCGCGAACGGGTTTGGGCCGACATCGAGCGCGGTGGTCAGCGGGTCCGAGGAGCAGGGAGGAAGTCTGCAGACTATGCCCACAGTTATGATCGGGAACATTCAGGCGACGGTTCAATTTGCCGGTTTGATTTCGCCTGGCCTGTATCAGTTCAACGTCGTAGTGCCCGCGACCGCCCCGCAGGGAGACAACGCGATTTCGGCTACCTACAACGGAGTCACGACTCAGCCCGGGGTATTGATCAACGTGCAGTGAGGAGCGCCGGGGCGGCGGGCAACTGGCGCATCTTCTGCGACTTCTTGCGCGCGGCCTTGAACTCGAATCAGCCGGCCTTGGCGGATCCCGGGGCAATACCGCGCGGTCTTGCGCCATTCCGCCGGGCTATCCAGCAGTTCCGCGTGGCGCCACAAAGTATCGGGCAATCCTGGTATGACTCCTCCCCCACGGAGGGAATCAAAAAGCATGGCGAAGAAGGCGGCGAAGGTGCTCGCGGAAAGCTGGGCAGCGTGTCAGACGCTCGAATTGGCGCGGAATTCCGCCATTATGGAAATGGGCCTCGATGCCAGCGCAGCAAGTGGGTTCGAAACCACAATATCTGAAGGTACGTGGGGGTTGGAAGAGCGACGCCGAACCATGGTCATAGACTGTATCAGATCAAATTCGCGCTTGCGGAAGCGGCATTTTCAGAAGCTAGACACTTACGTCCGTTCGTATGGAAAAGCAACGCCAGCGCGAAATAGTTTGCCTCGCGGTGGGCTAGGCACGTCCTTTTCGTCACCGGATTGGGCCGGTTGGTCAAAATCGGCGATGGCGGGCGCGCGCGTGCGTTAAGCTAAGGGCGAATGAGCAATAGCACCAAGCGTAAGGTGTGGCTGTGGGTTGCGCTGTTCGGGTTGTGGACCTTCCTGGGTCTGTTCATGTTCAGCCAGGGGATGGCGCAGAAACTCATGGCTCAGGACCCGCACCCCTGGTGGCAGCATCTCACCTCCTGGATGGTTGGGGTCTGGCTCTGGTTTCTTTTTACTCCGCTGGTGCTCTGGTTAGGACGGAAGTTCCCGCCCGATCGCAAACCTTACTGGCGAGCGGTCTTGTTTCACCTGGCGATCTCGCTGGTCTTCCCACTCGTGGACCTTGCCTTGGAGTCGGTAATCCTTCGCGGGCTGCACGTGTTTCCCGATATCATGAGCAGCTTCGCGGCAACGCTGTTTTTTTTGCTCGTCATCGGATACCACCAAAGCATTTTGACCTACTGGAGCATCCTGGGAGCGCAGTGTACGTACGGCTGGTATCGCCGCTATGAGGAGCGTCGACAAGAGGCATTGCGGCTGGAGCTTCGCTCGTCGCAGCTGGAGCGGCAGTTGGCCGAGGCGCACCTGAGCGCGCTCAAGATGCAGCTCCATCCGCATTTTCTGTTCAACACGCTCAACACCATCATGGTGCTGGTGCGGCAACAGAAGGGCAGGGAAGCCGAGGAGATGCTGGCGCGGCTCAGCGACCTGTTGCGGTGCGTGCTGGATGACGTGCAGGCGCAGGAAGTGCCTTTGTCGCGCGAGCTGGAGTATCTGCAGCTCTACCTTTCCATCGAACAGGTGCGATTTCAGGATCGCCTGCGCGTGGACATCGCCGCGGACCCGGAAGTCTTGGACGCGGCTCTGCCGCATATGGCTTTGCAGCCGATCGTAGAGAACGCCATTCGGCATGGTATCGGCCGCAGCTCGACCGCGGGGCAGATCGGCATCACGGCATGCCGGGTGAATGAGAGCGTGGAGATTAAGATTCGGGATGACGGGCCGGGGCTGGCTGCGGCGAACGGCACTACCGGCGGCGGTATCGGGCTAGCCAACACTCGCGCGCGCCTACGAGAACTATACGGTGACGCCGCCAGCCTGAAAGTGGAAAACGCAGAGCGCGGAGGGGTGGTGGCGACGATGGTTCTACCGTTCCGCGCGGTTCTGGAGGCGCATGCCGCTCACGGTTCTGCTGGTTGACGACGAACCGCTGGCGCGCGAGGGACTGCGCATCCTGCTCGCCCGCGACCCCGATATCGGCGCGATTTTCGACGCCAAGAACGGGAACGAAGCCGTGTCCGCCATCCTCGAGCGGCGGCCGGACCTCGTGTTTCTGGACGTGCAGATGCCCGAGATGGACGGTTTCGCCGCGGTGCGCGAGATCGGCGCCGAACAGATGCCGGCGGTAGTGTTCGTCACCGCGCACGACCAGTACGCCATACAGGCGTTCGAAATCAACGCCATCGATTATCTGCTCAAGCCGGTGACGGAAGATCGCTTCGCGAAAGCGCTGGTGCGTGTCAAGTCCCGGCTGGCTGCCAGCGGCGGTACGGACACCAACCGGCAGATTCTGTCACTGCTGGAGACGATCGCATCTCCCACGCGATATTTGAAGCGGCTGGCGGTGCGTACGGCCGGCAAGACGGTGCTGGTGGATGTCGGTGAGATCGACTGGATAGAGGCGGCTGAAAACTACGTTCAACTGCACACGGGGAGCGGCGGCCATCTGCTGCACGTGACGATGAACACTCTGGAGAAATCGCTCGACCCTGACACTTTCCTGCGCATTCATCGTTCGGTGATCGTGAACGTGACGTGCATTCGCGAGCTCCAGCCGGTGATGCACGGAGAATACGCGATCACGCTGGTGAGCGGGGCGCGCTTGCAATCGGGGCGCAACTACAGCGAGCGGCTAAAGGCGCTGGCTGGTAATCCGTTCTGACCGGACCGGGCTTCGCCCGGTGCTGGGGTTCGGCCTTTTTCGTGGGACATGCTTCAGCTTGTCAAGCGAGCGGAGCTCGCCCTTTTCTCTGGCTTCGCTGCGGCGTGCCTTCGTGAACGAAGCCGAAGAAAACGCCTTCTCCCCACCGGGTTGGCCAATCGCATGGCCAAAGTCCAGGACCGGGCTTCGCCCGGCTGGGCAAGCTAAAGCTTACCCCACGTTTAACAAACTGCTGGCCGGTTCGCCATTTTTTTCGTCCAGCTCGTCAAATTTCGCTTCGTTCGCACTGACCTCTCACCATAGAGTAGCGGTATGAGGAACGCGGATATCGCCGAGCTTGCCGCCGTCACCAAACGATACGGCAACGTTTTGGCACTGGATGAGTTTTCGCTTGCAGTCCGGCCCGGCGAGTTGCTCGCTCTGCTCGGACCGAATGGTGCCGGCAAGACTACGGCCATCTCACTGCTACTGGGACTCGCGCGGCCGGACAAGGGCTCGGCCCGGCTGTTCGGCCTGTCGCCGGAATCGATGGCGGCGCGGTGACAGATCGGCGTCATGCTGCAGGAAGCCGCGCTCATTCCCGAACTGCGGGTGGCCGAGCAGGTCGACATGTTCGCCGCCTACTATCCCGACCCGATGCCGGTGGAGCGTGCGCTCGAACTTACGGGCACTTCGGGGCTCGCCCGGCGGCCGTACGGCAAACTTTCCGGCGGGCAGAAGCGGCAGGTGCAGTTCGCCATCGCGCTAGTAGGCCGTCCGCGGCTACTTTTCCTGGACGAGCCTACGGTGGGTCTGGATGTGCAATCGCGCGAAGTGGCGTGGGCCACGTTGCGGCGTTTGATCGGCGAAGGCTGCTCGATTGTGCTCACGACGCATTACCTCGAAGAGGCGGAGGCGCTGGCCGATCGCGTCGCGGTGATCGCCAAAGGCAGGCTGATCGCCGCCGGCACGGTGGACGAGATGCGCGCGCTGGTGGTCCGCAAGCGCATTACTTGCCGGACCATTTTACAGCCCGAGGAGGTATCGGGTTGGCCGGATGTACAGACCGTCACCAGCGATCCGCACGGCCTGCACATCACGGCGAGCAATACCGAAAACGTAGTGCGGCGTTTGCTCGCGGCCGATGAGGATTTGCATGGCCTGGAAGTGCAGAGCGCCGGGCTGGCGAAGGCATTTACCGAACTTACTCAGGAGGAACGCTAATGGAAACCAACCTGCCCCGCGTGTGGCGTGCTTACGCCAGCGACGCGAAATACGAATCGCTGCGCATGCTGCGGGCGCCGGCTTTCGCAGGACCTTTTCTGCTGTTGCCGGCTGGGCTGTACATGCTGTTCGGCGTAGTGTTGTTCGGCGCGGAGATTGCCAAGGATCCGAAAACGGCGCTCTTCCTGTTCATGGGATTTTCGATTATGGGCGTGATGGGCCCGGGGATGTTCGGTTTCGGTATCACCATCTCCACGGAGCGCGAACACGGACTCCTTCGCCTGAGGCGGGCGCTGCCCGGGCCGCCTGCCGCGCCGCTGCTGGCGAAGATGCTGATGTCGATGCTGTTCGTCGCCATCGTGATGGCCAGCATGGCGGCGGTGGCGCCTCTCGGTCATCTGCGCTTGCCGGCGAGCCGGATGCTGGCGGTCTCGCTGGTGTGCATTCTCGGCTCGGCGCCATTTTGCGCGCTGGGATTTCTGATCGGTTCGCTGGCTTCCGCGAAGAGCGCGCCGGCATTCGTCAACCTGCTCTATTTGCCCATGATCTATCTTTCGGGCATTTTGTTTCCGCTGCCGAAATCGGCGGAGTGGATCGCGCATTTATCGCCGGCTTACCATCTGGATCAAATCGCTCTGGCCGCCGTCTGGGCTCCTCACGCGGGCATCCCACTCGTTCACGCCGCGGTGCTCGCCGCGATTACCGTGGTATTCACCGCGTTTGCGGTACGGCGCGTGGCGCGCCACGATTAGGAAGGACAAGCTGAAGCATTGCTGGGCAGCGAGTTCGAGCAGTTCCGGATCCGCAGTTTCCCGCAGGCCCGAGGTCTTCACATCCAGGATGTCGATAGCGGGTTCGCGCCGTTGCAGGCCGCGAAGCGGGTTAGCGTCGACGTCTTCGTCCGCCAGGAAGCGAATGCTCAAGGGTGTTTGGCGTGCATCTGCTTACGCGCTTCCTGAAGGCGTGTAAACAGCTCCGGATTCGTTTGGCTCAAAGGCGGGTTGGCGAGGTCGCGCTCACGTTGACGAGCGAGATACTCCTTTACTGTCTGTTCGTGCTCCAGGTAATAGGCGATCGCGCCGTACACCTGCCACAACCGAAGAGTCGGAAAGGAGTCGGCGATTTTTTCCGGAGATGCGCCTTCCTGGAAGTGAATCACCACAGAGTCGAGCGATATACGGGCGCCTGAGATGTAGAGACCGCCGTCGCGTTCTTCCACGTAAGGTGAGGCCGGGTGCGCCATAGATCCCCGACCTTAGTTTATCGCACCCTCAGCTTCGCCCACTGCCAGGCGGTGGGCGTGTAGGGCGTGTACCTGTCTTCGATGTCGACGCGGAGGAGGTAGTTGCCGGGGTTGAGGCCGGCTGGCACTTGCAGGGAGCCTCGGGCGAAGTTGGCCGCATCGGCGGCAATGGGCGCGGACATGCTGTGCCAGACTTCGACGCCGTCGCGGTAAAGGCGGGTGCGGATCTCCAGGCGGTCCATGTTGGGCCTCGCTCCGTTCCACGAGATTTGGAAGCTGAAGCCCGCGGTTTGGCCCGCCGAGTAGACGCCCGGAACGGAAGCGGGGGCCACCTGATCGTCGATGCCCAGGTCGTGCTGGAATACGATGCCCGAGAGGCGTACGCCGCTGGCTTTGGTGGACGGAATGTCGACGAAATCGCTACTGGCGCCGATCTTGCCGGTAGCATCGTCGCGGCAGACGATGCGAACGCGATAGGGCCCGGGTTTCGGCACGGTAAGGAGGGTGGTATAGACCAGACCGTAGTTGAGGGTGCGCCGGTAGCTGCTGTCATCGACGTCGATCTGGCGGTCATCGTCGATGCCTCCCGGCGACGATTCGCCATTGGCGTTGAACGCGCGCACCAGCAAGTGGACGCCGCCCGTCATATGGGCCGGCGGACCGTTGAACTCCACATCCCGCCCGTCAATGTAGACTGTGACGCGCATGAAATAGGAGTTCTTGCCGGTCAGGAAGCTGGCCTCGGAATCGAGATGAATATCGGACAACGGAAGAGGAGATTCCATCGCCTTCGAGAGTATGGCGGCCATGGTGGGCGTGGAATTCCGGTATTCATCGCCGATACCGAAAAACCCGCCGTGGGACCGAACTGTGAGACCGGGGTGGAGCGCCTCAACTTTCAGCTTGTGAAAGTCGGGCGGGCCGGCAATTTTCGGCTGCATGACGTCTGCCGACGGTTGGAACTGCAGCACGTAATACCCGCGCTGATCGGCCATTACGCGCTCGAGCGCGGCATCGATGCGGCTCGATTCCGCGATCGTGAAGCCGCCGGTTTGAGCCGTTAGAGCTTGGGAATCCGACCAGGAAGTTCCACGGGTGTCGATGCCATAGAGCACGACGCCGGCGCGCAGGGATTCGTCCACCAGGCGATGCATGCCGGCGCCGGGGTCTGTCTGGCCGTTGACGGGATTCAACTCTTCGGGGGTGGCCAGCCGCAGAGAATCGGAAATCAGGACGACGGATTTTCGGCCCGGCAGACCGGCCAGGCGGCGCAGCAGTTGCAGAACGGTGGCGGTGGTTTCGATGGCGGCGCGATCGGCGGTCATTTCGGCGCCGGCCGCATTGGCGGTAAGCGGCACCTGATCGACGGCCGCGAGCAGCATGCCCTTGTCTGAGGTGAAGTCCTGCAAGGCGCCCAATCCCGCGCTGGATCGCACGATGGCGACGAGATCGCCGGGGCGCACCTGCTCCAACACGAATTTCGTGAGTCCGGCGCGAATGGCGGGGATGCTCTCGGAAGACGTGAGCAGGTCGCCGACAAAAAGCACGATTGTGCGATTCACACGGTCCCGTTGGAGCGGCGCGGACGGCATGGCGGGCTGTCCGGCGGGGGCGCTCAAGGGATCGGCCGGTGGGTCGGCGGCAACCGGCGGTGGTGGCGGCACATCGTTGGTTCGGACGAAACTGCAATTCTTGATTTCCTGGGGTTGGCCGTCGACGAGGATGCGGAAGTCGGAGGCTTTCAGGTAGGGAACGGAATAACCACCATGATCGTCAACGACAGTGGCGTCGAGTTCCACCATGTTCACGGTGACGCGCAGGCGATAGTCTTGCCAGGCGAGCGCGGTGACGGCGCTGAGGGCTGCAAGAAGGAGTGCCCGGCGTAGCGAAATTCGCATAAGTGGTGGAGAAGCACCGCTCCCACGCGGTCGCGGCTCAGAACGTTTGCGGTCGCGGATCAGGAAGAATGCATTTCCCTTCGACAATTGTGACATAGCGGCCGCTGGCCGCCTGGCGGGGGCAGCGAATTTGGGGACTCGATTTTTGCCGTTTTCTAGTACGCTACGATGCGGGGGAAAATGTTGGTCGGATCGGGCCCTCGCCCTCGCGGGCACGGCGCGGCTACTTCACCGATTGCTCCGCGAGAAACGCCTGCAGTCTGGTCAAAAACTCCGGGGATCACCCGCAGCGCCTGGTTTTATCGGCGTTCATCCGTGGCCCATAATGTTTGCCTCGACCCGAAGGAGAGCTCATCCTCATTCCACGAGATCGGAAATCTCGACGCAGCAGCCTGAGCCCGCGGCGCATTCATTGGCGCAGACAATGAGAGGTTATTGTTGCGCAGTTCTTAAGTCATGAACTGGCGAATGTAGGCCAGATTCTTTCTCATATCCGCTTCCACCGAGGAACCCGCATGGGTATCAGTCTCCAGGTTCGCAGCCCCGTTGAAGCCGATATCGTGGATGGCTTCCATCACCTGCGGGAACGGAATGGCGCCGTCCCCCAGGTAGTGAGGGTTGTCCTTCAGGTGAAACTGACAGATGCGGTGCTTTCCCAGCCAGCGAATCTCTTTCACTACGTCGAAGCCGGCCTGCGTGGAGTTGCCGACATCGTAATACACCGCCACGAAGTTCGACTGCGCGCGGTCCATGATCCGTACGTTATCTTCGGCGGAGAGCATATCCTCTAAGCCCAGGATCACCCCGGCCTTCTCGGCTTCCGGTGCGATCTCGCGGAGGGCATCGCCCACCGCGTCCCGTTCGTCCGGGTTTTCAATGGCCCACTTTCCGAAGAACGGCAGAAGCAGCACGCGTGCGCGCAACGCGCTGGTGAGCCGGATGGCATCGAGCACCCACTTGACGGCCAGCTTGTCGCTCTTCAGCCCGTTATCGTGCAGCCGGTCGACGCAGGTCCCGTCGATCGCAATCTGTTGCTCGTGCGCCATGCTCAGGTAGCTCGCGACGATCTGCGGATCGTCCAGCGGCATCTTGTCGTCGACAATGCGCCGGCCGAACGACACTTGAACACCATCGAAGCCGATTCGCTTCGCCAGAGTCAGCGCTTCCGGGTTGGCGGCGAGTTTCAGGTTCCAGTCGGTGACGCCGATCTTCAACCTGCCGCCGGTCCCAGCGGTGAGATGCCAGCCCAATCCGGCGAACGCCGTCGATTGGATCAGGCTGCGGCGCGTGATCGCTCCCATTCAGGCCTCCGTTACCACTTCAGTTTCAAGCTGGCTTCCCACTTCTCGTGGGAGGACATCATTTCGTCCCAGGTCACCACGCCTCCGCGGTAAGCCGCCGTGCGGCCCAAAATTCCCGTGAGATTGCTTTCCACCGCCGCGGCCGCATTGTTGATGGGTTTCCCGGTCCGAATGCTCTCCACGAAGTTCTGCACGTTGGTAATGCAGCCGCCGGTGAAGGTATCGTCTTTCTGTGTACCCGTCCAAGCCCCGTCGAGCTCGTCGTAATTGATCCGCACCATTCCGCCGTAATGGGTGTCCGCGCAGCCCTTCAGGCCGAAGCAGCGAACGCACAAGTCGGAGTATCTGCCGGTGAGTTGATGCGAACTGAAGCTAGCGTGGACGTCGTCGGGATACCAGAAGGTGACTGCGAAGTGGTCCCAGGCATCGCCCTTGTCGCTCTTGGTTCCCGCCCAACTGGTCCGTCCGCCGGCCCCCGTAGCCTTCAGCGGGTGTGCCCCGAGATACCAGTTGGCCATATCCAGAACATGGACGTTCTGCTCGACGATGATGTCGCCGCTCAGCACGCGGTCGCTCAGCCAGTTGACCATCCGTTTCAGGCCTGGCTCCATATCGGGAGTGGAGCGGTCTTCCCACGGCCGGTTGGCATAGTAGTAGACCTGAGCCATGGCGATCTTCCCAATGTCTCCGCGCCGCATGCGGGCCACTGCTTCCTGGAATACCGGGCGTGCGCGGCTCTGGAAATCCACCCAGAAGCTTAAACCCTTGTTCTGCGCATTGCGCCCGCTCACCAGAAAGCTCTGGCTGTCGGGAACGTCCACCGCCACCGGCTTGGCGCAATACACGTGCCTGCCGGCATCCACGGCCGCGGCAGCGTGCGCTGGATGGTAGTAAGGGGGTGTCTCGATTACCACCGCGTCGAGCTTCGATTCCGCCAGTTCCCGGTAGGCCTCGGGGCCCCAGTAGGCCCGCCCCAGATCCACCTTGAGTTCCTGGCGCGTGGCATCGAGGCGGCTCTTGATGACGTCCGCTACGGCCACCACGTGGGCGCCCGCATGGTCGGGAAAGAACGGCGCGATCCAGTTTCCGCGGCCTCCACAGCCCACCAGGCCCACTTCCACACTGGAATTGGCCTGCGATCCGAATACGGTTTCCGGCTTCAGCAGAAGCACGCCCCCGGCAGCCTGCAGGAAGCTCCGGCGCGGGGCCTTAATTGGAATGCCCATGGCAACCTCCGTCGAACGGCAATTTACACTGCTGTGAGCTACCATATCAGATATCAGAAGCTGTATAGCGGAAATTGATTGGAGGAAGACGCAGATGTCCACCAGCAGACGAAACTTTCTGCAATCGGGCGCCGCCCTGGCGGGTTTGACCGCCGGTGCGTCCGCGGTAGAGGCCCAGGCTAGCGGGCAAGCCAGCGCGCCGGCGCAGCCGTTGAAACCGGCCTCTGAGATCCAGGTGCCCAAGATGAAATTCTTTCACACCGAGATCAGCCGCGTCGTCCTGGGGGTGAATCCATTCTACGGGTATGCCCATTACAACAACAATTTCGGCAACAGCATGAAGGAGTGGTACACGGCCGATCGCGTCTGCGCCGTGATGCACCAGGCCTGCCGCTTCGGCATCAACGCCTTCAACTATGTCCCCGTGGGCCGGCAGCAGGAGGACTGGACGCGCTTCCAGTCCGAGGGCGGCCAGATGCACCTGATTCCCCAGGTGACCGCCAACGCGGACGCCGAGACCCTGGTGAAGACACTCAAGCCCCTGGCGCTGCAGCGGCAGGGCGAGGTGGTGGACAACGCCTGGCAGGCTGGCGACATGAAATCGGTTAAGGAGTGGTGCAAGAAGGTGCGCGATCTGGGCGTGCTGGTCGGCGTGGGCACCCACATACCGGAAGTGATCGCCAAGATCGAAGAAGAGAACTGGGACGTGGATTTTTACTCGGGCTGCGTGTACAATCGCCGCCGTACTCCCGACGAATGGAAGCGGGCGCTCAACGGCGAAATCATGGAGATGCCCAATGACATCTACATGCAGAGCGATCCGCCGCGCATGTACCGCGTGATGCGGCAGACCAAGAAGCCGTGCTTCGCGTTTAAGATTCTGGCGGCGGGGCGCGTCCCGGACCGCGGCGTGGAACAGGCATTTCGAACGGCCTTCGAGAGCATTAAGCCGACCGACGGCATCTACGTCGGGATGTTCCCCAAGTTCAAAGATGAGGTGCGCGAGGACGCCGAGATCGTGCATCGGATCCTGGCGAACGGCTAGGCCCCACGTGGGACATGCTTCAGCTTGTCCAGGCGAGCGAAGCTCGCCCCGCCCGCAAGGCTACAGAAGTGGCCTTCGGTTCATTTCGATTTCCGCGGCGCCTGTTCCTTGGTCTTATCGTCGGATAGCGGGGGAAGTTCGCCATCGAATTTGATCGATGCGTCGGCCGAGAACTTCTGGTAGAGCCGGAATTCCTTCACGTTCTTGGTCCACATGTCGCCCCGGGCATGCATCTCCAGGGTGGCCACCAGGGGCAGAAAGAATTCGCGGTCCCCGACCGTAGTGAAGTCGTAATCGAGCGTTTCCTGGGCTTGCCGGATAGGAAACGAAGGCGGAATGTTCACAGGTTCCTGGTCGATGCGCACAATCATGTTCAGATCGTTGTCCACGAAGATCGATCCACGATAGGCAACTTTGACCTTCTGAACTTTGGACCCACGATCACCCCACTCGATGACATACTTCGAGGATTCCAGCGAGATCCGGTAGTCGAAGACCTGCGTCAGGCGGCCACGCAAGTTGGTCCATCGCTTCCACACGAAGGTGGCATGGCTGGCCGGGTCGAAGATGTTATACATCACGGAGCCGAAATCGCCCATGGAACCGGCGCCTTCCAGGGATTCATACGACCCATCTTTGACCGCGTGGCCGTCCTGCGAAATCAGCTTGTACTCTTCCTGCCGATTGAAGAAACTGAGCCTCGCGGCGAGGACGTCCACCAGCCGCCACGCAGACATGGCAGTGGTGTCCTCATAGCGGCGGTTCTGCTCCAGGCAGATGAA
>Ga0182016_10000902_pt1 | contig 36591 bp, 28 predicted proteins | sample 712S2MmetaG_FD_120491 | JGI IMG/M metagenome (GOLD analysis project Ga0182016, IMG submission 120491) | Permafrost microbial communities from Stordalen Mire, Sweden - 712S2M metaG | ecosystem: Environmental > Terrestrial > Soil > Wetlands > Permafrost | place: Sweden: Stordalen | collected...
CATTCTATGCCACTGGGGCGCGCGATGCTGTGAGACCAGTCGCGACACCGCTCACGCCCCGACTGGCTCGCAATGATCGGCACAAAACCGGTAGCGGGACCGGCTGTGGGCCGCTACCACGGATCGCGCTGCAGCTTCCTTTCCCACCGCAGCGCGCTATCGACGATCGCATCCAGATCGTCGAGCCTGGGCGCCCAGCCGAGCTGCAAGCGGATGCGATCGGCCCGAGCGACCAGTACCGGCGGATCGCCCGCGCGCCGCGGCTCCTCGCGGATCGTGAGCGGCTGCCCGGCGACGCGCTGCACACTGTCGAGCACCTCGCGCACGCTGTAGCCGTGGCTGTAGCCGCAGTTGAACACCGCCGCGGCGCCGCCGCGGCGCAGGTAATCGAGCGCATCGACATGCGCACGCGCCACGTCCTCGACGTGCACATAGTCACGCACGCCGGTGCCGTCGGCGGTGTCGTAGTCGGTGCCGAAGATCGACACGTAGGGCCGCTTTCCGACCACGGCTTCGCAGGCGACCTTGATCAACAGCGTGGCGGCGCGCGTCGACTGGCCGATACGACCCAGCGGATCCGACCCGGCGACGTTGAAGTAGCGCAGGCTGACGTAGCGAAAATCCCCGGCGGCCGCCAGGTCGCGCAGCATCCACTCGCTCATAAGTTTCGACGTGCCATAGGGATTGACCGGCGCCAGCGGCGTATCCTCATCGCAGATACCGGCAGCGCTGATGCCGTACACTGCCGCGCTCGAGGAGAACACCAGCTGGTGCACGCCCCCGCGCACGCAGCTGTCGAGCAGGTTGCGCGTCGCACAGGTATTGTTACCGTAGTATTTGAGCGGCTCGCGCACCGATTCCGGTACGATCGTGTGGGCGGCGAAGTGCATGACGGTGTCGATCTGGTGCTCGCGCAACACCCCGGTAACCAGCTCGCGATCACCGACATCACCGACGATCAGCGGTAGTCCGCACAGCGCCTGGCGAAAGCCGGTGTACAGGTTGTCGAGCGCGATCACCCGCTCGCCGCGCGCCTGCAGCTGCAGCAGGGCGTGGCTGCCGATGTAGCCTGCGGCGCCGGTGATCAGGATGGCTTTTCGGGACACGGCATCGGCACCTGGCATCGGGCACGTCGAGGCATGCACGGAATCGGGGAAGGCACAGATGATAGCGGCAATCGGCCCCTGGCGTAGTCGGAAATGAGCGCACGAAAGCGCGGCCGCGGCGCAGCAGGCGAAGCCGCGTCGCAGCCGGCGGCTCCGGCTTCGGCAGCTGGTGCGGCTGCAACCGCAGCCAGACCGTTTGCAGCGCTGACGCCCGATGCGGTGCTGGATGCCACCGAGGCGCTCGGGTTGGCGCCCGACGGGCGGCTGTTCGCGCTCAACAGCTACGAGAACCGCGTCTATCGGGTCGGACGCGTCGATGCCGAGCCGGTGGTGGTCAAGTTCTATCGTGCCGGCCGCTGGTCGGATCAGCAGATACTCGAGGAGCACGCCTTTGCAGCGGAACTGGCGCTGGATGAGATTCCGGTGGCGGCGCCGCTGCTGCTTGCGGGCACGACCCTGCACCGGCATGGCGAGTTTCGCCTCGCGGCATTCCCGCTGTGTGCCGGCAGCGCTCCGGAACTCGATCAACTGGGTGCTCGCGAGCTGCTCGGCCGCACGCTGGCGCGCATTCATGCGGTCGGCGCACGGCGCCGATTCCAGTATCGGCCGACGCTGGAGCGTGCACTGCTGGGCGCGCGTGCACGCGCCAGTCTGCTGCGCTCAGAGCTGATGCCCGAGCACATGCGAGCGCAGTACGCGACCGTCAGCGCCACGCTGGTGAGCGGCATCGAGGCGGCATTCGCCGACTTCGGTGCCCCGGCGCTGATTCGCCTGCACGGGGATTGCCATCTGGGCAACATCCTGTGGCAACAGCGCGGGCCGCTGCTGGTGGATCTGGACGATTGCATCAACGGCCCGCGCATGCAGGACCTGTGGATGTTCCTGTCCGGCAATCCCGACGAGCAGCAGGGGCAGTGGGCTGAGATCGTCGAGGGCTACAGGCAGTTCGGCTCGATCGAGTATCGCGAGCTGCGCCTGGTCGAGCCGCTGCGCGCTGTGCGCATGCTCAATCACGCGGCCTGGGTCGCCGAGCGCTGGACCGACCCGGCCTTTCCGCGGGCGTTCCCGTGGGCGGCAGAAGCGCGCTTCTGGGAAGGCTATGTGGGCGACCTGATGAACCAGTGCCAGGCGCTGGAGGAGCCTCCGCTATTGGCCGGGAACCTGTGATAATGTCGCCGGCGATTTGGAGAGGACAGCGTTGAAGACAGTGTCGATGTCCAGGAGTTTCCGGGCCATTGCCGCCATGGTCTGCGTGACGATTCTGGTCGCCTGCGGACACTCGTCGAGCAACCCGGCAGCGGCGGGCCAGTCGCAGCAGCAGAACCGGGACGCCAGGGCGGGCCGCAGAGCCGCCGACCTGGCGGACGCTGACATGGTGACCGCGGTCAGCTCGGCGCGATCGACCACGCCGATCAATATGAAATTCGCGCTGTCGGCGCGCCCGGTGGTAGGCACGGCAGTGACGTTGACGGTGGCGCTGATCCCAGCCCCGGACGCCGGCATCAACCATATCCATGTATCGTTCCAGCCCGGCGACGGACTGCAGTTGCCCGCCGATCGCGTGCTCGATGTCACTAGCCCCGACGCCGGCCAGCTGATTGAACAGCAGCTGTCAGTGGTGCCGCAGCAAGCCGGTGTGCTGCTGCTCAACGCCACGGTGCTGGTTGACATGGACGGCGGCTCGATGGCGCGCGGTTACACGATTCCCGTGATTGCCGGCGACAATTCCTCGCTGCCGCACTTGCCCTAGCAGAAATCGCTACTACTTCACACGGGCGGCCGGGGCCGCTTCGTATGATGCTATTAGTCCTGTCACAAACTAGGTTATGTCACACGAGTCCGTGGCGTTCGAGGCGCGCTCGATCCAGCAGCCGGCGGCGCCGCGTGAGCACGTGTCGCCCGCTCCGGAGCTGCACCCGCGTCTGTGCGAACAGTTGGCCCAGGCGCGCCTAGCGGCGGGCGGTGCGCCGGAGCTGACGCAGCTTCTGCCGCTGATCAGCGACTACTACGAACTGCTCGACGATGAGCGTCGCGGCATAGTGCGTTCGATGCAGTTGATCGCCGATGAGGCACGCTCATTCGGCGATGGGCTGGCAGGAGCTGACGCCGGACACCTGCAGGCGATCCTCGATCACATCAAGGACGTGGTCATCACGGTCGCGGTGGACGGGTCGATCAAGATTTTCAATCCGACCGGCGAGCGCGTGTTCGGCTACTCGCGCTCGGAGGTCATCGGCCGGCAAATCGAGCGGCTGCTGCCGGAGCTGCCGGTGCATGGCTCGATCGAAACCGGCCTGGAGTCGCTCGCCGCCCAGGTCGAGGTCGACCGCGGCGACTTGCGACCGCGCGAATTCCAGGCGCGCCACAAGGACGGCCATCTGTTTCCGGCGGAACTGATCGCCAGCCGGGTACGCATCGAACACCGCGACGTGTATGTCATCTGCCTGCGCGATACCAGCGATCGCGCCCGGGCCGAGCAGGCGTTGCGCGACAGCGAAGCACGATATCGCACGTTGGTTGAGAGTGCGCCGGAACTGATCGTGCTGCTGGATCGCGCTTCCGGGCACTACGTCGATGCCAATGAAAATGCACTGCGCTTTTTCGGTGTCAGTCGCGAGCGGCTGCCTGAGCTCAAGCCTATGGATCTGTCGGCACCGCTGCAGGCGCAGGGTCTTGAGGCGGCGCAGCTGTTCGCCAGCCGCTGTGCCCGCGCGGCGGCCGGCGAGCCGCAGGTGTTTGAATGGCTGCATCGCGATGTGCACGGTGAGGAAGTCGAGACCGAAATGCGCCTGATGGCGCTGCCCGGTGCCAGCGGTCTGCTGCGCGCGAGCATCACCGACATCAGGGCGCGCCGCCGCGCCGAGAAGATCACCGCCGGCGAGCGCAATGTATTCGAGCGCATTGCCGCCGACGCCGCGCTGTCCGAGGTGCTCGATTCGATCGTGGCCCTGATCGAATCCATCAACGGCAGCTTCACCGCCGCCGTCAGCCGCCTGGGGCCGGACGGCCAGAGTTTTGTCGAAGTGGTATGCAAGCGCATGCCGGCGCGCTGGCGCGCAGTCGAGGAGCGCCTGCCGGTCGACATCCGCAACGGTTCGAGTGCCGCCGCGGTCTATCTCGGCCGGCCGGTGCTGGTAGGCGACATCGAGCGCGACCCGTTCTGGCAGCGCCGGCGCGAGCTCGCGCTGGAGGCCGGCTTTCACGCCGCCTGGGCGGTGCCGATCAAGTCCCCCAGCGGTCGCGTGCTGGGGGCCGTGAGCGTATACCGGCCGTTGACCGGGCTGCCGCAGCCCGCGGACCTGGATCTGATGGTGCACGCCGCGCGGCTCGCCGGCATCGCAATCGAACGCCGGCGCGGTGAGGAGGCGCTGCGGGCGAGTGAAACCAAATTTCGTCGGCTGTACGAGCGGGTACTCGAGGGCGTCTACCAGTGTGCGCCCGATGGCCGGCTGCTGGAGGTCAATCCGGCGTTCGTCAAGATGCTTGGCTACGGCAGTGCCGAGGAGATCTACGCGCTGTCCGGCATAGCAATGCTGTACCTGAACCCGGCGGAGCGCGCCGAGTTCGAACTCGCCCTGGATCGTCACGGCGAGATCCACAATGCCGAGTTCGTGCTGCATTGTCGCGACGGCTCGCAGGTGGTGGTGCTCGAGAGCGCCCGCATCGTGCGCGACGAGGAACAGCGCATCATCGCCTATGAGGGCACGATGGCGAACATCACCGCCCGCAAGCGCGCCGAGCAGGCCATGTTCGCCGAGAAGGAGCGCGCCCAGGTGACGTTGCAGTCGATCGGCGAAGCGGTGATCACCACCGATCGCGACGGCCGCATCGACTACATGAATCCGGTGGCGGAGCAGCTGTCAGGCTGGCGCAGCGATGAGGCACGCGGCGAGAAGCTCGGCACGGTGCTGCGCCTGCTCGACCAGCTGACGCATCGCGAGCTCGAGAACCCGCTGGTGCGCTGCCTGCGCGAGGGCCAGCTGGTTCATTTTGCCGAGCATAGCGTGCTGCAGAACCGGCTCGGCAAGGAGATCGAGATCGAGGACTCGGCGGCGCCGATACGCGATCGCAACTCCGATATTGTCGGCGCTGTGGTGGTATTTCGCGACGTCACCAAGGAGCGGCGGTTGAAGCGCGCGCTGTCGTATCAGGCCAGCCACGACGCGCTTACCGGACTGATCAACCGGCGCGAGTTCGACAACCGCCTGGCGCACGCATTGCAGGGCGCGCGGGAAGGGCAGGGCCCGCACGCGCTGCTGTACGTGGACCTGGATCAGTTCAAGGTGGTCAACGATACCTGCGGTCATTCGGCCGGCGACCGCCTGCTGCGCGACGTCACCGGGTTGCTGCAGGCCCACGTGCGCACCGCCGACACCATCGCGCGCCTGGGCGGCGATGAGTTCGGCATCCTGGTGCAGCGCTGCACCGCCGAGCAGGCGGCACGCATGGCGGAAAACATTCGCCAAGCGATCCTCGACTACCGCTTCACTTGGGAACAGACCACTAGCAGCATCGGCGCCAGCATCGGCGTGGTCGAGATCACCCAAGAGACCGAGAGTGTCGCCAATCTGCTCAGCGCCGCCGATATCGCCTGCTACGCCGCCAAGGACTCGGGCCGTAACCGCGTGCACCTGTACAATTCAAGCGAAGTCTCCGGCCGCCACCGCGAGATGTATTGGGTCAGCCGCGTTACCCGGGCGGTGGACGAGGGACGCCTGGAACTGCATTACCAGCCGATCGTTGCCACCGGCTGCGAGGCACCGCAATTGCCGGCGGCCTGCGAGCTGCTGGTGCGCCTGCGGGAGGACGACGGCCAGCTGGTGATGCCGGAGGAGTTCATTCCGGCTGCCGAGCGCTACAACCTGGTGTCCTCGATTGATCGCTGGGTGGTGCGGCGCGCGGTGCAGGCGCTACAGCAGCACGCCACTGGAGATGAGCCGCCGTTCCTGTTCGCGCTGAACCTTTCCGGAACCTCGCTCAGCGATCGTAGCTTCCTGGATTTCGTACTGTCGCTGGTCGAGGATGCGCGCATCGCGCGCGGCCTGTGCTTCGAGATAACCGAAACCGCCGTCATCACCAGCATGACGCAGGCGGTATCGTTCATGCACGAGTTGCGCAAGCGCGGCTGCCGCTTTGCGCTCGATGACTTTGGCAGCGGGCTGTCGTCGTTTCACTACCTGAAGACCCTACCGGTCGACTTCCTGAAGATCGATGGCCAGTTCATCGGCAGCGTGACCACCGACGTGGTGGATCGCAGCATGGTCGAGGCCATCAGCCGCGTCGGGCGCGCGCTCGGCATCGCCACGATTGCCGAGAAAGTCGAATCGGCCGAGGTATTCGCCGAGCTGCAGCGCCTGGGTGTGCAGTTCGCACAGGGCTACTATGTCGCAAAGCCAGCTCCGATCGACAGCCTCACCATCGCCAGCGCCCGCGGTTTCGGCGGCGTCGCGGTGCTCTGAAGCCCACGCCGTTCGCGATGTTCGGGCAGATGCTTCTCAGTCATCTCCAGCAGCCCTGGACCGGTGAGCAGGTTGAAGGTCCACTGCGCCGATCGCTCCGGCGCGCTGCCTGAGGCCCTGCATATGTTGGTGCGATTGAAAAAGGGGCTTTGCGATCTCTGGGCCGCTGTCACAAGTGCGCAGGAAATCCATGCCGAAATCCAACGTCTCGATGTTGATCGGGCTCCACTATCGCCCCGGTGCCCTGAATCCGGTCGGGCCCGTCAGAAAGTTGGCAATTGCGGATCCGACAGCGCCGCCGCCGGCGATCACGACATCTACCTCCGGCATGCGCGTGGCGCGTCCGATAGCCTTTACAAGCAACGCATAGGATGGGAGCCTGTGATAGAGCTGACTGAACAGGTGACGGACGGTTGGCAGTCTAGTCGCCAAAAAGTCACCCTAGCAGTTGAGGTAAACTCCGTAAGTTAATGAATACCTTGGATAGGAATAGCCGGAAATCAGGCGGCTGGCTGACGGGCCGACCTCGGTTCCGGCGACCGCCTGGAGCTGTCCGACGCGGCACCGGACGCCGCAGAAATACTTCGGTGTCATGGCGTAATCATGCCAGGTATCGGTTGCTGACTCATGCGTAGATCAGGGCCAATCAGATCAATCGGCTCGTACAGCTTTGATGCCTCGGTGCATCGGTCCGGCGCTGGCCAGTTATGTCAATTGCTTTGATCGGCAGTCGGAACTTCGGTTACTGTCGCGTTGAAGAATCCATCAGAGGATCTGTCGCAGCCGCGCCCACTTGCTTACTGCCCTTGACGGCGGCCAGGCGGGATATTGCCGTCCCGCGTGAGCCGGCTTTGAGCGGCGCGCTTGCCGCCATGCCCTTAGTCGTTGCCGCTGCCGTTAAACCGATGCGCCACATAAGCGGAATCCCCTGATGTCCGATTTGCTTGCGCTTATTGCGGCCAATTGCACTGAACATTCGACTGCCGCCGCCCTCGGACGTCCCGAAGGCCCATTCCTCGATCACGCCACTCTTCATCGGCTCGTCCTCGCAATGGGCGAGACGCTGAGATCCGAGGGGATCGAGAAGGCGGATCGAGTCGCCCTGTGCTTGCCCGACGCGCTGCATGCCGCCGTGGCATTCATCGCAGTTGCGTCGCACGCGGTCTGCGCGCCTATGAACCCGCGCTATCGTCGTGCTGAAATTGAGTTTCATCTAAAGGATCTGGGTATCTCGGTTCTGGTTGTTCCAGAGCACGAGGACCATCCGGCGTTGGGAGCGGCCGCAGGGTTCGGCCTGCAGATCCTGCGCCTGGCGTGCGATGAGCGAGGGCTGCCGGTCGCACTGCACCCGGACGGCAGCGCCGCGCGCCGCAGAACCCGCGGGGCCGCGACCGATCAGGCTCTTCTACTGCATACGTCTGGAACTACCGCACGCCCGAAAATCGTGCCGCTGTCGCATGCCAACCTGGTCAGCTCGTCGCGAAACATCGCGCGCTCCCTGGCGCTTACCCCGCGCGACCGCTGCCTCAATGTCATGCCGCTGTTCCACATTCATGGGCTGGTCGGTGCGCTGTTGACCTCGTTGGCGGCAGGTTCGAGCGTTGCCCTGCCGCGCGCCTTCGATCCGGAGCACTTTTTTGACTGGCTTGATGCCTGCCAGGCCAGCTGGTACACGGCCGTGCCTCCGATTCACCAGGCGGTGCTGACGATGGCACCGCGCTACCCTGCCGTCCTGGCTCGGCGGCATCTGCGCTTCATACGTTCCTGCTCGGCTGCGCTGCCCGCGACCACCATGGCCGCGCTGGAGCGCGCTCTTGACGCGCCAGTGGTGGAGGCCTACGGAATGACCGAAGCGTCGCACCAGATTGCGATTAACCGGCTACCGCCGGGGGTGCGAAAACCCGGATCGGTCGGCGTGCCGACGGGTCCCGATGTCGCCGTGGTCGGCGAGGACGGTCGATTGCTGCCCGCGGAATCGCAGGGTGAGATCTGTATCCGCGGCGAGACGGTCATTACCGCGTACGAAAATGACGAAGCCGCCAATGCCCGCGCCTTTCGTGATGGATGGCTTCGCACCGGTGACCAGGGAATTTTCGACTCCGACGGCTATCTGCGCATCAGCGGGCGCCTGAAGGAGATGATTAACCGAGGCGGTGAAAAGGTGTCTCCGCTGGAGGTCGAGGCGGCACTGCTGGAACATGCGGCAATCGCAGAGGCGGCCGTATTCGGCGTCCCACATCCAACGCTTGGAGAAGACGTGGCCGCGGCCATCGTGCTGCGGCCGGGCACAGAGATAGCCGCCAGTGATCTGCGTCATTGGCTGCAGGGCTCGCTGACCGACATAAAAATACCACAGCACATCATCACCGTGGCGGCGTTGCCGCGCGGCCCCACAGGCAAGGTGCAACGACGGCTCCTCACGGAGCTTTGCGAACAGCGGCTGCACGCAGCGTTCGTTACTCCGCGCACGCCCACTGAAATCACCATTGCCGCAATCTGGCGCGAGCTGCTGGGAGTCGAACGTGTCGGCATTTTCGACAACTTCATTGCGCTCGGGGGTGACTCGCTGACAGCGGTTACGATGATTGCGCGGGTGCGTCAGGCGCTGGGAGTGGACGTGGCGCTGACTTTGGTGTTTGACCGGCCGGTGCTGGGGGAATTTGCCGACGCCGTGGCGCAGGCGGCGCCGAGCGTGCAGGCTCCGATCACGCCGGCGCGACGCGACCGGCCGCTGCCGCTGTCGTTCGCACAGCAACGGCTATGGTTCCTGTCGCAGATGGACGGCGTCAATCGTGTCTATCACGTGCCCATGGCGCTGCGGTTGACCGGTGATCTGGATGGCGGCGCACTGCGCCGCGCCCTGGACCGTCTGGTTGCCCGTCATGAGGCGCTGCGCACCAGCTTCAGCAGCGCCGATGGGGAACCGGTTCAGCACATTGCAAGCGAGGACCGGGGCTTTGACCTGCGCGAGCACGACCTGCGTCAACGCGGCGATGCCGCGGCGGAATTGAAGCGGCTGATGGTCGAGGAGGCCAATAGCGCGTTCGATCTTCAATCCGGGCCGCTGATCCGCGGACGGTTGGTACGAGTGGGCGAGCGCGAGCACGTACTGCTCATCACGCTGCACCACATCGTGTCCGACGACTGGTCAATGGACGTCCTGACCCGCGAGCTCAGCGTTCTCTACAGCGCGTACAGCCGCAATCAGCCCGACCCGCTGCCGCCGTTACCGATTCAATATGCCGACTTTGCCGTGTGGCAACGTCACTGGCTGGCGGGCGAGGTTCTGCAAAGCCAGAGCGACTACTGGCGGCGCATCCTGGCGGACGCGCCGGCCGTGCTGGAGCTGCCGGTCGACCGCCGCCGGCCGTCCCAGCAGGACTATCACGGCGGATATGTGCCGCTTGAGTTGAACGCGGATCTGACCGCGCGATTGAAAGCCCTCGGCCAGCGCCATGGGGCGACATTGTTCATGACAGTGCTGGCCGGCTGGGCGGCGCTGCTGTCTCGTCTGTCGGGCCAGACCGACCTGGTGATAGGCGTTCCCGCTGCCAACCGAGGGCGCGCCGAGCTCGAGCCCCTGATTGGCTTTTTCGTCAACACCCTGGCTTTGCGACTGGACTTCACTGGAAGTCCGACCGTCAGCCAGGCTCTGCAGCGGGTCAAGGCGCGGTCACTGGAAGCCCAACAACACCAGGACCTGCCATTCGAGCAGGTGGTGGAATTGTTGCGCCCGGCGCGCAGCCTGAGTCATACGCCGCTGTTTCAGGTGATGTTTGACTGGCGCGGGGTTGCGGCACGCGCGCTGGATTTGCCGGGATTAACCGTGGAGCCCGTAGAGGCGCCTCATGAGCTTGCAAAATTTGATCTGACGCTGGAGCTGGGCGAGGTTGGCGGATGCCTCGCTGGTGGTCTGGAATACGCCGTTGCGATGTTCGACCGGCCGACGATCGAGCGCCACGCCGGCTACCTGCGCAGATTGCTTGAGGCCATGGCTGACGACGACGCGCGACCGTTCGACCGGCTGTCACTGCTTGGCGACGCCGAGCGGCATCAGTTGCTGGTGCAGTGGAACGATACGGCAGCAGACTATCCGCGCCACTCCAGCCTGCATCAGCTGTTCGACATGCAGGCGGAGCGAACCCCGGATGCGGTCGCGATCGTGCACGAAGACGTCCAGCTGACCTATGCTGAGCTGCGAGCCAGGAGCAGCGGACTGGCCCAGCAGCTGAGGCGCCTGGGGGTCAAACCGCAGGCGTTGGTGGCGATTGGGCTTGAACGCTCCATCGACCTGGTAGTTGCTGAACTGGCGATCCTCAGATGCGGAGCAGGATATGTGCCGCTCGACAGCAACGCTCCACTGCAACGACAGGCATTCATGCTGGTGGATTGCCAGGTCCAGACTGTATTAACCGCCAAAGGACGGGAACTCCCGGCGATCTCGGGCTTGCAGCGGCTCGACATCGAGCAGTGGATGCTGACCGGACCGGCCTCGAGCGATGCGGAAGCAGCGGTGGATGGCGAGGCAACCGCGTACGTCATGTACACGTCCGGCTCGACCGGTCAGCCCAAGGGCGTCGTGATCCCACACCGGGCGGTGGCACGGCTAGTGCTGAACCAGGGCGCTGTTCAGTTTCAGCACACCGACCGGGTAGCCTTCGCCGCCAACCCGGCGTTTGATGCCAGCACCCTGGAAGTATGGGGTCCGCTGCTCAATGGCGGCTGCATCGTCGTGATCGACCCGGCAGTTGTGTTGGATCCTGAGACATTCGATCAGCGCTTAGAGCTGCAGTCAATCAGCGTGCTGTTCCTGACAACAGGGCTGTTCCACCAGTACGCTGATGTGCTCGCGCAGGCGTTTTCCCGCCTACGCTGTTTGATGGTGGGCGGTGATGTGCTTGATCCTCGCATTGCCGCACGGGTGTTGCAGCAGTGCCCACCGCAGACGTTGATCAACGGCTATGGTCCTACGGAAACCACCACGTTTGCGACCATTCAAGAGGTGCGCGCGATAGCGCCGGGAACGACCAGCGTTCCCATAGGCCGGCCACTATCGAACACGCGAATCTACATCCTGGATGTTCACGGGGCGCCGGTCCCCATTGGTGTGGCGGGGGAGATCCATATCGGCGGCGACGGCGTTGCGCGCGGCTATCTGAACCGCCCACAGCTGACGGCGGAGCGTTTCATAGCCGACCCGTTTGCCGCGTCGATCGGTGCGCGGATGTACCGCAGCGGTGATCTTGGCCGCCACCTGGCCGACGGAACAATCGAGTTTCTGGGGCGCAATGACTTTCAGGCCAAGATCCGCGGGTTCCGGATCGAGCTCGGTGAGATTGAAGCCTGTCTGGCGCGGCATCCGGCGCTGCTCGAGGTTGTGGTGGTCGTTCGGGGAGACGCTGGCGACAAGCGCCTGGCGGCATACTACACCGTGGCACCGAATTCACCGGCGCCCGCCGCCCCGGAGCTGCGTCAGCACCTGGCGGCAGTCCTGCCCGATTACATGCTGCCGGCGGCTTACGTGCGGATCGACGCCTTTCCGCTCGATGCGAATGGCAAGCTCGACCGCAAGGCGCTGCCGATCCCGGACGATGCCGCCTACGTGGCGCGCGGCTATGAAGCACCGCAGGGCGCGGTCGAATTGCAGCTCGCGCGGCTGTGGTCCGAGCTGCTCAAGGTCGAGCGGGTTGGCCGGCATGACAACTTCTTCGATCTCGGCGGGCACTCTTTTGCTGCCTTGCGGCTGGAAGCACGCGTCGCCAGCATCTTCGGCGTCAAGATCGGTGTCGCGGCGCTGTTTGCATCGCCGACGCTGCGTGAATTCGCAGTCCGTGTATCCGAATCCGACCGGCCGCTGGAACCATGGAATATCGTCCCGATTCAGCCGCTGGGCAGCAACACGCCGGTGATCGCGATCAACAATGCAATGATGTATTACGAATTGGCCCGCAGGATCGGGACCGATCGCAAGTTTATTGCGGTGCAGCTGTTTGATCCCAGCAACCCAAGCCCGTTGCCCAGCCGTACGCTGGAGGAGATTGCCGCGGACTATGTCGGCCTGATTCGCGAAGCGCGGCCCCACGGGCCATATGTCGTGATCGGGCTGTGTGTCGCCGGACTGATTGCATATGAGGCCGCGCGCCAGTTGCGGCAGGCGGGGGAACAGGTCTCGCTGATCGTGATGGCCGATACCTGGCGCCCTGGCTATATGTTCCAACCGCCCTATCTGCGACGGCTTGCGTTCAATTTCAAGCGCCGACTCATTTATCGCAGGCATACGTTGCAGCGGCTTGTGAGTGGCGGCATCGGGATCGAGGAATTCCTGACCACGACACGTTTTGGAAAATGGAAATGGTTGATGCGCCTGTTGTCGGCGCTGCACCTGATCGAACAACCCGCGACGGTGTCCCAGGTGCTGGTGGAAGACCGTTGGTTCCTGCCGGCGCTCGAGAGCGCGCGAAATGATTACCGACCGCCCGTGTCAAGTTGCGATGTCGTTGTACTGCAAAGCGGAGTACTGCCGGCGGCCGACTTCGTGGATCCCAAGATGGGCTGGTCCGACCTTGTCAAGGGTAAGCTGCTGCACTTTCGACTTCCCGGCTGGCACGACCGCATGTTTCACGACGAGGGCGCCGCCATGATTGCAGAGCATCTGCGCCCGTTGCTTGCCCGAGTTGATGCAGAGGCAGGCTTCGTCGAAGACCATTCCGTCAGCCGCTTCTCTGAGCTGCGCCGCTGAGCCCTATCCGCGACGATATGACTGGTGAGGCACCGGCACAGTAGGCGGAGCCAAGCAAGCGTTGTCCCTGCTGCGCAGAGAAGATTCTCGAGGCGGCATGTAAATGCCGATACTGCGGTTCGGATATGTCTTCGGGATCTCGGCTATCCGCTGGCACGCCGGAACCGACGCTACGATCGCAGGAGCAATTCATCAAGTGGCAATACAAGGTCTTGCTCGCCATTCTGATCCTCCGCTAACTACACGCCGCAAGTCGCAGCCGCACCGCCGGGTGAGCCCTCGGCCACATCGCAGGGGAATGCTCTGTCCCCAGTATCTGCCGAGCGTGGGCGCTCCGTGCTGCTCTCGAACAAGGGTAGCAGGATCTTCGAGCGCCACCTCGCGGTGCCTGGCCCAGCTCAGCGCCGCAGTTCGATGCGCGAAGGTCTTGCTTTCCCGGTGAACTATCGTCCCACCACGGCGCATGCGGACGATCGCCGTATGGCGCCTCGGGGAGACATGACATTGTTGTGTCCTTTACGTCTGCTCGGCAACCGCTAACTCCCCGGAATGCAACACGCAGCAACGCCCGGCTCTGAAAGCCCTATAAAAATATGAATTTCTGCCGATAGATCAGCCGCGACGATCGATCGCAGGATCTCGGTCGCTCCGATGATGGAATGGACCGACTGTCGGCAAAGGCTTTCTTAATCAAAGCCTTGGGTCGTTTGCGTCGTCGGCGGGAGGCAACTTCCCCATATTCGAGTGTTGGCGCGGATTCTGCCGCTGCTGATTTCTTCGAGGCCTTCGCCATGTCGGTGAGTGTAACACTCCCATTTAGGGTGGCGGGCTCAACGGGTCGCCGCACGAAGGCAGTCGAGGGCGGAACTGCAGCACTCGGGGGGTTGGAATGACCCGAAGATGACGCGCTTGCTCATCACATCAAGGATTCTTTCTCGCGCGAGGTGCGCTTGCAGTCGGGCGGGCCTCGGCTGCCGTGCGCAGTGGCTTGTCAACAAAACTGCAATCAATCCGTTTATCGAGGCAGAACACCGTCTGGCTCGTGGGGAGCCCGCTGCGCGCGCTCGGTAGCAGGGGTCGCGCAATCGCTGATCAATCAACAGGGAATCAGAGTGCATCAAAGTATGAAAAAGACCGCGGTATGGACCGCGATAATACTGGGACTATGCGGCTGCGGCGGCAGCAATCCGAACGTCGACACCCATGCCGCCAGCCCCGATGCGGGCGTGCCCATTCAGGGCGAACCGATGGCAGCACACAGCGACGTGACCCTCACATCCACCGCCCCCGGGGTCACGCCGTTCATATCAACGGTGAACCTCAGCGGTTTGGGCTTGGCCTCGGTGCAATCCGTCGCCTATACGATCGCGCCGATGCCGGGCTCAGTCTCCAAGCCGGTCCATGTGAGTTTCTCCAACTCGGCGCTGACCAGCCGCGGTTATCTCTCAGCGGATGCCTCGAGTCTGGCATTGCCGGTGTTTGGTCTGTACGCAGGCTACGCCAACAACGTCCGGCTGGCGCTGACCTTCCTCGACGGCTCGGTGCAAACGCTTCCGCTGTCCATCACCACCGCAGCCTACACCGATCCGAACGGGGTCTATGACCATCCCGTCATCGTCAAAGCACGCTCGCCCGGAAGCGCCCTGGGTTTTGATTTCTTCGTGATGAAATCCAATCTCGGTACGCCCGTCATCGTTGATACGGACGCCGTGCTGCGCTGGGTGGCTCAGGGCGTGAGCTCGAGCATATCCTCGATCCTGACAGCCAATGGCTTTGAGATCGGCAATCAAAGCAGCCTCATGACCTACCGCTTGGAATTGGACGGCTCTCTGAGCACGACCGCGCTCAGTTCCTCCAGCCTACTGAGCTTTAATCACAATCTGGATCCCGGCCCGCAGGGCTATCTGGCCGAGATGGCCACGGCCGCCAATACGGGCAGCACCGTGACCGAATTCACGCCTGCTGCCGGGTTTATCCAGACCTGGGATTTCGCGCAGCTGCTGACTAACTACATGCAGAGTCAAGGCGATGACGCCAGCGCTTTCGTCCGACCCGCGGCCGATTGGTTTCACGCCAACGGCGCCGCCTATGATCCGAGTGACAACAGCCTCATAGTCTCCAGTCGCGAGAATTTCCTGATGAAGGTCGATTACGACACGGGCGCGATCATTTGGATACTCGGCGATCCGACCAAGTACTGGTATACGTTCCCGTCCTTGCGCGCCAAGGCGCTGCAATTGACGGGCAACGGTCTCTATCCCATTGGCCAGCATGCGCCTTCGATCTTAAGCAACGGGCAGCTGATGATCATCAACGATGGGCAGGGAAGCCTGAATCAACCGGCTGGCGAGCCCGCGGGCCAGACGCGCTCATACACCGCGGTCTCGGTCTACTCGATCGACGCCGCCGCCGGCACGGCGACACAAACCTGGGAATTCGATTATAACCAGAGCCTGTTCTCACCCATCTGCGGCAGTGCCTACGAGGCGCCGGCAGGCGCCTCGGTCCTAGTCGATTTTGCAACGGCAGATAACGACACCACGGCTCGTTTGGTGGGGGTGGATGCCAATCAGAATGTGATCTTCGACTTTCAATTCCCCACGGGGGGCTGTAATTCGGCGTGGAATGCTGTGCCCATCAATCTGGACAACTTGCTCTTCTGAGGCTGAGCGGCTCCGCCGCTTTCTTGGTTTTAGCCGCCGCGCACTCGCCAACGCCCGCGATCCCAAGTTGTCGATCTGCTCTTTGAGGCTCGAGACCTGGGGCTTGCTAGTTGTAGCGGCTTGCATTTGAAACGCGCCGAGCGCACATAGAACCAGGGCAGACCATCAAGACGGGGCAACATCGCCCACAAGCCCAAGCCTGTTTGAATCTGTCATAGCTTTCGTGTCCACCCAGCTCAATACCCTTTGGCGATCATGTAGAGCTCACCGCTCTGCGTAGTACCAAATTTGCCGGCAGCCTGATCGACGAGCATGCACAACCGTTTTCTGTCCCCCGAATTACCGCAGCTGTTGAGCTTAATGCGTCCTCCGCGCTGAGTCAGATCCTCGATCGAGGCCTGCAGCTGAGCGCGCTCCGAGCGCAGCGCGCTCATCTCGCTCACTGTTGGCACATACCACCACACCGCCAGCACCGTGATCGGGGGGACGACGTACGTCGCGTGTTTGGTTTCGCTGCATTTTGAGAAACACCCCATTGCCGTAACGTTGCCGCCGTTGCACTCTGGCCGCATCCGTGTCGCTGCAAGGGACGGCATCGTGAACAGCACATACTTCGGATTGCTGACCGAATTCGGTGAGGCCAATATTCCGCTGGAGCGCGTCGCTCCCAAGTACTTCGGCCTGAGTTTCGAGGAGGCGCGCCGCCGCGCACCGGGCAAAGTGTTGCCCTGCCGGGCCTTCAGGCTGGGCGGGCAGAAGTCGCCCTGGCTGGTGAGCGCCGCCAATCTCGCCGAGCTGATCGATGAACGGCGTGAAAAGGCGCGGTAATGGCGAGCGTCGGCGCTAAGCCGCGGCGCGCAGGATAAAATCGACGTGGATCGCGTCGTAGCCGAACGTCACTCGACCATCATGCTCGCGATCGAGTACCCCGGACCTGAGCAGCGTATGGATATCGCTGTGTACGGCGCGCACGTCGCGCCCTGCGCGCCGGGCGACTTCGCGAATCGCCAGCGCACCCTGGCCCGCCATGATTTTAAGCAGTGCCCAGCGCTTTGGCGTCAACGTCTTCCAGAGCAGATTCTCCGAGGCGAACGAGATATAGGCGCCCTGGCGCTTGCCGCGCAGAGCTTCGGCCGTTCGCCGCTGTGCATCCTTCACCGAGGACACTCCGATCGTCACCGTGCTCACTTGCCTCTCCTGCGCCTACTGACCGCTCGCCAGAAATCTGCCTGCAGCGCCTGCAGGTCCGTGAAGGCGTAGGGGACCTCGATCTTCTCGACATGCATGTGGTCACCTTTGCCGGCCTCGTTGTCGAACCGCAGCACGCAGCGCCCGTTCGCCACGTACGCCAGGCGATACTTGACGCCATGCTCGCTGCCGCGCGAGGCTGCCGGCAGCCTCCAGATCACGATCTCGACGAAGGCTCTCTGGCTGAGCACCAGGCGTTCGCGCAGCAGCAATTCCGCCACGGTGTTGCTCACATTAGCAACACTCTAAGGTGTTGTCTACAAAAGCAACACCGGCCGGGAGTTCAGGCCTGGCGGACAGAAGAAGCCCTTTCTGGCGAGTGCCGCCGGCCGCGCGGAGCTGATCGACCCGCGGTGTGGTTGGGCGGTGTGATGACAGCATGGGCGGCCGTGTGATTGCCGGCGGGCGGGCTCACGCGGGCCGGCGGGATTTCGCGCATATTCTCCGGCCTGAGATTCGCGTAGCGCTTGAGCTCGTTCCAGGACTCATGCAGCGTGAACTGCGCGACCTCGTGAATCTGATAGCCGCGCTCGAACAGACGGCTGGTGGCTTCGTGCCGCAGATCGTGGAAGCGCAGATCCTCGATCCCGAGCACGTGACAGGCGCGCGTGAAGGCGGTACCTACGCTCTTCGGGTCATACGGGAAGATGCACTCGCCCGTCTGCGGCTGTGCCCGCACGATCGCCCACGCCTCCGGCGTGTATTTGAATCGCCGGTGATTGCCGTCCTTGTCGGTCGGGTGCTTGGCGTCGCGAACGATGCCAGTGCGTGTTGCAGCATCGTTGTCGCGCCATTCGAGCCGGCAGATCTCGGCCTGGCGTCGAGCGGAGCAGACCGCGAATTCCATGACAGGCAGCATGCGGATCCGGGAGCGCTCATCCCGATGCGCAAAATACCCGCCCAGCCGTGCAAGCTCGTCCGGTGTTGGCCGCCGCGCCCGCCTGCGCGCTTTGCCGATCAGGCGCAGTTCCCGGCACGCATTGCGAGCCTGCTGGACGATCTCGGGGCGGACCGGCAGTTCCTTGACGCTGCGAGCGGCTCTCAGGACGACGCCAATCCAGATCAGATCGTTCCCCGCGGTCGCCGCACCGGTGCCGTCGGCGCGTCGCGAACGGACGTGATCGATCAGCATCGCGGCGGTCAAGTTCAGGGCATTGGTCTTGCCGAGCGCATGGCGCTCCAGGAATTCAAGATGGGTCTGCTTGCTGCGCTGCCACTTGGAGATCGTCTCGAACGCCTCGATATACCAACGGATCAGTCCGGCGAGCGTCGGCGCTCCTTGCTGCTCTCGGACCAGGGTGGCGGGATCTTCGAGCGCAACCTCGCGATGCCTGGCCCAGCTCAGCGCCGCAGTTCGATGCGCGAAGGTCTTTGCCTCTTGGTGGGCGATTGTCTTTGCAACACGGAGCCGAATCACGGCTTTATAGCGCGTGGTTCCGTCAGATTGCTTGCGAACTCGGATGTAGGCCACGGTAACCTCGGAGGCGACACAGCATTCTTGTCGCCTATATGTCGCCTATATGTCGCCTCTGCAACTGCTAAACTCCCCGGAATACGCAGAAATAGCCCAAAAATACCGCGCGTGGAAACCACTAAAAAAATAGGCATTTCTGCCGAGAAATCAGCCGCGAGCATCGATCGCAGGGTGTCAGTCGCCCCGATGATGGAATGGACTGATCGCCACTGTCGCTATTTTCTGCGCGGTTTCTCCCCGCGGGTGCTGCTGTACACCGAGATGATCACCGCCGCGGCGATTGCACATGGCAAGCGCGAGCAGTTGCTGCGCTACTCGGCGGAAGAACAGCCGCTGGCGCTGCAGCTCGGCGGCAGCGCCCGGCAGCTGCTGGCAATCGCCGCCCGCGCCGGCGCCGACAGCGGCTACAGTGAGATCAATCTGAACTGTGGCTGTCCTAGCGACCGCGTGCATGCCGGCGCCTTCGGCGCCTGTCTGATGCTCGAACCGCAACGCGTGGCCGACGCGGTCGCTGCCATGCGAGCGGCGGTCACGATACCGGTGAGCGTCAAGATGCGCATCGGCGTCGTCGCGGGGCGCGGGGCGCGAGCGCAGGTGGACCGCTACGATGAGGATGACTACCAGCGCCTGAGCCAGTTCACCACGCTGGTCGCGCAGGCGGGCTGCCGGCGTTTCATCGTGCACGCGCGCAAGGCGGTGCTCGGCGGCCTGTCGCCGCGCGAGAACCGCGAAGTGCCGCCGCTGCGCTTTGACGTCGTGCGGCGACTGAAGCGTGATTTTCCGCAGCTGGCGATCGAGGTCAACGGCGGCCTGCGTACGGTGGCGGCCTGCAGCGCGGAACTGCACTGGTGTGACGGTGTAATGCTCGGTCGTGAGGCCTATCACCGTCCGCACCTGCTGGCCGAACTGCAACAGCAGCTGTTCGATGACGGCTGGCGCTGCCCGGCGATCGGGGAGTTGCTCGAGCGCATGGCCGCGTACGCCGAGCGTGAAGTAGCCGCCGGCGAGCGCCTGTCCGCGATCACCCGCCACATGCTGGGCCTGTGCTCAGGCCGGCCCGGGGCGCGGCGCTATCGGCAGTGGCTATCGGAGGGTGCGCGCGAGCACCAGTACCAGGACGGCTCCGCGGGCCCGAAAAGCGCCGCCGGTCTGCTTCGCACAGCCGCCCAGGTGTGTGCGGTATAAAGCTTAGCCGCTGTGCGCCGCGGCTCTTTCCAGTAACATTCAGCTGGCATGGGCAAAGACATCGAGCTTGCGATCCTGTTCGCCGACGTGGTTGGGTCCACCCGCCTGTTCGAGATCATGGGTGACCAGCGCGCCCGCGACATGGTCGCCACCTGCCTGGAGGTCATGCGCGAAGCCACCGAGCAGCACAGCGGCAGCGTAATCAAGACCATTGGCGATGAGGTGATGTCCACCTTCCCGACCGCGGATGATGCGCTGAACGCAGCTGGTGAGATGCAGAAGCAGATCGCCGCTCACACCGAGCTGCGTGTGGACGGCCAGCCGGTCGCGATCCGGATCGGATGCCATTTCGGTCCGGTGGTGCTGGAGGCCCGCGATGTGTTCGGCTCCAGCGTGCACACCGCAAACCGCATGACCAGCCAGGCCAAGGCCGGTCAGATCATCACCACTGCGGCCACCGTGGAGCGGCTATCGCCCGAGTGGCGCGCCTCGGTGCGCCAGATCGATGTGGCGACAATCCGCGGCCAGGGCGGCGAGATCGCGCTGTACGAGGTGCTGTGGCAGACCGAGGATGTCACCAGCATGCTGCCGGCGATCGCGATGACGGGGCGTGAAAATCGCAAGCCGCAGCGGCTGCGCCTGACGGTGCAGGACCGCGAGGTGATCCTCGACGACGAGCGGCCGATGATCAACATCGGTCGCGCCGACGACAACGATATCGTGATCCGCGGCAACCTGATCTCACGCCTGCATGCGAGCATCGAGCTGAGCCGCAACCGCTTCACGCTCACCGATCAGAGCACCAACGGCACGTTCGTGCAGATCAGCGGCGAAGAGGAGGCGTTCGTGCGCCGCGACAGCCTGGCGATCAAAGGTGAGGGCATGATCGGCCTGGGGCGGATCCCGGAGCGCGACTCGCCGCTGACGATTTTCTTCGTCTGCCAGGACTGTTAGCCGGCTGCCAGCCGGCGGGCGACCTCATCGGCCTCGGCCAGCATCGCAGCCGGTAGGTGCGAGCCGTACTCGAGCAGGTAATGGCGCAGGTTCGCGATCTCCTGGCGCCAGGCGGCGCTCGGCACCGCGGTCAGCTCCGCCAGCGCTTCGGGGCCGATATCCAGGCCTGCGGTGTTGAGATCGCCTGGCCGCGGCATATGGCCGATCGGCGTCTCGAGCGCGCCGGCGTTGCCCTGGCAGCGATCCAGTATCCAGGCCAGTACGCGCAGATTGTCGCCAAAGCCGGGCCAGAGGAATTTTCCGGCGGCATTCTGACGGAACCAGTTGACGTGAAAGATGCGCGGCGGGTTCTTGAGTCCTGCGCCGACCTCGAGCCAGTGCGCCCAATAGTCGCCAAAGTTGTAGCCGGCGAACGGCTTCATCGCCATCGGGTCGCGCCGTACCACGCCGACCTGTCCGGTGGCGGCGGCGGTGGTCTCGGAGGCCACCGAAGCCCCGACCAGCACGCCGTGCTGCCAGTTGCGCGCCTCGTACACCAGCGGCGCCAGCTCGCGCCTGCGGCCGCCGAAGATCAGCGCTGAAATCGGCACGCCGCGCGGGTCTTCCGCCGCCCGGCTGTAGGCGGGATTTTGCGTCGCCGCCACGGTGAAGCGCGAATTGGGGTGCGCGGCCGGCCCGTTGCTGTGCTCATAAGCGCGCCCGAGCCAGTCGGTGACCGGGCGGCCCTCGGCACGCCCCTCCCACCACGGCTCATTGTCGGCGGTCAGCGCAACGTTGGTGAACAGCGTGTCGCGCCGGATCATCTGGTCGGCATTGCGATTGGTGCGCTCGTTGGTGCCGGGCACGACGCCGAAATAGCCCGACTCGGGATTGATGGCCCACAACCGCCCGTCCGCACCTGGCTGCAGCCAGGCGATGTCATCGCCGATCGTGAACACCTTCCATCCAGGCAGCGAATCCGGCGGTATCAGCATCGCCAGGTTGGTCTTGCCGCAGGCCGAAGGGAACGCGGCGGCCACGTAATGGGTCTCGCCGCGCGGATTCTGCAGACCCACGATCAGCATGTGCTCGGCCAGCCAGCCCTCATCGCGCGCCTGCCAGCTGGCGATGCGCAGCGCATGGCATTTCTTGCCCAGCAGCGCGTTGCCGCCGTAGCCGGAGCCGAAGCTCTCGATCGATAGATCCTCGGGGTAGTGCATGATGAAGCGGCGCGCCGGATCCAGGTCGCCGATCGAGTGCAGGCCACGCACAAAGCTGCTCTCGGTCGCGATGCGCTCGAGCGCTGGGCGACCCATGTGCGTCATCAGCGCCATGTTGAGCACCACGTAGCCGCTGTCGGTGATCTCGACGCCGCAGCGCGCGTACGGCGAGTCCAGCGGGCCCATGCAGTACGGCACCACGTACATGGTGCGGCCGCGCATGCAGCCGCGGAACAGTTCGCGCATCTTGGCGCGCGCCGCAGCCGGGTCCATCCAGTTGTTGTTCGGTCCGGCAGCGTCCTGGGAGCGCGAGCAGATGTAGGTCAAGTGCTCGACGCGCGCGACGTCGGTCGGACTGGAGCGATACAGATAACAGCCGGGAAACGTATTCTGGTTGAGTTCGCGCAACTCGCTCTTCGCCAGCAGCTCGGCGCGCAGGCGCTGCTCCTCGCCCGCCGAACCATCGCACCAGTAGACCCGGTCCGGCTGCGTCAGCTGCTGCACACCAGTGACCCACTCGGCGACGTTATTGGATACTTCCGCTAGGCCAACGAAGGTGTGGAGGGCGGTCGCCATGTCGTATCCTCAGCGCTTGAATGAAACCGGGGGCTGCAGCAAAACGGAGCGTGTTACGAACTTTTTCAATTATACGCGTGCGTCCTCAGAATTCCGGATTTTTGCCGCATTAACCCTATTCCGCCAAGTAATATGTTGAACCTGGAGGCAATCCTGGGTGTCGCGGGCCCGCTGACGCGCGTGCTGCAGGGTTTCCGGCCGCGCCCAGCGCAGCAGCAAATGGCGATGCGCATCGACGCGGCGCTGCGCGCGCGGGAAGTACTGCTGGTGGAAGCTGGTACCGGTACCGGCAAGACCTATGCGTATCTGGTGCCGGCACTGCTGTCGGGACTGCGGGTACTGATCTCAACCGGCACACGTACCCTCCAGGATCAGCTGTTCCACCGCGACCTGCCGCTGCTCGCCGGCGCCTTAGGCCGACCGGCGCGCGTTGCGCTTCTCAAGGGCAGGTCGAATTATCTGTGCCGCGCGCGGCTGGCGGATATAGGGCGGCAGGAACAATTGCTGCCGGTGCCCGCCGACGCACTGCTGGGCCGCATCCGCGACTGGTCACAGGCGACGCGCAGCGGCGACCTGGCGGAACTGCCGGAACTGGCAGATAGCGATCCGCTACGCCCGCAGATCACCTCGACGCGCGAGAACTGCAGCGGCATGCGCTGCAGCGAGATCGGGCGCTGCCACGTGTTCGAAGCACGGCGTGAGGCGATGGAGGCCGACATTGTCGTTGTCAACCATCACCTGCTGCTGGCGGACATGGCACTGAAAGAGGAAGGCTTCGGCGATCTGCTGCCCAGCGTCGATGCGGTGGTGCTCGACGAGGCCCACCAGCTGCCCGACCTGGCGAGCGAATTCTTCGGCGTCAGCGTCAGCAGCCGGCAGCTGGAGTTGTTTATCGCGGATCTGAATCGCGAAGCCGCCGCCGCCGGCCAGCCCGCCGGGCTCTCATCCAGCCTTGCGGCCGCGCTTGCCGAAGTGCATGGGCTGCTCGGCCGCGCCGAGCGGCACCTGGGGTTCAGCGAGCTGCGGCCCGAGGCCAGGCAGGCGCTGCAGCGGGTGCAGCAGGCATGCCGCGAGCTCCCCGCCACGCTCGATGCGAGCGCGGCGCGCGCCGCCCAGCCCGCTGAACTGCAGCTGTGCGCGGCACGCGCGCGTGCGCTGGCGGCCGCACTGCGCCAGCTCCTGAGCCCGCCCGATGGTGCTGGCGACGATGGTGTTGCCGACGGCAGCCCCGACGATGCCGGTGGCCGCGACAACAGCTGTATCGCCGGGGCTCGCACCGTGTCCACACACGCGCGCGGCTTTGCGCTGCGGCTGCTGCCGTATGAGATTGCGAGCCGCTTCCAGGCGCAGCTGGCGGGCGCCGGCAATGCCTGGATATTTACCTCCGCCACGCTCGCGGTCGGTGACGACTTCAGTCATTTCGCGAGCCGGCTGGGACTGGGCAGCGCAGCAGCGCTGCGCTTTGACAGTCCGTTCGACTATGCACGCCAGGCGCTGCTGTATCTGCCGCCCGGGCTGCCACAGCCTTCCGATCCGGCTTTTGGCGATGCGGTGATCGCGATCGCGCAACCGCTGCTCGAGAGCGCGGGCGGCGGCGCCTTCATGCTCTTCACCAGTCATCGCGCGCTGCGCTATGCGGCCCAGCGGCTGGCCCGAGCGTTGCCGGCCGAGCTGCCGCTGCTGGTGCAGGGCAGTGCTCCGCGCGAACTGCTGCTGCGCCGGTTTCGCGCCAGCGGCCGCGCGGTGCTGCTCGGTAGCGCGAGCTTCTGGGAAGGAGTGGACGTGCAGGGGCCGGCCCTGCGGCTGGTGATCATCGACAAACTGCCGTTCGCATCGCCCGAGGATCCGGTCGTGCGCGCACGCATCGAATACCTGAAATCGCAGGGCGCCAACGCCTTCAGGGATTACCAGCTGCCCGAGGCGGTGCTGGCGCTGAAGCAGGGCGTCGGGCGGCTGATTCGCAGCGAACAGGATCACGGCGTGGTGGTGATCTGCGATCCGCGCATGAGCGAGCGCGGCTACGGCCGCATGTTTCGTGCCAGCCTGCCGCCGATGCCGACCACCCAGGCGAGCGAGCTGGTGTTGCAGCGGCTGCGCGACCTCAGCTGTGAATCTGCTGGCACTTGATACGGCCACCGAGCTGTGTTCGGCCGCGCTGTGGCTGGACGGCGCCGTGCGATGGCGCGAGTCGAGCCGCGCGCATAGCCACAGCGAACTGATCCTGCCGATGATCGAGGAGTTGCTGGATGAGGCCGGCGTTGAGCTGGCACAGCTCGACGCGATCGCCTTCGGACGCGGACCGGGCGGCTTCACCGGCGTGCGGCTGGCCGCCGGCGTCGCGCAGGGGCTGGCATTCGCCGCGCAGCTGCCGCTGTTGCCGATCTCGGATCTGCGTGCGCTCGCGGCCCAGGCGCTGCTGCTCGCGGGCGGTTCCCAGTGGGCGTTGATCTGCCAGGATGCACGCATGGATGAAGTCTATTGGGGCTGCTTTGAGCTTCGCGGTGACCAGGTGCATGCGCTGGCAGCGGAAGCGGTAGCCGCTCCCGGCGCGGTGCGGTTGCCACCGGCCTGGAATGGTGCGCAGGTGGCCGGTGCCGGTTCCGGATTTGCCGCCTACGCCGCGCAGCTGGCCGATGTCGCCGGCCAGCTGGGCGCGCTCTATCCGCAGCTGCGGCCGCGGGCACGTGAAATTGTGCAGCTGGCGGCCCAGGACGGGTTAGGGTGCGCGATCCCGGCAGAGCAGGCACTGCCGGTGTATTTGCGCGACCATGTAGCCAATCCGCCGTCACGAAACTGACAAAATCCGCGCCACGTCATACGACTGCAACATATGACCTCTAAGGTTCGCGCGCAGGCTGCCCAAGGATATGACTTCAAAGCAGATTTTAGTCGTCGAGGATGAACGCCCAATTCGCGAGATGATCGCGTTCGGCCTGAAGCGCGCCGGCTTCGAAGTGCGCGAGGCTGAGGATTGCCGCGCCGCCCGGGCAGCGCTCGCCGACCGGCGCCCCGATCTGATCCTGATCGACTGGATGTTACCCGACAACAGCGGGCTGGAACTGACGCGTTCGCTCAAGCGCGAACGCGATACCCGCGATCTGCCGATCATCATGCTGACCGCGCGCGCCGAAGAGATCGACAAGGTCACCGGGCTGGACGGCGGCGCCGACGATTACATGACCAAGCCGTTTTCGCCGCGCGAGCTGATCGCGCGCGTAAATGCGGTGCTGCGACGCAGCGGCGGCCAGGACGAGACGGAACTGGTCCGGGTGGATGAATTAACGCTCGATCGCGCCGGCCATCGCGTCGTCGCCGGCGATCGCACCGTGACCCTTGGACCGACGGAATATCGTCTGCTGGAGTTTTTCATGACGCACCCGGAACGCGTCTACAGCCGCGAGCAGCTGCTCGATCGCGTCTGGGGTGGCAATGTATACGTGGAAGAGCGCACCATCGACGTCCATATCCGGCGATTGCGCAAGGCACTCGAGGACTTCGGCTACGACCGGCTGGTACAGACGGTGCGTGGCGCGGGGTATCGTTTCTCCGCGCGGGCGGATGCCTGACGGCGGCATCGCCTGGCGCACAGCTAAGGTGGGCTCTGGCGGCGCATGAACTTCGGCGGTTGGTTGTCCCTGAGCGTGCGATTGACGGTCGCCCTCGCGATCGGACTGGTGCTCGGTCTGATCCTCGGCGCACCATGGGCCGGCGTGGCCGCGGTGCTGGCGATCTACCTGGCGATGCAGTGGCTGCACCTGCTGCGCGTGCTGCGCTGGCTTACGGCTGACCAGACCGAACTGGCCCCGGAGCTGCCCGGCCCCTGGGGTCACCTGGTGGCCATGATCGTGCGCCTGTACCGGCGCAAGCAGTTTCACAAGCGCCGGCTGCTGCGCCTGCTGCGCGAGCTGCGGCGTTCGACCGCGGCGATGCCCGACGGCGTCGTGGTGCTCAATCCGCAGGCTGAGATCCTGTGGTTCAATCGCACCGCCGCGCGCCTGCTGGGTTTTCGCGGCAAGACCGATTTCGGACTTCGGATAGAGAACCTGGTGCGCCAGCCCGAATTCGTGCATTACCTGCGCGGCGGCGAGTTCACCACGCCGGTGATCGTGCGCTCCTCGGCCGGCCCCGAGCAGTACCTGTCGCTGCAGATCGTGCCCTACGGCGCCGGCCAGCTGCTGACGCTGGTGCGCGATGTGACACGCGAAGCCAGGCTCGAGGCGATGCGTAAGGATTTCGTCGCCAACGCCTCGCATGAACTGCGCTCGCCATTGACCGTAATCGCCGGGTACCTCGAGACGCTGACCGGGGAGCCCGGCATCGACCCGGCGCTGGCCGGTCCGCTGCAGGAGATGCAGCGCCAGGCGCAGCGCATGACCGGCATCGTGCAGGACCTGATCGAACTGTCGCGGCTCGAGTCCTCGGACGGGGAAGCCGCGCGCCAGCCGATCGACGTGGTCGCATTGATGGCGCAGCTGCGCCAGGACGTGCTGGCACGCCCGCAGCGCCCGGCGCAGGTGCAGGTGCGCACCGATTCGAACGCCATGCTGCTGGGCGAGGAGCTGCAGATCCACTCGGCGTTCTCCAACCTGGTGGAAAACGCCGCCAAGTACACGCCAGCGGATGGCTCGATGCAGATGCGCTGGTGGGTGGACGAGGACGGCGGCCATTTTTCCGTGACCGATACCGGTATCGGCATCGCCGCGGAGCACATTCCGCGCCTGACCGAGCGCTTCTACCGCGTCGATGCCGGCCGCAGCCGCAGCACCGGCGGTTCCGGCCTCGGCCTGGCAATCGTCAAGCACGTGCTGCAGCGGCATCGGGCGCGGTTGTCGATCGAGAGCCAGGAGGGGCGCGGCAGCACTTTCATCTGCCACTTTCCGTCCGAGCGGCTGCAGCCCGCCGTGAAAGCCGCCGCTGTCACAGCCACGGCGTTGTAGCGCGCACCCCCGGCGCACCGCCCGCCGGGGTGCCAGAAAATTTTCCAAAGCTGGGATCCGGATCGCGTGCGCATATCGAAAACTGAGCTATATTCAACGCAATGCGCTGCGTTGCGAATGAACTACTGAGGCACGGTCATGGAAGCGGCTGACATCTCCCATCACACTTCGCGACGCTTTAACGAGGATCTGGAACGTGTACGCAGCAAGGTGCTGGCGATGGGGGGCTTCGTCGAGGACCAGCTCACGCGCAGCCTGATGTCGCTGGTTGATGCCGACAGCTCGCTGGGACGTGCCGTTGCCCGGGATGACTACAAGGTCAACGGCATGGAAGTGTCTATTGATGAGGATTGCAGCCGCATCCTCGCTACCCGCTCGCCCGCGGCCGGCGACCTGCGCATGATCGTGGCGACTATCAAGACCATCACCGATCTTGAGCGCATTGGTGATGAATGCGAGAAGATCGGCCTGATCGCCGCGCGCCTTGCCACCATCGAGCGCCCGGCCGACCGCTACCGCGAGGTCAAGCACCTGGGACGCACGGTACAGACGCTGGTGCATGACACGCTCGACGCCTTTGCCCGCCTGGATGCCGACGCCGCGCTGAAAACCTGCCGCCAGGACCGGGTGGTGGACGAGGAGTACGAGGCCATCCAGCGCCAGTGTATTACCTTCATGATGGAGGATCCGCGCACCATCCGGCGCGCGCTCGACGTGATGTGGGTGGTGCGGGCGCTCGAGCGCATCGGTGATCACGCCAAGAACATCTGCGAGTACGTGATCTACATGGTGCACGGCAAGGACGTGCGCCATACCTCGCTCGATCACATCGAGCGCGAGCTGGCCGAGATGGCCGAGCGGGCCGTACGCCGTTAATGCGTCGCCGGCTTAATTTCCTCGGCTTCGCGATATGCGTGGCGCTGCTGGGCTACGCCTGGTACGTGCAGGCGGTGCTGCGCCTGGAGCCATGTCCGCTGTGCATCTTCCAGCGCGTCGGCGTCGCCGCTGCCGGCGTGCTGTTCCTGCTGGCCGCTCTGCATGATCCCAGGCGCTGGGGCGCGCCGGTCTACGGCGCGCTGCTGCTGATCGCCGCGCTCGCGACCATCGCGGTCGCAACCCGGCACCTGTGGATCCAGCATCTGCCGCAGGGCTCGATTCCTGCCTGCGGCGCGACGCTGTCGTACATGGTGGACATATTTCCGCTCACCGACGTGATCCGCAAGGTGTTGACCGGATCTGGAGAGTGCGCGCGCATCACCTGGTCATTCTTCGGTCTGTCGATGCCGGGCTGGGTGCTGCTGGCGGCCGCGGGGCTGGGGGCGCTCGGCGCCTGGGCCAATTTTTTCGCCCCGCCCCGCCGCGCCGCATCGTCGCGACGCGGTGAGCTGACCCAGGCACGCTGACCTGGATGCGCCGGCGACTAGGCCAGCAGGTTGCGCAGCGTCTGCAGATACATCGAGTGCAATGCGTCGACATCCTCGATGCGCACGCATTCATTGACCTTGTGGATGCTGGCGTTGATCACCCCGAGCTCGACCACCTGCGCGCCCAGCGGCGCGATGAAGCGACCGTCGGAGGTGCCGCCGCCGGTGGACAGGGCGGCTTCGCGTCCCGTGACCGTGCGCACGGCATCACACACCGCGCGCGACAGCAGTCCGGGCGGGGTATAGAACGGCTCGCCCGACAGGTACCACTCGAGAGTGTACTTCACCTGGTGACGCGCCAGTACCTGCTCGACGCTGCGCTTGAGTTCATCGAGCGTCTGCACCGGTGAATAGCGCAGGTTGAAGCGCGCCTTGAGCTCGCCGGGAATGACATTCGGCGCGCCGGTCCCGGCGTTGAGGTTCGATACCTGGAAGGTGGTGGGCTGAAAGAACTCATTGCCTTGGTCCCACACGCGGCTAGACAGTTCGGCCAGCGCCGGTGCGAAACTATGGATCGGATTTTCCGCGAACTGCGGGTAGGCGATATGGCCCTGCACGCCGTGCACCGTCAACCTTCCGGACAGTGAGCCGCGGCGGCCGATCTTGATGGTGTCGCCGATCAGGTGCTCGCTCGACGGCTCGCCGACGATGCACCAGTCGATGCGCTCGCCGCGCTCGCGCAGCGTCTCGACCACGCGCTTGGTGCCGTCCACCGACGGACCTTCCTCGTCGCTGGTGATCAGGAACGCGACTGCACCGCGATGCTCCGGGCGTTCGGCGACGAAGCTTTCGGTCGCCGTCAGCATCGCGGCCAGTCCACTCTTCATATCTGCGGCGCCGCGGCCGTACAGCAGGCCGTCGCGCACCTCGGGCCGGAAGGGGTCCGAGCGCCATTCGTCCAGCGGGCCGGTCGGCACCACGTCGGTGTGTCCGGCGAAGCACAGCAGCGGGCCGCCATTGCCGCGCCGCGCCCACAGGTTGTCAACGTTGCCGTAGCGCAGGTGCTCCACCTGAAAACCTATGCTGGCCAGGCGCCTGGCCATCAGTTGCTGGCAGCCTTCGTCCGCCGGGGTCACGGAGGCGCGGGCGATCAGCTCATGGGTCAGGTCGATCGTGGCGGACATTGCTCTGCTTAGACAAGGAATCCCGGGCCGAAGGTCACGCGCGCCTTATACGGCGCATCGGCGCCGCCGACAAGAGCTGACACAAATCTGTCATGAACATCCGTATACCATGCCTGGATGAGTACCGAGGGCCTAAGCCACCACATTTCCAGCCGCTACAACAGCGATCTTGAGCGGCTGCGCAGCAGCGTGCTCGAGATGGGCGGCGTGGTCGAGCGGCAGCTGAGTTCTGCGATCGGTGGCATCACCGAGCCAGACGCCCGCGTGATGGTGCGCGTGGCGCAGGAGGAGCTGCGGGTGAACCAGCTGGAGCGCTCGATCGATGAGGATTGCAGCCGGATCCTGGCAACCCGCGCTCCAACCGCCTCGGATCTGCGCCTGATCATCACCATCCTGAAGACCATCACCGACCTGGAGCGCATCGGCGATGAGGGCGAGAAGGTGGCTGCGATTGCCGCCCGGCTGGCGATGCGCGAGCGGCCCAATAACCGCTACCGGGAGTTGCGTAACCTGGGCGAGCTGGTGACCGGTATGGTGCATGACACGCTCGATGCCTTCGCCCGTTTCGATACCAGGCTGGCGCTGGAAGTGCTGCGCCGCGACCGCACCGTGGATGAGGAGTACGAGGCCATTCACCGCCAGAACATCACTTTCATGATGGAGGATCCGCGCTCAATCCGGCGCGCACTGGACGTGATGTGGGTGGTACGATCGCTCGAGCGTATCGGGGATCACGCCAAGAACATCTGTGAGTACCTGATATACATGGTGTTGGGCAAGGACGTGCGCCACACCAAGATCGAAGAGATTGAAAAGGAGCTGCTGGCCCCGCGGGACTGAAGGCGCCCGCGACCTTCGGTGACCGTAGCTGTCTGAACTTATGGAACAACTGGTGAGAAACGAGCCGCCCGAATCCGAATCCAGCGGCTTCCTGCCGGCCTCCGACATCGATACCGGGGTGATTCCGATGCGCCCCAGCGGCCGCGGCATGCTGCAGGTCGCGGTGGATGAGACGCGGCGCAGCGCGGCGCTCAAGGCGCCGGTCAAGGCGCGGGTTGAGGAGCTGGATTTCTACTACGGCCAGCTGAAGGCACTCAAGAATCTGAACATGCACATCCGCGAGAAGCAGGTGACCGCGCTGATCGGCCCTTCGGGCTGTGGCAAGACCACGTTCCTGCGCTGCTTCAATCGCATGCACGACCTGACGCCGGGCAGCCGCTATGAAGGCCGCATCATGCTGGTACCCGAGGAAATCAACCTCGTGGCGCGCAACATCGACCCGATCGAAGTGCGCATGCGTATCGGCATGGTGTTCCAGAAGCCCAATCCGTTTCCGAAGTCGATCTTCGAGAACGTCGCCTATGGGTTGCGCATCCGCGGCGTGCGATCGCAGATCCGCATCCAGGAAGAGGTCGAGAAGGCGCTGCGCGAGGCGGCGCTGTGGGATGAGGTCAAGGATCGGCTGACCAATTCGGCGCTGTCGCTGTCCGGCGGCCAGCAGCAGCGCCTGTGTATCGCGCGCGCGCTCGCCACCAGCCCGGAGATGCTGCTGTTCGACGAGCCGACCTCGGCGCTCGATCCGATCGCCACCGCGCGCATCGAGGAGCTGATCGCCTCATTGCGCGAGCAGGTGACGGTGCTGATCGTGACCCACAACATGCAGCAGGCTGCGCGCGTGTCCGACTACACCGCGTTCATGTACCTGGGCGAGCTGATCGAGTTCGATGAGACCTCACGCATCTTCACTAATCCGGGGCAGAAGGCCACCGAGGACTACATTACCGGTCGCTACGGCTGACCCGAGCGCGCGCTCGGGTCAGCCGCAACGTCAGGGGTGTCGTGCGCGGGAGTCATTCTGCCCGGAGCAGTTCATTGAGTGCGGTCTTGGCGCGCGTCTGCGCATCCACCCGCTTGACGATCACCGCGCAGTAGAGACTGTGCGTGCCGTCCTTCGACGGCATGCTGCCGGCGACCACCACCGAGCCGGCCGGCACGTGCCCCTGCAGTACTTCACCGCTGGTACGGTCGTAGATGCGGGTGCTGGCGCCGATGAATACTCCCATCGAGATAACCGCGCCGGCGCCGACCACGACGCCCTCGACGATCTCGGAGCGCGCGCCGATGAAGCAGTCATCCTCGATGATGGTGGGCGCAGCCTGCAGCGGTTCGAGCACCCCGCCGATGCCGACGCCGCCGGACAGGTGTACGTTGCGCCCGATCTGCGCACACGAACCGACCGTGGCCCAGGTGTCGACCATGGTGCCGGCGCCCACGTAGGCGCCGATGTTGATGTAGCAGGGCATCAGGATCGCATTGGGTGCCACGTAGGCGCCGTGGCGTACCAGCGCGTGCGGCACCACGCGTACGCCCTGCTGCGCGAATTGAGCGGCGTCGGTGGCAGTGAACTTCAGCGGCACCCGATCGTAGAAGCGCGCGTAACCGGCGTCGATCATGACGTTGTCGTGGATGCGAAAATAGAGCAGCACCGCCTTCTTCAGCCAGGTGTGCACCTGCCAGCGGCCATCGATGTTCTCGGCCACCCGGCACTCACCCCGATCCAGTGCACCGACCGTGAGCTCGATCGCCGCGCGCGTATCCGGATCGACGCTCGAACTGGATAGCGCCTGGCGGCGCTCGTAAGCGGCCTCGATCCTGGTCTCAAGATCCTGTGTGTTCATGTGCTGCCGACCGCCTGCAAAGGCGCGCATGCTTACCCGACCCGGGCTTCCGCGTCCAGTCAGCTGTGTCAGAGTCGGCCAGTGGGACGACTCCTGCTGGACTACCGGCGTGCCGGCATGCTCCTATAGCCAGTGCCGGAAGCACTTGGCTACGGTCACGCGATGCCAGTCGTCATGCCATGAATCCGACCGTCACACCGAGCAACGGCGACCCCAACAGCGCCCAACCCCGGCCCGCCCTGCGTAGTTCGCTGGCCGGCCATGCGCTGTACCTGGATATCGACGGCACCATCCTCGACCTTGCGCCCACTCCGGAAGCGGTGGAGGTGCCAGTGTGGATGGTGCCGCTGCTGCAACGCCTGGCATGCAGGCTCGATGGCGCGGTGGCGTTCGTGAGCGGGCGCCCGATTGCGGCGATCGACCAGCTGTTCCGCCCGTTGAGATTTCCGGCGGTGGGTGTGCACGGCGGTGAGGTGCGCGCACCGAACGCGGAGATCGTGATCGATGAGCAGCTGACCGCCGAACTGCAGTCGGCCGTGCCGCTGCTGCAGGAGGCGATTGCCAGGATCCGCGGCGTATCGCTGGAGAACAAGCGCTGTGTCATCGCGCTGCATTACCGCAACGTTCCCGAGCGCGGCCGCGAGGTACTAAAGGTGGCCGAGCTGATCGTCGGCAGCCTCGGCAGCCAGTTCAGCGTGCTGATGGGCAAGTGCGTGGTCGAGATCCGGCCGCGCCACCTGACCAAGGGTTCGGCGATGCGGCGGCTGATGGAGCGCGCACCGTTTCGTGATCGCATTCCGATATTCGCCGGCGATGACACCACCGATGAGGATGCTTTCGAGGTGGTCAACGGCCTCGGCGGCATCAGCCTGCGGGTCGGCGACGAGTCGCCGAGCGCGGCAAAATTCCGGCTGGCAAGTCCCGACCAGTTGCGCAGCTGGCTGCTGGAAGTGGTGGACGCCTGAGCACGGCGATCGCCGGGCATGTGAGAATCCAGGCCCTATGAGCAGTGCAACCCTGAACCTGGCCATGACCGGCAATTGCCAGGTCGCCTCGCTGATCGACGGCAATGGCACGCACGTATGGACCTGCATGCCGCGCTTCGATGGCGATCCGGTGTTCAGCGACCTGATGGCCGGCTCGGACGCGCCCGACCGGCCCGGCCGCTGGGCCATCGAGCTGCTCGACCAGGCCTCGAGCAGCCAGATCTACGAGCGCAATACCGCCATCGTCGAGACCACGCTCACCGACAGCCATGGCGCGGTGCTGGTGATCACCGATTTCTGCCCGCGCTTTCGCCAGTACGATCGCACTTTCCGTCCGGCGATGCTGGTGCGCATGGTGCGCCGCTTGGCCGGGCGGCCGCGGCTGCGCATGATGCTCGCGCCGGCGGAACGCTATGGCGAGCGGCTGCGCCCGAACATCGCTGGCTCGCATCACATCCGTTATGCCGGCCGTGATCTGGATCTGCGGCTGACCACCAACGCCAGCATCGCGATGATCCGCGAACAGCGGGTGTTCGTGCTCGAAGATACGCTGGCGTTCATCTTCGGACCGGACGAGAGCGTGCACGAATCGGTGATCCTGCTGGCGCAGCGGCTACTCGATGCCACGCGCGACTACTGGAATGACTGGGTGCGCAGCCTTGCGGTGCCGTACGAGTGGCAGGAGGCGGTCATCCGGGCCGCGATCACGCTCAAGCTTTGCAGCTATGAGGACACCGGAGCCATCATCGCTGCCATCACCACCTCGATTCCCGAGAGTGCCAACAGCGGACGCAACTGGGACTATCGTTACTGCTGGATCCGCGATACTTATTTCACTGTCCAGGCGCTCAACCGGCTCGGGGCCACCCGCACGATGGAGGGCTACCTGCGCTTCATCCAGAACCTGACCGCCGCCCCGCCGCTGCGGCTGCAGCCGTGCTACGGCATCGACGGGGAAAAGCAGCTGGTCGAAACCGTCGTGCCGCACCTGGCGGGCTATCGCGGCATGGGGCCGGTGCGGGTCGGCAACGCTGCCTACCAGCAGGTGCAGCACGATGTCTACGGGGCTGCAATCCTTGCCGTGACGCAGAGTTTCTTCGACGAGCGACTGGTTCGCCGCGGCACCGAGGCGCTGTTCAACACGCTCGAGCCGCTGGGCGAGCAGTCGCTGGCGGATTTCGGGCAGCCGGATGCTGGCATCTGGGAATACCGTGGCCATACCGCGGTACACACCTTCTCGGCGGCGGTCTGCTGGGCGGCCGCCGACCGGCTGGCGCGGATCGCGAACCGGCTGGGACTGTCGGCGCGCGAGAAATACTGGCGCGAGCGCGAGCGCGATATCGGCGGCCGGATACGCGAGGCGGCGTGGTCGAAATCGATGAACAGTTTCACCACCACCTTTGATGGCGACAGGGTCGATGCCAGCCTGCTGCTGCTGGCCGAGCTCGGCCTGGTCGACTGGTCCGATCCGATGTACATCGGCACCGTCGAGCGTATCGGCAAGACGCTGCGCCGCGGCGCATTCCTGGCACGCTATGCCGAGCCGGACGACTTTGGAATGCCGGAGGTGGCCTTCAGCGTCTGCACTTTCTGGTACATCAATGCGCTCTGGAGCATCGGGCGCAAGGAGGAGGCGCGCGAACTGTTCGGCGAGATGCTGCAGCGGCGCAACGGCGTCGGCCTGATGTCCGAGGATCTGGCGCCGGGCAGCGGCGAGATGTGGGGCAATTATCCACAGGCCTACAGCATGGTCGGCATCATCAACTGCGCGATGCGCCTGTCGCGCTCGTGGGAGGACGCGCTTTAGCCCCGCGCCAGCCTCGTATTCACGTCAGGCGGGATTCACGCCAGGCGTCGATCCAGCGCCTCGGACAGGTGCACCCGCAGGCGCTCGGCGGCGGCTTCATTCAGCGGCCGCATTTCCCGGTCGGTAAGGTAGAACACGTCCTCGGCGCGCTCGCCGAGCGTGCTGATCTTGGCGGCGTGCAGATCGACGCGCTCCTCCCACAACACCTTGCCGACATCGCACAGCAGTCCGGGCCGGTCGGCGGCGGTGAGTTCCAGCACCGAGCGACGATTGCGCTCATCGACGCTGATCGCAATCTGGGTTGGCGTCTTGAACACCCGCATCTGGCGCGTAGCGCGCCGCGATACCGCCAGCGGCGCCTCCTCCGGCCGCTGCAGCGATCCCCACAGAGCCTGTTCGATCTCCATCAGCCGCTCGCGATCGGTGATGGCTGAGCCGTCGTCCTCCAGCACGTGGTAGGAGTCGAGTGAAAAGCCGTTGCCCACCGGGGTAATGCGCGCGTCCAGAATGTTCAGTCCCAGCTGGTCGAGCACCGCGGTCGCGCGCGCGAGGGCCGCAGCCGGCAAATCGAGCCGCGCGAGGCGGGCGCGGGTCGCCCGGGCGACCTGCGGCGGGGTGATTTCAGCGACCTGCTTCGCGCCGGCTGCCGTGAACGGCACCTGCTGCTCGTGTAAGGCGACCACGAGCTCGGCGAGCAGGAACGGGTTACCGCCCGTCGCGTGGTGGCAGGCCCGTGAGAAGGCCACGTCGACCGCGTGCGCCTCGGTCTTATCAAGTAGCTCGGCCACTGCGGACTCGTCGAGGTGCGCGAGCGTGAGCAGCTCGACGTCGAGCGTGAGCTGATCGCGCCCTGCGGGCTGGGAGAAGAACAGCAGTCCGCGCTCTGGCTCTACGCGTGGTCGCACCCGAAGCCCCCCGCGCTCAGCCAGTGCCAGCCGCGACTCTCCGTCTGGGCGGCGCTAGGAAACGCGCTGCTCACGCTGATCGGGATCGACCGCTACTAAAGCCGGCCGGCGATGCCGCGTAACCCCC
>Ga0182016_10000905_pt1 | contig 36478 bp, 33 predicted proteins | sample 712S2MmetaG_FD_120491 | JGI IMG/M metagenome (GOLD analysis project Ga0182016, IMG submission 120491) | Permafrost microbial communities from Stordalen Mire, Sweden - 712S2M metaG | ecosystem: Environmental > Terrestrial > Soil > Wetlands > Permafrost | place: Sweden: Stordalen | collected...
AACGTACTTGTCGGCAATCAGGTAGTTGAGCGCCGCGACGTCGCCGTGCGCAGTCGATTCGCTCACCACCCGCGTCGCAAACGCCTCGGCCTGGGCGGTGCGCTCGCGCGCCTCGGCGTCGCGAAACGCCGCTTCCTTGCGCCCTTCCGCTTCCAGCATGACCGCCGCCTTGCGCCCTTCGGCGCGGGTGATGTCGGATTGGCGCATGCCTTCGGCCTCGAGGATCACCGCGCGCTTTTCGCGCTCCGCCTTCATCTGGCGGCCCATCGCCTCGACCAGGTCCTTGGGCGGCTCGATGTCCTTGATCTCGATGCGCGTGACCTTGACGCCCCAGGGCTCGGAAGCCGCGTCGATGACGCCGAGCAGCCGGGCGTTGATCTCGTCGCGATGCGACAGCAGCTGGTCGAGGTCCATCGAGCCCATGACGGTGCGGATATTGGTCATCACCAGATTGAGCAGCGCCTGTTGGAGATTGGCGACCTCGTAGGAGGCGCGCCGCACGTCGAGCACCTGGTAGAAGGAGACGCCGTCGACCGTCACCGTGGCGTTGTCCTTGGTGATGATCTCCTGGCTCGGCACGTCGACGACCTGCTCCATGACGCTGAGCTTGCGGCCGACGCTGTCGACATAGGGAATGATCAGGCCGAGGCCGGGCGTCAGCGTCTTGTTGTAGCGGCCGAAGCGTTCGACCGTGTAATTGTAGCCCTGCGGCACCTGTCGCACGCCCATCAGGACGGTGACGACGACGAACAGCGCGATCGCGATCGCGACGATGCCAAACCCGGCGATCATGCCAGCCCCCATGCGTCGCGGCCCCTGCGGCGCGCGAGACGCTCGGCCGCTTACGGGACGCGAGCAACTCTAGCCGGGCGGCCGCGCCAAAGCCATAGCCGGCGCCCGCCGCTCACGAAGCGGCCGGCGGGTCGTCCAGCGTCAAAACGACGCCGGCGGTCGTGAGCGGCCGGCCCGCCGCCAGCGCGGCCGCCACGCGATCGACTCGGACGAGCGCCAATGCGCGATCGCCCGCCGCGCCGCCGAGCGCGCCGACCGCCAACGCGCCGTCGGTCACCGGCGCGCCGGGCTCGGGCGCAGCGCCGGAAAGCCGCACTTTGACGACGCGCCTGCGCGCTTCGCCGCGGTGCTTCATCCGCGACACGACTTCCTGGCCGACATAGCACCCCTTCTTGAAATCGACGCCGTTGAGCAGGTCCATGTCGACGTCGTGGGGGAAGGCGTCGCCGTAGGCGAAGTCGACGCCGCCTTTCGGCGCCCCGGCGGCGATCCGCCCCGCTTCGTAGGCGGCGAGACCGGCTTCGCCGATCGCCTCGGCCGCGTCGCGCGGCAGGATCGCGCGTCGTCCGAGCGCTGCGGCGCGGGGATCGGCGTAGACCATGGCGCCCGCCGCAAGGTCGGCCGCGTCGCCCCAGTCGGCGACGACGCCGAGCGCGGCGCTCTCGTCCAGGATGGCGACCTTGGCCCTGAGCTTGTAGATCGCGAGCCGCCTGGCGAGATCGGCGGCGAGCGCCTTGGGACAATCAAGGAGAAAGGCGGCCGGCGCGCCCGGCGCGCGCAGCACGAGGAAATCGAACAGGATCTTACCCTGAGGGGTCAGCAGCGCCGCGTAGCGCGCCTCGCCCGCGGCAAGAGCGAGGACGTCGTTGGTCAGCAGGCCCTGCAGGAAGCCGGGCGCGTCCTCGCCCTCGACGCGAACCACGCCACGGTCGGCGAGAAAGGCGGCGGTCGGACTCATCGAAAGGCCTCCCTGGCGGCTTGCCATGGCGAAACATGTTAATTAGTCCGATCGGGCCGCTGCGCAAGGAAGGACCCGGATGCCAAGCCGCTTCGACTGCATTCTCGCCGGCGCGACCGTCGTCAATCAGGACGGCGCGGCCCAGCGCGACATCGGCGTGACCGCGGGCAAGATCGCCGAGATCGGCGACCTCTACGCCGCCTCGGCCGGCGAGCGGCTCGACTGTCGCGGCCTGCACATCCTTCCGGGCGTAATCGACAGCCAGGTCCATTTCCGCGAGCCCGGCCTGACCCACAAGGAGGACCTCGAGACCGGCTCGCGCGCCGCGGTTCTCGGCGGCGTGACCGCCGTGTTCGAGATGCCCAACACCGACCCGCTGACGACCTCGGCCGAGGCGCTCGCCGACAAGGTCAAGCGCGCGAGCGGCCGCATGCATTGCGACTTCGCTTTCTGGGTCGGCGGGACCCACGACAACGTCGCCGACATTCCCGAGCTCGAACGCCTGCCGGGCGCGGTCGGGATCAAGGTGTTCATGGGCTCCTCCACCGGCAAGCTGCTGGTGCCCGACGACGCCGGCGTGCTGGAGATTCTCAAGCGGACGCGACGTCGCGCCGCCTTCCATAGCGAGGACGAGCCGCGGCTGAACGAGCGCAAAGACCTGCGCGTGGCCGGCGATCCGTCTTCGCATCCCGTCTGGCGCGACGTTGCGACCGCCCTGAGATCGACCGAGCGGCTGATCCGCCTCGCGCGCGAGGCGCGCGCCCAGGTGCATGTGCTGCATATCTCGACCCGCGAGGAGATCGCGCTGCTTCAGGAGGCGAAGGACGTCGCGAGCTGCGAGGCGACGCCCCACCACCTGACCTTGAGCGCCGACGACTACGCGCGGCTCGGAACGAAGCTGCAGATGAACCCGCCGGTGCGCGGGCCGGAGCATCGCGACGGCGTGTGGCGCGGCCTCACGCAAGGGGTGATCGACGTCATCGGCTCCGACCATGCGCCCCACACGCTCGAGGAGAAGGCGAAGCCCTATCCGCAGAGCCCGTCGGGCATGACCGGCGTGCAGACGCTGGTCCCGATCATGCTCGACCATGTCGCGGCGGGTCGCCTGACTTTGCAGCGCTTCGTCGACCTGACCAGCGCCGGCCCGGCGCGCATTTTCGCAATGGTCGGCAAGGGCCGCATCGCCGCCGGCTACGACGCCGACTTCACCGTCGTCGATCTGAAGCGGCGCGAGACGATCCGTGATTCTTGGATCGCTTCGCGCAGCGCCTGGACGCCCTACGACGACAAGACGGTGACCGGCTGGCCGATCGGAACTTTCATCCGCGGCCGCAAGGTCATGTGGGATGGCGAGTTGACGACGCCGGCGACTGGCGCGCCAGCGCGTTTCGCCTGAGTTGGGAGCCGTCCGACGATGCCCTCCGCCGATCTCGAGTTCCGCGCAGCGCTCGATTCCTTCCGCCGCGGCGACCACGCCGACGCCGAGCGGCGGCTGAAGGCCGCCTTCGCGGCCGATCCGCGCCACGCCGGCGTGCTCAACCTGCTCGGCGCCCTGCTCGCCAGCCAGGAGCGCTATCGCGAGGCCGAGCCGTTCCTGCGCGCCGCCGCCAAGATCGCGCCGGTCTCCGCTGCGACGCTCTACAACCACGGCCTCGCGTTGCAGAACCTCGATCGTCCGCGCGACGCCCTCGCCGCCTTCGACAAGGCGCTGGCGGCGAACCCGCGCAGCGCCGACGCGTGGTTCGGCCGCGGCAGCGTGCTGCAGGAAAGCGGCAAGCTGGACGAGGCGGTCGCCGGCTTCGATCGCGCCCTGGCGATCGACGGCAATTACGATCGCGCCCTCGCCAACAAGGGCACGGCCCTGCTGCGCCTGCGGCGGTATTCCGAAGCCTTGTTCAATTTCGAGGTCTGCCTGCGCCTCAACCCGCGCTCCGCCGTGGCCCATCTCGGCAAAGCCGCGGCGCTCTACGATCTGCGCCGCTACGGCCTCGCGCTCGGCAGCGCCGAGACCGCCACTTCGCTCGCCCCCGAGGTCGCCAAGGCGTGGGAGACGCGCTCGAACATCTACCGCGAGCTCGACCGACTCGACGAGGCGATCGACAGCATCGGCAAGGCGATCGCGCTCGAACCGGCGAACCGCGAGCGGCGCGATGCGTTGATCGACATGCGGCTCAGGGCCTGCGACTGGACGACGTACGACAGCGACTTTGCCGCGCTCAGCGCCGACATTCGCGCTGGCGTGGCCGTCTCGCCCTCGCTTTGCCTTGCGTTTCCGTTCTCGCCCGCCGAGCAGTTCGCCGCCGCCCGGATGCGAGAGACGGCTTCGCCGCCGGTCCGGCGCGGCGCGGCGCGCGCTTCCGCCGGGACGCGCATCCGCATCGCCTACCTCTCCGGCGAATTGCGCAGCCATGCGACCGCCCATCTGTTCGCCGGAGCGATCGAGCGCCACGACAAGGAGCGGTTCGAGATCACCGTGCTGAACGCCGAGCCGCGCGACGATTCGCCGGCGCAGAAGCGAATCATCGCGGCGGTCGACGCGTTCGTCGACGTCGCCCAGGTCGACGACGCCCGCGTGATCGACTTCATCCGGCAGAAGGAGATCGACATCCTGGTCAACCTCGACTACGCCAGCGAGCGGCTGCGCGTGGGCGTCTTCGCCGCGCATCCGGCGCCGTTGCAGGTCAATTTCCTCGGCTCGCCAGGCACCGCGGCCGCGCCCCATTGCGACTATCTCATCGCCGATGAGATCGTCGCTCCGCCCGACGAGGCCAAATGGTTCGTCGAAAAGCTCGTCTATCTTCCCGGCAGCTATCAGCCCAACGACCCCGACCGAAAGATCGCCGAGCGCGTGGTGACACGGCGCGAGGCGGGACTGCCCGAGGAAGCGTTCGTTTTCTGCTCGTTCAACACCAACTTCAAATTCAATCCCGGCACGTTCGACGCGTGGTCGCGCATCCTCGTCGGCGTCCCCGGCGCCGTGCTGTGGCTGCTGCAGGACAACGCCGTCGTGGTCGGCAACCTGAGGAAGGAAGCGGCGGCGCGCGGCGTCGACCCGGCGCGCCTGGTCTTCGCCAGGCGCGTCTCCACCGCCCACCATCTCGCGCGCAACCGGCTCGCCGATCTCGTCCTCGACGGTTGGCCCTATGGCGCCCACACCACCGCGAGCGACGCTCTATGGGTCGGCGTACCGGTGCTGACGCGCGCCGGCCAGACTTTCGCAAGCCGGGTCGCCTCAAGCCTGCTGACCAGCCTCGGCCTGCCCGAGCTCATCGCCCCCGACCGCGACGCCTTCGTCGCGACCGCGATCGATCTCGCCGCCAATCCCGAGCGGCTCGGCGCGCTGAAGGAGAAGCTCGCGCGCAACCGCGCGACCGCGTCGCTGTTCGACGCCGAACTCTACGCGCGCCGGCTCGACCAGGCGTTCGCGGCGATGCATGCGCGCCGCCTCGCCGACCTTCCGCCCGAGACGATCCGCATTCCCGCGTGACGGCGCGCTGCCCCGCTCAGTCGTGTTGGCCGAACAGCGACGGCGGCGCGAAGGCGGCGGCGGCGCCGTCGACCGGTACGATCGCGCCGCTGGTATAGGCGCCGCCGCGACCGGCGAGATAGATGACCGTTGCGGCGATGTCCTCCGGCCGGCCGAGCCGCCCCATCGGCGAAGCGTGGGCGGCGCGCGCCGCGCCGGCTTCGTCGCCCAAGGCGAACCGGGTCATGGCGGTCGCAAACGGCCCCGGCGCGATGGCGTTGACCGTCACCTGCTTGGGCGCGAACTCGGCGGCGAGGATGCGAGTCAGGTGATGCACCGCCGCCTTCGACGCCGAATAGGCGTAGGCGCTCTCGGCCTGCGTCACCGTCCCCATCACCGAGCCGAGGTTGACGACTGTCGCCGGCCGATCGGGGGAGGCGGCGGCGAACAGCAGCGGCGCCAGGTCGCGCGTCAGCGCGAACAGGCCGGCGACGTTGACCGCCATCACCCGCTCCCACGCCTTCCACGGATAGGTCGCGAACGGCGCGCCCCACGAGATTCCGGCGTTGTTGACCAGGATGTGCAGCCTCTCGGTGCGCGCGCGCACCGCGGCGGCGAGCGCCGCGACGCCGGCCTCGTCGGCCACCGTGCCGCCGAAGCCCTCGCAGGGACCGATCGCCGACAGTTCGCGCGCCGCCGCTTCGCACGCCTCGGCCTTGCGCGAGGCGATGAGCACGCGCGCGCCGGCCGACAGCAGCGCTTCGGCGCAAATTCGCCCGAGACCGGTCGCGCCGCCAGTGACCAACGCGACGCGGCCGTCGACGGAAAAGAGATCGGTCAGAGCGAACATCGGCATTTCCTCATCGGCGCGATTCGCCGCGAAGACTAGGCGAACCGCGCCGGCGCGCCAATCCGCGGCGCCCGCGGCGCCCGCGTCCATTGCATTGACCGCTGCGCCTTGGTTCGGATAATGGGCGCGAAGCTGGCGCAACCCGCTTTGGCGGCTGCGACGCACGGCCGCTCCCGGGGAGATTGTTCATGTCCATTGACGGTCCTTTGCATTTCGTCGTCCTGCTCGGCAGCCTGCGGCGCGGCTCGCTGAACGGCGCGCTCGCGCGCGCGCTGCCGGCGCTCGCGCCGGCAGACATGACGGTCGAACCGCTCGGCTCGATCGGCGGGTTCCCGATCTATGACGGCGACGTCGAGGCGCAGGGAATCCCAGCGCCGGTCGTTGCGATGGGCGAAGCGATCCGCAAGGCCGACGGCGTCGTCGTCGTCACGCCGGAATACAATTACTCGATCCCCGGCGGCGTGAAGAACGCGATCGATTGGCTGTCGCGACTCAAGCCGCAGCCGTTCCTCGACAAGCCGATCGCGCTCGAGAGCGCCTCTGTCGGCATGCTCGGCGGCGCGCGGGCGCAATATCACCTGCGCCAGACCTTCGTCATGCTGGAGGCGCGCGTGTTCAACAAGCCGGAAGTTTTCGTCACCCAGGCGCATACCAAGATTGACGCCAAGACCGGCGAGCTGACCGACGCGCCGACGCGCGAGATCATTGCTCAGCAGTTGAAGGCCTTCGCCGCCTTCGTGCGCGCGCACAGACGCGGGGCGGCGACGACTTGACGCCCGCCGGCGCGCGCCCGAGATTGCGTTCCTTCCCCTTTCTTCAGCGCGGCCGCTCATGAAAATCTCTCTCGTTCAAATGAACTCCATCAGCGACAAGGCCGCCAATATCGCGGCGGCCAGGGCGCTGATCGAACGCGCGATCGGCGAGGACGGACCGGACTGGATCCTGCTGCCCGAGCAGTTCGACTGGGCGGGCGGCCAGCGCGGCGACAAGGCGAAGAACGCCGAAACGCTGCCGGGCGGCCCCGCCTATGCGATGGTCCAGGCGCTCGCGGCCAAGCACAAGGTCTTCATCCACGCCGGCTCGATCATGGAGAAGATCGACGGCGAGACGCGCATCCACAACACCTCGGTCGTCTTCGACCGCGCGGGCAAGGAGATCGCGCGCTACCGCAAGATCCATCTCTTCGACGTGACCACGCCCGACGGCGCCGCCTACAGGGAGAGCGAGACGGTCAAAGCGGGCGACGCGATCGTCGCCTACGATTGCGAAGGCGTCACGATCGGCTGCTCGATCTGCTACGATCTGCGCTTTCCCGGCCTGTTCCAGGCGCTCGCCGACAAGGGCGCCCAGGTGATCGCGCTGCCGGCGGCGTTCACCCTGCAGACCGGCAAGGACCATTGGGAAACGCTGCTCCGCGCGCGCGCGATCGAGACGGAGACCTATGTCTGCGCTGCCGCGCAGACCGGCAGTTTCACGGTCGGCAACGAACGGCGCGAGACCTACGGCCATTCGCTGGTCGCCGACCCCTGGGGCCATGTCGTCGCCAAGGCGTCGGACGGGATCGGCATTGTCTCGACTCGAATCGAGATGGCGGTGGTCGAACGGGTGCGGCGGCTGATCCCGGTCGCCCAGCACAAGGTCGCGTTGCCCGGCGGCTGAGTTCAGCCGAGCCAACCCTGCAGCGCGAAGCCGAGGAACAGCAGCAGCCCGGCGTCGCGGTTGGAGCGGAAGAGCATGAGCGCCGTCGCCTCGCTCGCGCCTTCGACCCGGTAGACCTGCCAGGCGAGATGGGCCGCAAACGCCGCCCAGCCGAACTCGGCGATCCAGCCGCCGCCCGCCGCGATCAGCGCCGCCTCAGCCAGCAGCGCCGTCGCCAGATAGAACGCGCCGATCCCCAGCCGCGCGTGGCGGCCGAACAGCCGCGCGGTCGACTTGATGCCGACGATCGCGTCGTCGCGTGCGTCCTGCAGCGCGTAGATCGTGTCGTAGCCGATCGTCCAGCAGAAGGCGGCGGCGTAGAGCAGCAGCGCCGGCGAACCGATGTCGCCGAAGCGCGCCGACCAGCCCATCAGCGCGCCCCAGGAGAAGGCGAGGCCGAGCGCCGCCTGCGGCCAGGAGCTGACGCGCTTGGTCAGCGGATAGACGGCCACGATGATCAGCGAGGCGAACCCCAGTTCGACCGAGAAGCGGTTGAACGCAAGCAGCACGGCGAGGCCGACCAGCGCCTGCGCGGCGAGGAACACGGCGGCGGCGCGCGCGCTGATTCGCCCCGAGGGCAGCGGCCGCCCCTTGGTGCGAGCGACCCCGGCGTCGAGGTCGCGGTCGAGGATGTCGTTGTAGGTGCATCCGGCCCCGCGCATGGCGATCGCGCCGATCAGGAACAGGACGAGATGCCAAAGGTCGGGGCCGCGATGAACCGCGATGCCGGCGGCCGCGGCGGACCACCAGCAGGGCGCCAGCAGCAATTGCCAACCGGCAGGGCGGTCGAGGCGGGCGAGCTGAACATAGGGAAGCGCGAAATCCGGCGTCAGCCGCAACACCAGACTGTGCGGACGCGCGTCGGGCAGGGCTTCGCGACGCGAAGCCTCGGCGCTCAAAGCGGGCCGGCTGGCAGCGGCTGAGCCATCGGACCTCCGCCGTTGGCCGCCTGTTCCTTCGCTTTCTTCATCTCGGCGGCGACCTTGCACGCCTTGGCGGCGAAAGCGGAACTCTTGGCGTGACCGGCCTTGAGGCTGTCGAGCGTTTCGTCAGGGATACCGCACCATTCCCTGTTCTTTTCCATATAGGCGATCATCGCGTCCTCGGCCTCGATCAGACCGCGCGACTTGGAGCAGAACACCTCCGGATCGAGCTGCTTGCCTTTCGCGGTTTTGATCAGCCCGTTGATCGTCGCCATTTCGGCTTCGCGCTTCTGCGACAGTTTCTGCAGGTCATCGCCGCAGCTCTGCGCCAGCGCCGGCGCCGCTGAAACCGCGCCGGCGAGCGCCAGCGCGATCAACCCCATCGCGTAGGAACGCCTCGTCATCGAAACCTGATCCCGCTTGTTTGCCGCCGACCCGACTCTAGCGTAACTCGCGCCACGGCGCGACTGAGGGCACGAAAGCGGCGAAATCGGGGCGAGGGGGGCTCAAACCCAGGCGCGGGCGGCATAGTCGATCTCATAAAGCTGCGGCGCGGCGGCGATCGCCGCCATCCCGACCAACACCGCGTCGTTGCGGGTGATCAGCCGCGTCGGCATCCTGCGCGCCTTGTCGTCGACCGGCGCCTTGGCCTCGAAGGCGCGGCGGAACGCGGCTTCGTCGAGGAAGTCGAGGATGCGCGGCAGCACGCCGCCGGAGAGCGTCACCCCGCCGGTGGCGACGAACGCCACGCCCATGTCGCCGGCGAAGCGCGCGATGATGCGCCAATAGAGGCGCAAGCTCGCCGCCTCTTCGCCTGTGGGATTGGCCGAAGCGGCGGCGACGACCGCCGGCGGGTCGAGCTTCACCTTGGGTCCGCCGAGCGCGGCGATTCGCGCCGCATGGACCCGCGCCAGGCCGGGCCCGGCGAGCACGCTCTCGGTTGTCACCCGACCATGCACGCGCTCGAGGAAAGGCCACAGCGCGCTCTCCTCCTCGCCGACCGGGCCGAAGTCGATATGGCCGGCCTCGGAGGCAAGCGGCGTATGACGACCGGCCGCGTTGACCAGCGCGCCGACGCCGAGGCCGGTGCCGGGGCCAAGAATCACCTGTGGTCCGCGCGGTTCGAATGGGACCGGGCCGATCTGCCGCGCCCAGCCTTGGGGAATGGTCGGCAGAGACAGCGCCTGGGCCTCGAAATCGTTGAACAGCAGGCCCTGGGCCAGGCCAAGCCGGCGCGCCGCCTCGGGGCCGTCGATCACCCACGGCGCATTGGTCAGCTTGAGCCTGCGCCCGTCGACCGGTCCGGCGCCGCAGACGACGAGCGAGCGCGGGCGCTGGCCGTGCGAGGCGACCGCCGCCTCGGCGGCTTCGGCCAGGCCGGGGTAGTCGTGGGTCTTGAAGTGGATCGCCTCGCCGACCGGGACGTCGGGCGCCGGCTGCAGGGCGAAGCGCGCGTTGGTGCCGCCGACGTCGACGACGAAAATGGGGAATGGTACGACGAAATCGCTCATGGCGGGCCATAAACGCCGCAAGGCGTACGCGGCGTCAAGGCTGCCTGGGCGCCGGCTCGGCGGGCAAGTCGCCGCACGGGGCAGAAGAATGCTCTATCCTCCCGCCCCGTGAGCGATTCGCAGACCCAGCGGCGACCTGCCTTTTACGAATTTTTCGCAGGCGGCGGCATGGCGCGGGCGGGGCTCGGCGACGCGTGGCGCTGCCTGTTCGCCAACGACTTCGATTCGCGCAAGGCGCGCAGCTATGCGGATAATTGGGGCGGCGCGGAGTTCCGCCTCGCCGACGTCGCGTTGCTGCGCCCCGCCGACCTGCCGGGCAGCGCCGATCTCGCCTGGGCGTCGTTCCCCTGCCAGGACCTGTCGCTCGCCGGCGCCGGCGCCGGGCTGTCGGGCGCGCGCTCTTCGGCTTTCTGGGGCTTCTACGCGCTGCTGCGCGCCCTTTGCGCCGAAGGTCGCGCGCCGCGGCTGATCGCGCTCGAGAACGTGCTTGGCCTGCTCGCGTCGAAGGGCGGCGCCGATTTCGTCGCTCTCTGCGGCGCGATCGCCGATCTCGGCTACCGGTTCGGCGCGTTGACGATCGACGCCGCGCATTTCGTCCCGCAGTCGCGACCGCGGCTGTTTCTCGTCGCCCTCGCCGACGAGGTCGCGGCGCCGGCCGAACGGATCGCGCCCGGGCCGGTCGCCCCCTTCGCCGCTCCCGCCCTGCGCCGGGCCGTCGATGCGCTGCCGGCGAAGTTGGCGGCGCGCTGGCTGTGGTGGCGCCTGCCGCCGCCGCTGCGCGCCAATCGCACCCTGATCGACTGCCTCGACGCCGCGCCCGACGATGCGCCTTGGCTCGACGCGGCGAAGACGCAGGCGCTTCTCGCAGCGCTGTCGAAGGCCTCGCGCGCAGAGCTCGAACGTGCGCGAGAGGCCGGCGAGCGCCGCGTCGCGGCGCTGTTCCGCCGCACCCGGGCCGACGGGGTGCGAGCCGAAGCGCGCTTCGACGGGCTTGCCGGCTGCCTGCGCACGCCGGCCGGCGGCTCGAGCCGCCAGTTCCTCCTCGATATCGAATGTGGGACAGCCCGCGCCCGGCTGATCGGCGCGCGCGAGGCGGCGCGGCTGATGGGCCTGCCCGACGCCTATCGCCTGCCGGCGCGGCGCAACGAGGCCTATCACCTGCTCGGCGACGGCGTCGTCGCGCCGGTCGTGCGGTTCCTCAGCGAAAGCCTGTTGCTGCCGCTGGCCCTGGCGGGCGCGGAAAGGGACGGAGCGCCGATCCGGATGCGAGCCTGACCGCCATGGCCGCCTACCGCAAGCCCTCTCCCGAGCGCTCCGCCGTGATGCGGGCGGTGAAGTCGCGCGACACCGGGCCGGAGATCGCGGTCAGGGCGATGCTGTGGGCGATCGCGCCCGGCTATCGGCTGTGCCGCGCCGACCTTCCCGGCAAGCCGGATATCGCCTACGGCCGCCGCAAGCTGGCGATCTTCGTCCACGGCTGCTTCTGGCATGGGCACGATTGCCCACGCGGCGCGCGCCTGCCCAAGGCCAACGCCGACTACTGGCGCGCCAAGATCGCGCGCAACCGCGCCCGCGACCAGAGCGCGGCCGCGACGCTGACGGCGATGGGCTGGCGGCCGCTGACGATCTACGAATGCGAGTTGAAGGACCCGGCGGCCCTGCGCGCGCGTCTCGGCGCCGAATTTGCTTGAGATTTGGGCGACCGAGCGGATCGTGGGGCGGGGCCAGTCGTCCGCCGTTCGGACGCCGGCGCGAGAGCCGCCCCTCCCGCCGGCCCCAACTCGCCACATCTTTGGCGAGTCGCAGCGCAAATCGCTTGCGGCGCGAATTGATGCGCTGCACAAATAATCAGACCCATGCCGCGCCGGGCGACCGGCCGCCCCGCCCAGGAGACCTTCGATGTCGATCGCCCTCAAGGAGCGCAGCGCCAAGCGCCAAGCCGCAGAAGCGGAAAAGGATGCGCCGCTGCGCAACGACATCCGCCTGCTCGGCCGCCTGCTCGGCGACACCGTCCGCGAGCAGGAGGGGGCGGCGGTGTTCGAAGTCGTCGAGCGCATCCGCCAGGCGTCGATCCGCTTCCATCGCGACAACGAAGTCGCCGCCCGGCGCGAGCTGGAGGCGACGCTCGACAGCCTCGACAACGCCCAGACCCTGTCGATCGTGCGCGCCTTCAGCTATTTCTCCCATCTCGCCAACATCGCCGAGGACCAGCACCACATCCGCCGCAACCGCGCCCATGTGCGGATGAAGTCGGAGCCGCGGCCGGGCGCGCTTGTCTACGCCTTCAAGCGCGCGGCCGAGGCGGGCGTCGACGCCGCTCAGCTGCGCGCCTTCTTCGACCACGCCCTGATCAGCCCGGTGCTGACCGCCCACCCGACCGAGGTGAGGCGCAAGAGCACGCTCAACCGCGAGCTCGAGCTCGCGCGGCTGATCGACGCGCGCCACAGCCTCGACGGCGACGAGGTCGAGCTTGCGCGCAACGAGGAGAACCTGCGCCGCGCCGTTCTCATTCTCTGGCGCACCAACATGCTGCGGCTGACGCGGCTGAGGGTGATCGACGAGGTTTCCAACGGCCTTTCCTATTACGACTACACCTTCTTCAACGAGATGCCGCGCATCTATTGCGCGATCGAGGACGAGCTCGTGCGCCAGGCGCCAGCCGACGCCGGCAAGCCCATCGCCTCGTTCCTGCGCGTCGGCTCGTGGATCGGCGGCGACCGCGACGGCAACCCCTATGTCACAGCCGAAGTGCTGGCCGAGACGATGCGCCGGCAGAGCGCCGCGGCGATCGGCCATTATCTCGAAGAGCTGCACCTGCTGGGCGGCGAGTTGTCGATGAGCTCGGGCCTCGCGCCGATCAGCCCGGCGCTGGCCTCGCTGGCGGAGCATTCGACCGACACCTCGGCGACCCGGCGCGACGAGCCCTACCGCCGCGCGATCGCCGGCATCTATTCGCGCCTCGCCAAGACGTCGCGCGAGCTCGATCACGTCCTCGCGATGCGTCGGCCGCTGACCGACGCCGAGCCCTATGCGACCGCGGCCGAATTCGCCGCCGACCTCGCGATGATCGATGAATCGCTGAGGGTCAACGGCGCGACGATCATCGCCCGCGGCCGCCTGAGGGCGCTGATCCGCGCCGTCGACGTGTTCGGCTTCCACCTCGCGCCGCTCGACCTGAGGCAGAATTCCGACGTTCACGAGCGCACCGTCGCCGAGCTCCTCGCCACCGCCAACCCAGGCTTCGACTATCTCGCGCTCGACGAGAACGCGCGCGTCGCGCTGATCGCCCGCGAGCTCGCTTCGCCGCGGCCGCTCGTCTCGCCGTTCGTCGCCTACAGCGAGGAAACCGCCGGCGAGCTCGCCGTGTTCCGCACCGCCGCCAAGCTGCGCCAGACCTACGGTCCCGACGCCATCCGCACCAGCATCATCTCCAAGACGCAGTCGGTCTCCGACCTGCTCGAGCTCGCGCTCTTGCTCAAGGAGGTCGGGCTCGTCTCGGCCGAGGGCCGCTCGGCGCTCAACCTCGTGCCGCTGTTCGAGACGATCGAGGACCTGCGCGCCTGCGTCGGCGTGATGGACCGGCTGCTGTCGCTGCACGTCTATCGCCGTCTGGTCGACAGCCTCGGCGGCGAGCAGGAGGTGATGCTCGGCTATTCCGACTCCAACAAGGACGGCGGCTTCGTCACCTCGGGCTGGGAGCTCTACAAGGCCGAGATCGGCCTCGTCGAAGTGTTCCGCCGCCACGGCGTGCGCATCCGGCTGTTCCACGGCCGCGGCGGCTCGGTCGGCCGCGGCGGCGGCCCCAGCTACGACGCGATCCTCGCCCAGCCGGGCGGGGCGGTGCAGGGCCAGATCCGCATCACCGAGCAGGGCGAAATCATTTCCAGCAAGTATTCGAACGGCGAAGTCGGTCGGCGCAACCTCGAGACGCTGGTCTCGGCGACGCTGGAGGCGAGCCTGCTGGAGGAGGAGGTCGCGGCGCCCGATCCCGATTTCCTCCACGCAATGGACGAACTTTCGCAGGCCGCCTACAAGGCCTATCGCAGCCTGGTCTACGAGACCGAGGGCTTCGAGAAATATTTCTGGTCGTCGACCGTCATCACCGAGATTGCGACGCTCAACATCGGCTCGCGGCCCGCCTCACGCAAGAAGACGACGGCGATTTCCGACCTGCGGGCGATTCCGTGGGTGTTCTCCTGGGCGCAATGCCGGCTGATGCTGCCGGGGTGGTTCGGCTTCGGCGCAGCGGTCAAGGCCTTCATCGAGGCCAATCCCGCGGACGGCGTCGAGCGGCTCAGGGCGATGTATCGCCGCTGGCCGTTCTTCCGCACCCAGCTCTCCAACATGGACATGGTGCTCGCCAAGTCGAGCCTCGCCATCGCCTCGCGCTACGCCGGGCTGGTCCCCGACGTCAGCCTGCGCGAGGCGATCTTCTCGCGCATCTCGCGCGAATGGCGCGACTCGGTCGACGCGCTCAACACGATCATGGAGCAGAGCGAACTGCTGGAGAGCAACCCGTTGCTGCTGCGCTCGATCCGCAACCGCTTCCCCTATCTCGATCCGCTCAACCACGTGCAGGTCGAACTCCTCAAGCTGCATCGCGGCCACGCCGCCAGCGACCGCGTGCTGACCGGCATTCAGCTGACGATCAACGGCATATCCGCGGGCTTGCGCAACAGCGGGTGACGGATGGGGGTTCTGCGGCTCCTCAATCGGTTGTTTCACGGTCCGGCCTGGCTGACGTTCCTCGCGATGGGCGTCGCGGTCGCCGGGTTCGCGCTGTGCTCGCTCAACCTGTTCGAACTGTTCCGCGCCAACATCCGCCTGCTGACGAGCTACGGCCTGATGGCGGCGGCGGACGGCGGCGTGCTGCAACTGATCGAACTGACCGCCTGGGGCTATCTCGCGCTGGCGTTCTACGTCGTCTTCAAGGGCTGCCTCGACGGCCTGCTGCACCGCATCCACCGCAGCAGCGGTCCGTGGCCGCCGCGCTGAACGGCGCTCACGGCTCGTCGGGGCCGGTGAATACCTTGCACCAGCCCTGACGGCTGACCGGCCCGACCACCAGGCGGCACTGGTCAGGGGGCAGGAACGGCGCGCAGATCTCGCAGCGCTCGGCGCCGTGGGGGTGGTCCTGGTAGGCGACTTCGGCTTGCGAGCGTTTGCCTGGCCCGGCGGCGGCGCGCCCCGCGGCGGCGACGGCGGCCGCGGCGGCCAGCAGCGCGCGGCGCGAGAGCGAGAAAGCGCTGTTTTGCGTCATCGGCGCATCCAATCCTTGCTCCCGGCTTTGCGGTTGGGCCGATCCTCCTAACGCTCCGCCAGCGTCATGTCGTCACGATGGATCATTTCGGCGCGGCCGGGGGCGCCGAGGATCTTGGCGATGTCTCGCGAATTGCGGCCGCAGATGCGCACTGCGCGTTTGGCGTCGTAGGCGATCAGGCCGCGGCCGATCTCCGCTCCGCTCTCGTCGCGGATGGCGACGCAGTCGCCGCGTGCGAAGCCGCCCTCGACCCGCTTCACGCCGGCCGGCAGCAGGCTCTTGCCGCTTTTGAGCGCCTTGGCCGCGCCGGCGTCGATCGTCACCGAGCCTTTGAGTTCGAGCGTGCCGCCGATCCAGGCCTTGCGCGCCGTCACCGGGTTCGAAGGCGTCAGGAACCAGGTGCATGGTCCGCCCGCGCCGATGCGGGCGATCGGGTGGGCGACGCGGCCGTCGGCGATCACCATATGCGCGCCGCCGGCCGAGGCGATGCGCGCCGCTTCGATCTTGGTGCGCATGCCGCCGCGCGACGTCTCCGACGCGGCGCCGCCCGCCATCGCCTCGACTCCCGGCGTCAACCGCTCGACCACCGGGATCAGCCGCGCGGTCGGCGTCTCCTGCGGCGGCGCGTCGTAGAGACCGGCGACGTCGGAGAGCAGAACCAAGAGATCGGCGCTCGCCATGGCCGCCACGCGCGCCGCGAGGCGGTCGTTGTCGCCGTAGCGGATCTCGCTCGTCGCGACTGTGTCGTTCTCGTTGATCACCGGCACGGCGCGCATCGCCGACAGCCGGCTCAAGGTCTCGCGCGCGTTGAGATAGCGGCGCCGCTCCTCCGTGTCCTGCAGCGTCAACAGCACCTGGCCGGCGACGATGCCGTGGCGCTGGAGGCTCAGCGACCACGCACGCGCCAAGGCGATCTGGCCGATCGCCGCCGCCGCCTGACTGTCCTCGAGCTTCAACGCGCCGCGCTTGAGGCCGGCGACCCGTCGCCCCAGCGCGATCGCCCCCGACGAAACGACCAGCACATCGGCGCCCCGCTTGTGCAGAACCGCGAGGTCGTCGACCAGGGCTTCGAGCCAATCCTGCTTCACCGAGCCTTTGGCGGCGTCGACCAGCAGCGACGAGCCGACTTTGACCACGACCCGCGAGAATTGATCGAACTTGGGCAGGGTCGTCACGGGCGCATCGGCTTCTGCGGAACGGAGAGCGGTGGCCTAGATCAGCCCCGCCGCCAAAGCAAGCTGCGGTTGACCCGACCGGCCGCTGGTCTTTACAAAGACGCCGCCGAACCGGCTGACGCGGCGGGTCGGGCGGCCGCGACTGTTTCGTCCACCCGCCGAGGGCCCGAGCGATGGCGCGCAATTTCGACGATCTTTCCGAGCGCGAGATGCTCGCGCTGGCGATCGCCAACGAGGAAGAGGACGGGCGCATCTACGGCGACTTCGCCGAGGGCCTGCGCGAGGACTATCCCTCGACCGCCAAGATGTTCACCGAAATGGCGGCCGAGGAGAACGTGCACCGCCGCCGCCTGATCGACCTGTTCGTCTCCAAGTTCGGCGACCACATTCCGCTCATCCGCCGCCAGGACATCAAGGGCTACATCGTCCGCAAGCCAATCTGGCAGTTCCGTCCGCTCGGCGTCGAGGCGGCGCGCAATCGCGCCGCCGAGATGGAGCGCGACGCCGAACGCTTCTACCGCCTCGCCATCGAGCGCGCCAGCGACGCGGCGATCCGCAAACTGCTGGGCGACCTCGCCGAGGCCGAGGTCAAGCACGAGCATCTCGCCGCCGATCTCGAAGAGAAGTTCCTCACCCCCGACGCGCGCCACGAGGAAGACGAGCACGCGCGCCGGCGTTTCATCCTGCAGATCATCCAGCCGGGCCTGGTTGGCCTGATGGACGGTTCGGTGTCGACGCTGGCGCCGGTGTTCGCCGCCGCCTTCGCCACGCGCAACCCCTGGGAAGCGTTTCTGGTCGGCGTCGCGGCCTCGCTCGGCGCCGGCATCTCGATGGGCTTCGCCGAGGCGCTGGCCGACGACGGCAAGCTGTCGGGCCGCGGCGCGCCGCTGCTGCGCGGATTTGTCTGCGGCTTGATGACCTTCGGCGGCGGCATCGGCCACACGCTGCCTTATCTGATCCCCAATTTCGTCACCGCGACGGTGATCGCCTGCATCGTCGTCGTCATCGAGTTGGCGACGATCGCCTGGGTCCAATGGCGCTTCATGGACACGCCGCCGCTCTCCGCGGCGGCCAAGGTCATGCTCGGCGGCGGCCTGGTGCTCGCCGCCGGCGTCCTCATCGGCAGCAGCTGAGCGTCGCGCGACCTGTCGGTTCAGGGTCGCGCCAGCCAGGCGAAGGCGCCGCGGACGAACGCCCCGCCGTCGGTCGCGGCCGGGTCGCCGTGGGCGATCAGCGCGCGTTCGATCGGCCAGGCGAGAATGCGCGCCAGCGCCGCGCGCGCCGCCCGCCGATCGAGGAAGCTCGAGCGCCAGTCGCGCGGCGCGCCGGGGTGCGGCGCGACGATCCCGGCGTAGCGCGCGAGCGCCGCGCGCCAGCCCTTGAACCAGTTGCGCGGGAAGTTCTGGATCAGGTCGGCGAAGATCGCCGCGCCGCTGGCGTGATGAAAGAAAACGACCTCGGTCATCGCCCAACTGCCGCGCAGCAAGACCTGGTCGATGTCCGCCGCCCAGGCCGAATCGGGCGCGTCGCCGAGATCGCCGTCGAACCCGAGATCCTTGCGCCGCCGCCGCAGGCCGGGCGCGGCGAACAGCTGCGCGTTCGGATAGGCCGCCTTCCAGTCGCCGAGATAAAGGTTGTGCAGCTTGTTGGGCGAGACGAGGAAGCGGACGGGTCCGAGCGCGTCGACTTCGGCCTTGAGCGGCGGCGACAGCGCGATCGGCGACCAGGCGAACAGTCCGCCGTCCGACAGCCGGATGACCGCCATGCGGGTCGGATAGGCAAACCGGAAGAAAGACACCACCGGGCCCTCGGCGACCCAGATTTGCGGCCCGAATTCGCGCAAGCACGCGCTCATGAGCGGTCTCCTCGCTGCCGATCGGCGCGGCCCGCTCGGACCGCGCTGCGTCTTTCAGCGACGCGCGCCGTCGCGAGGCCGGCCGCCAGGGCGGCGACGTTATTTCTGCTGCGCGGCGAGGAACGCTTCAAACGCCGCCAGGGTCGCCGAAGAGACGTAGTGCTCGATCCCCTCGGCGTCGGCCTCCGCCGCTTCGCGCGGTGCGCCGACGGCGACAAGGAAGTCGACCACCAGCCGGTGGCGGCGGCGCACGCGTTCCGCCATTGTCCGCCCGGCGGCGGTCAGCGACACGCCGCGATAGGGCTTGACGATGGCGAGGCCTTCGCGTTCGAGCCGTCCGATCGCCTTGACCGCGGTTGGATGGGCGACGCCGAGCCGTTCGGCGATGTCGGTCGTGCGCGCTTCGCCGCTGCGGGCGATCAGGTCGGCGATCAGCTCGGTGTAGTCCTCGAGCGTCTCGGCCGCGCGGCGACGGCGCACGGCGACGAAGCGGCGCGCCTGCGCCGTCGCCAGTTCGGGCGCGGAAGATTTTGCGTCGGCGCCGCTCGCCATGATGCTTCCCCGTCCGTCTTCAGCTGCGCCGGTCGTCCCTCATACGCTGGCTTCGCCCGGCGGTTCAACGCCGGGACGCGCTTCACCGGCGCGCGACAATTTCGCGCACCCGTGCGGCCATCGCGGCTTCGGCGACCGTGAACTGCGCCTTCTGGCGCAGTTCGAGATAGTCGGCCCGGTCCCTGCTCGCCTTGGCGAGCTCGGCGCCGAGCCGGAGATCGCGGATGACGACTTCGCGGCCGCCCGGCGCGTCGCGCTCGTTCGAACCCTGGATGACGGCGCAGGGGCTGCCGCGCCGGTCGGCGTATTTGAGCTGGGCGTTGAGGCCGGCGGCGCCGAGATAGAGCTCGGCGGCGATTCCTGCCGTGCGCAGCTCGGAGACCAGGCGCTGGTAATCGGCAATGTGGTCGCGGTCGAGCACGGCGACGACGACCGGCCCAGACTTCGCCGCTCCGGCGACGATCGGGCTGTCGATCGCCCGCAGCGCCGCGAGCAGGCGGGAGACGCCGATCGAGAAGCCCGTCGCCGGCACAGGCTCGGCGCGGAAGCGTGCGACCAGTCCGTCGTAGCGCCCGCCGCCGCCGACCGAACCGAAGCGAATCGGCCGCCCCTCGTCGTCCTTGGCTTCGAAGGTCAGCTCGGCCTCGAAAACCGGGCCGGTGTAATATTCGAGGCCGCGCACCACGGCAGGATCGAGGATGACGCGGTCCTCGCCATAGCCGACGGCGCGCGCCAGCGCGGCGATCTCGCGCAACTCGGCCACCCCTTGCTCGCCGATCGCCGAGCCCGCGACGGCGGCGGCGAGCGCGGCCAGCGTGGCGGCGTTGTCCAGCCCGCGCGCGGCGGTATAGGCGAGCACGCGTTCGATCGCCGCCGGCTCGAGCCCCGCGCCCTTGGTGAAGTCGCCGCTGTCATCCCTGCGGCCGGCGCCGAGCAGCGCCTGCACCCCGTCCGGCCCGAGCCGGTCGAGCTTATCGATCGCGCGCAGCACGGTGAGCCGGCGCGCGGCGTTGTCGCCGCCGCCGAGGCCGATCGCTTCCATCACGCCGTCGAGCACCTTGCGATTGTTGACTTTGACCAGGTAGTCGCGACGCCCGACGCCCAGCGCCTCGAGGCAATCGGCGGCCATCATGCACATCTCGGCGTCGGCGGTCGGGGTCGCCGCCCCGACGGTGTCGGCGTCGAATTGCATGAACTGGCGGTAGCGCCCCGGTCCGGGCTTCTCATTGCGGAACACCCAACCGGCGCGATAGCTGCGATAGGGCTTGGGCAGGCGCTCGTAATGCTCGGCGACATAGCGGGCGAGCGGCGCGGTCAGGTCATAGCGCAAGCTCAGCCATTGCTCGTCGTCGTCCTTGAACGAGAACACGCCCTCGTTGGGCCGATCCTGGTCGGGCAGGAACTTGCCAAGCGCCTCGGTAAACTCGATGAACGGCGTTTCGACCGCCTCGAAGCCGTAAAGCTCGTAGACAGAGCGGATCTTGGCCATCATCGCCTCGGCCCCGGCGATGTCGGCGGGAGCGCGATCGACGAGGCCGCGCGGCAGGACGGCGCGGACGCGAGGGCTGACTTCGTCGGTCATGTTCGATCCCGAAAGGCGCTGACGCCGCCTAAATCAACCCCGCGCCGATGTTGATCGTGAGCGCGAGGACGATGGTGTTGAAGAAAAACGCGACGACCCGTGCGCGAGGCAGACGCGACGCATCGCCTTGGAGGTGGCGTTTACGTCGGCGGTGGCGCAGGCGCAACCGATGACGAACGCCGGACAGAGGAATTCGCTCCAACCCGGCGCGTCCTCGTCGGCGAAGTGGGCGCGGGGGCGCGGCTCAGCCGTGATCGCCATGCAGCCTCCGTCCTTTTGCTGTCCGACACTTGGCTTGCCCGACGCCCCTGACGCGGTCAAGCGCGGCCCCTGTGCGTCGATTGTGACGGGAACCGCTCGATGTGCGCCGACGATTGACAGCGCCTGCCGACCGCGTCACGGCTCGATCGCCCGGCAGGCCGCCGGGCCTGGAGGCTCGACGATGGCCCCGTCCGAGGAAGACGAGCAACGCGCGATGCGCGCTCGGCTCGACGTTCTCAAAGGCAAGCTCGACCGCCGCGCCGCCGAGCGACGCGGGCGGGCGACCGAAGCGGCGGGTCGGTCGGCCGACGCGGGCTTCGGCGGCGCCGCCGCCACGCTTGCTCTTCGGGCGGGCGGCGAGTTCGTCGGCGCGATCGTCCTGGGCGGGGCGATCGGTTGGGGGCTCGATCACTGGCTCGCAACAAAGCCGTGGCTGACCATCGTCTTTTTCCTGCTGGGGACGGCCGCCGGGGTGCAAAGCGTCGTCCGCGTCGCCTCGCCGAAAGGCCGAGCCGAAGACAGCAATTCGCGCTTGTCTGGCGGCCAAGCGCCAGATAAAGACGTGCCGCGCCCGGCCTCTGTGGCCGAGCCGCAGGCCCCGTCGGGGTGGGACGAGGACGAGGACTGACCTTGGCAGGCGAAGCAGGACCGGCAATCAATCCGATCGAGCAATTCTCGATTACGCCGCTCATCCCGATCCACATCGCCGGGCACGATTTTTCGCTGACCAATTCCTCGCTCTACATGCTGATCGCCGTCGCAATCGCCTGCCTGCTGATGACGGCGGGCGCGCGCGGCGGCCCTGGCGTTCCCGGGCGGCTGCAGTCGGCGGCCGAGCTGTCCTATGAGTTCATCGCCGGTATGCTGCGTTCGGCGACGGGCGAAAAGGGCATGCGCTTCTTCCCGATGGTGTTCAGCCTTTTCATGTTCGTTCTCATCATCAATCTGATCGGGCTCCCTGCATACACCTTCGAGGTCACCGCCCAGATCGTCATCACGGCGGCGCTGGCGTTGCTGGTGTTTTTCATCGTCATCTTTGTCGGCTTGAAAGAGCACGGCTTGCACTGGTTCAAGCTGTTCGTGCCGCCCGGCGTGCAGTGGTACATGCTGCTGTTCGTCGTGCCGATCGAGATCATTTCTTTCATGACGCGCCCTTTGAGCCATTCGGTGCGCCTGTTCGCCAACATGCTCGCCGGGCACATCATGCTCAGCGTGTTCGGCGGCTTCAGCGTGATGCTGCTGGGCGCCGGAGTGCTGTTCAAGGTGCTGGCCGTATTGCCGATCGTCATGAACGTCGGGGTCTTCGCGCTCGAATTGCTGGTCGCGTTCCTGCAGGCCTATGTCTTCGCCATGCTGACCTGCATGTATCTCAACGACGCCATTCATCCGGGCGGTCACTGATCGCCCGTCCCACTTCAACCCGACAAACCGAAAAAGCAGGAGTCGAGAACAATGGAACCCCACGAAATCGCCATCGCCGCCAAATACATTGGCGCTGGCCTCGCCGCGATCGGAACGGGCGCCGCCGGCATCGGCGTGGGCACGCTGTTCGGCCAGTTCCTCAACGGCGCGCTGCGCAATCCGAGCGCGGTCGACGGCCAGTTCGGCCGCCTGATCTTCGGCTTCGCGGTGACCGAGGCGCTCGGCATTTTCGCGCTGCTGATCTCGTTCCTGCTGCTGTTCGCCGTCTGACGACGAACGCCTCACCGCCATGACGCGGGGCGGCGCCGGCTGCGCGCCCCCCGCCACAGGACATCGAAGACCCGATGGCTCAACCGCAGACGCCGGCGCCGCAAGCGACCCAGACCGAAGTCGGCCACGACGCCGGCGGCCACGCCGCATTCCCGCCCTTCGACAGCAGCACTTTCCCCGGCCAGCTCCTGTGGCTGGCGATCAGCTTCGGCGCTCTCTACTATTTCATGGCCAGGAAGGCGCTGCCGGCGGTCGGGGCGGCCATCCAGCAGCGAAAGGACCGCATCGCCAAGGACATCGACGACGCCACGGCGATGCAGACCAAGGCCGACACCGCCGCCGCGGCGCACGAGAAGGCGCTCGCCGAGGCGCGCGCCCAGGCGCAGAGGGTCGCCCAGGCGACCCGTGACCAGCTCGCCGCCGAGGCGGAAGCCAAGCGCAAGACGGTCGAAGACGAGCTCGCGGCGAAATTCGTCGAGGCCGAGCGCCAGATCGCCGCGACGCGCCAACAGGCGATGGCCAATGTCGGCGCCATCGCCCGCGAGGCGACCGGCGCCATCGTCGAGCGACTGATCGGCCGCCCGGCCAAGCCGGAAGCGATCGCCGCCGCGGTCGATTCGCAGAAGATCGGATGAGCGGAGACACATAATGGAATTCGGCGCCGAGTTCTTTGTTCTCGTCGGCTTCATCGTCTTCCTCTGCCTGCTCGGCTATCTCGGCGCGCATCGCTACCTGCTCGCCGCGCTCGACAAACGCGGCGAAGCGATCGCCGAGGAACTCGAGCAGGCCGCCCGGCTGCGCGCCGAGGCGACTGCATTGCTGGAGGGCTTCGAGAAGAAGAAGTTCGAAGCCGAAGCCAACGCCGCCGCGATCGTCGCCGAGGCGCGCGCCCAGGCCGAAGTCCTCGCCAAGGAGGCGGTCGAGCGCATGGCCGATTTCGTCGCCCGCCGCACCCGGCAGGCGGAAGCGAAGATCGCGCTCGCCGAATTGCAGGCCGCCGCCGAAGTGCGCGCCGCCGCCGCCGATTTCGCCGCCAAGGCGGCGGAAATCGTGCTCAGGCAGGAGACCCAGGGCGCGGCGGGGGCCGAGCTCGCGGCGCGCGAAATCGCCGCGCTCAAAGACCGGCTGAACTGACGGCGAGCGCGACCGCGGCGACCCTTGACCCCCGACGGCGCCCGCCGCATGGTTGTCAGGTTCTTTCGCCTTCCTGCGAGTCGGCCATGAAGCGCATTTTCCTCTGTCTGGCGGCGCTGTTTGTTTTCGCCGCGACCGCCCAAGCCGCGGGAATCATTGTTCCCGCCGAAGAGCGCTATCACCCGTGGACCGGCGTGTTGCCCGGCTGCGACGATTCCGGCGTGCTGTCGACGATCAGCGACCGCTTCGCGCAAAAGGAAGGGGAATACTGGAATTCGACGATCCGCCTCGCCGGCTTCGACCGCATCCGCGAGATCGGCTATCGCGCCAACGGCGTCGCCTATATTCCGCGCCGCTATTGTGTTGCCCGCACCGTCGACGGCGACGGCAAGTTCCGCCCGGTGATCTACGACATCGGCGAGGATCTCGGCATGATCGGCTGGGGCTACGGCGTCGAATGGTGCGTCGTCGGCCTCGACCGCAATCACGCCTACGAACCGTCCTGCAGCGTGTTGAAGCCGTTCGTCACGCGCTTCGCCGGCCCGACGATCCGCGCCCGCTACTAGGCCAGCCCCTATGCGTCTCCTCTTGGCTGCGGCCGCGCTCGTCGCTGCAATCTCGGGCGCGCGCGCTGCGGACAGTTTCGACTATTACGTGTTCACGCTGTCGTGGTCGCCGGGCTTCTGCGAGACCGGCGGCGCAGCCAAGCAGCCGGCGCAATGTGCGCCCGGCGCCGGCGAGGGCTTCGTCGTCCACGGCCTGTGGCCGGACAGCGCTTATGGTCCCAACCCCGAAGATTGCGGCGGCGGATACGTCTCCGGCGCGGCGCTCGAACTGACCAAAGGCGTCTACCCCGACGAAGGTCTGGCGCGCTATGAATACCGCAAGCACGGAAGCTGCTCGGGGCTTGATCCACAGGCCTATTTCGCCGCGGTAAAGACGCTGCGCGACGCGATCTTCGTCCCGGATCTGCTGAAAGCGCCGCACGACGCGGTGAAGACCTCGCCCGCGGCGCTGACCGAGGCCTTCGTCGCCGCCAACCCCAATCTCAAGGCCGACAACATGGCGGTCACCTGCCGCGACGGCGAACTGATCGACGTGCGCATCTGCGTCGCCAAGGGGCTGACCGCGTTCGCGCAATGCCCGAAGGTGTCGGGCCATACCTGCCATGCCGCGTCGATCACCGTTGCGCCGCTACGCTGAGCGGCCGGCGGGCGCGCGCCGGCGATGAACTACCGCCACGGCTTCCACGCCGGCAATTTCGCCGACGTCTTCAAGCACGCGATCCTCGCGCGCATCCTCGTCTATCTGACGAAGAAGGACGCGCCGCTGCGCTATATCGACACCCATGCCGGCGCCGGCCGATACGATCTCGCCGGCGAGGCGGCGCAGCGTTCGCCGGAGTGGCGCGATGGAATCGCGCGTGTCGTCAAGGCGCGCCAGCCGGCCGAGATCGCGACGCTGCTGCGACCTTATCTCGATGCGGTCGGGCCGTGGGACGACGAAGGCCGGCCGCTCTCCTATCCCGGCTCGCCGGCGTTGGCGCAGGCGCTGCTGAGGCCGCAGGACCGCATCGCCCTGTCCGAGGCGCATCCGGAGGAGCGCGCCGCCCTCGTCGCGGCGCTGGGGCGAGACGCTAGGCTCAGCATCGTCGGAACCGACGGCTATGTCGCGCTCAACGCCTATGTCCCGCCCAAAGAACGGCGCGGGCTCGTCCTGGTCGATCCGCCCTACGAGGCGCCCGACGAGGCCAGGCAGGTCGAGACCGCGCTCGCCCACGCGCTCGCCAAATGGCCGCGCGGAACCTACGTGCTGTGGCGGCCGATCAAGGACGCGCGCGAAGACGCGCGCTTCCTCAATTCGATCGCCGCGCTCGGCGCGCCCAACCTGCTGCGGCTGGAGATCGACGTCGACCCGGTTGCGCCCGGCCCGCATTCGCCGGCGCCGTTGCGCCGCGCCGGCCTGATCGTCGCCAATCCGCCGTACGGCCTGATCGAGGAGGCGCGCGCGCTCATGCCATGGCTGACGGATCTGCTCGCGCGCACCGGCGAGGGCGCACATGTCGTCGCGTGGCTGACGCCGCCCGTATAGGGTTTCCGACATCCGCGCTTGTCGGCGCGCGCGCCAAATTGCTGATCCAGGCCAGGCTCGGGCGTGATGCGTTCAAGTCGAATCGGTTCGACCGTCATCGACGCATAGACGAGTCGCCCTAGTAGGAGAGCTTTTCTTCGTCTAACCTGGAATTTCGGCGGCAGTCGCCGATCCGAGGCCCGCTAGAGGCCTCGAGAAGACAAATCCGGGAGGGCGAGATGACGACAATGTTCGTGAGGCATAAGGTCGCGAACTACGGCGCCTGGCGCAAAAGCTACGACGAATTCCATTCGGCGCAGAAGACCGCGGGCGTCAAGGCGCAGGCGGTTTGCCAGGCGGTCGACGATCCCAACGACGTCACCGTCACCCACGATTTCGCCGACCTGAAATCGGCGCGCGCCTTCGCCGAAAGCGCAGAATTGAAGAAGGCGATGCAGGGCGCCGGCGTGGTCGGAGCGCCAACCGTCTGGTTCGCCCACAAGGCCTGAGCCCGCGTCCGGTTTCCGGCCCGGGCCGCGTCGGCGGTTGACTGCGTTCGAGAAGTCCGTTCACTCGGCGCGTCCGCCGCGCGCTGAGAATTCCATGTCCGAAACAGATCCGACGCCGACCGAACAGATCGAGCGGCTCGAGGCTGAGATCGACGAACTGCGCGACGCGATTCGGCGCAGCCGCCGGCTTGTCGTCGTCGGACGCGCGTGCGTCTTTGCCGGGCTGGCGCTGCTCGCCGGCCTGCTGCTCGGGCTCGCCGTCGTCACGCCGATGCGCATGATCGTCGGAATCACGCTTGCGCTCGGCGGGGTGGTGCTGTCGGGCAGCAGCGTCGGCAGCGCACGCCAGTTCGAGCTTTCCCTGAAGCGGACGGAAGCGGAGCGGAACGCGGCGATCGACGCCCTCGAACTCGTCCAGCTCGGCGACGAAGTCCGCAGATAGCGTTCTCGATTGGCCGCCGCCCCTGAATTTCGCTTGGCCTCGATCGAGACATTGGTTTAGATATGAACAAAATTGAGAGGGAAGAGCGCCATGTCGTTGCCGAGCGTCCTGCGAGACAAACTGCGTCTGCCGGCGATCGGCGCGCCGCTGTTCATCATCTCGCATCCGGCCCTGGTGATCGCCCAATGCAAGGCGGGAATCGTCGGCGCCTTTCCCGCCCTCAACGCGCGGCCAATCAGCCAGCTCGACGAATGGCTGCACGAGATCACCGAGGCGCTGGCGGCGCACGACCGCGATCATCCGGAGAGCCTGGCGGCGCCCTTCGCTGTCAACCAGATCGTCCATCGCACCAATGCGCGACTCGAGGAGGATCTGGCGCTGACGGTGAAATGGAAGGCGCCGATCGTCATCACCTCGCTCGGCGCGCGCGAGGACGTCAATGCGGCGGTCCATTCCTATGGCGGCGTGACGCTGCACGACATCATCAACGATCGCTTCGCCCACAAGGCGATCGACAAGGGCGCCGACGGGCTGATCGCGGTCGCCGCGGGCGCAGGCGGCCACGCCGGCTCCTACTCGCCGTTCGCTCTGGTGCAGGAAATCCGCGAATGGTTCGACGGGCCGCTCGCGCTCTCCGGCGCGATCGCCACCGGCGGCGCGATCCTCGCCGCGCAGGCGATGGGCGCTGACCTCGCTTATCTCGGTTCGGCCTTCATCGCGACTGAGGAAGCCCGGGCGATCGAGGACTACAAGCAGGCGATCGTCCAGGGCCGCGCCGAAGACATCATCGGTTCGACCCTGTTCACCGGCATATTCGGCAATTACCTCAAGCCCTCGATCGCCCGCGCCGGGCTCGATCCCGACAAGCTGCCGCAAGGCGAAGCCAAGGCGATGGATTTCGCCGCTGCAAGCGCCGGCGTGGGCGTCAAGGTCTGGCGCGACATCTGGGGCTCCGGCCAGGGCATCGGCGCGATCAAGGCGGTAACGCCGGCGGCTGAGCTGGTGGCGCGGCTGGCGAAGGAATACGCCGCCGCGAAGGCGCGCGTCTGCGCAGGCTGAGGCGCGAGTCAAGCGCCTCCTGCGCGACGAATTCGCGCCCTGGGTGAATCGGGGACAATTAGCGCGAAGCGACGCGGCGCTCTCGCAAAGGCGCGCGAGGCGTGACAAAACCCTTCCGCGCGTGTGGGCTCGCGCGCTATCCTTCCCCTTCGTGACGTCGCGTGCGCGTTCACCGCATTTCCAATCACAAACCTGATTGCGCAACGCGCCATGGCGACTGTCGAAAATTTCCCCGGCCGGCTCCCCGCCGCCAATTCCAGCGAGCGCGCCTATCGCAGCCCGCCGCTCAATCTCGAGGCGGAGCAGGCGCTGCTCGGCGCGATTCTGGTCAATAACGACGCCTACGATCGCGTCTCGGATTTCCTCAAGCCCGAGCATTTCGTCGAGGAAATCCACCGCCGCATCTACGAGATCGCCGGCTCGCTGATCCGCGCCGGCAAGGTCGCCACGCCGATCACGCTCAAGACCTTCCTCGGCGAGCACGATCTCGGCGGCGTCACCGTGCCGCAGTATCTGGCGCGCCTAGCCGCCGAGGCGACGACGATCATCAACGCCTTCGACTACGGCCGCACCATCCACGACCTCGCGATCCGCCGCGATCTGATCCAGATCGGCGAGGACGTCGTCAACGTCGCCTATGACGCGCCGGTCGACGCGAGCCCGCGCGACCAGATCGAGGAGGCCGAGCGGCGGCTCTACGCCGTCGCCGAGGGCGGCCGCTACGACGGCGGCTTCCAGCGCTTCTCCGACGCGCTGAAGACCGCGGTCGACATGGCGGCCAAGGCCTACGAACGCGACGGGAGTCTCTCGGGCGTGGCCACCGGCCTCACCGATCTCGACCGCTACATGGGCGGCCTGCAGAACTCCGACCTCGTCATCCTCGCCGGCCGCCCCGGCATGGGCAAGACGGCGCTCGCCACCAACATCGCCTTCAACATCGCGCGCGCCTATCGCGGCGAGACGCGCCCGGACGGAACGACGGTCGCGGCCGACGGCGGCATGGTCGGCTTCTTCTCGCTGGAAATGTCGGCCGAGCAGCTGGCCACCCGCATCATCGCCGAGCAGTCGGGCGTGCCCTCCTACAAGATCCGTCGCGGCGACATCACCGAGAGCGACTTCCAGCAGGTCGCCGAAGCGGTGCGCGAGATGCAGTCGATCCCGTTCTTCATCGACCAGACCGGCGGCATCTCGATCGCCCAGCTCACCGCGCGCGCGCGCCGGTTGAAGCGCCAGCGCGGTCTCGACCTGATCGTCGTCGACTACCTGCAACTGCTGGCCGGCTCGCGCACCGCGCGCAACGACAACCGCGTGCAGGAGCTGACCGAGATCACAACCGGCCTGAAAGCTCTGGCGAAGGAGCTCAACGTGCCGATCATGGCGCTGTCGCAGCTTTCGCGCCAGGTCGAGCAACGCGACGACAAGCGGCCGCAGCTCTCGGATCTGCGCGAATCCGGCTCGATCGAACAGGACGCCGACGTGGTGCTGTTCGTCTTTCGCGAGGAGTACTATCTCAAGAACAAGGAGCCGCGACCGGGCACGGAGGAGCACATCGCCTGGATGAACGAGATGGAGCGCGCCCACGGGCGCGCCGAAGTCATCATCGGCAAACAACGCCACGGCCCGACCGGCACGATCGAGTTGCAGTTCGAGGCCGAACTCACCCGTTTCGGCAATCTCGCTCGCGAAGAGGCGCTGCCGGAGATCCGGTGAGGCGAGCGCGAGGCGTGCGCTCTCCGCGCTGCCTCCCGCCGCTCCCTCTCGCCGTCGTGGCGGGGCTCGACCCAGCCATCCAGGCGGCGATGACGGCGCGGAGACGCGCGACGGGCGCGCGCGGCAAATCGCCAAAGCAGGAGTTCAGATGGCGGGGTCGACTCCGCCGATCAGCGGCAGTTCAGGCCGTTCCCGCACCGACCGGCGTCTGGGCGCCGCGCCGAACGATACCCGGGAAAACGCCGCTCGAGCCAATTCAAATCGCGGCGCTGGGAATGCGCCTCATGCGAAGCTTGCAAGGAGTCGTCGCCATTCGTCGACTCGCGAGGCCCAGTCATAGGCGTCGGCGCAATAACGCTCCTGCTCCAGGGCGCGCTCGGGCTCGCCCGCCCACGGCTTGACCAATTCGTCGGCGAGCACGTCTGCGAAGGTTGTTGCATGGGCGCCGCCTTCGGCGCTCCATGGATAGAGCCGAGCGAAGCCATGCGCCGTTTCCGGCAGCGCGCCCAACGAAGGGGCGATCACGCGACAGCCGGCCGCCATAGCCTCGATCACCGCAAGACAGGAAGTCTCGGGAAAGGTGCTAGGATAGGTGAGAAAGTGCACGTCGCGTAGCGCCCGGCGAAGCTCCGAGTTGGGGACGATGCCGCGGTAAATGACGCCCGGCGTCGATCGCGCCTGCGCGTAGAGGTCCCGGTAGGGACCGTCGTCCTCGCCGTAGAGCTTCATCGACGACCAGACGTGCAGTTCGGCGTTGGAGGGATTGACGCGCCGCCAGGCCTCCAGCAGAACGGCCAAGCCGCGAAACGGGGTGCTCGCGTAAGCGCAGCGCATGACGCGCGCCGGCGCCCATGTGCGGAAGTCGGGATCGACATCGGTCGCGTTGCGCAGCACCACGCAGCGCTCGGCCGGCAGGCTGAAGGCCTCCTGATAGCGGTCGCGCTGCCAGTTGGAGACGAATACGAAGCGGGCGACCTGATCGACGAGGTCCTTGTCCCGGCACCATTGAACCCACGTCTGGTTTGTGTCGTGATGAATCCACACGACGCACGGCCGCTTGTCATCGGCGGGCCGACCCGGGTGATTGATCGTCAGGTTGATCCGATCGAGCTCCGACCCGAGCCTTTCCCTCAATCCCGCGACCATCAGCTCGGTGCCCGCCATCGGCAAGTCCGGCGCCCATTGCGAGGGCGGCGGGGCGTCGATCGGCGGAGGCGGCGCGGCCTCTGTCTCCGCCCCGTCCGGAAAAGACGTCGGCGTCCGCGCTGCTGCGCCCAATCCTCGTCCTTCTCCCGAATTCGTCATTCCCCAAGGCAATGCAGATGCGTCGCCGAGAACTCGCCTGACGTCGTCGGCGTCGATCGTCGCGAGCCAGGCTTCGCGATCGTCGACTCCATAGGAAACGATCAGGCGTATGCCGTCGAGGCGCCAGGCAAGGCCGGCCGCGAGTTCCTTGCCGCGATGGTGGAAGAAGAACGGACGGCTGATCCGGCGCAAGCCGCAGGCCTCGTCGAGCCAGACCCAGCGATGATGGAAGACGCGATCCGCATCCGCTTCGCCCAGCGCCTCGTAGACCAGCATGAGCCAGCCTTCGTCGAACGCGACGGCCGGCGTCGCGGCGCGCAGCGAGTCGGCTGCGATCGGCGGCGCGGTGGTCGAGACCTTCCGCGCGTCCGCGTCGACGACGCGCAGCGGATCGAACAGCGCCAGGAACCGGAGGTCTTCGCCCGAGGCGATCGGCGCCCAGGTTTCTTCTGCGCGCCATGGCCCATCAAACATCAGCGCGCGCCAATCGGCGAGCCGCGGCGTCGGCCCGCTCGCGTCGACGCGCGCAAGCGCCTGGCGGCGGCGGCCCTCCGTCGCGGGATCGCGCAGGCTGGCGAGCCGCCACAGCGCGTCACGCCAGGTGAACAGCCGCGACTCGCCGGCCTCTCGCCAATCCAGCTCCCGCGGATCGGCCGGCGGCAGAACCTCGGCCGCGGATTCGACGTCGAGCGCGTTGTCCAGTCGCAGCAGGAAATTCCGATCGTCGGCGGGCCAAGGGTCCTCTGCGTCCGACGTTCCCCAACGGACGGCGCGCAGCGACAGCGCGATCCGTTCGCCGTCGCGCGCCACCGAAGGACTCGTCGCGCGGGCGCCGTCCGGCGGCGCGAAGCCGAGCGGATGGGCGGCAAACGACGGCAGGCACTTGCTCGCCGCCTCCACGTAGAAGCGGAGATTGTGGCGGGCGAGGCCACGCGCGCCCGACGGCGCCTGCCGGCTGAGGGCCAGCCAGTTGCAGGCGTCGAAGCCGCGGCTCTTGCGCGCCGGATCGCGCGCGTAATTGGCGGCGATCGAATATTCCTCCTTCAGGCCGTAGCGGTAGACGGCATCTTCAATGAACAGCGTGTCGCCCTGCGGGTGGGGCAGCGCGACGCCCGCCTCGCTGAACAGCACGCTCGCCTGGTGCATGCGTCGCTCGCGATAGAAGCGCGCGAGGTCATAGAGCGGCTCGGCGCGGTGCGGCCGCTGGTCGAACGCCGCCAGCGCTTCGCGCAGGAAGCCGGCCTCGTCCTTGAGCTTCAGCAGGCAGCGCGCATAGTGGAGCCGCGCGCTCCACGCTTCTTCGTCCCAGCCGCCCATCTCTGCGCGCTTGGCGTAGGCTTCGGCCGCTTCGGCGACGCGCCCGCAATCGCGGTAGCTCTGGCCGAGATAATAGGTGTAGCGCGTCCGCAAATGTGGGTTGGACTCGCTGAGCAGCGCGCGCTCCAGGAGCGCCGCATCCTTCTCGTAGGTCTTGGGATCGCGCCGCCGGGCGCCGTCGTGCCTGCGCCGGATGCCGAGCGGCAACTGCCCGAGCGCCTTCGCGCCGTCGCAGGTCGGATACTCGTGCAGGACGCCTTCGTAACGCCAGGGCAGCGCGTTGCGGACGAGCTGGGTTCGCAGATAGGTGAGGTTGGAGTCGCGTATTTCGAGCGAATAGGAATCCGCGGTCAGTTCCGGCAGCTTGTAGCCGTCGGCGATCTCGAGCGCGTCGTCGGCGTCGATGATCAATGAATAATCGGCATGCGGGCGGGCGAGCGCCAGCGCCTCGGAGCGGTTGTAGGCGAAGTCGCGCCACGGCCGTTCGTGCAATTCGCCGGGCAGATCGCGAAAATGTTCGCGGATAATGTCCTGTGTGCCGTCGGTCGAACCGGTGTCGACGATGACCCAATAGTCGATGATCGGCCGCACGGAATCGAGGCAGCGGCGGATCACCGGCGCCTCGTTCTTGACGATCATGCTGAGGCAGATTTTCCCGCGGGCGGACTCGACCGCCTGCTCGTTCATTGCGACGGTCGTGAAGGCGACTTCTTGAGACACGGTTGGCGCTGCCATTGAAGTGGAAGGACCAGGATAAAGCTCGGCGAGCTTGGCGCGGATGCGTCGGTCGAAGACGGATCTGTCGCTTTCGGAAAGCTGCTCAATCCAACGTATCACCCGTTCGTGGTCAGGATTCGGCTTCGCGCCCTCGGGCGGCTCTTCGCCCATCACACGATAGACCGAGGCCCACATGCAGGTGTAGTTGACCGTCTTTCGTGTCGCGACCGCCGGCCTCAGGCCGTTCGACTTCACCGAAAGATAAAAGACGCGATCGCCAACGATCGACGCTTCCCGAGGAATCAGGCCCCAAACGGGGAGAATGTGGAAACCGCTTTTCAGGAAGAAAAAGCAGTTCGTGTCGACGTGTTGCTGAATCGGGACCTGGCGGACGTTCATGATCGAGCCGTCCGGCCGCCGGTCGCGACTCAACGCGATCACGTAGTCGCAATTCCCGACGCCCGCCTGCTCGGCGAGTTCGAGGCAATAACCGACATGGTCGGGCTCCAGCCAGCAGTCGGCGTCGAGGAAACCGATTCCCTCGTACCCTTCGGCGACTGCGATCATCGATCCGGTCGAACGCGCCGCGTCGCCATAATCGCCGTGGCTGCGGTCGAGGCGGACGTGACGCACGCCGGTTTGGTCGATCCAATCTTGCGGGAAACCGTCAGCAACAAGGATGTGGTCGACAGGAACGGTCTGTTCGCGAACGCTGCGGATGCAGCGCTCGAGCGTCGCGCGCGATTCCTTGAAGTAGGGCGTCACGATCGCGGCGAGCGGTTTGGGCGGAGGGGTCTTCGAGTCCGCTGCCGACGCCTCGGTCGCCGGTGAGCGGAATCCTTTGGCGCGAGGCGACGGCGAGCGCTTAGACGGCCCGACGAACCGCAAGAGCGGATTGTTGTTTGTCCAACTGAGGCAAAACGCGGAGTTCTTGCCATAACTGTTGTCGTAGAGGTCGTGCTCCATGCCCATCATCACAGCAAGGATATGGCCGTGCAGGCGATCGGTTACGATGCGGCGGGCGGTTCCGAACAGGCGGATCGCCGCGCAAAGTCGCCCCCACGATTTGGCGTCGAACTCCGTGTCGAAGATGTCTCGCGCGATGGCGATCGCTTGGATGGCGGGCCCGCGGTCGACCAACTTGGCGAGGTCGTCTTGCGTCGCCCAGTCCAGCGCATCCGCGCGCCTTGCAGAAATGTCGCTGGCTTCCGCATCGCGTCGGAGCAAATGCACGACGTCCCGCTCGGGCGCCATTGCCATTTCAGCGACAATGTCCGTGACGATCGGTTGCAATGCAAACGCAGAATCGATGTGCAGATGACAATTATGCAACCCCATCCGCGTCGTCAGGGTCTCGAAGCTGTCCTGATCGCGGGCGATGATGTGAAGATCGGAATGCAACGACAAAACGCGGGCCGACTGTTTCAGCCTTTCGTGCCTATGGAACCACACCGTTTGAGGCATCAGCACGATCCTTCGGTCCGGAAAGGCCGCGATGATCGCCTCGCGCAACCGATGGTGATGGCCATGAAGATCGCCGAAGTTGCCGCCGCCGTGCATCACGAAAATGGCTTCGGGCGGCAGTCTCGCCAGCCTCAGGAAGTCCAAGTGTTGCAACGAGCATTCATAAAGGATTTTGGAGCGAAGCCGATGCTTGAAGATCACCTTCTCGCCCAGCCAAATGAAATGATCGCCGGCGTTTGCATAGCTGGGCCAATCGAATAGCGCGACAGGCCGACCCTCCACGAGGCGCTCCAAGCAGCGCGCTAAATCGTCGATTTTGGCTGCCTCGTTGCCTGAGGGTGCGCTCTGAAAAGCCATAGGTCGTCTCAAGCCGTCCGATATTTGCAAGTCAACCAAGTTTCAGCTGGCTCTTCAATCGCTGGGGCAGCCGGCCGGAAGCGCCGATTTCGGCGCAACTTGCTTCCCATTTCTCGAAATAGTCCTCGATCGGCAGGCTGCTTCTCTCCGGCCAGCGGTTGAGCGCGCCCAGATCTTCGACGCAGGCGACGTCGGATTCGAGCGCGGCGAGGATAGCGAGCACCGCGGGCCCGAGGAACTCGGAGAGGCCGTGCAACGCCTCGACCGCGGCCCGGTTGGCGGCGAACCAGGCGGCGAGATCAGCCGCCGGCCCCTGACCGCCAGCTTTTCGATAATGTTCGATCAAGTCGGCGCGATAGCGCCGGATCGCGCCGGCGAAGGCCGAGTCGCCGGTGAAGGGCGGATCGCGCTCCCAGCCATCGGCGAGCGTCGCGAGCCCACGGATCGAGAACGCCTCGACCATCGCCTCTTCGAGCCACTGACACGGCGGCCGCGGCCAGGCGACGGCGTTCCAGCTATTGGCGAAAATGTGCCCGAGTTCGTGGCCGAACTGGTAGGCGAGTTTGCACCAGTCGCGCGGATCGATGTCGACGATCGCCCAGGCGGTCGTCACCGGGTCGGCGTGCAACCAGATCGCCGGCGGCCCCGTGGAATGATTTTCGACCCGCAGCCGGTCGGGTTGGCGGTCGGACAGCAGTCGCACGCCGGTCAGGCAGGCTTCGCGCATGCGCAGCACGACGCGCCGCGCCGACTCGGGGAGCGAGCCACCCCAGTCGCCTTCGATCTCCAGAGGCGAAGTCAACAGCGAGCCTCGCTCAGCCGCTGATTGCGCAAGGCCTGCGCCAATCGAGCGGCCGGCCCAGGCCCCGAAGACGGCGGCCAACGCGATGAAAGTGCGCCGGTTCGGTCGCCAAGCCATCCAATGATGAAGCCCGGTTTCGCGCGGCCGGGTTTCCGTACCGCAGTTGCTCCGAGAATGCCAGGGGCGGACGTTCTCCGTCCGCCCCTCGTCGCTCCCGCCTCAGTGCGGCGGAAGGATCAGCGAATTATGCGACAGCAGCTCGTTGAGGTTGACCTTGCCGGCGCCTTCCAAGTTCACCGTCGCCGAGCCGTTAGGTCCGGTGATCTCGAGCGTTGTCTTCGTCCCCGGGCCGAAGCCCGGATCGTTCTGCGAGTAGCCGACCACCTTCACATAGCTGCCGAGGTTCGAGAGATCCGCGTTGAGCGGCGCTCCCGACAGCAACTGGGTGAGATTCAGCTTGTCGCCCTGGGCGAAGCTGAACGTTTCCGAGACGTCGGAACCAGACTGCACGACCAGATCCTGCCCGCTCGTTCCGGTTTGCAACGAAGTCGCAGAGAACGCTGAATTCAGCGAACCAAGCAACGACTGGTGGTCGACCGACGTAAAGAACTTGTGACTGCCGGTTGCGCCGGCGGCCCCTGTTGCCCCCGAAACGCCGCCTGTCGCTCCTGTCGCCCCTATCGGGTCGTTGACGGCGCCGTTGTGTGGCCCTGTGGCGCCGCCCCCGGTCGCCCCGGTCGTCCCCGTCGCCCCGGTCGCGCCCGTCGGTCCGGTGTGCCCGGTCGGTCCCGTCGCGCCGGTGCGGCCCGTCGCGCCGGTGGCGCCGGTTGCGCCGGTCGGACCCGTCGCGCCGGTCGGCCCGGTCGCACCGGTGCGGCCCGTCGCGCCAGTGGCCCCAGTCGCGCCGGTCGAACCGGTCGCGCCGGTCGAACCCGTCGCGCCAGTCGAACCCGTCGCCCCAGTGCGGCCCGTCGCGCCGGTGGCCCCCGTCGCGCCGGTCGAACCTGTCGCGCCTGT
>Ga0182016_10000907_pt1 | contig 36460 bp, 37 predicted proteins | sample 712S2MmetaG_FD_120491 | JGI IMG/M metagenome (GOLD analysis project Ga0182016, IMG submission 120491) | Permafrost microbial communities from Stordalen Mire, Sweden - 712S2M metaG | ecosystem: Environmental > Terrestrial > Soil > Wetlands > Permafrost | place: Sweden: Stordalen | collected...
ATAATCCTGGTGATACTCTTCCGCGCGGTAAAACCCTTTGAGCGGCGTTAACTGGGTCACGATGCGTCCGTGAAACACCTTGGCCTCGTTGAGTTGCTCGATGTAAGCGGCGGCAATGCGCCGCTGGTCCTCATTTTCGTAGAAGATCGCGGACCGGTAAGAGGTGCCTACGTCGGGCCCCTGGTAGTTCAACTCGGTGGGGTCGTGAGCCACTGAAAAGAAGACCCTGAGCAGCGTTCCGTAGGTGATCTTCGAGGGATCGTAGACCACGCGAACCGATTCGGCATGGCCGGTGGTCTCCGTGGTCACCTGGGGATAGGTTGCCGTGTCTGCCGAGCCGCCGGCATACCCGGCCGTCGTCGCCAGCACCCCTTTCACCCGTTCGAAAACCGACTGCGTGCCCCAGAAGCAGCCCCCGGCAAAGACAGCCGTCTCTTTGCCCGGCTTCTGCGCCAATGCCGCATCCTGAGCGGCGGCGGGAACCGGCTTGGTCGTAGCCCCTCGCACAGCTACATAGGTGCCAACAACCATCAGAAGCGCAATCGTCGCGCCGCGCGTGAGAGTTAGACCGGACATTGTGACGCCTCCAGATTTTTCCAAATCGAATCCGGCAAATCCGCAACACATCTGATGCATTCCGTTTCAAAAGGTTACTGCTGGACCCATGTCCGCACTCCGCATTTCTTCCATGGAACCAATCGTACAAATCCCGCGTATTAACAAACTATGCAATGCGTGGGTACATTAAGCTGGAGCGAGGTGGGGCTGGGGTCGCCGATGGGCCGCCGCAACGGCAAAGCCCTTTCACCGGCGACGCTTCGAACCATGGAAGCGCCTGAGATCGCGGCTCAGCGGCCGCCAGCAGCCAATCCTGTTCGCGACGGGAAGGCCGTCGAGCAAATCGCCCGCACGGCGCGCCTGGAGGTGAATCCGCTGGAGACCGATTGGTCCCAACTCGTCCGCCGCTGCATGGACGGCGATTCCAGCGCCTGGTGCGAACTTGTCCGCACCCACCATCGCCGCGTCTACGGCCTCTGTTACCGCTTTACCGGCAACCCGGCCGACGCCGAGGACATGACGCAAGACGTTTTTCTCAAGATCTACTCGAATCTGGCCAGCTTCGACACTGGCCGCGGCAGCTTGCAGGTCTGGATCACAACCATGACCCGCAACTTGCTGGTGGACAACTTCCGCCGCACCCGTAACCTGCGCACCACGGGTTCGCTGGATGAGGGCTGGGAGTCGGTGGAGGAGCTGAAGCCCATTGACCGGCTAACGGCAGTCGGCCCCTCGCCACTCGAGTCGGCGGCCCAAAAAGAACTTTCAAAGATGGTCCAGAATGCCCTGGCGCGGGTCTCGGTGGATCTGCGCGAGGCCGTTATTTTGCGGGACCTTCAGGATATGGACTACAAGGAGATCGCCCAGGTATTGGGCATTCCCGAGGGGACGGTCAAGTCCCGCATCAGCAGAGGCCGCGCGGAACTGGCACGGCTGCTGGAACGTAGTAAACGGGAGGTAATGTAATGGCAAAGGATACTTTCAATTCGATTTTTCCAGCCTGCGGTCAGTGGGAGACACTCCTGGCCGATGCGCTGGATGGACAGCTGAAGTCCGGCGACGAGGCAGCTTTTACAGCGCACATGGCTGTCTGCCCCGCCTGCGCGGCGCTGTTTGACGATGCCCGGGTCGGCCGCGAGTGGCTGGAGTTCCTCTCGGCCGAGCCCGAGGTGCCCGCTGGACTGCTGGATAAGATTCTCTCGAAAACGGGCCCAGGGCAAGTAGAAAGCTATGGCCTGGCGGCGAGCGGTGGGAACGTAATCCCGATCCGCCCGACTTCCGCCCCGGCTTTCATCCCAGCCTGGCAGCGTCCCGGCTTTGTCGGCAATGTTCGCCGTTTTGCCGAGCCGCGCCTGCTGATGACGGCGGCCATGGCCTTCTTTTCCATCTCCGTCACCGTGTCTCTGACTAACGTCCGTTTGAGCAGCGTGCGCCTGTCTGACCTGCGCCCGGCTGCGGTTCGCTCCATGATGGAGCGGCAGTTGAACACAGCTTCCACTCCGATCATCCGCTATTGCGACCACTCGCGCTTTGTTTATGAGGTTGAGGCGACAGTGCGGCAGTTGCGCCGGGCAACCCAGGACGAGGGAGAGGGCAGAGGAGACGACAACCGGCAGAAGCCGAACGAAACCACGCCGGGTGAGTCGAGACAGAACCCAAATCATGACAAAGGCATCTCACCCGCTGAGTCTCCTCAGCAATCGGGCAACCCGGCGCCAAGCGATTCCAACAACTTCTTAGAGACTTCCCAGGCGGTTCAAGCCAAGCCCGCGCTTTCCGGCGGCTCCGCAACGGCGCCACGGGAAAGGAGCACACTATGGACTGCGTAAACCACTCGGGTGTAACCGCATCGGCCTATTGCCAGAACTGCGGCAAGGCGCTCTGCGCAGGCTGCGTGCGCAACGCGGCTGGAGGGCAGATTCTCTGTGAGCCTTGCTGGACGGCTTGGCAAAATGTTAGACAGCCTTTTGCGGCGCCGGCAATGAGAGGGCCTAACCCGTCGACTGCCGCGGCATTGGGAATCATTCCGGGCGTTGGCGCCATGTACAACGGCCAGTTTCTCAAGGGGCTGATTCATGTTGTCATCTTCGCCGTCTTGGTGAGCGCCGCCCATGTCTATGGCATCTTTGGCTTCTTCATAGCCGCATGGGTCCTCTACCAGTCCTTTGAGGCATTCCACACGGCCAGAGCGATGCGGGACGGCGAACCCCTGCCTGATCCTCTTGGGCTCAACGAAGTAGGCAATTGGCTGAATTTCGGCGGCAGGCCGCGGTATCCGGGACAACCCGGCGCAGGTCCGGCAGGACCGAATCCTGGCCCCTATGCCACAGGTTCGGCTGGGTCTGACCCGGCAGCCGGAGCCTATCAAGCTCCGTATCAACAGGTTCCGTATCAGGCCCCGTTCCCGCCGCCCGGCGCAGTCGATCCGGCGGTACCGCCCGTGCCGCCCCAATACTGGCACCCCTTGTTCTGCGGGAGAAAAGAACCGATTGGCGCAATTGTGCTGATCGCCCTTGGGATGCTTTTCCTGCTTGACCAGTTGGACATCTTCAACGGCCGCCTCAAGGATTTTATTTGGCCGCTGGCTCTGATCGCCCTGGGCGTCTGGCTGTTCGTGCGCCGCTTTGAAGGTTCGCAAGGAGGTTCCAAATGAGCCGTTACATCATGATTCGCCGCCTGCGCGGCCCCCTGTTTCTCATGCTGGCGGGCGTAGTTGCCCTGTTCCATCAGATGGGCTTGATTGACCACTTTTGGCATGTTTTCATCCCGTTGCTATTGATCGGATGGGGCGTCTTCATGCTGGCCGAGCGCGCTGCGCTGGCGGCCGAAGGGGGTTATCCCCCACTGTCGCCGTATCCGGGTGCCCCTTATCCAGGTTCGTATACGGGAGGCCAGCCTTACCCCGGCGCGCCTTATACCGGCGCGGTCGATCCCAATGCGGCGGCAGACGCGCCGCAATATGCGGAGCCGGAGACCGCGGCCAATGAATCCGCTCCAGTGCAAGACTTCACGCAAGACCAAAATGGAGGCCAATCATGAGCAGCGTACCCCCAACTCCGCCTCCGGGCGGCGGCGCGCAGCCACCGTATCCCCCTTACGATCCAAAGACCCAGTATCGTGTCTACCGTGCCCAGCAGAAAGCTGCCTGGCGGGCCCAGCGCGACGCCTGGAAGGCACAAGGCCAGGCCTGGAGAGCTAGCTACATTGCAGCTTACGGACCTCGCGTTCCCTCGGTTGTCGGTCCGATTATTCTCATCTCCATTGGCGTAATCGCCTTGCTGGTGCTCTCCGGCCGCATCGGCGCCGGCGATTTCTGGGCCTGGTACGGACAATGGTGGCCTTTGCTGCTGATCATCGCCGGTCTGGCCCTGCTCGGAGAGTGGGCGATCGACCTGCGCCGTGAGACCCCCGTTCGCCGCGGCGGCAGCTTTGTGGGCATTCTTATCGTGCTGGCTTTTCTCGGCTTTGGCGCCTCTGGGTGGAACCACATGAGACCGTGGTTTGGCCAGTGGGACAATGAGAATAACAACTTCTTCAACGGTTTTGGCCTGCCCGAGCACGACAACGATCAGCAGGTGGTGACAGCGCAGATTCCGGCCAACTCGTCCATCGAGATTCAAAATCCGCACGGTGACGTCAGCATCGCTGCCGGGGATGGGTCGGTTGTCGAAGTGCAATCTCATGAGGTTGCTTTTACTAACTCGGATGCCGAAGCCAAAAAGATCTTTGACGCCGAGGCAGAGCACGTAACTGTCAGCGGCAGCGCTGTACTAGTCAAGTCTGAAAGCAACTCGAACGGGCACGTCAACCTCACGGTGACCGTTCCCAAATCCGCCCACGTTATTGTCAACACGGGTAAGGGAGACGTGACGGCCGCCGGTCTGGGCGCTGGGATTGGCGTCACCGCCGCTAATGGGGACGTGCATCTCAGCGCCATCGCGGGCTCGGTTCAGATGCATTTCTCCAATAGCAAACACGACTTCTCGGCCCACCAGATAGACGGCGACGTCACCACCGAGGGTGACGTGAACGACTTTACACTTTCCGAAATCAAGGGCAAGGTAACACAAAATGGCGAGATCCTTGGGGATGTGCATTTGGAGAGCGTTTCCGGCCCCATACACCTTCACACCTCGGTGACCGATCTGCAAATTGGCTCACTGCCTGGCGACCTGACTCTTGACTCCGACGACCTGCGCGTCAATGAAGCCAAAGGGCAGGTCCGCGTGGAAACCCACTCCAAGGACGTGGATCTGAGCCAAATCTCCGGGGACACCTACGTGGAAAACCGCGACGGCCGCATCTCCGTGGAGCCGGCAGGAAACTACAATGTCGAAGCCAAGAACGGCAAGGGTGACGTCGATCTGACGCTGCCACCCAACGCCTCAGCCACAGTGAACGGCCGCACGCGGAATGGAGATATCGTTACAGAGTTTGAGCTTCCCATCAGCGGAGAGGAGAGCAAGACAGTCAATGGAAAGATCGGTTCCGGCGGCTCGAAGATCGTCCTGAGCGCGGAAAACGGCGACGTGCGCATCAAGAGAGGTTCAGCCGTGGCCGCCGCTTCTGCGCCGCCGGAGTCGGAGTCGACGCCGAGCGCTCCCCACCTGAAGACGCCCAAGGCCTTGCCTTCCCAGCCGGTCTCGCAGTAGAACCTCAACCTGACCTCCACAAAGACAGCAACGGCCCGGCATCTTTGCCGGGCCGTTGCTGTCTTACTTACACGCGGCTTACTCCGCTTTACCCGCTGCCTCTCATATCCGCATCGGCATCAGCACATAGCGATACTTGTACTCCGCATCCGGATCCTCAGGCCGCATCTGGCCGGCCGACTGCGAATCCTTGAACTCCAGCCGCACCTCGCCCTCATTGCCGAGCGCCTTCAGGAAGTCGAGTATATAGCCGGAGTTGAAACCGACCATGATCTGATCGCCGGAATACGGCGTATCGATGGTGTCTTCGCTCTCGCCCGATTCTGTCGAACTGGAGCTGATCTTAAGCTCGTTTCCCTCCAGCCGCAGCCGGATAGCGCCAGACCGCTCGTCTGCGAATTGCGCCACGCGCTGAATTGCCGCCGAAAGCTCGCTCGACCGGACCACTGCGAACTTGGTGTTGTCGCGCGGCATTACGGCCTCAAAGTTGGGGAATTGTCCAGACAGTTTGCGCGTGCTCAGCGTGCGATGGCCTACGCGGAAGAACAAGGTGTGTTCGTCGTCCGCAAATTCCACTTTGTCCGCATCGGTGGCTGAGAGCAGTTGTTGCAGCTCCTGCAAAGCCTTGCGCGGAATCAGCACCCGCTTTTCGCCGCTGATGCCTTCAAGGATTTCATTCGGCTTCTCGACAAACGAGAGCCGGTGTCCGTCGGTCGCCACCATGGCCAGCGACTCCGCCTTGATCACCAGTAGCGCGCCGTTCAGCGTGTAGCGCGACTCCTCGTTCGAGATAGCGAAGATCGTGCGACCGATCAGAGTCTTCAACGCCAGCGTTGAAATACCGGTGGCGGCAACTGCCGGGAACTCCGGAACCTGCGGATAGTTGGCCCGCGCCATCCCCACCATCTTCGTATTCGACCGCCCTGAGCGAATCTGCACCCAGTGGTTGTCGAGCAGCTTGATGGAGATGTCGCCGTCGGGAAGCAGCTTGATGTAGTCGTAGAGCTTGCGCGCCGGAATCGTGCATGCGCCCGGCTTCTTTACCTTCACCTCAAGGCTGGTGCGGATCGCCTGATCCAGGTCGGTCGCCGTAATGTTCAACCGGTCGCCTTCCACCTCGATGAGAAAGTTGGACAAAATCGGAATCGTCGTCTTGCGCTCAACCACGCTCTGCGTCGCGGTGAGCTCCTTCACCAGATCCTGGCGGCTTACGGTAATCTCCATTGCTGCCCCCTGCGCGGCCGGCTTTTCGACTTCGGTTTCCACAATCGACATCGACCCAACCTCGTTTCGCCGCTGAAGAAAAAACCTGAATCAAGCACTTTCCACGCTGGCCACACTCTACAACACAACGCTCTAAGGTGGAAGTGGCTGTCTTTTCTACTTCTTGATTGTATTCATCTCCGCGCTCCTCTGCGCGTGGAAAACAGGGGTTCTTCTCTGGATTCTAGTGCTTGTCAAGTTTGACCGCTCCCAAAAGTCCCCTGCCTGCCAACTGCGGGCGTCGATCCAACCGGCCTGCGCGCCTGTCCCCACAATGCGACGGGGTATGAGGAAATAGGAGAATAGATTAAAAGAAAAGACAGTAATACCCGTAGTTCCCCTAGGAAAAGTGGAAATGCTTCCGAAGAGATTGGCGGATAAGGGGTTGGCTGGCTGTCCAGTTTTCTAAATCCCGTCTGTGCAATTCTGGGTTTTTTGAGAACTGGCCACTCCCGCGAGTCACACTGCCCCTGTTTCCCACGTCTCCCACAGATGCCTCGAAATACCCTGTGGAATGCCGATAGCTTATGTGAAAAGCGCGTCCACCGCCGCACAGGGCAAGGACTTTCAGGTGGCCAGTCCTCCACAGAAGACTCTCTTTCCGACGGGTGGCCCAGGTGCCGGGGGAAGTAAACACAACCATTAAAGCTGGGTGCCCCAGGTGCCTCGCCTTTGGGCACCTGGGAGACCATGAACCTCAGCAGGTCGGTTCTGTACTTTCTCGACATCTATAGTGACTCGTTATAAGCGTTCCATAGAAGCCGCACGGTCTCATCCGATACGAGCATCCGGGGAGTTTTCATTCTCTTACGTTCAGTTGATATCACCGGTTCCAGTATCTGGGCCAGGCGGAGGCGCGCGATCTTTTCGAGGATGCGCTGGAGCGGGTGCGGCAGCGTTACCGATTCGTAACTCGCGGTCCCACCAGGCGTTTGATTCCCGTCCACGCGAGCAGCCAGCTTGCTTTCCCATTCCAGCACCTCACCGACTCTGACGCTTGTCGCTTTTTCGGCGATCGTTCTGTGAAGCTCCTAGACTTGAGTGAAGGGTTGGCGCATGGCGATCGACGTTGGCTGTCTCGAAGAGCAACTGCTGCGTATGTCCGCGGAGAACGCGCCGGGGAGAGAATTCTGCGAGGCAATCTCCGAGCTGGCGAGAACCGGACGCTTCGCCCAGTTGCGGGATGTGCTTCCGGACGTTGTCTACGACGAGCTTTGGGCGCGTTACCGGCAAGATCCCGCCGCCTTTGTAGCTGGATGGCGAAAGCTGGCTCAGGAGATGCGCCAGGGCTCTATCCATCACGCTCGTCAGCGGCTCACCTCTCTCACGCGGCTACAGCAAGCGGGAAACGGCTCGGACACCCCTGCATGGCAGGAGATTCAGCGCGCCCTCGATGGCCAGCAGAACGACCTGCTGCGTGCGGCCTTTGCCTTGGAACTGCTCGAGCTGGTTGAGCCGGCAGTGTTGCGGGCCACCCACCTGCGCGAATGTGTAGTTGCCGCGCCCAGCTCGGAGGAGGCTGATCGCTATCTTGACGAGGCGACGCGCTGCTATTTCTTCGGGATGTTTACAGCCTGCGCTGTCATGTGCCGTTCGGTGCTAGAAGAGGCCATTAAGCAAAAGCTTCCCGCTGGACTGACCCGCCTGGTGCGCAGCCGCTATCGTAATGCCGCCACGCTTGGCAACTTGCTCCACGAGGTGAACAACAACCTGCAACTGACTGGCTTCGATGCGGACTTTCCCCGTGTAGCCAACCAGGTGAACGATGTGGGCAGAAAAGCCGTGCATCAAGGCCTGTTGCAGGAGGATGAAGCCCGTGCCTGCCTTCAGAATGCGCGCCAGGCCTTGCAGCTGCTGCTACGTACCTGATTGCGCCAAAGTCGGCACTGTCCTAGAGGAGCGCACTCTATTTGACATTTAGCGGGACGTGGTATTTGTTTAAACAAGGCATTAGGGCTTGCTTTTCGGCTTTGGCATTTCCGTGACGTTATTGTTTACTTGATCGTTTTCCAAGAGGATCGGAAAAACTGTTGCAATCTGATCTTTTGTAACCCCTTCTTTTTTCGCCAATTCCCAAAGGGCATCAACAAGAACGTCATTCATCGTGCTGCGGTTGCTGCCTCTTCGTCTCCGCGCCGCGCCGATTAACTGAATGGCGATCTTTTCCTCTCCCGTCAAGGCAATGGTTGTTGAACGAGCATGCGCGGGAATATGTCTTTCTTTTGGACACATAGGCTACGAATCCGCTTGACAACATTACCATACAAGCACATTATGACGTTATCATATTGTAACGCGATAAACCGTACATACTGGTTGAGTCGCGCATCATATGATTTGGAGAGGGGTAGATATGGCGGTGGCGTCCCCACTAGAAAACGAGCTCAGAGTTTTCGAGGCTCACCGTTGGGAATGGGCTCAGTCTCATCCGGGAAAGTTCGTTGTGATTCGAGAGGACAACATTGTAAAAGAGTTCTTCGATGAGTACGAGGACGCATTCAGGGCCGGGATACGGAAGTTCGGTGCCGACCGAAACTTTCTAATTAAGCAGGTTTGGAAGACTGAACCTGTGTATTTCGTGGCATAGCGATGGTCACGTTCAAATTCCCATGGAACCCGTTTGACCCGGGGGATCCCGGGCCATGCATCAGGTTTTCCGTAACTAGATATGTAGACGACATCGAATACGGTATGAGCATTGGGCTAGAGTATCCTGATCCGCCGATTCCTACAGCCTTAATAGACACGGGATCACCATTCACGATTATCAGTAAGGTGCTCGCCAAGAATTGCAATCTTTCTCTCACGAATCCCGCATTTCCAATCAGGACCATGAACGGAGATTGTGAGTGCGAAGAATATTGTGGCTCGATTAGCTTCCCAGGCTCCGGACTTCCACGCATAGCGGCCGCACGAATCCTTGCAAGGGATTTCTATAAAGAATCATCCTACTCATGTCTAATCGGAAGAAACGTCCTGAAACTGTGGGACATTCGCTTCGACGGCCAGAGTAGGATGGTAACGATCAAAGTTTGACAGAACCATCCGCTGGGTGCTGAATCCTTGACGCAGTCTCATCGCGTCAAAGTCGGGATACAGGCCCAACTCAGCCGTTCCCCCCACAGCCCCAATCCGCCTTCTATACTGTAATTTCCATGTCCTACGCAGCCGCGGTCGATCAACTGAATGCCATGGCGCCGGAGCTCTATGCTCATTCCGGCCAGCCACGGCGCAAATTCTCGCTCGACGAGATCCGCGTCCTGCTGGATGCGCTGGGCAATCCGCATCGCCGCTTTCCCTCGGTCCTGATTGCAGGGACGAACGGAAAGGGCTCGACAGCCGCCACGCTGGCCTCCATCCTGACGGTTTGCGGGGTCCGCACCGGCCTCTATACCTCGCCGCATCTGGCCCGCGCCAACGAGCGCATACGCCTGGACCGCGCCGAGATCGGCGACGAGGCCTTTGCCCGCCTCTACTTTCGCGTCCACGACGTCGCGCAGCAACTGGTGCTCGACGGCCGCCTTCCGCAAATGCCCAGCTACTTCGAGATTCTCACCGCGCAGGCTCTTTTGTACTTTGCGGACGCGAGGGTTCAATTGGCGGTGCTCGAAGTGGGCATGGGTGGGCGTTTGGACGCCACCAATATCGTCGATCCGCTGCTCTCCATCGTCACCGACATCTCGATCGACCACACAGAATGGCTAGGCTCAACCATCGCCGCGATTGCTCGAGAGAAGGCCGGTATTCTGCGTCGCCGCGGAACATTGATTACGCTGCCCCAGCACCCCGAGGCCAACCAGGTTCTGGGTGAGGTGGCGGCTGAACTGGGCGTGCGCGGAGTCAGCGCGGTTCCTTATATGCCCTCTACGAGCGCAGATATCTTCGGTCCGTATTGCATTCGAGCCCTCGGTGGGACCATTCGCGTGGATTCGCCCCTAGCCGGCGCCCACCAGCGGCGCAACCTCGCGTTGGCGATTGCCGCCGCGGTAGAATTGGCTTGCAACCATGGCTTTCCGGTGACGCCGGGAACCATCGCCGAAGGCATTCGCAAGACACGCTGGCCGGGACGGCTTGAACGTATCCAGAGAGACGGCGTGGTGTGGATTCTGGATGTGGCGCACAACCCAGCCGGAGTCTGGGCTCTCCGCGGCGGCTTGAGCCAGGTTTTTGCTGGCGGATCGGAAGACGGCCGGCCGCGGACGCTCATCTTCAGTTGTCTGCGCGACAAGCCGGCCTCTGAAATGGCGCAGATTCTTTTTCCGCTTTTCGATCAAGTCATCCTTGCGCCGATCCATAGCGCTCGCGGGGCCGCTGTAGACGACCTGCTGGCGGCAGGCGCGGCCACCGGAGTTCACACTGTTGCCACGGCTTCGGTGGAGCAAGCCATGCAACTGGCGCTGGAGCAGGCTCGTAAGAGCGCAAATCCCGGCGCGATCATCGTGTCCGGGTCGGCATACCTGGTGGGTGAGGTTCGCACTCTGTTGCTCACCGAAAGCGGAGAGCAATCGTGAGCCGGAGGCCAAATCCTCTCCCCAGGCTCTACCGCTGGCGCACCAATGCGCTCCATATTCCGCTCATGACAGTGGTCACTGTTGCCTGTGGTTCACTTTCCTTGCTGGTTTCCTTTGTCGACAAGAGCGGCGGAGCACAGCAGCGCATTGCCCGTTTCTGGGCGCGGGCCATGGTCCTTCTTGCAGGCTGTTCGGTCCGAATCTGTGGGGCTGAGAACTTGCGCAAGGCGCCGGTTGCCGTCTACGCTTCCAACCACACCTCCTACATGGATACGCCGGTCATTTTCGCCTCGCTGCCCTTCCAGTTTCGCATTCTTGCGAAGAAGGAACTGTGGCCTATCGCATTCATAGGATGGTACTTAGATCGATCTGGACAGATTCCTATCGATACCGTCAACACGCACACAACACTCTCCAGCCTTGGCGCGGGCGTCAAGGCGCTACGCTCTGGAATGTCTCTCTTTGTCTTTCCCGAAGGCCGGCGCACGCCCAACGGTGAACTGCAACCATTTCTCTCTGGCGCGGCATATCTGGCCATTCGCGCCCAGGTCCCGCTCGTTCCGCTCGCTCTCAGCGGTGTCTACGATCTGCTCCCCATTCATACCCGCCATTTATATCCGGGAGAACTTACGCTCACCGCGGGCGAGCCGATTGACACGAAAGGCTTGACCCCGCGCCAGACCGACCAGTTGACCGCGCAACTCCGCGATGCAATCGAGGCCATGCGGCAGCCTGGGAGAGCAGTCGGTGAAGCTCGAGTCGAGGAAGTTACCGTTCGCGCCGAGGTTTGACCCAGTTCGGAAAAGTTGAGACGGTCCGAAATCCCTATCGCTCAGCCCACGTCTTTCATTACACTGGTGCTTCCATGCCCGTTCGCATTGCCATCCCCGAGCCCACCAGCAGCGACCATGCCTACAATCAGCGCGCGCTGCCGCTTTATCTCGCCTCCCTGCGAGCCGCCGGGGCAACGCCGATAGTGGTTCCGCTCCACGAGCGGCAGGATCGTGTGGCCAAGGTTCTCGCGGGAGTGCAGGGGATTCTTCTCCCGGGCAGCGGCTTCGATGTGGACCCGCAAAGATATGGCGAAGATCCAATACCCGAGTGCGGGCAGGCAGACCCAGAACGCGCCGCAGTGGATGAGTTGCTCTTGCAGGACGCGTTCAATCTCCAGAAGCCAATCCTGGGTATCTGTGCCGGCGCCCAGGCCGTCAATGTCTGGCGGAACGGCTCGCTGATTCAGGATCTGAAAACGCCGGTGAATCACCGGCCAGGCCGTGAAGTGATCGAGGCGCATCCGGTTCGGATTGAGCAGGGGTCTCGGCTGGCTGCGCTTTTGCCTCCGGATGAGCAGCCCATGGACCAGTTTGAAGCGCAGGTTAACTCTAGCCACCATCAGGCGATTCGAGTGACCGGAGACAATCTGCTGGTGAGCGCGGTCTCTCCCAAAGATGGGGTCATTGAGGCGGTCGAGCTGGATTCGGCCGGCCACTTCGTACTGGCGGTGCAATGGCATCCCGAACGTACTTATGCGCAAAAAGCGTTCTCCAGGGCGATCTTTGCAGCCTTTGCAATGGCGGCCGGATCATGGCAAACGCGAAGAATTTCGTATTCCACCGGGTCAATATGAGTTCCGAGGATGGATGAACGCTCCAGCGCCTTTCGATCGCGGTTGAATGCCCGATTAGCCGAAGCTGAGCTTGAGCCAATTGACTCTTTGCTTATCAGCCGCTTCGATACTTATTGTTCGCTTCTTCTTCGCTGGAATGCCCGCATCAATCTGACCGCCATTCAAGACGAAGACGAGATCCTCTCCCGCCACTTTGTGGAGTCCATCGCTTGCGCGCACGCGCTTCCCGCGGGAATCGCCACTCTGCTTGACTTTGGCTCCGGAGCGGGATTCCCAGGGATCCCGATCGCCTTGTGCCGTCCAGAGATCGCAGTAACCCTTGCCGAGTCCCAGGGCAAGAAAGCCGCTTTTCTTCGGGAGGCCGTCCGTGTCCTTGAGATCACAGCCAATGTGCATTCCGGCCGCGCTGAGATGCTCCGGGGAGCGTTTGACTGCGTGACTCTGCGCGCGGTGGACAGGATGCAACAAGCTGTTGGCACGGCAGCTCAGCTGGTTCGCTCTGGCGGCTGGCTCGCGCTGATGACCACGAACACAGAACTCGGTAGCCTTCAGGAATCGGCTGGCGTGGACTATTGCTGGCCGAGAGTGGTACCAATGGCAGGCAGCCGGGACCGAGTGATTGCCTTGGGTCAGCGCGGAATCAGTTCGCCAGCTTCACGATAGCAAGTTTGCGGGCTGTGTCCAGGTCTTTTGCCCCCTTTACCATGAACCGCACGCCCGTTCCCTCCGCGTAGCGCGGGGCTTCATCGAGTAGTTTGAGGATGGTTTTCGATAGGTCCCCTTGACGGGCAGCAGCGACTGCCCTGTCGCCAAGGACGAATGCCACCCGGAAGCAACCCGCGCAAGGTGAAAGATAGACGATGTTTCTCTTCTTCAGCTTGAGACGCAAGGCCCATCCGTGCTTGGGTGAGCTGGACTTCCACTCCTGATCCGCAACTCCCTGTTCGGCCATCCAATCGATCAACTGCTTCCAAACCTCAGTTGTGGGACCCAGGGCTGAGGCAACTTCTTCTCGCGTGGGTTGGGTGGTTTTGCCAATGAATGCATTCGGAATGTCCATGTCGCTCCTGTCGTTTCCGTACGTCTAGTGCGAAAGCGGTCCGAGGACGCGGCGCAAGATCGCCGCCTGCTCAGTAGGCTCATAGAAGGGATGGTTGCGGTAGACGCTGGACCCCGCTTCCATGTAAGCATCTATCGATTCCGGCATCCTTTGAGCGGCGACCTCTCTCACAGTCCGCGTATGAGCTTGCGTGAATTCCAGCTTTTCAGGATGCACAAAGCCCGCCTGAATGAATGCATGGGTTTTCCGAGCACACTTACAGGTGTTCTGCTCATTGACAAGGCTACAGTTGTCGCGCGGGTATTCATACAGATCGCGGCGCGCCCGCGACAGGATCTGGCGGAAGTTGACCGGAGTCACTTCCGCGATCTCAGCGCCAACCTCGTCGCTTACACCGAAGATCTCGCCGAGGATGAAGACAAGACGCTGTCGGCCGTCCAAACAAAGCAATGTTCCAATCATGCAGTTGTTCTTGGTTTCTTCTACGAGGATTTCTACCGGAACCGGAACGGTTTGCGGATCGGGAGGATCGAAATCGGGCACTTGCCGCAGCCCGGCCGAGGCGACGCTGAAAGAGCAGCCAGCCTCGGCAGCGGCCCACTTGGACTTCTTGACGTTCAACAGGTGGTTGACTGCGATCCGGTAAAGCCAGGTGCGAAATCTTGCCTCGCCTCTGAATCCGGACAGGGCATTGACGACTTTGAGCGCGACCTCCTGCGTCGCGTCCTCGGCATCTGCGCGTCGATGCAGCATCCGAAGAGAAAGATTAAAGACCCACGGAAGGTGGCGCGTGAGCAGCACTTCCAGTTGATTGCGTCCGCCGTTGGTTGCTTCAAAGGCGAGATCCTCATCCGGGACCTCGAATGAGTGTTCGACAAAAGGGTTATGCGTTGAATCCCTTTCGGTTTGCATGGAAAGCCTCCTGATAATAAGACAATCCAGATCGACCCAAGTGACAGTTGCTCGACAAAATAGCAGAGATTATTGAAACGAATTGTAATCGGGTTCAGTTGGGTTTGCTGTGACGTAGTTGTTCCACGTGGAACCCTGATCAACTTGGACCAAAATGAGAACAGGTTCCACGTGGAACAGTGGCAACCTGTCCTATTTCGGGCGTAGGTTCAATTTGGAACAACTTCCACCCACGAATTGAAACAGGTCGAATCTCGCCCTAAAAAGATAGACGTTTTCCACCGATGGGCACTTTTCCCGCTGTTCAAACATCTCCGATCTACTGTGCTAGCAAATCCTTTCGCGTCAAGACCTTGACCATCCCCCGCCGCTCCCGGCGCTAAACGCTTTCCACAGCTTCCCCTCGTTCTCCACAGCACAAATCCAAGCACGGAATCTGCTCTTCCCTTTACTCTCAAATTCCATGGGAAAGACTCTTGGAGTTGTCAATCAAAAGGGCGGAGTCGGTAAAACCACGACTGCCATCAACCTCGCCGCTTGCCTCGCCATTGAAGGCCTCAAAATACTCCTCGTCGATTGCGATCCACAGGCAAATGCCTCCTCTGGCCTCGGCTTTCTGCGCGACGATAACCGGCACTCCATCTACGATGTGATGATGGGCGACGTTCCGGCTGAGCAGGTCATCCTGCCTACAGAGGTCGAGCTCCTCTGGCTGTTGCCCGGCTCGAAAAACCTCACAGGCGCGAATATCGAACTCGCTGCCGCCAGCGACCGGGCACTCCGCCTCCACCGTGCGCTGGACCCCATTAAGGACGACTACGATCTGGTGATCCTGGATTGTCCGCCAGCGCTCGATCTCCTCACCCTCAACGTCCTCTCCGCCGCCAATACCCTTATCGTTCCCATGCAGGCCGAGTATTTCGCCCTGGAGGGCATCTCCGAGCTGATCTCCAATCTCGAACGGGTGCGCGCGGCCTACAATCCATCGGTGATGATCGAAGGCGTCCTGCTCACCATGTACGACGAGCGCACCAATCTGGCTCAGCAGGTGACTGAAACACTCCGCGAATACTTCCAGGATCGGCTCTACCGCACTGCGATTCCACGCAACGTGCGGCTCGCGGAGGCGCCCAGCCACGGCAAGCCCGTGGCCCTGTACGATCCCCGATCCCGCGGAACCGAAGCCTATTTCGAACTGACAGGGGAGTTCCTGGCGCGCAACAACATCGAAAGCCCGCGCAGCGTTCAGCGCAAAGCGGCGGCGTCCGTCAGGCCGCCTGAAGCTACGGCTAAGAAGGTCCGGTATTCGCCATAGTCGTGGCGGTTCCTCTGCTACCGGCCGAAGCCGGCATCGACACTTCCCCCGAAGAAAAGAAGATTTGAAGAACCCGGAGCATTTTGCCGGGATAGAGGACTTTGAAACATGACCATCGCCACCGTTTCCACAATGGACCCAAAACGCCGCGCCCTGGGCAAGGGCCTCGATTCCCTGCTTCCGCGCGTGCAAGCTGCTCCCGCCGCCGCTGCCGTGGAGGCTGAGGGCGGCAAGCCCCGCGAGATTCCCCTCGATCAGATCGATCGCAATCCGTTCCAGACCCGTACACAGGTCAACGAGGACCAATTGGCCGAGCTGGCCGCCTCTATCACCGCTAACGGAGTAGTCCAGCCGGTGCTGGTGCGCCCGCTTGCCAATGGCCGCTTCCAGCTCATCGCTGGTGAACGCCGCTGGCGCGCCTCGCAGATTGCCGGCAAGGCCACCATCCCGGCTATTCTGCGCCAGGTCTCCGACGAGCAGGCCATGGAGATCACCATCGTCGAAAACCTCCAGCGCGCTGACTTGAACCCCATGGAACAGGCCCGCGCCTTCGACCGCCTCTCCCGCGAGTTCCACATGACCCAGGAGCAGATGGCTATCCGCACCGGCAAGGACCGCGCCTCTGTGGCCAACTTCCTGCGTCTGCTGCGCTTGCCTTCCACGGTTCAAGCCCGCGTCGAGGCCGGCGAGCTCAGCTTTGGCCACGCGCGCACTCTGCTTGCCTTCGAACACGCCGAGGAGATCGAGAGGGCGGCGAAGCGAGTGGTTGATCTTTCGCTTTCTGTTCGCCAAACTGAAACCTATGTGCAAGGCATGTTGCACCCCGAGCGCTCCGCCAAGAAGGAGAAAAAGCCCGAGCAGCCAGTCGATCCCAACGTCCGCGAAGTCCAGCAGCGCCTCCAGCGCGCCCTCGGCCTCAAAGTCCACATCGAAGACCACAACGGCCACGGCAAAGTCATCATCGACTACGCCCGCCTCGAAGACTTCGACGCGCTCCTGGAGACGCTGGCTGGAGAATAAGACGGCGAGCAGCGCACACCTTTATCGTCGGTCAACGGTCAAACGTGAACGTTAAAAGCGGCTTTGGCTGGTGGTTTCCGTTTTCGGCAGCTTTAACTATGAAATATTTTCTAGCACAGAAAAGGCATAATTATGTCATACTTTCGACAAAGGTATGGCAAAGCCACCGAACCAGCTCAGTACCGTACCCCTGAGGCTTTCCACTACAAGCGCCGTATTGGAATACCTAAAGCAACTGGTGTCGACGGGGCTGTACGGCCGAAACCACACTGAGGCTGCGGAGCGGCTGATCGCCCGCGGTATCGAACGATTGTTGCAGGAAGGTACAATCCAGAGAATCGTCGGAGAATTGCCGAAGGATCGTAGTGGACGAAAGCCCCGGGGAGAGGAGTAGAATATGCAGACTTGGGGATTGCAAACGGAGGAAGCAATGAGAGCAGAGGATATGTCTCTCGGCGACTTTGTGCAGCAGATTCTGGTACAGCTGAACGATAATAAGCTCTATTTCAAGGACGAACGCCCTTGGCACGAGTTCTTTTACCGATTCAAAACTGCGCCAGACCAGAAGGGTAAGCCGCGCTTCCTCAAGGCATTATTCTTTGATTGGAACGGCCCCTACCCAAGAAGCCAAGAGCTCTCGGAGTATCTACATGGGCTACATTGGACAGGTTGTCTATCTGCACCCAATTCCGCATATGACAGCTTCACGCTAAAGTCTGATGTTCGAGAGATATGGCAGAACACCGAGATCGAGCCAGAACTGCGTGAATTCTTGAATGTCGCAGGCGATGCAGCCAGGAGAGAACTGGTCGTCAATGCGCGCTGATCTAGCGGAGCAATATCCAAAGCTTGAGGAGATCACTCTCACAATCGATGATTTTTTCGCAAGCGAGTACCCAACCTACTTTGGGCCGAACCCAAAACACCCCTACGGGCCCTTGAAGAAATCCAAGGTAATTCACGACAGCCTCTGGGGAACAAATGGCTTTGACTGGCGCGAATTAGCCATCATTGATAGTCCTATTCTCCAACGCCTCCGCGACATACACCAAACAGGCTTAGCTTATTTTGTTTACCCCTGCGCACACCACATGCGATTTGAGCACTCGCTTGGAGTTTGCGTTATGGCATCGCGCGTTTTTGATGCGCTACAGCGCCAAGAGGAGAAGAAGTTCCAGAAAATTGCTCGCGAAGTCATGCCCGGCGAGGAGCACTTGAAGGTTTTTGCACGATGGCGCTCTGAACTTCGGCTTGCTGCACTGCTCCATGATACTGGCCATAGTCTACACAGTCACACCTCGGAAGTTGTGTACTCGGAAATTCCACTACTACGTGAAGGTGCCGAGGAGTTGAGCGAATTTGTTGGTATGCGAAAGGGAACGGGCGAGGTTCTTTCATTCTGCATCAGTCGCACCTTAGCAATCCGGGGTCTGATGAAGAGAGTGCATGACAAGGTGAACGGCTCGGGAATAGAGGATGACGAGATTGATCTTGACAATGTCTCGTTACTGATCGTCGGCCGATCAAAGCACCCACAACTTCAGTTTCTAGGAGATATCGTTTCATCGGACCTTGATGCAGATAAGCTCGATTATCTTCTTCGAGACGCAACTGCTGCAGGCCTACCATTACGATATGACTTGGAGCGCTACCTTTACACAGTGCGCCTTTCTGAGAAACAGATGGCAGACGGGCAAGACATGCTTCAGAAACTTTATGGCGCGTTTGGAGTCAGACCACCACGGGAGGACCACAACAACGAGCTCGGTTACCCATTCTACCTAAGCTACAGGCTCCAATTGTTACGCCAAGCCGCTAGCACAATTGAGCAGATAATCATCTGCAAATTCATGTTGTTTAGTTATATCTATCACCATAAGAAAGTGAGAGCGGCAGAGGGAATGCTAGCGCGCTTGATTCAGCGACGTGTGCGCAAGTGGAGAGATGATGGAAAAGGTGATGCTGCGCTGATTACAGAATTCCTTAGGATGACGGATCACGCTTTGGATAAAGATATATTTGATTTAGGTGAGCCGGATATAGACGAGTACCGCCAAAGGGTAACCACTCGTTTGTTGCCCCGTGCTGTTGTAGCCTTTACCCCGAAAACAGTCTGCCCAGAAGAAGCAAAACTCAATGCGTTTATGTCCGAACTGCAGAAACCAGAGAAATTGAACCTCCTGAAAGAGAGGTTTGAAGCCGCGCTGGCTACTCGCCTGATGGAACTGCGGCCGGAGCTGGGTACGGATATTGAGGGTTCGCTGACACGAGCGGGGGTATGGTTCGATGCACCAAAACCGCCAAAATTCGATAAACTGGAGGATCTGTTTGTCGGCGACGACAGCGGCCAAATTGCTATCACGACAATTTTTCCAATATCCTCTTGGATTCAGGCGTATATCACCTACCGATACCATATCCGTATATTTTCATTTTCAGAGTATGTGGCGGATGTGGAAGAGGCCGCAATGCATGCCTGCAAGGTAGAGTTGCGTATCGACGACTCAGACTTTTGTAGCGCTATCACAGTATCTCGCGCTTAAATGCGAATCTAAGAACATGATGATCTTAGGTTTACAGCACACCAGGGCATGCGTCCAATTCCAAAGATGCACCTGTGGCAAAGGTTGCCGCAAACTTCTCGATGGGCGGGTTGGTAAGGCCTGAAAGTGAGAAAACAGGGACACATTTGTCTGTAACGGATCGTTGAGGAATAGGCAACTCGTCCCCTCACGGCTCATTTGCCCGATAATGCAGGAATGCTGGTTCTAGCCTCAGCCTCGCCGCGCCGCCGCGAACTTCTTGCCCAGGCTGGGTTCTCGTTTCAGGTCCGGGCCGCGCACATCCCGGAAGACCCCTACCCCAACGAAGATCCCATTGCCTATGTCACCCGCCTCGCCCGCGAAAAGGCCCAGGCCGTCTTCAATCAGCTCTCAATGCCCGCCGGGAATCCGCCGGAAGCAGCCGCCGGTGCCGCTGCCGATCACGCCGCCACGCCGCTTGTTGTGCTGGGAGCCGACACCACGGTTACTCTCGACAACCATATTCTCGGCAAGCCCGAAGACGCTTCTGACGCGGCCCGCATGTTACGCCTTCTCAGCGGCCGCACCCATCGAGTTATAACGGGAGTCGCCGTTGTCACTCCTAAATCCACTGAAGTAGCCGCCGAAGTGACCGCCGTCCGCTTCCTAACTCTCTCGGACGAAGAGATAGCCGCCTACATCGCTACTGGCGAGCCCATGGATAAAGCCGGCGCCTATGCTATCCAGGGCCGCGCCGCTCGCTGGATTCCCCGCATTGAAGGCGATTACTTCAACGTAGTCGGCCTGCCCATCGCCCTGGTTTCCACAATGCTTGAGAGTTATGAGCTTCTTGGTACAAGCTATTAGCTTTTAGTTTCCAGATACTAACTGCCCGGGCGAGTCTAAAACATTGGTAAAGCCGCGCGAATGCGAAAATCTTCGATCTTCGTTCCTCCTGAAAACCGATTTCTTCCCGGCGCGTCACTTCGGAACTCGCTCAAGCCGGGTATTCTTATACCTGCATGTTGTACGTTCTTCTCGGATTGGGCGTCTTCGGCCTGGTAACCTCCACAGTCTTCGCCGGCATGGTGCTGTGGGCTGTGCCCGGCTACCTGCGGCAGCGGCGGGCGGCAATGGCTCAGCTTGCGGCACGGCCGGGGTTTACGCCCCCGCTGACCCTGTTGAAGCCTCTTCATGGCGATGAGCCGGGGCTTGAGGCGCACCTCGCCACATTTTTTGAGCAGGACTACCCCGAATTTGAGATTCTTTTCTGCGCGCGTTCGCCCGAGGACGCCGGGCTTGCCACGGCGCGGCGGGTGGCGGTGCGCTACCCAAACATTCCGGCGAAGTTTCTCTCTACCGGCGGCCAGCCCGATTGGATCAACGCCAAAGCGGCCTCGATGGAACACATGCTGGCCGCGGCGGCGCACGAAATTCTGGTCATCAGCGACAGCGACGTGCGCGTGACGCCCGACTATCTCCGGGCTGTGGCGCTACCCTTTGCCGACGCGCAAGTGGGCGGCATGTGCTGCCCCTACCGCGGCGTGGCTGCAGAAGGCGGACTGTGGGCGCGGCTCGAAGCCGTAGGCATGTCTGTTGAGATGACCGCAGGGGTGTTGGCGGCGCGCGCCATGGAGGGAATGCAGTTCGTACTCGGGCCGACCATGGCCTTTCGGCGCGATACGATCCGGCGGATGGGCGGCTTTGGCGTCACGGCCGACTACTGCGCCGACGACTTTGTGCTGGGCAACGAGACCTTCAAGCTGGGCCAAACGGTGGTGCTGAGCCACCACGCCATCGACCACATGGTCATCAACTCCAGCTTCCGGTCGTCCATGAAGCACCAGGTACGCTGGATGAAATCGACGCGGTTTTCGCGGCCCAAAGGGCATTTCGGCACCGCGCTCACGTTTAGTTTGCCTTTCGGCCTGCTGGCCTGGGCGGCTGCGGTGTTTCTGGGCCACCCGTGGATTGGGCTGGCGCTGCTGGGCTGGGCCGTGGCCACACGGCTGGCGCTGGCTCTGGGGGTTGGGCGGGTTGTCGTGCGCGACACCAGTTGGTTTGGCCTGCTCGTGCTCTATCCCCTGCGGGATCTGATGGGCTTCGGTTTCTGGGCGGCCAGCTACTGGGGCAGCCGCATTCTCTGGCGCGGGCGTGTCTTCGAGCTCCTGCCCGGCGGCAAGATGCGCGCGGCAGAGTAGACTGCCAGTATCCAGCCTTCGCGAGAAAGGGTTCAGCGCAAAATGTTTGAAAGGTATACAGAGAAAGCACGTCGAGTAATCTTCTTTGCGCGGTATGAGGCCAGCCAGTTCGGCTCGCCCTATATCGAGACCGAGCATCTGCTACTCGGCCTGCTGCGCGAAGACAAGGCATTGACCAACCGCTTCCTGCGCTCGCACATCTCGGTGGATGCGATCCGCAAGCAGGTTGAGGCGCACACCACCATTCGCGAAAAGGTCTCGACCAGCGTGGACCTGCCGCTCTCAAACGAGTGCAAGCGGGTGCTGGCCTATGCGGCGGAGGAAGCCGAACGCCTGGGCCACAAGCACATCGGCACTGAGCACCTGCTCCTCGGCCTTTTGCGCGAAGAGACAAGCTTCGCTGCGGAACTGCTGAAGGAGCGAGGGGTGCAACTGGCAACCGTTCGCGAAGAGCTGGCCCGCACTCCGCACATACCGGCGGCGGGAAGTTCTCCCGAGGCTGCGCCTCCTGCGGAGCCGGCCCGCGATCTGACGCAGGCTGCGACGAACGGAGAACTCGCTCCAGTGGTTGGCCGCGCCCAGGAACTCAATGCACTCATCGAGGTTCTTTGCAGTCGCAACCGCAAGAACGTGGTCCTCCTCGGCGAACGCGGCTCCGGCAAATCCTCTCTCGTAGAGGCACTGGCACAGCGCATTGCAGATGGAACAGCTCCGTCATTCCTAACGGAGAAGCGTATCCTGGTTTTCGATCCGCAAAGCACCGCCGGCTGGACAAGGGACCGGCCAAAGATTGCCGAGTCGATGAGTGGCGTCGATCCGTCCGGAGCGGTGGATCGCGAGAAGTTGGTAGAGCGGCTGAAGAGCTTCGCGAAGACCTCGGCGGAGACCTCCGATGTGATCCTGTTCATCGACGACTTGACGGCTCTTTTGGCCCTGGCTTCGAAATCAGGCTCTCCAAGTGCAGCCGCAATCCTCAAGCCCGCGCTCCTGCGCGGCAAAATGCAGTGCATCGGCGTCTGCACTCCCGGTGAATACGCGACGCTGACCCAGGCGGCTTCGTGGATTGGAGATTGCTTCCGACCCATTCATCTGCGTCCCATGGACGAAGAGAGTACCCTAAGCGTGTTGCAGGCTAGCAAGCGCCAATTTGAAGAATTTCACGGCGTGACCTATGCGGACGATGTCCTTGAATATGCTGTGCGCAGCTCTGGCAGTTATCTTCCTGAGCGTTCGCTTCCCGGCAAAGCGCTCGAACTGCTGGACGCGGCCGGTGCGCGCGTCAAGTTGCGCAAAACCGCTTTGCCTGAAGAGGTCGCCGAGGTCCAGAAGCGCATTCGATTCATTGCCAGCCGCATGGCAACCGCCATCGTAAGCCATGAATTCGAAAAGGCAAGATTCTATTCCGAAGAGGAGCGCAAGGAAAAAGAGAACCTCCGCATTCTCCGCGAGAAATACCATCTCGACGATCCTCCATCAAGCTCAGTCAGCCGGGAGGATGTTGAAGAGGTAATCAAAAGCTGGGCGGAGTACCCATTTCGGCCATAAATGAGCAACGCGCGGCTTCCCATCCTCCGCCAGAAAAACGCGAGATGAATGTCAAGATCCCCCGGCATTCTCTCCAGTGGTGGCGAGATCCTGCCTTGTATCAGGGCACGACTTCAGTCGTGCCAAAAATGGTGCAAAATCACTGCGGGCTTCAGCCCCTGCGGGATCCCTTCCACATCCCGCCACCGCCTTCGCCGAAAAGCATGGTTTGCCTGACCAAGATTGACATTCATCAACCGCGAAAGGCTGGGAAGCCCAAACTCTGCATTCCTCAGAGCGATCCCGACCCTCGCTACAGCGTCCGCCCCACCGCCGCCGCAATTACCCGCAGCTCTCCCATCAGCTTCTCAAACTGATCCAGATACAGCGTCTGTGCCGCGTCGGAAACGGCTTTGTCCGCATTGGGGTGGACCTCTATGAGAATCGCGTCCGCGCCAGCGGCCACGGCGGCCTTGGCCATCGGTGGAACCATATCGCGGCGGCCGGTGCCGTGCGAAGGGTCGCCCACAATGGGCAGGTGCGAGAGCTTGTGCACCACGGGAATCGCCGCAATGTCCATGGTGTTCCTCGTCGAGGTCTCATAGGTGCGGATGCCGCGCTCGCACAGGATCACGTCGTAGTTGCCGCCGGCCATGATGTACTCGCTCGACAGCAGCAACTCCTCGATCGTGGCCGCAATGCCGCGTTTCAGCAGCACCGGCTTGCGCGCCTGCCCCAGCTCGCGCAGCAGATTAAAGTTCTGCATGTTCCGCGCGCCCACCTGAAAGCAATCGGTATACGGCAGCATGGGCTCAATTTGCGCAATCTCCATGACCTCGCTCACCGTCAGCAGGCCGTTGGCCTGGGCAGCCTCGTGCATCAGTTGCAGCCCTGGAATCCCCAGCCCCTGAAAAGCGTAGGGCGAACTACGCGGTTTAAAGGCGCCTCCGCGCAAAAAGCCTGCACCGGCAGCCTTGACGCTGGCGGCGATGGTAAAAATCTGTTCGCGGTTCTCAATAGCGCAAGGTCCGGCGATGACCGCAACCTTTTCGCCGCCAATTTTGGCGCCGTTTGCAAACTCCACCACCGTGCCTTGCGGGCGAAATGCCCGCCCGGCCAGCTTATACGGCGCGGTGATCCTGTGAACGTAAAGCACGCCTGAAAGCAACTCAAACTTTCTAAGTTCCAGGCCGCCTGTCGATCCCACGCCGGCCAATATGGTCTGGCTCGCGCCCGTGGTCCGGTGAACGTTCACTCCCGCTTCCACCATGGCATCGATCACTGCATCGATCTGCTCTTCGGTGGCCAGCTCCTGCATCGCAACAATCATTTCTCAATCCCTGTCTCAGGCGCGGCTGCGCCTGTGGCATGGCCAGACGCATGCGCCTGGGCGTTCCTCTCAGAAGCCAACTCGTCCCTTTGCAGGGCTCGCATCACGTCGATGATGCGCTCGTAGATATGCGTCAGCTCGATGTCTGGCAGCGGGCCCTTGTTGGCCGCGCGCACGTTGGTGTAGATCACCTTCTCGCGCGCGGGCTCGTATACCGGAAGCGAGGTGGCAGCCTTCAAATGACCGATCTGCTGCGCGGCGCGTGCCCGCTCGCTCAACAACTCCACCAACTGCCGGTCCAGGACATCAATGTGATTCCGCAATTCTTCCAGCGTCATTCCATCCTCGCGGTGAAAACGTAGCTTCCAGATACTAGCTCCTAGCTTCGTTGTGCTGCTGCGAGCCGTGCCGGCTTAATCAGGCGGCGGACAAGCTAAGAGCCAGAAGCTAAAGGCTAAAAGCTAAGGGGTATTCTATCGGGCCAGCGCCGCCTCAGGCAGGTGCAGGCCCTTGATAAATCGAGCCACCGCGCCAGGCGCTGCCTCCGGAGTCGATCTCTCGATCAACTCTACGATCGCGCTGCCGATCACCGCGGCATCCGCGAACTCCGTCACTTGCGCAACGTGTTCCGCGTTGCTGATGCCGAACCCCACGGCTACCGGCAGCCGGGTCCATCGCCGGATGCGCGCCACCAGCGACGCCGCGTCGGAGGTCAGGCTTTGCTGCGTGCCGGTAATGCCAACCCTGGAGATGGCGTAAACAAACCCTTTTGAATGAGTGGCGATAGCCTCAAGCCGCTCGTCGGGACTGGTGGGCGCGGCCAGAAAAATCGGCGCAAGCCCCACCCGGGCCATTTCGGCCAGGTACTCGCCCGCCTCTTCCACAATCATGTCGGTCACCAGCACGCCGTCCGCTCCGGCCGCCGCCGCTTCGTCGGCAAACTTGTGCAGCCCATAGCGCAATATCGGATTCAGATAGCCAAAGATCACTAGTCCTGCCGCCGGCCGCGCCGCGCGAATCTCCCCAGCCAGTGCCAGCACGTCCCGCAGGCTTACCCCGCGACGAACCGCCCGTTCCATCGCCCTCTGAATCACCGGCCCATCAGCCAGCGGATCGCTGAACGGCACACCCAGCTCAATCACCGCCGCGCCCGCATCGATGGCCGCAACAGCAATGGCGCGCGTGGTCTCAATGCTGGGATCTCCAGCCGTCAAATAAACCACCAGCCCCGGTTTGTGATCGAACAGAATCGCCATCGAAAATCCGCTAACTTACTAACTCTCTGGGTGCCCCAGGTCCCTCGCCCTTGGGGACCTGGGAATGAGAAGACCACAGAATCTGGGTGCCCCACCCTCACCGCGCTTTTGTTTTTGCGGCTAGGGTGGGGTACCTCGCTACAGCTTCAACTCCCGCGCCAAAATCCCCATATCCTTGTCGCCGCGTCCTGAGAGGTTCACACACAGTATGTCACGGGCGCCGAGCGTCGGGGCAAGCTTCACGGCCTCAGCCACGGCGTGCGCGCTTTCGAGAGCCGGCAAAATCCCCTCCGTCCGCGCCAGCCGCACCACTGCATCCAGCGCCGCCGCATCGTCCTGCGACGTATACTCCGCCCTGCCCGAGTCGTGCAGCGCCGCGTGTTCCGGCCCAATCGACGCATAATCCAGCCCCGCCGATACCGAATGCGTCAGCGCAATCTGTCCGTTCTCATCCTGCAAAACGTAAGAATACGTCCCCTGCAAAACCCCCGGCTCCCCGCCTTTGAAACGCGCCGCGTGCTGGCCCAGCGCCGTCCCGCACCCGCCGGCCTCCACGCCAATCAGCCGCACCTGCCGGTCGTTGATGAACTCATAAAACGCCCCAATCGCGTTTGACCCGCCGCCCACGCAGGCAATCACCGCCGTCGGCAGCCGGCCTTCCTTCTCCAGAATCTGCGCCTTCATCTCGCGGCTGATGCAGCGGTGAAAATCCCGCACCATGGTCGGATAAGGATGCGCCCCCAGCGCCGACCCCAGCAGATAATAGGTCGTCCGCACGTTGGTCACCCAGTCGCGCATCGCCTCGCTTATCGCGTCTTTCAGCGTCTTCGACCCCGAGCTAACCCCGCGGACCTCAGCGCCGAGCAGCCGCATCCGCAGCACATTCAGTTCCTGCCGCTCCATGTCCACATCGCCCATGTAGACCACGCACTCCAACCCGAGCAGCGCGCACACCGTAGCGGTAGCCACCCCATGCTGCCCCGCGCCGGTCTCGGCAATAATGCGCTTCTTGCCCATCCGCTTGGCCAGCAACCCCTGGCCCAGCGCGTTGTTGATCTTGTGCGCACCTGTATGCAGCAGGTCTTCGCGCTTCAAATATATCTTCGCCCCGCCCAACTGCTCCGTCAGCCGCTTGGCAAAGTAGAGCGGCGTGGGCCGCCCCGCATAATCCTTCAGCAGATCGGCCAGCTTCGCCTGAAACGCCGCATCCGCCTTGGCCAAATCGTACTCATGCTCCAATTCGAGCAGCGCCGCCATCAGCGTCTCCGGCACATACCGCCCGCCATAAACGCCAAACCGCCCCGCAGGCGACTCAGATGGAACTGAAGGAAGAATGATCGATGCCATAGGGCCTCCTGCGATTGCCAGAAAATGGGGAACTATTCAGTTTACAGGAGCGTGTTTCACAGGTCAGCTTTGTGTCGGTGCGCCTTGTGTCAGGGCACGACTTCAGTCGTGCCGCAAAGGCTACCTTAGAAAATTGGGCTTTAGCCTCTGAGGGAATGCCGGTCCGCAACATTGACTTGTTCAGAGTTTTCCTGAATTTTGAGACAGGAGGAACATTAGTCGTCATTGCGGAAACAGCCCTGAGTGAACTCGATTCCGAAGCTATCGTTGGCTGCTGCCACCAGACGCGTGTCAAGAATCTCCAGACTGTCAGTGACCATGGGCATTAGGTAGTCGCCTGGGGCGATCTGAATCCAGAAACTAGCGCATGCCAGCCCGGAAGTTTGGATCGGTTTGTGGTTCCAAGGGTTTTCAAAGATGCCGGGTTCATCCGGGATGATGTCGCACTTGCACCCCAATGACGAATGCAGAAAATGCGTGATCTTCTCCCGTTGTATGCACCGGACGGAAAATGGGTAGGGCTCACTCCAGCGAACTCCGGGACGACGCTCAGCATAATCATCGGCACTATAAAGATCAAACGGAGGAATTGCTGTCGGTCCTGTCCCCTCTGCACACAGATCAAATATCCTCTCTCCGACAATGGAGTCTATAGCGTGCTGAAGGTTGAGAAATCGGCTGACCTTTAGTTCTGGACCATAGTAGGTTTCGCCTGTTTTAGGATTCCGCCCCCAGATGCGGGTCTTTCCAGTGTGCGTGACAACCGTGAACTTCGTTTCTTTCGGCAGCGCTCCAAGAGCTTCAAATTCGTTGAAGAAGTGCGCGATCTGGTTCAGTTCAGGCACGAATGCCGAGTCTCGCGGAATCAGAAAGTGACGGTAGAGCTCGCTCATCAAATCATTTTATGCCGCCGGGTGCCCCACATCTCGCATTTGATCAGTGGGATTGCTAGCTCTCAAATCAGATGCCTTTCGCACGGCGCGTTGGCTTCTCAGCAAGTTGTGAAGGAATGAGCACCACAGGCTCCTGGTCCGGGAAGGTCGCAATCATCGTCAGGTGCCCGCCCATCGCCGCCACCGTGCGCGCCATTGTGGAAAGGCGCGGATCCTTGCGCTTCTCCAGCCGTGAAATCTGCATCTGGCCGATTCCCAGCGCTTCGGCTACCGTCGCCTGGCTGATCTTGCGTTCCTTGCGCAGAGCGGCAAGAGTCATGCGCCGCCTTACCTTGGCCACCAACTCCGCGCCCCTTTTCGCAATAGCTTTTTGCTCATCGAGCGGCAACGCTGCAATCACTTCTTCAACTGGAATGGGTCTATACATCGCCATTACTCCTTGGTCTCAAGAGTTTCGAGGTGGTCTTTGTACCGTTTGTCGGCTTTGTCGATTAGCCTCTTGTAGAACGTCTTTTCACTCACACCCGATTTGTCTCCGGCGACAAGCAGAATTGCATTCCGCCGAGGATCGAAGGCCGGGTGCCCCAGGTCCCGCTTTCGGGACCTGGGATAAGTTTGCAACAGGAACTCGTGCATACTTGGGAGGTTTCGGCATTTCCTTGTTGTTCTATTTCGTTTCTCTTCTCTGCCGCTATTGCAAGGGAATCGATCCAGTGGGAGTTCCGGAGCCGGTATTCGCGTTGTTCCCGAAAGAGTTGACTGTAGCTCCGCCCACAATCGAGACTCCTCCGTTCGTGTTATTGAAAAGTGACACGTTCGACAAAGTAACCGTAGCACCTGCTCCAATGGCCACCACGCCGTAATCGGAACTGTTAGAGAACACCGAATTCACGACGTACGCGGTCGAGGCCGGAGCGGATGCGTTCGAGATGATCAGGCCGTCGGAATTGCCGTTTGCCACGGTGTTTGAAATCGTCGCTTGGGTATTGCTTCCGGCGATATCAATGCCCCAGGCATTCATATTCCCCGAAAAATGGGAGTTGGAGATGCTGGCTATAATGTTGTTCTCCAGTTGCATATTCACGCTGTTGTCCCGCGCGATGGTGTCGTCGACGTGAAGGTTGAGCGCGGATGACGGGAAGATGGATATCCCTGTTACGAATCCCGTCACTACGCAATGCTCAATGTGGACCGTTTGCGCTGTTTGGACGCCGATTCCGGCCGTTCCTGTGTTTGTTGGAGCTGGCCATGTGCCATGAATGCTGAGATTGCGCAAAGTCACGGTGTCGTTGGGGCCGGCATTTACAAAGATGCCGTACCAGGCGGAAACCTGCTGATAGATGGTTGCTAGCTGACTGTTTCCGCCATCAACCGTAATGGCCTTGTTGATATCCAATGGACCGAAATCTCCCGCATCTAGAGCGTCGATTTCGCCACCCGCGTTGGTTTTCGCATAGGCGCCGGCAAACGTCAGACAGGGACTCGCAACAGTGCAGGCGTTGGAGTCTTTGCCAGTATGGGAGACCCAAGTGCGATTGGCTGCGCCATGAGCTGCGCTGGTGGCGATGACGGAAATGGCTATAAAACTGATGAAAACACGAAGAGACTTCATGGGGAAGTCCTTTCTTCTCGTTGAGGTTGAATGAACGATTGAACGGCAAAGGTGGACCGCCCGGAGCCCTTACGGCTCACCCAGCCTACATCCTGTGCTTGAGCGATTGAGCAAGTATATGCGAGGGTTGGTCAAATGCGCCAGTCAATCGAGATAAACCTTTGATTAACAAAAAAAGCTTGGGACAAAGCCCCCTCATCATCCGCCGGACGCCCCACTATTGCCGGGTCCACCGCCAAGGGCGGAGTACCCGGCTAGAATAGCCTCTGTGAATACTTCGTTCTCCAATCCTCCGATTGACGACCTGCGACTGTTATCTCGTTTGCCGGAGGAAATCGCCAATGCCCTTCGCAACCAAAACGGCTTCATTGTGGAAGGCGGCGGATTTCACATGCGAGGCGCGTGCTTAAACCCGCTTTGGCACTCGCTGAGGGCGGCCTGGGAGGGCGAGTCTGCGCTCAGTCGGCTTTACCCATCGGTAACCGACACCGATATTCCGTTTGGAGAAGACTGCTTTGGTGACCAATACTTGCTGCGCGAGGAGCGTGTCACGCGGCTAATCGGGGAAACGGGCGAAATCGAAGACTCAGGGACAAATTGGGCAGAGTTTCTAGCGCATGTCGAAGCGGAACCCATCGAATTCCTTCAATTGCAGCAGCTCTGTCGTTTCCAGCAGGAGGGCGGTGTCCTGAAGCCTGGTTACCTGCTGTCTCTATATCCACCGTTTATCGCCGAAGAGTGCGTGAATCCATCTCTTCGGCCTGCCCCAGCGCTGGAACTCCGATCCTATCTTGCCGACTTCGCGAGCCAGATCAAAGCGGTACAAAACGGTCAGAAGATGAGAATTGTGACCGCTCCTTGCGGAAAATAACCCTCCGCCGGCGCGCACAATTGATCCATGGGTAAAAGACAAAGTAATCACGGTTATCTCTCATCACTCCAACCTTAGGAGCCCGCCCGGACCGTTACCATTTAATAAATACACCCTACCCCCTATATTTATTTCTCTTTCGCTGCCAAACTTTGCATATATTTTTTAACCTGCATCGAATCAAAGACTCTGGAAAATCGTTGCCACAAGAATACACAGCTCGAAAGAGCCTGGAATTTGCATAAAATTAGGCTCCCGCCCTTTGAAGCGCCGTTTGCCGGGACAGAGCTAACTCTTCATCGAATCCGAATTCCGCCACCCGCGCCCGCGAAGCCGGAAAGCCTGACTCCCTTCGGTTTTGGAAGCAGAGGTGATGCGGGCTTCAATCGTCTCCCACCCATGCGGCAGTCGGCGCGGTAGGCCGGGGCTTCAAGCCCCGGCGATCCAAGGAACAAAGAAGAACAGGCCTTCAGGCCCTGAGGCATGTTCTGCATTTGAAACGTGTGCCTCAGAGGCTGAAGCCCTACCGCTTTCAACTCGGCGAATGTCAGGGCTGAAGCCCTGACCTACCAGACGGGAAGGACGGCTGCAAAACTCTACGCGATGACGGCGACCTTGGCGCGTTTGCCCAGGCGCACTACGAGTCGTGCCGGGAGCGCCCCAAGCGAAACCAGTGCGTTGACAGCCACTTCCCCGTCGAGCTTGACGGCTTTCTCCGCAATCTTGCGATTTGCTTCCGCGCCGCTGGCGGCGAGCCCGAGTTGCACTAGGAGTTTTGGCAAGCGAATCTGGTTTGGCGCCTCGCTCGAGTCAGGGCCGGCCACATCGGCATAGGCGACAGCGACTTCTTCGAGATCTTCGGCTGTCTCTTTCTGCTGGAACATGCGCGCCCAGTTTTCGTCGGCGGCTATCGCGGCGGCTTCGCCGTGGAAGCCGTCAACGATGGTGCGGGCTAGGCGCTTTTTGGCTTCCATGGGGTGCAATTTGCCCGCCGATACCTCAGCCTTGAGCGCTTCAACCTCGGAGAGGCGCAGGTCGGTAAGGAAGACCCAATACTTCCACATCAGCTCGTCGCTGATGCTCATCAGCTTGCCGTACATCTCGGCTGGCGGCTCGTTAATTCCAATCGCATTGCCGAGCGACTTCGACATCTTCTGCACGCCGTCGAGGCCTTCGAGAATCGGCGTCATCAGCACGATCTGCGGCTTCTGGCCATAGTGGCGCTGGAGCTCCCGGCCTGCGCCGAGGTTGAAGCGCTGGTCGGTGCCGCCTAGTTCGACGTCCGCTTCGAGGGCAACGGAATCGTAGCCCTGCATGAGGGGATAGAGCAGCTCGTGGAGGCCGATCGGCTGCTCGGCTTGGAAGCGCTTGTGGAACTCGTCGCGTTCGATCATTTGTGAGACGGTAAAGTGCGACGCGAGGCGGATGGTGGCTTCGTATCCGAGCTTGCCGAGCCACTCGGAGTTGTAGCGGACCTCGGTCTTGTCAGCATCGAGGATCTTGAAGACCTGCTGTTGGTACGTTAGAGCGAACTCGTCGATCTGCTCGCGTGTGAGCTGCTTCCGTGTCACATTTTTCCCGCTCGGATCGCCAATGAGGGAGGTGAAGTCGCCCACCAGAAAGATCACGGTGTGCCCGAGCTGCTGAAAGTGGCGCAGCTTGCGCAGCAGTACAGTGTGGCCCAGATGCAGATCGGGCGCGGTGGGGTCGAAGCCGGCCTTCACGCGCAGGGGGCGTCCGGTTTTGCGGCTGTCTTCAAGGCGCTCGCGCAGGTCGCTGACGCGGATGATCTCCGCCGCGCCTTTCTCAAGCAGGTCCATCTGTTCGTCAATGGGTAGAAATTGGGGCATGTCGTGTTTCAGTATAAATTCTGTGACGGGTGACGCCGGCATCCAGGCCGACTGCCGTGCGGCCTCCGGTCCGCGCAGGCCGAAAATCCGTGCTAAACTTTCAGCCATGAAGCGCACCTACCGTAACATCCACGATTTGCATCCCAAGTTGTTCATCAACGCGCGGATCCTTTGGATCATCTTTGGGACTGCACTTCTCCATGAATGGCTGCCTCGTCTCGCCAGGAGCTGGAGGGCGGGAGAAACCTACAACCTGCCGTTGGGCATTGCCTATACGGTGATAGGCGTTGTGCTTGTCGTCGCCGGTTTTATTACAGTCAACTCAGACGTCAGCCGGTTGGCGTCAAAGATCCCCTCCGATCCAGACCCGCGTGAAACCGAGCGCACCCCGTTGTCTCCGACCAAGGCGTTATAATCCATCCATGCGCCATCCCCGCCATCCCGCTTTCGCCATCGCCCGCGCAGCGGCGGCTCCCGCCGCCTAGATACCCGTTTTTCTCGTCCCAAATCCCAGCAAACAGTTCTCAATCAGGTCCATCCGCGCCTGATTCCAGTCCCGTGTTCCTTTGCACTGCCCGCGCGCAGTTGATAATGGAGTCATCATGGAAGAGTTTTCGAGGATTCAGCGTCTCCCGCCTTACGTCTTTAACATCACCGATGGTATGAAGCGCTCCGCGCGGCATCGCGGCGAAGATATCATCGACTTCGGCATGGGCAATCCCGACGGCGCAACGCCCAAGCACATTGTGGACAAGATGGTGGAGGCGGCGCTGAAGCCCGCAACCCATCGCTATTCGGTTTCGCGGGGCATTCCGCGGCTGCGCAAGGCTATCTGCAATTGGTACAAGACCCGCTACGACGTGGATCTTGACCCAGAGACCGAGGCCATTGTCACCATCGGCTCCAAGGAGGGCATTGCGCACCTGTGCCTGGCCATTCTGGACTCGCGCGACACAGTGCTGGTGCCCAATCCCAGCTACCCCATTCATATTTATGGGCCGGTCATCGCGGGGGCGCATGTGGTGAGCGTGCCGGTGCATGACCGGGAGCAGTTTCTGGCCCAGCTTGAGGATCTGATTCCGCGCATGGTGCCGCGGCCCAAGGCGCTGATCGTCAACTTTCCGTCGAATCCGACGACCGAGTGCGTCGAGCTGCCGTTTCTTGCCCGGCTGGTGGAGCTGGCCAAGCAGTACGGCTTCCACCTTATTCAGGATCTGGCCTACGCCGATATCGCCTTTGACGGCTACAAGCCGCCGAGCGTGCTGGAGGTTCCAGGCGCCAAAGAGGTCGCGGTCGAGTTCTTCACGCTGTCGAAGAGCTACAACATGCCCGGCTGGCGGGTGGGCTTCATGGTGGGCAATCCGGTGCTGGTGGCGGCGCTGGCGCGGCTCAAGAGCTATTTCGACTACGGAACGTTCACGCCGATCCAGGTGGCTTCGATTCATGCGCTGGAGGGGCCGCAGGAGTGCGTTCACGACATTTGCGAGAACTATCGCCTGCGGCGGAACGTGCTGGTGGAAGGGCTGAACAAGCTGGGCTGGCCGGTGGCCTCGCCCAAGGCCACCATGTTTGTGTGGGCGCAGATTCCCGAGCGGTATCGCAGGCTGGGGTCGCTGGAGTTTGCGAAGATTCTGCTCAGCGAGGCCAAGACAGCCGTCTCGCCGGGGATCGGATTTGGGGATTACGGCGACGGACACGTGCGGTTCTCGCTGATTGAGAACGAAGAGCGGACGAGGCAGGCGCTGCGGGGAATCAAGCAGATGTTTGCGAAGGGCTAGAGTTTGCATTCCCAGGTCTCAAGGCGAGACCTGGGGCACCCGGCAGCCAAGAGCAAAGACTTGCTGCAGCCAGGTTACTGAAGAAGCTGAAGGGACCCTGCAAATGATTCAACAGGTTCAAATCGCCCCAAGTCATTCTTTGATACTGATTATGGATTCCGATGCTGGTGAGATTCCTGAGTCAATGGGCGCGGGCTCTATAGCTGCAACATCTTCCTCTCTTGCGGTTGGAACATTGTCGCAGCAAGACGGAAAAACCACTATTGCACTTTCAGACGAGAGAGCCAGCGTTAGTCTGGATTCTTCATTGTGCTGTATATTTCACGGGAATATCACGACACCACGTAGGTTATTATCCGTGTGTACCGTGCTTCTCCAAGAGGTATTAACAGCGCCAGTGAAAGAGACAAACACAAACCTCGAAGTTTGGACGAATCGAAGCCACGAACCAGACAAAATCCATATTCTTTTCGATTCTCCGAGGCCGGCATGAGGGGTGAATGGAAGCCGGGTTCCTCACCCGTGACCTGCGGATAAGCAGAGATCTGGGGCATCGACACCCAGCCCTCGTCCCTTAGGGAAGAAACGAAAGGGTACTGCATCACAATCCTTTGTCCGCGTCCCATAGGGCCGCGGCGAAACTCTCCGTCTCCGATCAACCGCGTTCATGCGAACTCTCGACCCCTCCACCTTTCGGCGGATACTGGGCGCCCCCTCGGCCCGTATACTGACTGCCATGTTTCTAGCTCTGCGCACGACCACTGTCTTGGGACTGCTGGCGGCAGGAATTCCCGCACTTCTTTCTGCTCAGGCCACAGTTCCCAGCGCTCTTCCCCAAGGGCAACAAGCCGATAAACCGAACGGCGGACAACCCGCGCCGATGGGCAGTTCTACGCCTGACTCCGCGCGCCCAGCGCAGCAGGACGCGCAGCACCGGCCCATCACCGCGGGCGGATTTGTGAAGAGCGGCCCCGTCATCTTTATCGACGACTCGGAAAAGGCCGGGCTGACCCACTGGACCCACAAGATGGGTACGGCGGCCAAGAATTACATCGTCGAGACCAAGGGCTCGGGAGTGGGTCTAATCGACTATGACAACGACGGCTGGCTGGACATCTATGTGGTGAACGGATCGACCGTGGACGCGCTGACGGGCAAAGAGACGCCGCCGCACGCAGCGCTGTTCCACAACAACCACGACGGCACGTTTACGGACGTGGCGGCCAAGGCAGGCGTGACCAATGACCGCTGGGGCACGGGCGTGGCCATTGCCGACTACGACAACGACGGCTGGCCGGATATTTTCGTGTCCAATGTCGGCAAGAACCGGCTCTACCACAACAACCACGACGGCACCTTTACCGACGTGGCTGAGAAGGCCGGCGTTACGCTTGGCAACTGGTCGAGCGGCGCCACATGGGGCGACTACGACGGCGACGGGCGGCTGGACCTGTTTGTGGCGGGCTACCTGCACTGGGACTGGAACAACCTGCCCAACAGCAAAGGGGATGGGAGCAACAACGCATTCTGCACCTTCCGCGGCGAGTCTGTGGCGTGCGGGCCGAGGGGCCTGAAGGGCGAACCGGACCATCTCTTCCACAACAATGGTGATGGCACCTTTACCGACGTGAGCGTGAAGGCCGGCGTGGACGACAAGCCCGGCTACTACGGACTGGGCGCCCTGTTTGTCGATATCAACAACGATGGCAAGATCGATTTGCTGGTGGGCGACGACTCGACGCCCAACTATATGTATCTGAACAAGGGCGACGGAACCTTTGAGGACGTGAGCTACGCATCGGGCTTCGCGCTGAACGAGGCAGGGCGCGAGACCGCGTCCATGGGCATCGCGGTGGGCGACTACCAGAACAACGGGCAACTGGCGATCTTCGATACTACCTTCTCCGACGACTACAAGCCGTTTTATCGCAACGAGGGCGATGGCAACCTGACCGATATCAGCTATCAACTGGGCATTGCGGAGGTTTCAGTTCCCTTCCTCAGCTGGGGCGACGCTTTTCTGGACTACGACAACGATGGCTGGAAGGATCTGCTCATGTCTGACGGGCACGTCTACCCGGAAGCGGACAAATACAACTGGGGCACGAGCTGGGCGCAGCGGCCCGTGCTCTTCCACAACATCGAGGGCAAGAAGTTTGAGGTAGTTCCGGCGGTGGAGGGAACCGGGTTGGCGGTAGTGATTGCCGGGCGCGGCATGGCTGTGGGCGATCTGTTCAACGATGGCAAGCTCGATGCGGTGATCAACGTCGAAGATGGCCACCCGGTGCTGCTCAGGAACGTCTCGCCGGACAAGAACCACTGGCTGGAATTGAAACTGGTGGGTGGTGCGAAAAGCCC
>Ga0182016_10000909_pt1 | contig 36440 bp, 35 predicted proteins | sample 712S2MmetaG_FD_120491 | JGI IMG/M metagenome (GOLD analysis project Ga0182016, IMG submission 120491) | Permafrost microbial communities from Stordalen Mire, Sweden - 712S2M metaG | ecosystem: Environmental > Terrestrial > Soil > Wetlands > Permafrost | place: Sweden: Stordalen | collected...
GCAGCTCGTCGAGCTGATTCGCGGCATCGCCACCACCGACGAGACTTTCGAGTCGGCCAAGGCGTTCGTCGCCAGGCTCGGCAAGACGGCGACGATGTCGGAGGATTTTCCCGCTTTCATCGTCAACCGCATTCTGCTGCCGATGATCAACGAGGCGATCTACACGCTCTACGAGGGCGTCGGCTCGGTCGAGTCGATCGACACCGCGATGCGGCTGGGCGCCAACCACCCGATGGGGCCGCTTCAGCTCGCCGATTTCATCGGCCTCGACACCTGCCTGAGCGTGATGCAGGTGCTGCACGAAGGCCTCGCCGATTCCAAATACCGCCCGTGTCCGCTGCTGGTGAAATACGTCGAGGCCGGCTGGCTCGGCCGCAAGACCCAGCGCGGCTTTTACGACTACCGCGGCGAGAAGCCCGTGCCGACGCGCTGAGCGGGCGCGCCTCCTGCGCCATTGCGAGCGAAGCGAAGCCATCCAGGTGTCGTAGAACTGAGCCACTCGTCCCCTGGATGGCTTCGTCGCTGCGCTCCTCGCAATGACGAATCGGCGTCGATCTAGAACAGATCCGGTCGCCGCTCGCGGGTGAGGCGTTCGGCTTCTTCCCGCCGCCACTTTTCGATCGCCTTGTGGTCGCCGTTGAGCAGCACGTCGGGGATCGCGCGGCCCTCCCATTCGCGCGGCCGCGTGTAGTGCGGGTATTCGAGCAGGCCGCTTTCGAAACTCTCCTGCTCGCCCGACTCGATCTTGCCCATCACGCCGGGGATCAGCCGCACGCAGGCGTCGAGCACGGCGAGCGCGGCGATCTCGCCGCCCGAAAGCACGTAGTCGCCGATCGAGACTTCGATCAGCCCGCGACCCTCGATCACCCGTTCGTCGACGCCCTCGAAACGCGCGCAAACGATGACCACTCCCGGTCCCGCCGCCCATTGACGCGCCTGGCGTTGTGCGAACGGCCGGCCGCGCGGGCTCATGATGAGGCGCGGCCGCGGATCGCCGGGCTCGAGCGCCGAGTCGAGGCTCGCCGCCAGCACGTCGGCGCGCATCACCATGCCCGGGCCGCCGCCGGCGGGTGTGTCGTCGACCGTGCGGTGGCGGCCGAGTCCGTGCTCGCGGATGTCGCGCGCCTCGAGCGACCATAGGCCCCTCTCGAGCGCGTCGCCGGCGAGGCTGAGCCCGAGCGGGCCGGGGAACATCTCGGGAAAGAGGGTGAGGACGGTGGCGGCGAACATGGGGAGGTTCCGGAAGCGACAACCCCCTCTCCCCGCTTGCGGGGAGAGGGCGGGGGTGAGGGGCGGGGCGATTGACCATCGCGGCGAATCGCCCTGCCCCTCATCCTAACCTTCTCCCCGCTCGCGGGGAGAAGGGATCGAACGCGGCCTATTCGCCGACCGCCGCCCCCGCCGGCCGCCGGTCGTCGTTGGCGCCATAGAGGCGGCCCGGCCGCATGCGGTCGCCGAACATCGAATCCGGGGCGCCGACCGCAGGCGTGGCCTCGGCCGGGCCGATCGGGGCGGCGACGGCGACCTCGGCCGCGCCCCATGGCGCCTGGACGACGATCTTGTAGCCCATCCCCTCGAGCAGTTTCTGCGTGTCGGGGGAGAACGCATAGGGCTCGGCGAAGACCACGTCGGGCAGCCATTGCTGGTGGAAACGCGGCGCGTCGACCGCTTCCTGCGGCGCCATGCCGTAGTCGATCAGGTCGAGCGCGGTCTCCAGCACCGTGGTGATGATGCGTGAGCCGCCGGGCGAGCCGAGCGCGACGACGACGCGTCCGTCCTTCTCGATCAGCGTCGGCGCCATCGACGACAAGGGCCGCTTTCCCGGCGCGATCGCGTTGGCCTCGCCCTGCACCAGTCCGAACAGGTTGGCGACGCCCGGCTTGATGGTGAAATCGTCCATTTCGTCGTTGAGGAAGAAGCCGGTTCCCGGCGCGATCACGCCGGCGCCAAAGCCGCCGTTGATCGTGTAGGTGACGGCGACCGCGTTTCCGTCGCGGTCGATGATCGAGTAATGCGTCGTCTCGCCCTTCTCGTGCGGCGCGACGCCCGGCCGAAGCTCCGAGGACGGCGTCGACTTGTCGGGCGGGATGGCCGCGCGGATGCGCGCCGCATAGGCCTTGCTCAGCAGCCGGCCGAGCGGATTGTCGACGAACGCCGGATCGCCGAGCAGCGTGTTGCGGTCGAGGAAGGCGTGGCGCATCGCCTCGACCATCAGGTGAACGCTCGCCGCCGAATGGAAACCGAGCGCCTTGAGATCGTAGCCTTCGACGACGTTGAGAATCTCGCACAGGGTCGCGCCGCCCGAGGAGGGCGGCGGGGCCGAGACGAAGCGATAGCCGCGATAGTCGCAGGCGAGCGGAGCGTCCTCGCCGATCCGGTAGGCCGCGAGATCGGCCACGGTCAGGACGCCGCCGTTGGCGCGCATAGCCGCGTCGATCCTTTCGGCGATCGGACCGCGGTAGAAGGCCTGGGGGCCCTGATCGGCGATCGCCTGCAGCGTCGCGGCGAGGTCGCTCTGGACGAGGCGGTCGCCTGCCTGGAGCGATAAGCCGTCGGGGCGCAGGAAAATCTTCGCCGCTTCTGGGTCGGCCTTCAGCCGCCCGGCGAAGGCCGCGAAGATGTCCGCATCGTCGCGGTCGAGCGCGAACCCGTCGCGCGCCAGCGCGATCGCCGGCGCCATGACCGTGGCGCGGTCCAGGGCGCCGAATTCCTTCAGCGCTGCGTCGAGGCCGAGCACGGTCCCCGGCGTCGCGACGGCGCGCCAGCCGTCGAGGCTCGCGCCCTCGATCGGCTGGCCGGCGGCGTCGAGATACATCGCCCGCGTCGCCGCCGCCGGCGCAGTCTCGCGGAAGTCGATGAAGACGTCGCGCCCGGGTTTGGCGAGATGGGCGACCAGGAAGCCGCCGCCGCCAAGATTGCCGCAGCACGGATTGGTGACCGCCTCTGCGTAGCCGACCGCCACCGCGGCGTCGAACGCGTTGCCGCCGCGGCGCAGGATGTCGGCGCCGATTGCGGCCGCGCGCGCTTCTGCGGCGACGACCATGCCATGCTCCGCCTCGACCGCGGGCGGCGACGCGGCGAATGCAGGGGCCGCCACGAGCGCGGCGAGCGCGTACGCGACCGGAGGACGACTCATAGCCGGACCTTCACGGACAAGGCGGACGCGCGAAACGCGGCCGGATGAGGGGACGGCGACAATGCCGCTTTCATGCAGTGGGCGCTACTTCGCTTCGCCCAGCATTTCCACGGTCGCCGCATCCGGCCTGCCGCCGCACAGGCGATCGATCGCCGCCTGGAACAAAGGCTCGCCGGGGCCGGCGGCGCGGGCGAATAAGGTCATCGACGAGCGGAACTTGAGATCGTCGGGCGAGCCGAAAATCTCGATCAACGGGCGCCCGCTGTGTTTGAGCGCCGCCGCGACGCATTGGCGGAGGCGGGCGCCGAGCAGCGGATGGGCGAGATAGGCGCGCGCCTCGGCAAGGGAGGCGATTCCATAGAATTGCGCTGTCGATGAGCGGCCGAGCCCGCGCAGTTGCGGGAAAACGAACCACATCCAGTGACTGCGCTTTCGACCGTTCTCGATCTCGCCGAGCGCAAGGGGGAAGATCTGCGCCTGCGCGTCGACGAAGCGCTGCAAATCGAAAGGATCGCCGCTGGTCATGGCTGAACGAGCTTAATGCCGGGCGCCGCCGCGGTCCAACGCGCCGTCTTTCCGCCGCGGTGCGGCGGACGTTGCCGGAGATCAAGGACTTGTCGGCCGAACGGGCGACAATGGCGGCAGCCCGGAGGCCCCCGGCTTTCGGGTTCTCGGAAAGCATGCGAGGCGTGACGATGCGATCGGACGGAGCGGCGACCGCCATCCGGCCCCGGCCTGCGGCGGTTCTATCGAATGGCCGACAACCGGGCGGACTGAGAATGCTATCGTCCGGCGTTCGCCCTTGCGCCGAAGGAGCCCGCCGGTGCATGAAATGTCGCTGACCGAAAGCATCGTCGAGATCGCTGTCGAAACCGCGCGCAAGGAAGGCGCCGAGCGCGTGACGCGGGTCGTGGTCGATGTCGGCCAGCTCAGTCACGTCGAGCCGGAAGCGCTGGAGTTCTGCTTCGCCGCCGTCGCACGCGGCACAATCGTCGAAGGCGCAAGACTGGAAGTCGCGCGCGTGCCGGGCGCCGGCTTCTGCTCCGACTGCGGCAAGACGGTCGCGATCGCCGAGCGCTTCTCGCCCTGCCCCGAATGCGGCGGCTTTCGGGTGCAGATGACTGCCGGCGACGAACTGAAAGTGCGCGAAATGGAGATCGCCTGATGTGCAGCACATGCGGATGCGGCCAAGCCGAAATCGTCCTCGATTCGGGCAAGTCTGCGGGCGCGCACGCCCATGACCACGCGCACGACCATGCCCACGATCACGATCACCACCACCATCACGACAATGGCGCGATCGACTACGGCAATGGGCCGGCCGGCGCCCATGCGCCAGGCGTCAGCCAGGAGCGCATGGTGGCGATCGAGCGCGACATCATGTCGAAGAACGACGCCTATGCGCGCGACAACCGCCGCGCGCTGGCCGCCAAGGGCGTGTTCGCGCTGAACCTCGTCTCGAGCCCCGGCTCGGGCAAGACGACCTTGCTCGCGCGCACGATCGAGGCGCTGAAAGACCGCCTTCCGGTCAGCGTCGTCGAAGGCGACCAGCAGACCTCCAACGACGCCGAGCGCATCCGCGCCACCGGCGCGCCGGCGATCCAGATCAACACCGGCAAGGGCTGCCATCTCGACGCCCATATGGTCGGCCATGCGATCGAGACGCTCGATCCCGCGCCGAATTCGGTCCTGTTCATCGAGAACGTCGGCAATCTCGTCTGTCCGGCCGGCTTCGATCTCGGCGAGGCGCACAAGGTCGTCGTGCTGTCGGTGACCGAAGGCGAGGACAAGCCGCTCAAGTATCCGGATATGTTCGTCGCCGCCGATCTGATGCTGCTCAACAAGTCCGACCTGCTGCCGCATCTCGACTTCGACGTCGGGCTCTGCCTCGCCAACGCGCTGCGCATCAACCCGCACTTGCAGACTCTGGTCGTCTCGGCCAGGACGGGCGAAGGCCTTTCCGCCTTCGTCGCCTGGATCGAGGCCAACGCCGCGCGGCGCGCCGCCGCGATGGCCAAGGGCGGAGCATGACGGCGGCGCGCCCGCTGGACGCGAACCGCGCGCGGCGCCTGCGCCTGCGCGCGCGCGGCGTCGTGCAGGGCGTCGGCTTCCGGCCGACCGTCTATGGCCTGGCGACGCGACTCGGCCTCTCCGGCTTCGTGCGCAACGACGCCGAAGGCGTGCTGATCGAGGTCGAGGGCGCCGGCGCGGAGCAGTTCGTCCACGCCTTGCGGGTCGATCCGCCGCCGCTGGCGCGCATCGATTCGCTCGACGTCGCCGAACTGCCGAGTCTGGGCGGCGAAGACTTCGTCATCGCGGCGACCGAGGCCGGCCGATCGCAGACCCGCATCGGCGCAGACGTGGCCGTGTGCGAGGAATGTCTGACCGAACTGTTCGACGCGACGAGCCGCTTCTATCGCTATCCGTTGGTCAATTGCACCCATTGCGGGCCGCGCTACACGCTGACGCGCGCCTTGCCGTACGACCGCGCCCAGACCTCGATGGCGCCGTTCGCGATGTGCCCGGAATGCGCGCGCGACTACGCCGACCCGAGCAACCGGCGCTTCCACGCCGAGCCGACCGCCTGTCGCGTCTGCGGCCCCCGGCTCGACGCCGAGATCGCAACCGTCGCCGCCTGCCTCGGCGACGGCGGGATCGTCGCGCTCAAGGGGCTCGGCGGCTTCCACCTCATGTGCGACGCGCGCAACGAGCCGACGGTCGCGCGGCTGCGCCGGCTGAAGGCGCGCGAAGCCAAGCCCTTCGCGGTGATGGCGACCAACGCCGCCAGCGCCGCGCGCCTCGCTGAGATCGGCGAGGCGGAGCGCGCGCTGCTCGAGTCGCGCGCGCGACCGATCGTGCTGGCCAAGAGCCGCGGCGTCCTTGCGCCGAGCGTCGCGCCGGGCCTCGCCGAGGTCGGGCTGATGCTCGCCTATACGCCGCTGCACTGGCTGGCGCTGCACGCGCTCGCCGGCGCGCCCGATTTCGCCGCCTGGCGCCATGCCGCCAACGATCTCGCGCTGGTCGCCACCAGCGCCAATTTCGGCGGCGAGCCGCTGATCTCGGATGACGACGAAGCGCGCGAACGGCTCGCTCCGATCGCCGATCTCGTCGTCGGACATGCGCGGAAAATCGTCGTGCGCGCCGACGACTCGGTGATGCGCGTCCTCGACGGCGCGCCAGCCTTCATCCGCCGCGCCCGAGGCTTCGTTCCCGAGCCGATCGACCTCGGCGCCGAGGGGCCGAGCGTGCTCGCCGCCGGCGCCGACCTCAAGAACACGATCACGCTGACGCGCGGCCGCGAGGCGTTCGTTTCGCAATATGTCGGCGACCTCGACGATCGCGACACCATCCGCTTCCGTGGCGAGACGATCGCCCATCTGAAGCGCATCCTGGCGATCGAACCGGAGATCGCCGCCTGCGATCTCCATCCCGATTTCCAGTCGACCCGCGCCGCCGAGGCGGCCGGCCTGCCGATCGCGCGGGTCCAGCATCATCTCGCCCATGTCGCGGCGGTCGCCGCCGAGCATGGCTTGAGCGGCGCTGTGCTGGGCGTCGCGCTCGACGGCCAGGGCTACGGGACGGACCGGAGGCCATGGGGCGGCGAACTCATCACGCTCGAAGGCGCGAATTGGGAGCGCATCGGCTGGCTCGAACCCCTGCCTCTGCCGGGCGGCGACGCGGCGGCGCGCGAGCCGTGGCGGATGGCCGTGGCGGCGCTCGCCATGCTCGATCGGCTCGACGCGGCGGAGGCGTTGCTGCCCGGCGCGCCCAACGCAGCGCGGCTGGCGGCGCGTTTCAAGGCCGGCGCGCATTTTCCGCTGACGACCAGCCTCGGGCGCGTTTTCGACGCCGCGGCGGCGCTCGCCGGCGTGCGCATGGTCCAGCATTACGAGGGCCAGGCGGCGATGGAGTTCGAGGCTCTGGCCGTGCGGCCGCGCGCCGGCGCCGGCCTGTGGCGCGTCGACGACGACTGTCTCGCGCTGCGGCCCTTGTTCGCGGCGTTGATCGACGAGAATTTGCACGGCCGCGAGGCGGCGGAGCTGTTCCACGGCACGCTGATCGCCGCGCTCGACGCGTGGATCGCCGCCGCCGCCGCGAGGCGCGGGCTCCAGCAGGTGGCGCTCGGCGGCGGCTGCCTGATGAACCGCGTGCTCGCCGACGGTCTCGCCGCCGCCTTGCGCGCGCGCGGCTTCGCGGTTTATCTGCCGCACGCCGTCCCCGCCAACGACGGTGGCGTCTCGCTCGGCCAGGCCGCCTTCGCCCACGCGCTCATCCGCGCCGGCGCGCCACTTTCGGAGGACTGAACCCATGTGTCTCGCTATCCCGGTGCAGGTGACGGAGCTTCTGCCCGACGACATGGCCAGAGTCAGCCTCGACGGCGTGACCAAGGTCGTCTCCACGGTCCTGGTCGAAGACCTCGAGGTCGGCGACTATGTCGTGCTGCACGTCGGCTATGCGCTCGCCAAGATCGATCCCGAGGAAGCCGCGCGCACGCTCGAGCTGTTTGAGCAGGCGGGGATGGTCGCGACATGAAATACGTCGACGAATACCGCGACGGCGCGCTGGCGCAGACGATCGCGGCGGCGATCCGCCGCGAGGCCGACCCGGCGCGCGTCTATCGCTTCATGGAATTCTGCGGCGGCCACACCCACGCGATCGCGCGCTACGGCCTCGAAGACCTGCTGCCCGAGAACGTCAGGATGATCCACGGGCCGGGCTGCCCGGTCTGCGTGCTGCCGGTGGCGCGCATCGACATGGCGATCGCCTGCGCGCGGCGGCCCGAAGTGACGCTCTGCGTCTACGGCGACCTGATGCGCGTGCCGGGTTCGAACGGCATGAGCCTGATGAAGGCCAAGGCGGAAGGCGCAGACGTCCGCATGGTCTACTCGACCCTCGACGCGCTGCGCATCGCCGAGAATTCGCCCGAGCGCGAGGTCGTCTTTCTCGCCGTCGGCTTCGAGACGACGACGCCGCCGACGGCGCTGGCGATCCGCGCGGCGGTGAAGAAGACGCTCACGAACTTCTCGATCCTCTGCAACCACGTGCTGACGCCGGCGGCGATTCAGACGATCCTGCAGAGCCCGGACGTGCGCGAGCTCGGCAGCGTCGAGATCGACGGCTTCATCGGCCCGGCCCATGTCTCGACGGTGATCGGCCTGCAGCCCTATCGCTTCTTCGCCGAGGAATTCGAGAAGCCGGTGGTGGTCGCCGGCTTCGAGCCCCTCGACGTCGCCCAGGCGATCCTGATGTTGGTGCGCCAGATCAACGAAGGTCGGCACGAGGTCGAGAACCAGTACATCCGCGCGGTCGGTGAATATGGCAACGAGAAGGCGCAGGCCGAGGTCGCCGAGGTGTTCGAGCTGCGCGACCACTTCGAATGGCGGGGTTTGGGCGACGTGCCCTACGGCGCGTTGAAGCTGCGCGCAGCCTACGCGCGCTTCGACGCGGAGCAGCGCTTCGGCCTCGTCGAGCATCCGGCGTGCGACAACCCGGCCTGCGAATGCGGCGCAATTCTCCGCGGGGTCAAGAAGCCGCGCGACTGCAAGCTGTTCGGCACGCTCTGCACGCCCGACACGCCGATGGGCTCCTGCATGGTTTCGCCTGAAGGCGCCTGCTCGGCGCATTGGACCTACGGCCGCTTCCGCGAAGTCGCCAAAGATGCATCGCGCCGCGAGGCGGTCGCTTGAGCGCGCAGCGCCCGATCCGCCGCAAGCTCGACTTCAAGAGCGGTCGCGTCGACCTTTCGCACGGCGCCGGGGGCCGGGCGATGGGGCAATTGATCGAGGACGTGTTCCACACGGCGTTCGACAACGACTGGCTGCGCGCCGGCAACGACCAGTCGGCGTTCGAGATCGGCGCCGGGCGGATGGTGATGACGACCGACGCCTATGTCGTCTCGCCTTTGTTTTTCCCCGGAGGCGACATCGGCTCGCTCGCCGTCCACGGCACCATCAACGACATCGCGATGGCGGGCGCCGAGCCGCTCTATCTCTCGGCGAGCTTCATCATCGAGGAGGGCTTTCCGCTCGCCGATCTCAAGCGCATCGCCGACAGCATGGGCGCGGCGTCGCGGGCAGCCGGCGTGCCGGTCATCACCGGCGACACCAAGGTGGTCGAGCGCGGCAAGGCCGACGGCGTCTTCATCTCGACCGCCGGCGTCGGCGTGACGCCGCCGGGCGTCGTCCTGACGAGCGACGCTGCGCGGCCGGGCGACGTCGTGCTGCTTTCGGGCTCGATCGGCGATCATGGCGTCGCGGTGATGTCGAAGCGCGAGAACCTCGAATTCGACGTCGAAATCCTCTCCGACTCGGCCCCGCTGCATCACCTTTCGGCAGCGATTATCGCGGCGGGCGGCGCCGGCGTGCGGGTCATGCGCGATCCGACCCGCGGCGGCCTCGCCGCGACGCTCAACGAGCTTGCCCAACAGTCGGGCGTCGGCTTCAGCCTCGCCGAGGAGGCGATTCCGGTGCGACCCGAGGTCGCCGCGGCGTGCGAGTTCCTTGGCCTCGACCCCCTCAACGTCGCCAATGAAGGCAAGCTCGTCGCGATCGTCGCGCCCGAGGTCGCCGAGGTTGTGCTGGCGGCGATGAAGGCCGACCCGCTCGGCGCGCGCGCCGCCGCAATCGGCAAGGCGGTCGAGGACGCCAACCGCTTCGTCGAAATGCGCACGTCCTTCGGCGGCGGCCGTATCGTCGATTGGCTCGCCGGCGAACAATTGCCGCGCATATGCTGACGAAGCGCAACCCCCTCTCCCGCCTGCGGGAGAAGGGATCGCCTTGATGCGCATCCTGCTCCTCTGCCACAGCTTCAATTCGCTGACCCAGCGACTGCATGTCGAACTGCGCGAGGCGGGGCACGAGGTTTCGGTCGAGTTCGACGTCAACGACGCGGTGACGTGCGAGGCGGTCGCGCTGTTCAGGCCCGACGTCGTGATCGCGCCGTTCCTCAAGCGCGCGATCCCGGAGGACGTCTGGCGCTCCGTGCGCTGCCTCGTCGTCCATCCTGGCGTGCGGGGCGACAAGGGGCCATCGGCGCTCGACTGGGCGATTCTCGAAGGCGAAGCGAGTTGGGGCGTGACGCTGATCGAGGCGGTGGGCGAGATGGACGCCGGCCCGGTATGGGCGTGGCGCGAGTTCCCGATGCGCCAGGCGACCAAGGCGAGCCTCTATCGCCGCGAAGTCGCGTGGGCGGCGGTCGAATGCGTGTTCGAGGCGCTGGCGCGGCTGGCGGCGGGCGAAACGCATGCGCCGACGCCGGCCAATGTCGGCCGCGGCCGCCTGCGAAGCGCCTGCGGCGAGGCCGAGCGCCGCATCGAGCCCGCGCGTTGCGGCGTCGAGGACGCTTTGCGCATCGGGCGCGCCGCAGATGGCGCGCCGGGCGCGCGGATCAGCCTGTTCGACCGCGACTGGCGCGTCTTCGGCCTCGAGCGCGCCGACCGTCTCGACGGCAGGCCTGGCCAGGCGCTGGCGCGCTCGGATGATGCAGTCGCGGTCGGACTCGCCGACGGCGCGATCTGGATCGGCCAGGCCAAGCGGCCGGGAGCGCGGGAGATCAAGCTGCCGGCGGCGCTGGCGATGGCCGCCGATCTCGAAGGCCTGCCGTTCGCCTCCAGCCCGTCGCCGCTGCGTTTCCGGCTGGAAGACGGGGTCGCCTATCTGAGCTTCGATTTCTACAACGGCGCCTTCTCGACCGTCGATTGCGAGGCGCTGTCGGCGGCGGTCGAGCGCGCGCTGGCGGCGAAGCCGCGCATTCTCGTTCTTGCCGGCGGCGCCGACTGCTGGTCGAACGGCCTGCATCTCGGCGTCATCGAGGCGTCGGCCTCGCCCGCCGAGGAGTCGTGGCTGAACATCAACGCGATGGACGACCTGGTCGAGCGCATCGTGCGCGCCGCGGACGTCTGGACGGTTTCGGCCTTGCGCGGCAACGCCGGCGCCGGCGGCGTGTTCCTGTCGCTCGCCGCCGACGAAGCCTGGATGGGCGACAACGTCGTCCTCAATCCGCACTACAAGGACATGGGCAATCTCTTCGGCTCGGAATATTGGACCTACCTGCTGCCGAAGCGGGTCGGGCCGGAGCGCGCGCGGCGGATCGCCGCCGCGCGGCTGCCGATGGGGATCGCCGAGGCGCTGCGGCTCGGCCTTGCCGCCGAACGACTGCCCGGCGATCTCGTCGGCACCGACGCGGCGATCCGGGAACGCGCCGCCGCGCGCCTCGCCGATGCGGAAGGGCTCGCGCTCCGTCTGGCCGCCAAGCGCGCGGCGCGCGCCGCCGACGAAGCGCGAAAACCGCTCGCCGCCTATCGCGCGGAGGAGCTTCAGCGGATGAAGCGCAACTTCTACGGCTTCGACCCGAGCTACCACGTCGCGCGCTACAATTTCATCCGCAAGATCCCCAAGTCGCGCACGCCGCTGACGCTGGCTGCGCACCGATCGACGGGGAGAAGGCTCGCGGAGTCGTGAGGCGTGCGCTCGGTCGCGTCGTCATGGCGGGCCATGACGACGGGTGAAAGTCAATGCGATGCGCCTCAGTGCAGGTGCTGCGGCGCGTCGGGATTGCGGGCGAGTTCGACCTGCGAGATTGCGACCAGGATGTCGGCGCGCGACTTGAGGTCGCGCGCCTCCAGCAGCGCCTGCTTCTCCTTGGCGCCGTAAGGGCTCATCATCGACAGCGCGTTGACCAGCGTCTCGTTCGACGCCTTCTCGATGTCGTCCCAGTCGACGCCGACTTCGTTGGCCTCGGCGAAGGCGCGCAGCGCGTCGACCAGCGCCTTGCGGTCGACCGCCTTCTCGCCCAACCCCGCCTTGAAGTCGTCGGCGAAATCGGAATAGTCCGCTACGATCGAGCGATAGCGCGCCGTCGCCGCGAGTTCGCGCGCGACGCGGAAACGCGCGACGCCCATCAGAGTGAGGAAGCAACGCTCGTCGCCGATCTCGGCGTACTGGACGATCCTCCCGGCGCAACCGACCGGAAACAGCTCATGCGATTTGGCGTCGCCGTCGTCGCCGGCGAGCGGCTGGATGACGCCGATCAGCCGTTCGCCGGTCAGCGCGTCGTCGAGCATGTCGAGATAGCGCGGCTCGAACACGGTGAGCTGGATCGGCCGGCGCGGCAGCAGCAGCGCGCCGGCGAGCGGGAACAGCGGCAACGCTTCCGGCATGTCGCTCGGACGGCGATAGTCTCGATATAGCTTCATGGTCCTCAATGGGCGGCGGGCAGGCATCCGCCGGTCAGTACAGAATTGCCGAGAGTTTGCGCCGCGCCGTCACCGCCGCGGAGTCCATCAGGCCCCACGCCTCGAAGAACTGCAGCAGTTGCTTGCGCGCGGCCTCGTCGTTCCACTTGCGATCGCGTTTGATGATCGCCAGCAACGCGTCGGCCGCCTCGTCGCGCCGCCCCTTGGCGTTGAGCGCGAGCGCGAGGTCGAAGCGCGCCTGATGATTGTCGGGGTTCTCGGCCACCGCCTGCTCGAGCGGCGCGAGATCGCCGACCGCGGACGCCTGCTCGGCGACGCGCAGGGCCGCGGCGGCGGCGGCGATCGCCGGATCGGGCTCGCGGCCCGGAGCGGGCGCGGGCGCCATCGACAGCACCGCCTTGGCCTGTTCGAGGTCGCCGGATTCGACATGCAGCTTCGCCAAGCCGGCGATCGCCTTGAGGTTGCTCTCGTCTTCCGTCAGTACGCGCGCGTAGAGCGCGGCCGCGCCGGCCGCGTCGCCCTTGGCGGCGGCGGTTTCGGCTTCGGCGATCAACTCGTCGGCGGCGGCCGAGAGCGGGCCGACGAGCCGCTCGATGAAGCCGCGCACCTGACTTTCGGGCAGGGCGCCGACAAAGCCGTCGACCGGCTGTCCCTTGTCGAAGGCGATCACCGCCGGGATCGACTGGATGCCGAGCTGGCCGGCGATCTGCGGGTGATCGTCGATGTTCATTTTGACCAGGGTCACCTTGCCGCCGGAATCGGCGACCGCCTTTTCCAGCGCGGGCGCGAGCTGCTTGCACGGTCCGCACCACGGCGCCCAGAAGTCGACCAACACCGGCTGGCGGGTGGAGGCGGCGAGCACGTCGGCGCGGAACGAGGCCGTGGTGACCTCCTTGACCGGAGCCTGGGCGCCCGAACCGTTGCCGTTGGCCATCTTCAGAACTCTCCAAAAGGACCCATCCGGGCCCAGCCGCCCCTAAATGGCGTCGTCGCCCGAATTATTCAACGTTTGCCGCCGCAAGGGCGACGATCAGCGGCTCATGGCCGGTGGCGCGCAGGAATTTGAGGATGCCGGCGCTGTTGACCCCGGTGGTGCGCGTGTTGACCAACGGGTGAAAATTCAGCCGCTCGTGGCGCATCATCTCGGCGTCGAGCACGACGGTGACCCGGCCCTGCCGGTCGTTGATCGCGCCGAACGGGGTCACCGCGCCGGGCTTGACCCCCCACGCTTCGTCGAGCAGCTCGGCCGAGCCGAAGGTAACGCGCCCCTGCGCGCCGATCCGCTCGTGCACGCGCTTGAGGTCGACCGGCGTCCCCTCGCCGAGCACCAGCAGGAACAACCGGCCCTTCTTGTCCTTGACGAACAGGTTCTTGACGTGCCCGCCGGGAATGTCGCCGCGCAGGGCCTGCGATTCTTCGACTGTGTGCAGCGGCGGGTGCTCGACAGTTGCCGAGGGGATGTCGAGCGCGTCGAGATAGGCAAGCAGTTCGTCAGGCGTTGCGGCCATGCGGGGGCTTTTAGAGGCCGCCCGCCAGCGCCGCAAGGCGCGCGTCGCCTTCCCGAAAGGCAGGAAGAGAAGGGTCAGGCCCCTCCGGCGGCGAACAGCAGTGCGACCCCGAACGCCACCACCAGCAGCGCAGCGAGGAACTCGACCCCGCGCGCGGCAAGCGCGATGCGCGAATCGTCGCCCCGGGCGAGCCGCATGGCGACGCGCTTGGCGAAGACCGCGGCGAAGGCGAGCGCGCCGGTGGTGAGAGCGACGCCGAACGACATCGCCACGACCGCGCCGATTCCGGCGAAGAACAACCCCTGCGACAGCGCGAAGACGAGGACCAGGATCGCGCCCGAGCACGGTCGCGAGCCGGCCGCGGCGACGGTCGCCGCCGCGCCGCGCCAGGAGAAGCCGGCTTCGAGGGTGGTCGGGTCGGGCGCGTGCAGATGGCCGCAGGCGGCGAGGTCGTCGGCCGCCGCTTTCGCTGCGCCGCCCGGCGGTCCGGCGCGGAAGGCCGCGGCGGCGCCGAGATCCGCCGTCGGCCGCCACGGCGCGCCGGCGTAGACCGGCGCGGCGGAGAGCGCGGCGCGGCGCGCCAGCCGCGTCTTCAGCGCCGCGAGCAGCGCGCGACCCTTGGTGACGGTGAGCCACAAGCCGATCGCGATCACGCCGCTGCAGCTCGCCAAAGTCAGCCAGTCGGCGGCGGCGTTCATCTGCGTCGCCGTGGCGTTGAAGACGATCGCCGCCGCGCCGACCAGGACGATCGCCACCGCGCCCTGCAGCGCCGCGGCGAGAAAAGCCAGCACGACGCCGCGCTTCAGCGCGCGGTCGCTCGCCATCATGTAGGAGGCGATGATCGCCTTGCCGTGGCCCGGCCCGGCGGCGTGGAAAACGCCATAGGCGAAGGCGAAGCCGACCAGGCCCCACACAGCCGCCGGGTCGCCGTGCAGGGCTTTCACATCGGATGCGATGATGCGCGTCAGGCTCGACTGCATTTCCATCAGCCAGCCGTAGAGGCCGCCGTAGCGACCGCCGCCTTCGCCGCCGCCGACCATGAACGGCCGATGCGCAAGCTGCGCCAGGGCGGGCGAGGCGGCGAGCGCCGCGACGGCGGCGATCAGCGCAGGCGCCGCGCGGCGCGGGAGGATGAAGCGAATCATGGGCAGGCGACGATCACGCGGCTCGCCATCTTGAAGCCGAAGTTCGTCCCTGGCGCCAGGTTGGTGAAGAACGATTCGGTGAGCTTCTGCTGATCCTGGCCTTCGAGCGGCTTCGGCCTGGCGATCGAGGCCGAGCAGCCCGACGGCGCCGAGACCAGCTCGATGGGCGCCTTGTCGTCGAATTCGAAGTCGATGAAAAATTCAGGATCGGCGACCAGCAGGGTGAAATAGGGGCCGGGCGGCGTGGGCGTCTTGAGATGCAGGTCGACATGAAACGTGACGAGGTGGTCGGGACGCTCTTCCATCCAGTAGTCGCCGTCCTTGACCGGGCCAAACGCGGCCGACTTGCCGTCGATCTTCAAGGTGGTGAAATAGCCGATCTCGGCGAGCCCGCCGGCGTTCTCGCGCGCCAGCGGCGCGAAGATGTCGCGGGTGACGAGCTGGCCGGGCTTGGCCAGCCCCTGGGTGGCGAACGATGAATACATTTCGTCGAACACCCAGTCGTGGGTCACCGAGGCGACCCTGCCCTCCGCGTCGAAGCCGATCGTGCTCTTCACCGTCACCCAGACGTGCGGGTGGGCCTCCACCGCGGCGGGCAAACCGGCGAGCGCCGCGGCGAGGAAGAGGGCGACGGCCAGTCGACGGGCGGGCGGCGCAAAATTCACGAACCGGTCCATGGCGGGGCGGCAAGTCGGAGCGCCCGTTTGGCCGCCAAAAACGGCGTCAGCATGGCCGCCGGCATGGTTTAGGCTTTCTTTAGGCGAAACGCTCATTCTGATGCCATGGCGCGTAGCGTATGGCCAAAAGTCGCGGCAGGCGCGGCCCTGTTGTCGCTCGCCGGCTGCGGTTGGCTGGAGCGCGCCGAGCGTCCGGCGTGGCGGACCCAGGCGGAGAACGTCTGCCTCGCCCGCGGTCTCGTGCAGCCCTCGGCCTATATCGAACCGCAGCCGGAGATCGACGGACCCGGCATCTGCGGTTTGACTCACCCGTTCAAGGTTTCCGCGCTCGCCGGCGGCGCGGTCGCGGTCGACAAGAACGTGACGATTGGCTGCCCGCTGATCGTCGCCCTCGAAAGCTGGCTCGCCGACATCGTCCAGCCCTACGCGCAGGCGGACTTCGGCGAGCCCGTCGTCGAGCTCGAGGCGTTTGGCGCCTATTCGTGCCGCAGCGTCGACAACATGTACGGCGCGCCGCTGTCGGAGCATTCGTTCGGCAACGCGATCGATGTCTCCGGCTTCCGCCTCGCCAGCGGTCGCGAGATCGTCATCGTGCGCGACTGGAAGAAGACCGGCACGCAGGAGGCGGCGTTCCTGCGCGAGGTCCACGCCGGCGCCTGCCAGCACTTCACCACCGTGCTCGGGCCCGGGGCCGACGTCTTCCACTACAACCATTTCCATCTCGATCTGGCGATGCACGGCTCGACCTCGACCGGGCTGCGCCGCTATTGCCGCCCGAACCCGCCGCCCGATCTGCAGCCGCCGCCCGGACGGCCCGACGGCCTGCCGCCCGCGCCCGATCTCGACGAGCCGTTGGATGTCGCGCGCGCCGCCCTGCGGCCGGACCCGCCGCCGCTCGACCTGCACGGTCTCTCCGGAGCGCTGCCGCCGCCCGTCGCCTTCGAGGTCAAGCCCGCGCCGCCGCCGGTGCTGCCGCCCGACGACGTCGACAGCTCGCCGACTTCGGCGATCCCGCTGTCGAAAGACGACTGAGCTCCTCCACCCCTCTCCCGTTCGGAAGAGGGGCAGGGGTGAGGGTCCTGCAGGTAAGGGGGCATTCCTCAGTTTGAAATTCGAGGCGCTTGGCGCGCTTCGCTGCTTTGATGCGTTCGTGGTATGTTTTGCACGATCCAACGGCTCCGACATGCAAGAGTGCCCCGAGCTCGAAGCGCTGAAAGCGGAATTGGCCGATAAGAAAGCCATGCTCGCGATAATCGAGTGTGGGGACGTTTCGCTTGGGGGCTCATTCGAGGATCGCGATGCGGGGCTCCGGCGAAGAATTGCCGAGCTTGAATTACAATTAAAGAAGCTTGATTCCCACCGGCTCTAAAGGGCTGCCCGTGACACGAGCTGCCAAAATGGGAGCGCTCGAATGCAACTGGAATTGATTTTCTCCAGGTCGGACCTGGACGTGACGGATGAAGCCGTTTCGGTCCACCCTGCGAAGAGCTTGGTCAGATCCCACATTGACGAAGACTCTTTCGTCTACCAGGAGTTTTCCTTTGCAGACCGCGCCGGGCGTAATCTCCCTTTTGTGCGAATTGCGCTAGGCACGAAGGATGCAATTGATATAATTGAGACCCTCGCCGAGAGGGGTGATCCTGAAGCTGAGCGTATTCGGGACGGCTATAAACTCGCCATTTCGATCGCAGCTTTTGCCAAAAATTCGCACTGAAACACTGCCAGCAATGGATGTCGCGCCTTCGGCGCGACCCCTCATCCGGCCCTTCGGGCCACCTTCTCCCGAATGGGAGAAGGGGCGCGCTACGCAATATGCTTCGTCGCCCCGCGGAAGGTGAAGCGCGGCGCGCGCCTGGCGGCGAAGGCGGCGCGGCCCTCGCGGAAATCCTCGTCGAGCGCGGCGTCCTCGACTTCGGCGGCGAGCGCCGGACTGTCGCGCGCGACGCCGGCGGCCAGCGCCTCGACGATCCGTTTGGCGCCGCGGATCGAGCGCTGGCTCAACGCCGCGAGCTCCGCGGCGTAGGTCTCGACCGCGCCGTGCAACTCGGCGGCGGGAAGGACCCGGTCGACGAGGCCGATCGCCAGCGCCTCCGCGGGCGCGACCCGCCGGCCGCTGAACAGCAGGTCCTTGGCGCGCGCCGGGCCGATCAGCGCGACGAGCCGGCTTGTTTCGGTCGCGCCATAGAGCAGGCCGAGCCTGGCCGGCGGCGCCGCCAGATGGGCGTCGTCGGCGGTAAAGCGCAGGTCGCAGGCGAGCGCGACCGCGAGGCCGCCCCCGATCGCTGCGCCATCGATCGCGGCGATGGTCGGCCGGTCGAGAGCCGCGAGCGCGCCGAGAGCGGCCTGGATCGCCCCGACATAGTCGCGCGTCGCCGCGCCGTCGCGGTAGACGGCGTCGAATTCGGCGATGTCGGCGCCGGCGGAGAAATGGCCGCCCGCGCCTTCGACGACGACGACCAGCGCCTCGGAACGCGCCGCGATCGCCGCGCAGGCCTCGGTCACGGCGCGCCAGGTCGCGTGGTTGATCGCGTTGCGCCGCGCCGGCGCGTTGAGGCGGATGCGCGCCAGCGCGCCGTCGAAGATGAGCTCGAGATCGCCCATGCGGGACCAGCCGAAGTTCTGTGAGGGACCGTCAGGCTTTTGACGCAAAAGCGGCTCTGGAGCAAACTCGCCTCGTCCCTTCTCCCCGCAAACGGGGAGAAGGTTGGGATGAGGGGCTGAGCGATTGGCTGCGACAGCGCGGCTCGTCACCCTGCCTCTCACCCATCCTCTCCCCGCGAGCGGGGAGAGGGGTCTTTAGAGCGAGGAACAATGAGCGAAGCCTATCCGCGCGACATGATCGGCTACGGCCGGACGCCGCCCTTCGCCGATTGGCCGGGCGGGGCGCGCGTCGCGTTGCAGTTCGTCATCAATTACGAGGAGGGCGGCGAGAACAACATCCTCCACGGCGACGCCGCCTCGGAGGCGTTCCTCTCCGAGATTGTCGGCGCGGCGCCGTGGCCGGGCATGCGCCACATGAACATGGAGTCGATCTACGAATACGGCTCGCGCGCCGGCTTCTGGCGGCTGCACCGACTGTTCACCGAACGCGACGTGCCGGTCACCGTCTACGCCGTGGCGATGGCGATGGCGCGCAACCCGCAAGCGGTGACGGCGATGAGCGAGGCGGGGTGGGAGATCGCCACCCACGGCTACAAGTGGATCGACTATCGCGACACGCCGCGCGAGGTCGAGCAGCAGCACATCGCCGAGGCGGTCCGCATCCATACCCAGGTCGCCGGCCAGCGGCCGCTCGGCTTCTATCAGGGCCGCTCGTCGATCAACACCATCCCGCTCGGCTGCGAGGAGGGCGGCTTCCTCTATTGCGCCGACACATACGCCGACGATCTGCCCTATTGGATCGAGGGGCCGAAGGGGCCGCAGCTGATCGTGCCCTACACGCTCGATTCCAACGACATGCGTTTCGCCGCGCCGCAAGGCTTCAATTCGGGTGACCAGTTTTACACTTACCTCAAGGACGCGTTCGACGTGCTCTACGCCGAAGGCGCGACGGCGCCGAAGATGCTGTCGATCGGCCTGCATTGCCGCTTGGTCGGCCGGCCGGCGCGCGCCGCCTCGCTGGCGCGCTTCGTCGATTACGCGCTTCAGCACGACAAGGTGTGGTTCGCGACCCGGCTCGACATCGCCCGCCACTGGATCGCCAAGTTTCCGCCGCCGGGCGGCTGGAAGCCGTCGAAGCTGACGAAGACGCTGTTCGTCGAGCGCTTCGGCGGCGTCTACGAGCATTCGCCGTGGGTCGCCGCGGCCGCCTATGATTCAGGCCTCGCCGCCGCCGACACGGCCGAAGGGCTCGCCAAGGCGATGGCGGCGGCGGTCGCCAAGGGGAGCGACGCGCAGAAGAAGGCCCTGGTCGAGGCGCATCCCGATCTCGCCGGCCGGCTGGCGCGCGCCAGGAAGCTGACCGCGCATTCGGCGCGCGAGCAGAAGGGCGCCGGCCTCGACAAGCTGACGCCGAAGGAGGCCAAGCGGCTCGGCGAGCTCAACGCAGCCTATCGCGAACGCTTCGGCTTCCCGTTCATCCTGGCGGTGAAGGGCAAGAGCAAGGACGACGTGCTCGCCGCGCTCGAAGCGCGGCTGAAGAACGACCCGGCGACCGCGTTCAGGACCGCGCTCGCCGAAATCGACAAGATCGCTGCGCTGCGCATCGCGGAGATCATGGCGTGACGGGGCGGATCGTTCGTGGCCGCATCCTCACCTTCCGCGACGATCCGCGTCTGGCCGGCGCGCGCGCCTGGCGGCTGATCGACGACGGCGCGGTTTCCGTGCGCGACGGGCTGATCGAAGCCGTCGGCGAGGCGCGCGATGTGCTCGCGCGCGCGCCGCAGAGCGCGGCGATCGACGACCATTCCGGCAAGCTCGTCCTGCCCGGCCTGATCGACGCGCATATCCATTATCCGCAGACCCGCGTCATCGGCTCCTATGGCGCGCAACTGCTCGACTGGCTCAACAAATACACCTTCGTCGAAGAGCAGAAGTTCGCCGACTCCGCCCACAGCGCCGCGGTCGCCCGCTTCTTCTTCGACGAGCTGTTCCGCCAGGGCACGACCACCGCCTGCGTCTATTGCACCGTGCATCCCGCTTCGGTCGACGCCTTCTTCGCCGAGGCCGAGCGGCGCGGCGCGCGCATGATCGCCGGCAAGGCGCTGATGGACCGCAACGCGCCGCCAGGGCTGATGGACAATGCGCAAAGCGGCTACGACGAGACACAGGCCTTGATCGCGCGCTGGCGCGGCCGCGGCCGGCTCGACTATGCGATCACGCCGCGCTTCGCCGTCACTTCGACCGAAGCGCAGTTGGAGGCCGCGGGCGCGCTCGCCGCCGAGCATCGCGACGCCTATGTGCAGACCCATCTCGACGAGAACTTCGCCGAGATCGCCCTGGTCAAGCGCGAGTTTCCCTGGGCGAAGACCTATCTCGACGTCTACGCGCGCTACGGCCTGTTGGGGCCGCGCTCGATCTTCGGCCATTGCATCCATCTCGAAGATTCGGAAGTCGCGGCGCTGGCGGAGAGCGGCTCGATCGCCGCCTTCTGCCCGACCTCCAACCTGTTCCTCGGCTCCGGCCTGTTCGACAAGCAACGGCTCGACAAGGCGGGCGTGCGCGTCGCGCTGGCGACCGACGTCGGCGGCGGCACCAGCTATTCGATGCTGGCGACCGCGGCCGAGGGCTACAAGGTGCTGCAGATGGGCGGCCAGTCGTGGCCGGCGACGCAGGCCTTCTATCAGATGACGCTCGGCAACGCGCGCGCGCTGTCGCTCGCCGATCGCATCGGCGCGATCGAGCCGGGCTTTGAGGCCGACCTCGTCGTCCTCGATTCCCACGCTGCGCCCGCCATGGCCCACCGCATGGAGTCGCACGAAGGCGACCTCGAAGAGGAGCTGTTCGTGCTGATGACGATGGGGGATGATCGGGCGGTGCGGGAGACGTATGTGGCGGGGGAGAAGGTGAAGGAGGTGTGAGAGGGCGGGGCGAAGGGCGGGCGACAGACCGTGTTCGCGGTGAAGCGGGATCAAGGGGTTGGGCGCCGTTTTGTGGGCGAGGTGAAGGGGCGCGCCCTCGTGAAACCTGCGGGCCAGTCGAATAGAGTGCACTGTCACCGTAATACCCGTAATACCGTAATACGCGCAAGCGGGATCCAGTCCTTCCGCCGCCTGAGAGTCCTCGACCAGCGCTGGACCCCCGCTTCCGCGGGGGTGACAATCGACCCTACGAGCATCGCAGCGGTGTGGGTCGACGTTCACCCGCAGGTACGGCGGCAGGCGGCTCGTGAGACGATCGCGGCACTCCTGTAACAGTCCGGCCGATCGCCGCGTCTATGGAAAGGCCGCGCGGACGCACCATCTCCGAGCGACGGTAGGGAACAGGAGAGAGCCATGTTCAAGACCAGGACGATCGCCGGTCCCCTCGGCGGCGCGGCCTTGGTCGCCTTGGTCGTCGGCGCCTTCGCGCTCTCGCTGGCGGGTGCGAAGTCGGCCGAGCCGGCGATTGCGCTGCCGGCGCCGGCGCTCGGCGAGGCGACGGATTCGGCGGCCGCCGAGGAGAAGGTCGTGCTCGCCGGCGGCTGTTTCTGGGGCGTTCAGGCCGTGTTCCAGCATGTGAAGGGCGTGACGGAGGCCATGTCCGGATACGCCGGCGGCGACAAGGACGCCGCTTCCTACGAACAGGTCAGCACAGGGCGGACCGGGAATGCGGAATCCGTCGAGGTGACGTTCGATCCGCGCGTCGTCAGCTACGGAACGATCCTGCAAATCTATTTCTCGGTCGCCCACAACCCGACCGAGCTCAATTCCCAGGGCCCGGACTCGGGCTCGCAATATCGTTCCGAGATCTTCGCCGAGAGCGAAGCGCAGAAGCGCGTCGCCGAGGCCTATATCGCCCAGCTCGACGCCGCCAAGGCGTTCAGCGCGCCGATCGTCACCCGCGTCGAGCCGCTGCGCGGCTTCACTCCCGCCGAGGCCTATCACCAGAACTACGCGACGCTCAATCCCGACAGTCCCTATATCGCCTATAACGACGCGCCCAAGGTCGAGAATCTGTCGAGGCTGTTCCCCGGCGCATTCCGGAAGAAACCTCAGCTCGTCGCCGTCGCCGCCGGCGATTGAATCATCAATCACGCCGCGTGTCATTCCCGCGAAAGCGGGAATCCAGCGTCGTAGTGCGGCGCAGCGGAAAAATGGATGCCCGCTTTCGCGGGCATGACACCGGTCTTGGTTCGACGAAAAAGCAGAACGCTCTAACGAGCGCCAAGCCTGCCTGCGATCGCCTTTCTCCGCTCAGCCGACCCACTGCGCCGATCTTGTAGACGCGCTCGTTGTGCGCGTCTGGCCGGGGCAAGGAGCGCGGCCAACGGCCGCGCCGACAGGCCGGCTTCCTAACCAGCGCCGCCGCAGCTACACCTGACGGAGGCTTCGGCGGCGGCGCGCCGTCGGGGGCGGGCAGGGGAAGGCGGATGAGCGCGGTCGCGGATCCGGTGGTGCTGCGGCACCGCGATCTCGAGAAGATCGCCAATGCGGCGCTGAAAGTCGGGCGCATCCTGATGGAGTGCGGCGCGCGGGTGAATGTCGTGCGCGAGGGCATGCGGCTCGTCGCCCAGGGTCTCGGCGCGAACGTGGTCGGCGAGCGGGTCGGCTACGCGTCGCTGACCCTCACCGTCGGCTCGGGCGACGAGACGATCACCCGCATGATCGACGTCGGCGCGCACGGGGTGAACTACCGGCTCGACGTGGCGGTGCGCCGCTACGCCACCAAGGTCGCCCGCGAGGGCGGCGCGCCGCAGGAGGTCCACGAAACGATCGACCGGCTCGTGCGCGAGACGCGCCGCCATCCGCTGTGGCTGGTCGCGCCGGCGACCGGCCTCGCCTGCGCGGCGTTCGGCCGGCTGCTCGGCGTCGACTGGCCGGCGTTCCTGCCGATCCTCCTCGCCGGCGGCGTCGGCCAATGGCTGCGCGCCGGGCTGCACGCGCGGCGGACCAACCCCTGTCTCGTCGCCGTTGCGGTCGCCTTCGTCGCCGGCGGCATCGGCGGCTTCGGCGCCCGCGCCGCCGGCTCGGCGAGCGCCGAACTCGCGCTGATCGCCTCGACCCTGCTGCTGGTGCCCGGCGTTCCGGCGACCAACGCCCAGACCGACATCATGGAGGGGTTCCCGACGGTGGGCAGCGCGCGGGCGGTGTCGGTTGCGATGATCATGGTGTTCGCCACCATCGGCATCTGGGGCGCCGAAGCGATGCTGGGGATGTTGCCGTGACGCCGCAGATGCTGATCGACGTCGCCCATCAGGCGGCCTTCGGCGGGCTCGCCGCGTGGGGCTTCGGCGTGCTGTTCAATTTCGACGGGCGCAGCCTCGTCTGGTGCACGGCGCTCGGCGCGCTGGCGCTCGGCGTGCGGACGCTCGCGCTGGCCGGCGGATGGAGCCTCGAGGCGGCGTCGTTCGCCGCCGCGCTCGCCGCTGGCGCGGTGGTCGCGCTGTCGTCGCGGCAGCGCGGCGAAGGCGCCGACATGATCGCGCTGGCCGGCTGCATCCCGATGGTGCCGGGCGCCTTCTTCGGCAAGGCGATCCTAGGCCTGTTCTTGGTGACCGCGCCGGCGCCGGCGCACGCCGAACAGACGGCGATCTTCACCGTCGTCGCGATGACGCGGGTGATCCTGACGCTCGGCGCGATCGGCGCCGGTCTCGCCATCCCCCAGCAGATGTCGCGTCACCGCGGGTTCTGAGGCGCGAGGCGCCTAGCTCCTGGCGGTCCCGTGGGTTCCGTGCGGCGTCGTTCCCGCTCCGGCCGCGCGCTGGAGATCGTCGACGGCCTGGGCGAAGTCGTCGCCGGACTTCGTGGCGCTGCCGACCTTCTGCGGGTCGGAGTCCTGCGGCGCGACGGCGGCGCTGGCGCCGGCGCCGACCAGGTCGACGAGAATCTTGCCGACCAGCGGCAGGGCAGGGATCATTTTGGCTTCCTTTCCCGCGAACCGGTTGGCGACGCGCGTTTGCCGAGGATGAAGGCGCGAGCTTGCGCGAGCGTGACTTCGCTCAGCCGATCGCCTGGAAGTCGACGACGCAAGCCTTCTCCAGCGACGGGTCGAGATGGCGGCGGCAGAAGGCCTGGTGGGCGGGATGGGGCAGATAGGCGTCGCGGCCCTCGGGGCCGTCGAAGCTGACGATGAAGCAATGGGTGAAGCCCTGGTCGAGGCCTTCCGGGCTCGAATTGCGGCCCCATTCGAAGCCGCGCACGAACGGCAGCTCGGCGCAGAGCGCGCGAAAGGCGGTCTCGATCGCCGCGACCGTCTCCGCCGAGGCGCTCGGCTTGAACTTGAACAGGACGACGTGACGATAAGCGCCGGCGACACCCGCCATGGCTTGCACTCCTCGATGACGTGTGTTGAACGGCCATCCTAGCGCCGGGCGAGCGCCCCGCCGAACGGAAAGAGAAGAAAAGCCACCGGTTCGATTGGCGAGGCTGGCGCCTAGGCCGCCGCGCGGCGGCTCCAGCGGCGGGCGCGGCGCTGGGCGCGCTGCTCGGGCGTTTCTTCCGGCGGCGCGGTCGGGTCGAGTTGCGGCAGCGTGTTCATCACCCGCTCGGGCGGAAAGATGACGACGACTTCGGTGCCTTCGCGCAGCTTCGACTTCAGCCGGAACTCGCCGCCGTGCAGCTCGACCAGGCCCTTGACGATCGGCAAGCCGAGGCCGGAACCCTCTTCGGCGTTCTTCTGCGCCAGCGTGCCGCGGCCGAACGACGACAGCACGATCGGGATTTCATCCTCGGCGATGCCGGGCCCGGTGTCGCGAATCGACAGATATTGCCCGCCCGAGCTCGTCCAGCCGACCTTGATGGTGATCGTCCCGCCCTGCGGGGTGAACTTGATCGCGTTCGAGAGCAGGTTGAGCGTCACCTGGCGCACCGCCTTTTCGTCGGCCCAGATGCGCGGCAGGTCGGCGTCGAGCTGTTCGACCACCTCGATGTTGCGGGTCTTGGCGCGCATCGCCATGAGGTGGCGGCATTCCTCGACTACCCCGGGCAGCGAAACCGATTCTTCCTTCAGCTCGTAACGGCCCGCCTCGACGCGCGACAGGTCGAGGATCTCGTTGATCAGCATCAGGAGATGCTGGCCGCTCGAGTGAATGTCGTTGGAATAGTCCTTGTAGACGGGGACCGAATGGGCGCCGAACAGCTCCGCCTTCATCACCTCGGAGAAACCGAGGATGGCGTTGAGCGGGGTGCGCAGCTCGTGGCTCATCGTCGCCAGGAAACGCGACTTGGCGAGATTGGCGCTCTCCGCGCGCCGCCGCGCCTCGTCGGAATTGAGCTTGGCCTGCTCGAGCTCGGCGATCAGCGCGTCCTTCTCCGCCTGGAACGACAGGCCGGCGAGCGACGTGCGGTGCAGGCGGTTGGCGAGGATGACGAAATAGGCGAGGATGCCGACGCACAGCGCCGACATCAGCATCGTCTGCTCGCGCGTCGCCGGCCCGAGCACGTAGACGATCGCGATCGCCATCGGCAGCAGGCTTCCGGCGACGGCGAAGGGGATCGCCGAGGCGACCATCGCCGTCATGCCGGCGACCAGCAGCAGCACGATCAGAACGAAGGTGCGGGCGTTGGGATCGCCGGCTTGCAGCAGCAGGACGACGAGCAACGCCCAGGCGGCGCCGGAGAAGGTCTCGGCGGCGATGAACTTGCGTCGCCACGAAGGAGAAGCCTTCTCGGGTTCAGGCAGATCGAGGAAAGCGACCGCCAGCCCGTAGCGCACCGCCAGCGAAGCGGCGAGCAGAACGCCCCAGCTCATGACCTTGGCCGCAGGCACCCAATAACAGGCGATCGCGCCGACGGCGAGCGCAACCAACGCGATCACCGGCGTCGCGCCGGCGATGCTGTTGGCGAACAGCCGCGCCAGCGAAGCGTATTGGCCGGTGAAGTCGATCGTGCTGGTGGTGAGCGTCTGGCGCGCCTGGCGCATCTTGAGCGTCATCGTGCGCCGTCGCGCCGCTGCCGCGGGATCGCTGACTCGACCCTTGTCGACCTTCTCCGCCGCAACCTCGACCATGACCGCCCGACGCGCGCACGCCACATACCCTTTCAGGATGATGACGATTAATCGTTAACGAGCGCCTACGACGATCTTCAGATTCAGCGTCGAATCCTTCCTTTTTCGTGGTGAAGATGCTGACGCCTCAGCGTTTCGGCGGCGACTGCGAGCGGGGAGGGGCGGCGTCCGTCGCCTATTTCTCCAACCGTGCGATCAGGCTCGAGGTGTCCCAGCGGGCGCCGCCCATCGCCTGGACGTCGGAGTAGAACTGGTCGACCAGCGCCGCGACCGGCAGATGCGCGCCGTTGCGGCGCGCTTCGTCGAGGCAGATCGCCAGGTCCTTGCGCATCCAGTCGACCGCGAAGCCGAAGTCGAACTGGCCGGCGATCATCGTCTTATGGCGGTTTTCCATCTGCCACGACTGCGCCGCGCCTTTGGATATGACGTCGATCACGCGTGCGGCGTCGAGGCCGGCGCGCTTGGCGAAGTGCACGCCCTCGGCGAGCCCCTGGACGAGGCCGGCGATGCAAATCTGATTGACCATCTTGGCGAGCTGCCCCGAGCCGACCGGACCCATCAGCTTGCACGCGCGGGCGTAGGAACCGATCACCGGCTCGACCCGGGCGAAGGTCGCTTGGTCGCCGCCGCACATCACCGTCAGGACGCCGTTCTCGGCCCCGGCCTGACCGCCCGACACCGGCGCGTCGACGAAGCCGAGGCCGCATTTGGCCGCTTCTGCGGCGAGTTCGCGGGCGACATCGGCGGAGGCAGTGGTGTGGTCGACGAAGATCGCGCCCTTGGCCATGCCGGCGAAGGCGCCGTCGGGGCCGAGCGTCACCGAACGCAGGTCGTCGTCGTTGCCCACGCAGGCGAAGACGATCGCGCGGCCGCGCGCCGCCTCGCGCGGGGTCGGGGCTGAAGCGCCGCCGTGTTGGGCGACCCATTGCTGCGCTTTGGCCGCGGTGCGGTTGTAGACGACCACGTCGCAGCCGCCGCGGCCCTTGAGGTGGCCCGCCATCGGATAGCCCATGACGCCCAGTCCGAGAAACGCGACTTCAGCCAATGTCCTCTCCTTGTCGACAGCGCGGGCGCGCGCCGCTCTATAGCGCGTTTCGCGCGCCGGCGCCGCCGCGCGCTCGCCCGCCGGTTTCCTCTCGCGTTCACCCGAGTCGCGCTTCCGCAGCGGCGAATTCTTCCGGGGTGTTGAGATTGGCGAAAGCGTCGGCGTCGGCGAACAACGCTTGCGCCGCGCCGAGTCGCGCCATCAGGCTGCGCGGGCCGCCGTCGCCCGCCGCCAGCGCCGCCGCGACTTCGCGCGCGTGCGAAGTCGACCACAAAGCGAACATCGGTTCGAGGCCGCGCGCGCTCGCGGCGACGGCGATCGGCGCGCCCTTTTCATCGGCCGCCGCGGCGAGCCGGGCGACGAGATCGAGCGGCAGGAAGGGTGCGTCGCAGGGCGCGGTGGCGAGCCAGGCGAAACCCCGCGCCTGCGCGTAGCCGAGCGCCGCGGCGACGCCGGCGAGCGGCCCGCCGCCGGCGCTCGCCGCCACATCGGCGACAATTGCGCAACCCAGAGAAGCGAAGCGCGCCGCGTCGCCGTTGGCGTTGACGAAGAGCGCGTCGACCTGCGGCGCGAGCCGCGTCGCGACATGGGCGATCAACGGCCGGCCGCCGAGGGGGACCAGCGCCTTGTCGGTTCCCATGCGGGTCGAAAGGCCGCCCGCCAGCACGACGCCCGCTGTCTTGCCGCCCATGAAAGATGGCCTCTCCACCGCGCAAATCGCCGTTGCGCCGGTGCTGCGCCGCCCCAATTTAGACCGTAATGATGGTATAGCCGAAACCGTTTCGGCCATTGCCGCGGCGCGCCGGCTCCGCGCGTGTCGACGGGGAGAAAACGAATGGCGGCGGGACGTCGGCAGTTCATCATCGGTTTAGGCGCGGCTGCGGCGGGGGCAGGGATCGCCGCTCCGGCGCTCGCCGATTCGACGCCCGACGTCCAGTGGAAGCTCACTTCGAGCTTTCCCACTTCGCTCGATCTGATCTACGGCGGCGCTCAGACGCTCGCCGACGCTGTCTCTGACCTCACCGACGGTCACTTCACCATCAAGTTGTCGCCTGCCGGCGAGATCGCGCCGCCGCTCGAGGCGCTCGACGCGGTCGCCGACGGGCGCGCCGATTGCGCCCACACGGCGCTGTCGTACTATTGGAACAAGGACCCCAGCTTCGTCTTCGCGACTTCGACGCCGTTCGGCATGAACGCGCGCCAGCACACCGCCTGGCTGCAGGAGGGCGGCGGAGACGCACTGATCGACGGCTTCCTCGCCAATCGCAAACTCATCGCGCTGCCGGTCGGCAACACCGGCGGCCAGATGGCGGGCTGGTTCCGCAACGAGATCCGCTCGCCCGCCGACTTCAAGGGGCTCAAGCTGCGCATCGGCGGCTTCGCCGGCAAGGTGTTCCAGACGCTCGGGGCCGAGCCGGTGGCGACGCCGAAGGACGGCGTCCTCGCCGCGCTCGAATCGGGCGCGCTCGACGGCTTCGAATGGGTCGGCCCCTACGACGACGAGAAGTTCGGCGACAAGCCCGACGGAACGAAGCAGCCGATCGCCAAAGTCGCGCCCAACTACTATTACCCGGGCTGGTGGAAGGGCGGCATGCAGCTCCATCTCGCCGTCGCCATGGACAAGTTCGACGCGCTGCCGAAGACCTATCAGGCGGCGCTGCGCGTCGCGGCGGCGGCGGCCAACGCTTCGGTGCTGGCGAAATACGACGCGGCCAATCCCGGCGCGCTGAAACGGCTCGTCGTCGGCGGCGCGCAACTGCGCCTGTTCCCGCAGGAGGCGCTCGAGGCCTGCTACAAGACTGCCAACGACCTCTATGCGCAATTGTCGAACGACGACCCGAATTTCAAGAAGATCGCCGATTCTTACATGACGTTCCGAGCCGACCAATATCTGTGGTGGCAGGTCGCTGAATATTCCTTCGACAATTTCATGATCCGCGAGCGCCGCAGCCGGTCGTAAAGGCGCTCCGCGTTCCTTCTCCGCGCCAGCGGGGGGAGCGAAATCCTGTGTCTCTCCTCGCTGACGACTCCGTCGCCGTTTACGCCGCGACGGCGCTGTCCTCGTAATCGGCGGCGACCGTTTCGTCGGCTGCCCGAGAGCGGACAAACAGCGACAGCGCCGTCGCGACGACCATGTTGGCCACAACGGCGGTCAGGCCGTTGTAGACCGCGATGTGCAGGCCGAGGTCGACATGACCGACCAACGGGATGTCCCAGGCGAGCGGATGCACCGGAACCCAGGCCTTCTGCGTCCATGACAGCGAAGTGCCGACGATCATGCCGACCGCCCAGCCGATGAGCAGCGGCCAGCCGCTGAACCAGCGGGTGTAGAGGCCGAAGATCATCGCCGGGAAGATCTGCACCATCCACACGCCGCCGAGCAGTTGCAGGTCGACGGCGAAGTTGGTCGGCATGAAGAAGATGACCGCCAGCGCGCCGATCTTGACGACCAGCGAGGCGAGCTTGGCCAGCACCGATTCCTCGCGCGGCGTCATCGTCGGGTGGATGAACGGCTTCCAGATGTTGCGGGTGAAAGTGTTGGCGGCGCCGATCGACATCACCGCCGCCGGCACCAGCGCGCCGAGCGCGATCGCGGCGAAGCAGAAGCCGGCGAACCAGTCGGGGAACGCCCACAGCACCAGTTGCGGCACCGCGTCCTGGGGCGTGGAGACCTTGACCCCGGCGGCGATCGCCATCAGGCCGAGCAGCGCGATCAGCCCGAGGACGAACGAATAGGCGGGCAGCGCCATGGTGTTGAAGCGGATCGCCTTGCTGCTCGAGGCAGCGAGCGTGCCGGTCATCGCGTGGGGATACATGAACAAGGCCATCGCCGACCCGATCGCCAGCGTGATGTAGGGGCCGATCTGGCCCGGCGTCAGCGTCAGGCCTGCGGCGAGCTTGGAATTGGCCGCCACCTTGGCGGCGAAGGCGGCGTCGGCGGCGGCGAAGATCTTGGCGAAGCCGCCGAGCTCGATCGGGATGACGACCACCGCGGCGATGATGAAGACGTAGATCATCGCGTCCTTGACGAAGGCGATCATCGCCGGCGCGCGCAGGCCGCTCTTGTAAGTGTAGAGCGCGAGAATGACGAAGGCGACGGTGATCGGGGCGTGCTGCATCACGCCCTCGCCGGAGAAGCCGAGCGCGAGGATCACCTTCTCCAGGCCGACGAGCTGCAGCGCGATATAGGGCATAGTGGCGAGGATGCCGGTGATCGCCACGGCGAGTTCGAGCCAGCCGTTGCCGTAACGGCCGAGCACGAAGTCGCCGGCGGTCATGTAGCCGTGCTTGTGCGACACCGCCCACAGCCGCGGCATCGTCAGGTAGAGGAACGGATAGATGATGATCGTGTAGGGAACGGCGAAGAAGCCGAAGGCGCCGACGCCGAACACGAGAGCGGGAATCGCGATGACGGTGTAGGCCGTATAGAGGTCGCCGCCGAGCAGGAACCAGGTGACCCACGGCCCGAAGCGGCGGCCGCCCAGGCCCCATTCATGGATGTGGTCGAGATCGGCCGCCTTCCAACGCGCGGCGATGAAGCCGAGCCCGGTGACGAGGGCGAAGAAGACGACGAAGACGATCGTCGCGACGACGTTGAGATGTTCGAACATCGCTCACGCCTTTCGCAGAAGGTCGGCGGCGTAGATCGTCAACGCCGAGATCGCGATCAGGACGAGCTGGAACCAGTAGAAGAAGGGAATGCCGAACAGCGTCGGCTCGGTCATGTTGTAGAGCGGCGCCCACAGGGCGATCACGCAGGGAATCCACAGCAGCAGGTGTCGCATCCGTTCCCCCCTCCGCCGGCGCGGCTCCCATCGCCGCGTCCGTCCCGACGGCGCATTCTGATTAGCGGCTTTCGCCGACGCGGTCGAGAGGAGGGTCGGCGACGAAAGTCGAAGCGTCTGCGCGATGAGCGGCCCGGCCGCCAATCCAGTCCGTAAGTCGGCTTGTGCGGCGGTGGTCTATCCTCCGTTGACGTCCACGCTTCGGCGGTCACACTTGCGCGCCGCAAGCAATAGGGGAGGCGAAGCGGTGCGTGCGTCGACGATGGCTCTTCTGCTGGCGGCTGCGGCGGCCGTTCCGGGCGCCGCGCGCGCGGCGGGCGAAAACTCGCCGTCCGAGGTGACGACGGCGATCTACCGCATCTACGCCGGCCCCAATGGCGACGACCAGACCGGCAATCTCGACGATCGGCGCGTGGCCGCCTATCTCTCGAAGTCGCTCCGTGCGGCGCTGAAGGCGATGGACGCACGCTCGAAAAGGCTCGACGAGCCGATCCTCGACTTCGACCCGGTCACCGATTCGCAGGACCCTCAGGTCGAGAAGCTGGCGATCGCGCCCGAAGGCGACGCGGCCGCGGTCGCCACCTTCTTCAGTGGCGACGTCAAGCACGTCGTCCGCTACAGCTTCGTGCGCGAGGGCGTCGCCTGGAAGGTCGACGACATCTCCGGCGGCGCCGGCGACGACAAGTGGGACCTGCGCGACATCATCAAGCCGCCGAAGACGTGAAGGGCGCCGGCGCCGCTGCGAGCGTCGGCGCCGCGTTATGCGCCGCGCGCGAGCGCGCCAGCAGGCCCGGGACCAGCGCCTCGGCGGCCTGCGCGCCGGAGATCGCGACCGCCTCGACGCCGGGTCCGTGCGTCGCCGCGCCGGCGACGACGAGATTGCGGATCGGGCTCTTGGCGCCGCTGAGCCGGCCCGCGCGCGCGACCCCGTAGATCGCGCCGTCGCTGGCGAGATCGTAGCGCGCATAGGTGATCGGGCTCGCTTCCGAGCGGTAAACGATATGCGACGCGAGGCCGGGCAGGGCGGTCTCGGCGGCGGCGATCATCGCATCGGCGAGCGCGCGCTTCTTCGCTTCGTATTCAGGCGAGGAGCGCAACGCCTTCCAGTCGTCGCCGCCAGCGGCGGTGAACCAGGCGCGCGCTTCGTCGTTGGCCATCAGCCTGATGATCCCGATGGTCGAATGGCCGGCGGGCGCGGCGCTCGGATCGGCCCTGGTCAACGCCTCGACGCCTACGCCTTGATCGACGAGATGGATCGCCGGGCGGCAGTCGGGGACGTAGTCGACGCCGAGATGGACCATGAACGCCGATGGCCCCGGCGCGGCGTCGCCGACGCGTTCGGCGAAGCGCGTCGGCAGCGCCTCGCGGCCGACGAGCTCGAGAAACGTACGCCTGAAGTCGGCATTGGAGACGACCGCGGCCGCCTTGATCCGCCGGCCGTCGGCGAGTTCGACGCCGACCGCGCGGCCCTTCTCGATCAGGATGCGCTCGACGCGCGTCTTCAGCTTGACGGTCCCGCCGCGCGCTTCGATCGCCTCGACCAAGACGTCGGCGAGGCGCTGCGAGCCGCCGGCCGGATAGTAGCCGCCGTCGAAGTAATAGCCGAACAGCGGGACCATGTCGGAGCACGAGAGCTCCTCGCGGCCGTCGCTGACATAGCCGGTGAGCGCCTTGAGCAGGCGTTTCGCTCGAGAGTCGGAGACATGGCGCGCGACGAGTTCGTCGAACGGCCGATCCATCCATTGCACGGCGAGCGGATGATTGCGGGCGAAGGCGAGCAGCGCATCGGCGCTGCGCGGCAGGCCGGGAATGCCGCCGTTGTCGGCGCCGGATGCGTACATGCCTTCGGAAATCGCCTTGATCTCCTCGAACAGCGCCATCAGGCCCGCTGCGTCACTTGGGAACTGTTGGCCGAGTTCGGCGGCGTAGGCCCGCCAATCGCGCGGCGGATCGATCGTACGGTCGGCGAAGACGTAAGAATGGTCGAGCCGGCGCCAGTCGAGCCGGTCGGCGACGCCGAGACGGGCGAGGATCGCGCCGACCGGGCCGCTCGCGTGGACGCCGGAGAAGTCATGCGGGCCGGCGTCGAAACGGTAGACGCAGGGGCGGCCGTCGTGGCGGGCCTTGCGCAGGAAGGTATGGCAAAAGCCGCCGGGGACGACATGCGCCTCGAAGACGGCGACCTTGAGCCCGGAATCGACGAGCAGCGCCGCGGCGGTCAGGCCGCCGATCCCCGCGCCGATCACCGCGACGTCGACCGCGTCGGCGTCCTTGGCGTCGTCGAAGCGCGGGGCCGTCCATCGGTAGTCCTCAGCCTGGGCGATTTGGCGCTCGAGCGCGAAGCGGATCAGCGCCCGCGGCCCGAAGATCGAGACGACCGCGCCGAACACGAACACGGCGGCGGTGGCCAACCCACCGAGCTTCAGCGCCAGGATTACGGAGTCGACGAGGAACAGCGCCGCCCAGAGCGCGGAGATCATCATGTTGACGGCGACGAAGATCGGGCTTGCCGATTCGGCGGAAAAGGCCGCGCGCGAATAGTCGGCGGTCCACGGCCGCTTCAGTGCGACGCTCACCGCCGCGACGAGGCCGAGGCCGGCGAAGGACAGCGGCAATGCCGAAGCGGCGAAGATAGCGGGGGCGGCGAGGTCGATCGCCGCCATGACCAGGAAGGTCGCCAGCGCGCCAATCTCGATCGCATAGAGTTCGCGTCGCGACCAGCGCCAGGCTGTCATCGCCAGCGACGCGGCGACGCCAACCGCCAGCGCCACGCCCGGCGAGGCGAAGCCGAGCAGCAGCCAGAAGGCGGCGAGCGGGGCGAGGCCGATCTGGGCGGCGATGAAGGTCTTCATGGCGGGCTCTCCGTCAGGGGACTATGTTTACGGCGTAAACTATGCGATGATGTTATCAATGTCAACTTCGAATCGCCCCGCCTATCACCACGGCGCCCTGCGTCCCGCTCTGATCGCCGCCGCGCGGGCTTTGCTCGACGAGGGCGGCCCCGACGCGGTGGGCTTGCGCGAAGCGGCGCGGCGGGTCGGCGTCTCGCCGACCGCGACTTACCGCCATTTCGAGGACAAGGAGGCGCTGCTGGCCGCGCTCGCGCTCGACGGCTTCCGCGAATTCGGCGCGGCGCTCGCCGCCGCCGAGCGCGCCCCCGAGCCGTTATCGGCGATGGGCGAGGCTTACGTCGATTTCGCCCTCGCCAAGCCCGGCATGTTCCGGCTGATGTTTTCGCCGCTGCTTTCGGCGCGCCACGATGACGAGGCGCTGCAGGCTGCGGCCAGCGCGGCGTTCACGACGCTCGCGCGCGGCGTCGGCGCAGGCTCGGACGCGCCGCCGGGCGCGCAGATTCCCGCGGCGGCAATCGCCGCCTGGTCGCTGGTCCACGGCCTGTCGCATCTCATCCTCGACGGCGTGCTGCCGCGAGCCGAGGCCGAGACCTTCAAACAGGCGATTCTTGGCCTCGCGCCCGGGGAACGCGACGCGCATGGACAGCGACGCGCCGACATGGCAGAAGAGCCGCGATGACCAGGGATCGCACCGCGCTGATTATTCTCGCTCTCGCAATGATGGCGGGATAAAGCGCGTCCGTAGGTCTGGAACCGCAACCCGCCCCGAGAGGCGGGTTTTTGTTCCGCTCTCTTGGGGCTTACCCAAGGCGAACCCGATGTCCCACCCCTTAAGGACCCTCATTGAGGCCGCCGATCGCGCCATCACGGCCGAGGATTTCGACGCCGTGACGGAGTTCTACGCCGACGATGCGACGCTGGTCGTCAAGCCGGGCCTCAACGTCAGCGGCAAGCCGGCGATCCGCCGCGCCTTCGAGGCGATCGCCGCGCATTTCAACCACAGCCTGAAGGTCGGGCAGGGCGACATGGTCGTGCTCGAAGGGGCCGACACGGCGCTGGTCTTGATGGAGTCGACCCTCGACGCCGTCGCCGAGAACGGCGCCGACGCCTCGACGGTCCGGCGCGCGACGTTCGTCTTTCGCAAGGACGCGGACGGCCGCTGGCTATGCGTGATCGATAATTCCTACGGGACCGATCTGATCGGCGCCGTCTGACTGAACCCATGCCGATCGAAGTCCGCCGCACGCCCTCTTTTGTCTTGGGCGCGGAGGGCTTAGAAGGCGTTTCGACCTCAGGATGCCTGACTGCCGAGAGGCGCTGGAGCGATAGATGGCCAAGCCGCGCACGATGTACGACAAGATCTGGGACGACCATGTCGTCGAGACCGGGGCCGACGGGACGTCGCTGCTCTATATCGACCGCCACCTCGTCCACGAGGTCACCAGCCCGCAGGCGTTCGAAGGCCTGCGGCTGAGCGGCCGCAAGGTGCGCGCGCCGGAAAAGACGCTCGCCGTCGTCGACCACAATATCCAGACGACCGACCGCAGCCAGGGCATCGCCGATCCCGAGAGCCGGCTGCAGGTCGAGCAGCTCGCCGAGAACGCGCGCGAATTCGGCATCGAGTATTACAACGAGTTCGATCCGCGCCAGGGCGTCGTCCATATCATTGGCCCCGAGCAGGGCTTCACCCTGCCGGGAACGACGATCGTCTGCGGCGACAGCCACACCTCGACCCACGGCGCCTTCGGAGCGCTGGCGCACGGCATCGGCACCAGCGAAGTCGAGCATGTGCTGGCGACCCAGACGCTGATCCAGTCGAAGGCGAAGAACATGAAGGTGGTGGTCGACGGCAGGCTCGCCGAGGGCGTCACCGCCAAGGACATCATCCTCGCCATCATCGGCCGCATCGGCACCGCGGGCGGCACCGGCCATGTCATCGAATATTCCGGCGAGGCGATCCGCGCGCTGTCGATGGAAGGGCGGATGACGGTGTGCAACATGTCGATCGAGGGCGGCGCCCGCGCTGGGCTGGTCGCGCCCGACGACAAGACCTATTCCTATCTCAAGGACCGGCCGAAGGCGCCCAAGGGCGCGCTGTGGGATCAGGCGCGCCGCTATTGGGAGACGCTCGTCTCCGACGACGGCGCGCATTTCGACGAAGTCGTCACGCTCGACGCCGCCAACCTGCCGCCGATCGTCTCCTGGGGCACCAGCCCGCAGGACGTCGCGACCATCGGCGGCTTCGTGCCCAAGGTCGAGGACGGCGCGACCGAGGCCAAGCGCGCCTCGATCAAGCGCGCGCTCGACTACATGGGCCTCAAGGGCGGCGAAAGAATCGCCGACCTCGCCATCGACCGCGTCTTCATCGGCTCGTGCACCAACGGCCGCATCGAGGATCTGCGCGCTGCGGCGAAGGTCGTCGAAGGTCATAGGGTCAGCGAGCGGGTCAACGCGATGGTCGTGCCGGGCTCGGGTCTGGTGAAAGCGCAGGCCGAGGCCGAAGGGCTCGACA
>Ga0182016_10000911_pt1 | contig 36387 bp, 37 predicted proteins | sample 712S2MmetaG_FD_120491 | JGI IMG/M metagenome (GOLD analysis project Ga0182016, IMG submission 120491) | Permafrost microbial communities from Stordalen Mire, Sweden - 712S2M metaG | ecosystem: Environmental > Terrestrial > Soil > Wetlands > Permafrost | place: Sweden: Stordalen | collected...
GGTGGGGCGCCACCCCCGCCTCGAGGGCGTCCGACCAGGGCCCGTACCCGAGCGTGCGCAGATCGGCGTCCGACAGCCGTTCGACGGACGCCTCCACCAGGTGGCGGATCCGGGCGCGCTCCTCGTCCGTGGTGAGGCGCACCCCGTCCTGGACCACCTGGCGGGTGGCGTCGTCGCACGCGGCCCGCGAGAAGATGAAGGTGATGGCGGGCAGCATGCCGGCGGCGGCCAGGTACTCCACCACCTCGGTCCGCCGGGGCGCCCGGAAGCGCTGGTGGGACGAGCGCTTCCGCCGGTCGTCCAGCCGCAGCCCGTCGGGGTTGGGCCCCCCGTCGCGCAGCAGCGGCAGCACGGACACGCCGTCGCGGCCCCGCTCGGCCACCGCGTAGTGGTGGTGGAGGGTGACGGGACGATGGGTCTCGACCACCACCCGCGTGGTACCGCGTACGGAGGTCAGCCACCGGCCGAAGTCCCGGGCGTTGTTGACCGTGGCCGACAGACTGACGAACGTCACGCCGGGTGGCGTCAGGACGAGGACCTCCTCCCATACCGAGCCCCGCCACGGGTCCTGGAGGTAGTGGACCTCGTCGAGCACCACCACGGCCAGGTCGTCGAGCAGCGCCGAGCGGGCGAAGAGCATGTTGCGCAGGACCTCGGTCGTCATGACCACGACGGGCGCCCGGGCCTGGTGCGAGATGTCGCCGGTCAGCAGGCCCACCCGGTGGTCGCCGTAGCGGGCGGACAGTTCGGCGAACTTCTGGTTCGACAGCGCCTTGATGGGCGTGGTGTAGAACGCCTTGCCCCCGCCGGCCAGCGCCCGGGCCACGGCGTAGTCGGCCACCAGCGTCTTGCCCGAGCCGGTGGGGGCGCTGACCAGGACCGACTCACCCCGGTCGATGGCGTCCATGGCCCGGTGCTGGAACGGGTCGAGGCGGAACCCCAGGTCCGCCTCGAAGGCGGCGCGGGCCGCCGGGGGTGCCCCGGCCGCCACCTCCCCCGCCGACGGCGCGGCCCTCGCGGGCCCCGCCCGGGTCATCGACGGACGATCTTGCCGATGATGATCGAGAGCTCGTAGAAGATGTAGAGCGGGATGGCCATGGCCAGCATGGAGAACGGGTCGGAGCTCGGGGTGATGACCCCGGCCAGCACGACGATGCCCACGATCGCCCACCGACGCCACGAGCTGAGCTGCCTGGGGGACAGCACCCCGGCCAGTTCGAGCGAGACGAGCAGCACCGGGAATTCGAAGGTGACCCCGAAGGCCACCATCAGCAGGATGATGAGGCTGAGGTACTTGTTCGGGTCGAGGATCTGGGTCAGCGACGGACCGCCGATCGAGTCGAGCCACTGCAGGGCGTGGGGGAAGATCAGGAACGCCACGCCGGCCCCGAGGGTGAACAGACCGATGGTGGCGGCGATGAAGGGGACGGCGTAGCGCTTCTCGTTGGGGTTGAGTCCGGGGGTGATGAACCGCCACAGCTCCCACAGCCACACCGGCGAGGCCAGGAAGATGCCCCCGTAGGCGGCGATCTTGACCCGCAGCGCCAGGCCGTCGAGCGGACCGGTCACGTAGAACCCGCAGTGGGTGGGGGCCACCTCGCAGTAGGGGTGCTTCAGCGCGTCGAGGATCCAGGGATAGGCCAGGAAGGCGACGACGGCCATGACCACGAAGGCGGCGGCCGAGATCACGACCCGGCGCCGGAGCTCGCCGAGGTGCTCCGTGAGGGTCATCGAGTCGGGCGCCGGCTTGTCGTTCCGGCGCTTCAGCGACAGGGCCATCCCTAGTGGACCCCGCGCTCGGCCGGGCGGGTCGGCACGGGGATCAATTCATCGACGGGTCGTCGGGCACCACGGCACCACCACCGCGCAGGGCGTGCACGGTCCCCTCCGGGTCGCTGATCGACACCCCGGGGATCGAGGCCTCCTCGCCGGCGCGCACCACTCCGTTCGGTCGGTTGGCGGCCCCCGAGGCGACGACGTCGTCCCCCACGGGGGCCGGCGGCGGGGACTCGTCGGCGGCGGGGCGGGCCGCCTCGTTGTCGGCGGCGTGGGTGTCGGCCAACGAGTCGAGGAAGCTGATCGGCGACCGCACGGCCTGGGTGATCTTGTCCGTCGAGGGCAGGTCGGGGAAGTTGTCCCGGACGTCGGACTCGAGCCGTTGGCGGAGCCGGCGGAAGTCCCCCCACAGCGAGCCCACCTGGCGCGCCACCTTGGGCAGCTTGTCCGGTCCGAGCACCACGATGGCGACCAGCAGGACCACCAGGAGCTTGGCCGGGCTGAGGAAGGGCACGTCAGAAGTGTACCGGTGCCCGTGCCCGGGCACTCCCCGACCCCGCCGGGGTGGAGGGGGTCCGGGTCGGGACCGCCCGGTCCGTCGGTACCCCCCGGGCGGTGGGTGCCCGGCTCAGACGCCCTTCGCCCGGCTGAGCGGCCAGACCACGGCGACCGCCCGCCCCACGATCAGCGATTTCGGGATCGGGCCGAAGAACCGGCTGTCCTCGGAGTCGGTGCGGTTGTCCCCCATGACGAAGTACTCCCCCGCCGGGATGTGCACCGGGCCGGGCATGTTGAACTGCGGGTGCTGGTCGTCGGGCAGGGCCCCGGTATAGCTCTGCGGCCCGGCCGGCAGCCAGGGCTCGGCCAGCAGCTTGTTGTTGATGTAGACGTGACCGTTGCGGGTGGAGATCGTCTCGCCGGGCAGGCCCACCACGCGCTTGACCAGGTCCGGGAAGTCCTGCTCCTCGAGCGGCGGCCGCTTGAACACGATGATGTCGCCGCGGTGGACCGAGTGGAGGTCGTAGCTGAGCTTGTTGACCATGATCCGGTCACCCACGTCGAGGGTGGGCACCATGGACGGCGACGGGATGTAGAACGACTGGATCACGTAGGTGCGCAGCAGGACGGTGCACAGCAGGACCGCCATGAGGATGACGGCCCACTCGATCACCCAGCGGTAGCCACTGCCCTTGCCGCGGCTCTCGTCCAGGGTGCCGACCGGATCCCCACCGTCGACCGCGGCGTGGGCCACCACGGTCGTCGCGCCGGCGGACGCGTCCGCCGGGGGTGCATCGGGTGCGTTCGGGTGGTCGGTGGCGTCGCTGGGCACAGTGACCCGACGCTAGCCCAGCGGGGTGGACCCGCAGCGGCGGGCCACGGCGCCGTTCACAGTCCGGCGATCAGCTTCTCGACCCGGTCGTCGCGGGACCGGAAGGGATCCTTCAGGAGGACGGTGCGCTGGGCCTGGTCGTTCAGCTTCAGGTGGACCCAGTCCACGGTGAAGTCACGGCGCTTCTCCTTGGCCCGCTTGACGAACTCGCCCCGCAGGCGGGCCCGGGTGGTCTGCGGCGGGGTGGTCATGGCCTCGGCGATGTCCGCGTCGCGGCAGACCCGGTCGACCTGGTCGTGGCGCTGCAGCCGGTAGTAGAGGCCGCGGTTGCGGTCGACGTCGTGGTACTGGAGGTCGAGCAGCGACACGGTCGGGCTGTGCAGGGGAAGTGAGTGGCGCTCCCGGTAGCCCTCGATGAGCCGGTACTTGGCCACCCAGTCGCACTCCCGGTGGAGCGACAGCGGATCGGCCTCCAGACCCTTCAGGCAGTGCTCCCACATGCCCAGGGCCCGGTCCTCCTGGACCGAGAGCCCGTGCCGGTCCCGGAACTTGAGGGCCCGCTGGAGGTACTCGCCCTGGATGTCGAGCGCGCTCATCTCCCGGCCGTTGGCCAGGCGCACCGGCCGCCGGCAGGTGATGTCGTGGCTGATCTCACGGATCGCCCGGATCGGGTTCTCCAGGGTCAGGTCGCGCAGGACCGTCGACGGGTCCTCGAGCATCCGCAGCACGATCGACGTGGCGCCGATCTTCAGGAAGGTGGCGTACTCGCTCATGTTGGAGTCGCCCACGATGACGTGCAGGCGCCGGTACTTCTCGGCGTCGGCGTGGGGCTCGTCGCGCGTGTTGATGATCGGCCGGCTCCGGGTGGTCGCCGACGACACGCCCTCCCAGATGTGCTCGGCCCGCTGACTCAGGCAGAACACCGCGCCCCGTGCCGTCTGGAGGACCTTGCCGGCACCGGCGTAGGCCTGCCGACTCACCAGGAACGGGATCAGCACCTCGGTGTAGTGCGTGAAGTCGTCGCGTCGGCTGGTGAGGTAGTTCTCATGGCAGCCGTAGGAGTTGCCCGCCGAGTCGGTGTTGTTCTTGAACAGGTAGATGTCGCCCCGGATGCCCTCCTCGCGCATGCGGGCCTCGGCGCCCTCGACGAGTGACGACAGGATCCACTCCCCCGCCTTGTCGTGGGCCACCAGCTCGGCGATGTCGTCGCACTCCGGCGTGGCGTACTCGGGGTGGCTGCCGACGTCGAGGTAGAGGCGGGCCCCGTTCTCCAGGAACACGTTGGAGGACCGGCCCCAGCTCACCACGCGGCGGAACAGGTAGCGGGCGACCTCGTCCGGGCTGAGCCGCCGCTGCCCGCGCAGGGTGCAGGTGACCCCGTACTCGTTCTCCAAGCCGTAGATGCGCTTGTCCATTACCTGCACGGTACCGTGCAGCTGCGCGGACGACGCGCCATCGGTGGTGACGTCACACGCCGTTCACCCGGGCCGGTGCCGGGGGTCTCAGGCCAGGAGGGCGACGAGCTCCTCGTCGACGAGGCGGCGGAACGCCCGACGGCCGTTGCCCTCGGCCAGCACCGCCACCTCCAGTTCGTCCGCTCCGAGCGTCCGGTCCGGGCCGGCCAGGGCCGCCACCGCGGCCCGCAGGGCCTCGGCCAGGGTCCAGGTGGGCGTCCAGGCCTCCTCCAGGCGGACCTGGATGGTGCCCGTCTCGCCCCCGAGGACGGCGAACCGGTCCTCGTCGGTGATGGTGCCCTCGTAGGCGATGTGGTACAGCTGCGGCGGCCGCAAGCCGTTGCCCAGCTCGGCCACCAGGATCTCGACCTCGAGCGGCTTCATCTCGTGGGTGAAGACCTGCCCGAGGTACTGCGCGTAGAGGTTGGCCAGCGACCGGGCCTCCACGTCCTCCCGGCTGTAGGCGTAGCCCTTGGTGTCGGCGTGGCGGATGCCGGACACCCGCAGCTGGTCGAACTCGTTGTACTTGCCGACCCCGGCGAAGGCGATCCGGTCGTAGATCTCGCTGATCTTGTGCAGCGACCGCGACGGGTTGTCGGCCACGATCACGATGCCCTGGTCGTACGTGGTGGCGACCAGCGAGCGACCCCGGGCGATCCCCTTCTGGGCGTACTCGGCCCGGTCCTTCATCACCTGCTCGGGGGCGACGTAGTAGGGCATGGTCATGGCTGGCGACCCTCCGTCCGGCGGCGCTCGATGAGGCTGGCGAACCGCTCGGCCACCTCGTCCTCGCCGACGGCGGTGAAGCCCGCGGCGGTGACGGTGGCGACGAGCGGGTAGATGCCGCGGATGAGGTCGGGACCCCCGGTCGCCGAGTCCTCGTCGGCCGCCTCGTACAGCGACTGGATGGCCAGTTCGACCGCCACGTCCCGCTCCAGGCTGTCGCGGTAACCGAGCTTGATGGTCGTGCGGGCGTCGCGCCCGCCGGAGCCGGTGGCGTTGTACTCGGTCTCCTCGTAGTGGCCGCCGGTCACGTCGTAGGTGAAGATCCGCCCCGTCTGGCGGGCCAGGTCGAAGCCGGCGAAGAGCGGGACCACGGCGAGGCCCTGCATGGCCATGGGCAGGTGCTCGCGCACCATCTGGCCCAGCTGGTTGGCCTTGCCCTCGAGGCTCAGGACGACACCCTCCACCTTCTCGTAGTGCTCGAGCTGGGTCTGGAAGAGGCGCACCATCTCGACGGCCGGCCCGGCGGCGCCGGCGATGGCCACGGCCGAGAAGCGGTCGGCCGGGAACACCTTCTCCATGGACCGGTGGGCGATGGCGTGCCCTTCGGTCGCCCGGCGGTCGCCCGCCATCACCACACCGTCGGCGTAGCGGAGGGCCACGACGGTCGTGCCGTGCCGGAAGCCCTCGGCCGGGGTCGTGGACGACCCGGCCAGCAGCGGCGGCGTCGGCACCCGCAGCCGGCGGATCAGCCCGGCGAAGTCCGGGCCGGGGTCCTCGGTGGTCGAGAAGAGGGGCAACGACACGTCGGCTACTCCCCGCCCTTCTGCACGTAGTTGCGCACGAACTCCTCGGCGTTGTCCTCCAGGACCTCGTCGATCTCGTCGAGCAGGTCGTCCAGCTCCGCCTTCAGCTTCTCGCCCGCGGCGGACGACGCCGGGACCTCCTCGACCGCCTCGTCGGTGCGCTCGGGGGCCTGCTTCTTCTTCAGTTCTCGTTCTGCCATCGCTCCACTCCTCTTGGCCGCTCGGTACTCAACTGCTCAGTCGGTCGACCAGCTCCGCCGGACTCGCGCAACTGTCCAGTAGTGCTTCGACATGTTCCGCTGTTCCCTTCAGCGGATCCATCATAGGGACGCGCCGCAGGGGGTCCGAACCCAGGTCGAAGACCAGCGAGTCCCAGTTGGCGGTGGCCACCGAGGCCGGCCAGCGCTTGAGGCACTCACCCCGGAACCAGGCCCGCGTGGTCCGTGGCGGGTCGGTGACGGCCGCGGCCACGGCCCCGGCCGTCACCAGGGTCTCGGTGTCGAGCCGGGCGAACAGCGATCGGCTGGGCCGCAGGTCGTGGTACTGCAGGTCGACGGCCGCCAGGCGGGGGTCGTCCCAGGCGCAGCCGTGCCGGTCGCGGTAGGCCTCGAGCAGCTGCAGCTTCGCCACCCAGTCCACCTGGCGGGACAGCGTCGACGGGTCGGACTCGAGGGCGTGGAGCACCTGCTCCCAGCGGTCGATGACTGCGTTCGCCACCTCCTCGGGCCCGAGGCACGCGAGTCCGCGGTCGTCGGCGTACTTGCGGGCCTGGCCGTACAGCTCCCACTGGATGGCGAGCGCCGTGGCCGTCGACCCGTCGGCCATCAGGAGGGGCTGGGTGAACGTGCGGTCGACGGCGACGGAGTGGATGGCCCGGACGGGGTCCGCCAGGGCCAGAGGCCGACCGGGCGACACGTCGTCCTCGATCATGGCCAGCACCAGGGCCGTGGTCCCCAGCTTCAGGAACGTGGACACCTCGCACAGGTTGGCGTCACCGACGATCACGTGGAGCCGGCGGTAGCGGTGGGGATCGGCGTGGGGCTCGTCCCGGGTGTTGACGATCGGCCGCTTGAGGGTGGTCTCCAGGCCGACCTGCTCCTCGAAGAACTCGGCCCGCTGGGACAGCTGGAAGTCCACGGACCCGTGGTCGTGGAAGGCCGTCTCGCTGCCGACCTTGCCGGCCCCGCAGAACAGCTGGCGGGTGACGAAGTGCGGGGTGATGCCCGCCACCACGCGGCTGAAGGGCGTCTCGCGGTCCATGAGGTAGTTCTCGTGGCACCCGTAGGAGTTGCCCTTGCCGTCGGAGTTGTTCTTGTAGACGACGAGGTGGGACCCGTCGTGGGAGGAGGCGTCGGCCGCCTCCATCGAGCGGATCACGATCGATTCGCCGGCGCGGTCGTAGGTCAGGGCCTCGAGCGCGTTGCTGCACTCCGGCGACGAGAACTCGGGGTGGGCGTGGTCGACGTAGTACCGGGCCCCGTTGGTCAGGACCGTGTTGACCAGGTGGGTCTCCACCATGGGGGGCATGGCCCCCTCCTTGGCCACCCCGCGGGCGTCGTTGCCCGGTGCCTCGTCCTCGAAGTCCCAGCCGGTCTGCTGGCGCGCCACGTCGCGGGCATAGGCGTTGATCAGCACCGAGGACGCCGCGATCGGGTTGGGATCGCCGTTGACCACCTGGATGCCGTACTCGGTCTCGATGCCGCAGACCTTGGGAATGGCCATGCGGGCGACCCTACCCTCGGGGCGGGTGCGACGGGCACCCGTCCCCGGGGGCCGCGGGGCTCAGAGGTACTGGCCGGTCCCGACCCGCTCGATCGAGCGGCCGCCGGTCGTCTCCTCGCGGTCGCTGATGAGCGTGCGGATGTACACGATCCGCTCGCCCTTCTTGCCCGAGATCTTGGCCCAGTCGTCCGGATTGGTGGTGTTCGGCAGGTCCTCGTTCTCCTTGTACTCCTGGCGGATCGACTCCAGGAGGTCCTGGGTGCGGATGCCGCGGCCCTCGTGGGCGATGGCCCGCTTGATGGCCAGCTTCTTGGCCCGGCGGACGATGTTCTCGATCATGGCGCCGGAGCTGAAGTCCCGGTAGTACAGGACCTCCTTGTCACCGTTCTGGTAGGTGACCTCGAGGAACCGGTTCTCCTCGTCGTCGCGGTACATCTCGGCCACGGTGGACTCGATCATGGCCTGGGTGGCCTTGGCCGGGTCACCACCCCCGAGCGTGCGGACCTCCTGCTCGTCGAGGGGCAGGTCCGGCGTCAGGTAGCGGCCGAAGATCTGCGCGGCGGCGGCCTCGTTCGGGCGCTCGATGCGGATCTTCACGTCGAGGCGGCCCGGGCGGAGGATGGCCGGGTCGATCAGGTCCTCGCGGTTGGAGGCCCCGATGACGATGACGTCCTTCAGCGTCTCCACGCCGTCGATCTCGGCCAGCAGCTGGGGGACGATCGTCGACTCCATGTCCGAGCTGATGCCCGTGCCGCGGGTGCGGAACAGCGAGTCCATCTCGTCGAAGAACACGATGACCGGCACGCCCTCCTCCGACTTCTCGCGGGCCCGTTGGAAGACGAGGCGGATCTGTCGCTCCGTCTCACCGACGTACTTGTTGAGCAGCTCGGGACCCTTGATGTTGAGGAAGTAGCTGCGGGTGTTGGTGTTGCCCGTCACCTGGGCGACCTTCTTGGCCAGTGAGTTGGCCACCGCCTTGGCGATGAGCGTCTTGCCGCAGCCCGGGGGCCCATACAGCAGGATGCCCTTCGGGGCCGGCAGCCGGTGCTCGGCGTACAGCTCCCGGTACAGGTACGGCAACTCGACCGCATCGGTGATCGCCTCGATCTGGTCGTCGAGCCCGCCGACGTCGGCGTAGGTGACGTCGGGGACCTCCTCGAGCACCAGTTCCTCGACCTCGGGACGTTCCAGCTTCTCGATCAGGAGCCCGGTGCGCGACTCCATCAGGACCGTGTCGCCGGCCCGGAGCTTCACGCCGATGAGGGCGTCGGACAGGTCGGCCACCCGTTCCTCGTCGGCGCGGCCGTACACCAGCGCGCGCCGCCCGTCGTCGAGCAGCTCCTTCAGGACCACCACCTCGCCCTGCCCCTCGCCCTCACGGGCCAGGATGACGTTGAGCGACTCGTTGAGGACGACCTCGTCACCCCGCCGCAGCCCGCCCGGCTCGATGTCGGGGTGGAGCGACACGCGCATCTTGCGGCCGCCCGAGAACACGTCGACCGTGCCGTCGTCGTTGGCGCCGAGGTACGTGCCGTAGGCCGAGGGCGGCTGGGTCAGCTTCTCCACCTCGTCGCGCAGGTTGGCCACGTGCTCCTTGGCCGTCTGCAGGGTGAAGGTCAGCTTCTCGTTCTGGGACACGGCCTGGGCCAGCTGGCCCTTGGTCTCGAGCAGCTTCTCCTCGAGGGTCTGGACGCGGCGCGGACTCTCCTGCAGCCGGCGCCGCAGGACCGTGACCTCCTCCTCCGCCGTCAGGGCCCGGGCCCGGAGGGTCTCCAGGTCCTCTTCGTCCGCCGCCCGACGCTGGCCGTCGGCATCGTCGAAATCAACCGTCGCAATCACCTCATCCGTGCAAAGGGTGCCTCGATTCCGACCCTACACCGGGAGGCCCCCGATTCCACCCCTTCCGGGCCGCCGGCCGCCCGCCGTGGGACCCGGCCCGCGTCGGCCCTCCCCGCGCGACGACCGTCAGCCGGTGTCCCCCGTGCAGCGGATAGCATGGACAGCCAACGGGCCCGGCACCCTACGGGGCGGGACCCCCCCGTCGGCCACCGCAAGCCGGGTCGCCGGGTGGCACGCGTTCGAGCCGAGAGACACCTAGGAGAGTCACAGCTGATGAAGGTCTGGATCGACCAAGATCTCTGCACGGGAGACGGCCTCTGCGAGGAGATCGCGCCTGCGGTCTTCACGCTGCTCGACGACGGCCTGGCCTACGTCAAGGAAGGCGCCGACGTGCGGAACGAGCCGGGCGGCTCGGCCGGCATGGCCGCGGTGCCGGCCGACCTCGAGGACGCCGTGGTCGAGGCCTCCGAGGAGTGCCCCGGCGAGTGCATCTTCATCGAGCAGGGCTGACCACGGCCCGGGCGGATCACCCCCCGACGAACTGACGCTTCGCACTCGGCGCGAAGTACCCGGTGTCCATGACGCCGGCCACGGCCCGGATCGACCCGTCGAGTCCGTCCGTCACCACCACGTCGCCGGGCACCAGCAGGTCGGCCAGCACGCCCCCCGACTCGGTCAGCACCGGTCCGTCCTTGCCCGTGCCCGCGCGCAGCACGACCGGCCCCGCCCCGATCGACTCGACCTCCCGCACGCAACCGAAGATCCCGGCGGGCGCCAGCACCAGCGGCAGGGGGCACCCGCCGAGCTGCGACACCCGCTTGGTGGCGTCGGCCACGATCAGCTCGAGGTCGGCGGCGGCCAGCACGGCCCGCTCACGGTGCATCGCCCCGCCGCGACCCTTGACCAGCGCCCCACCCGGGTCCACCTGGTCGGCGCCGTCGAACGCCACGACCACGCTGCCCGTGCCGAGGTCGACCACGGGGAACCCGGCCGCGGCCGCGTACCACTCCATCTCGTAGCTGGTGGCCACGATCTCCATGTCGGACGGGAGGTCCGGCCGCGCGTCGGCCAGGGTCCGCAGGGTGAGGAACGAGGTCGACCCGGAACCCAGACCGACCCGGGGGGCCGGCGGACCGGACGACCGCAGGGCCGCCGCCACCCGCTCGGCCGCCGCGGTGGCGAGGACCTGCTTGGCGGCGCGGTCGACGATATCGGTCGGCCACCGCAGGCTGGCGAACGGCTCGACGGGACTCACGGCCACCTTGCTAGCCGAGACCGTCACCCTCGGGCCATCGCCGCCCGGCCGGGTCGTCGGCGACTCCCCCGTCGGTGGCGCCGTCCTCCGTGTCCTCGGGCGTCGGCACGGGCACCGGCGCGGGCGTCCAGCCCACCGGGCCGCCGGGCCGGCTGCCGAGTTCCTCGGGTCGCAGCAGCCGTGCCGTCGTGAGGAATCCCGTGTGGCCGACCATCCGGTGGTCGGGACGGACCGAGCGGTCCTCGACGTGCCAGGTGCGGTGCAGCACCTCGAGGGTACCCGCCATGCCGAAGGCGCTCTCCTCGAGCGCGTGGCGGAACTGGGCGGTCTGGTTGATCGTCGGCAGGTAGGCGCAGATGATGCCGCCGGACCGCAGGGCCACCTCGGCGTGCGGGATCACCCGCCAGGGCTCGGGCAGGTCGAGGACGATCCGGTCGAGGCCCCGCTCCCCGATCCCCTCGTAGACGTCCCGCAGCTCGACCCGGTAGTCGGCCCCCTCACCCACCATGGCGACCACGTTGTTGTGGGCGCGGTTGGCGAAGTCCTCGCGCAGCTCGTACCCCACCACCGACGCGCCGGCCCGGAGCAGGGCCATGGACAGCGCACCCGACCCGACCCCGGCCTCGAGGACCCGCACGCCGGGGGCGATGTCCGCCTCCATGAGGATGGCGGCCAGGTCCTTCGGGTAGATGACCTGCGCACCCCGGGGCATCTTCAGCACCATCTCGGCCAGGGTGGGTCGGACCACCAGGAACCGGCGGCCGGTACTGCCGAAGACGGTGGCACCCTCGTGGGCGCCGATCAGGTCGTTGTGGGTCACGATGCCGACATGGGTGTGGAACGCGGCATCCACCCGGAGCGTCAGCAGGTACCTGCGCTTCTTGGCGTCGACCAGCAGCACCTTCTCGCCGGCCCGGAGGAGGCTCCGGTCCTCCGGAGTAGCGGCGGCGGCGACCGGACCGGCCCCGTCCCGGGCTCCCCCTGCGGGGTCCACGGCGGTCAGGAGCCGGAGCTCGACGGCGGGTCCGACGGACCCGCCTTGATGAGGAGGCGCTCCCCCGGCTGCAGCTTGGTGCGGTAGACGACGTCCTCGCTCCGACGGGCCCGCAGCAGCATCCACAGCGCGGCCGCCACGACGAACCACGCGGTGTTGCGTCCGGCCATGCCGCGTCCCAGGGACCGGACCTGGAAGTAGCGGAGGATGGTCTCCATCGGCTCAGATCCTGCGCACTTCGACGATCGTCGACCGGTGCCGACCCACCCGGCGGCCGATCAGGAACACCACCGCCACCGTCACCACGACGACACCGAGGCCGATGGCCAGCGCCTGGGACTTGACCCCCTCGACCTCGTCGGAGACGCCGCCGGTCACCTCGCGCAGCTTGGCCTCGATCTGGTCGCGGGTGATCTTCTGCTCGGCGGTGCTCATGCCTGCTCCTTGTCGGACTTGGGTGCGGGGGTCTGGCCCCGGCTCACGGCCTTGACGGCGATGGCGGCGATGCCGACCACCAGAACGGCACAGATCACGTACGGGATCCACGACAGGTTGCCGGTGAAGGTGCTGCCGGTCTCGCCCTGGAGGAGGCGCAGGAAGCCCACCGCCAGGACGGCGAGGCCGATCGAGAGCGCCACCGATCCGGCCACACCGAACACGATGTAGCGGCCGAGCCCCTTGACCGGCTCGAGCGTCTCCTGCTTGATGTAGTCGACGACGAGGGTGACGATCTCCTGGCTCTCGCCGCGCAGTCCACTGAGCCCTCGACTGCCGTCCTTCCGGCCTGGCGCCACGTTCCTCCTCGGGTTCTGGACCGGCACTCGGCCGGTGCCGGTGCCACCGTCGACCGTGGGCCGGCGGCTCCTGCCGCGGCCCGGCGATCCGACTGCCCAACCTTAGCCAGCCCCGACCAGCCGGCGGCTCAATCCCGCTCGGTGAAGAGGTACGTCGAACTCGCCCTCGCCACCGTCCGCCCGGCGTCGTCCACCACCTCGGCCTCGGCGAACGCCACCCGCGACCCGCCCGACACGATGCGGGCGGTGCACTCGAGCGTGCTGCCGACCCGGGCCGCCGCCAGGAAGCTCGTCTTCATCTCTACGTTGGAGGCGAACACCTTCCGTCCGGCGTCACGGGCGTAGGTCACCGCCGCGGAGCCCATGGCCGAGTCGGCCATGGCACCCAGGAACCCCCCCTGCACGATGCCGGCGGGATTGGCGAACCGCTCGTCGGCCCGCATCCGCCACACCGTCCGACCCGGTACCGCCTTGTCGACGCACGTCATACCGAGGGTGAGTTCGCAGTTGGGGGGCACCTGGATGCGCGGGTCGGCCACGGCGTGACGATACCCGCGGCGGCCGGACCGTCCACGGAGCGGCGATACTGGGGACATGGCCATCGACGCGCACGACGGCCCGGCACCGGTCCTGCTGGTGGGCGAGGCCACCGAGGACTGGGGCGGGGACGCCCGCTACCACGAGTACTCGACCGCGGCCGACCCCGTCGGCTCCGGCGCCATCAGCCCGGTGCCGGTGGCGAGCTTCTCCCCGGCGCTCCACGAGGCACCCGGGACCCGGCTCGTGCCGCTCGACCTGTCAGCGGCGCTGGGCGTGCCCTACCCGGCCACCGGCCCCGCGCTCCTGGCGGCGTTCGTGGTGCTCGAGCCGGAGGAGTCGCTCACCACCTCGCCCGACGCCACCAGCGAGCTGTACCACGTGCTGTCGGGCTCCGGCCGGACGGAGTTCGAGGCCGCGGCCACGAGCGGCCGGACCGGCGGCGGCACCATCGCCTGGGGCCGCGGTGACTTCATCGTCCTGCCGGCGGGCTGCACCAGCCGCCACACCGCCGGCGCGGCACGCGCCCTCCTCTACCGGGTCACCGATGCCCCGCTGCTCGCCTACCTGGGCGTGGCCCCCGGCGCGGCCCGGTTCGCCCCCACCCGCTACGACGGCGCCACCGCCCGGGCGCGGCTGGCCGAGGTCGAGGCCCATCCCGACGCCGCCTCGCGCAACCGGGTCAGCATCCTGCTGGGCAATGCCGCCCATCCCCGGACCATGACGGTCACCCACACCCTCTGGGCCATGCTCGGGGTGCTGCCCGCCGACCGGGTGCAGCGCCCCCACCGGCACCAGAGCGTGGCACTCGACCTCATCACCGAGTGCGCCCCGGGGTGCTACACGCTGGTGGGTCACGAGGTCGACGGACACGGCCGGATCGTCGACCCGGTCCGGGTCGAGTGGGAGAGCGCCGGCGCCTTCGTCACCCCGCCCGGCCTCTGGCACAGCCATCACAACGAGTCGGGCCGGCCCGCCCGACTCGTCCCGATCCAGGACGCCGGCCTGCACACCTACCTGCGCTCTCTCGACATCCGGTTCGCACCGTCGGACACGTGAGCCCCGCGGCGTTCGCCAGCGCCCTCTCCCGCCATCCCGTCACCAGCCAGGCCGTCGGCGAGGTCGTCGGGGCCGTCCTCGAGGAGGTCGGTGAGCGGCCGGACCTGGTGGTCGTGACCGTCACGCGGCCCCATGCCGGCGCACTCGAGGACGTCGTGGGCGTCATCGACGCCCTCCTCCACCCGCTGGGCCTGATCGGCTGCGCAGCCGAGTCCGTCGTCGGGCGGGGCGCCGAGGTCGAGGAGCTGCCCGGCATCAGCCTCTGGGCCGGCCAGGTCGGCCCGCTGCGCACCGCACGGCTGTCGGCGGCACGTCGACCCGACGACTCGTGGAGCCTCCACGGCTGGCCCGACGACACCGGCTTCGCCCCGTCGGCCGCCCTGGTGCTGGCCGACCCGTTCACGTTCCCCGCCGGCGACCTGTGTGCCGCGCTGGCCGACACCCACCCCGGCCTGCCGGTCATCGGCGGCTACTCGTCCGGGGCCGCGGGCGCGGGAGGCACCCGACTGGCCCTCGACGGCGGGGTCGTGACCGACGGCGCCGTGGCCGTCCTGCTCGGGCCGGCGACCGAGGTCGTGCCGGTGGTGTCCCAGGGCTGCCGTCCCTTCGGCCGGATGCTGACCGTCACCCGGGTGGAGCGGAACCTGGTGCTGGAGATCGCCGGGCGCCCGGCCATGGAGTGCATGGTCGACGAGATCGCCGAGCACCTCGGGCGGGCCGACATCGCCGGCATCGAGGGCAACGGTCTCCTGCTCGGCCGCTGCGTGGACGATGCCGTGCTCGAACCGGGCCCCCGCGACCTCCTGTTCCGTCCGCTCCTCGGCGTGGAGCGGTCCACGGGCGCGCTGTCGGTGGAGGACCGGGTGCCGCTCGGGCACACCGTGCAGTTCGCCGTGCGCGACGCCGGTACGGCGGCCGTCGACCTCACCACCTCGCTCGCCCGCCGTCGGGCGGACGCCGCGCTGCTCTTCACCTGCAACGGACGGGGCACGCGCCTGTTCGACGACGCCCACCACGACGCCCGGGCCCTCGGCGGCGCGTTGGGTCCCGTCCCCCTCGGGGGGATGTTCGCGGCCGGTGAGTTCGGGCCCGTGGGCGGGGTCAACTTCGTCCACACCTTCGCGGCGTCGGCGCTGCTGTTCCGGGAGCGCAACGGCCCGTTGACGGTTGCCCCTCCCCTGATGCACGACCGGTAGGGTTTGGCCGATGCCCACGCCACCCCCCTCCCCCCTCGTCCCGGTACCGTCACCCGAGCGGGAACAGCTCGGTGTCGACGTCATCCGGGGCCTCGCCATCGACGCCCCCCGGGCGGCCAAGGCCGGCCACCCGGGCACGGCGATGGCCCTCGCCCCCCTGGCCCACGTGCTCTTCACCCGGATCCTGCGCCACGATCCGTCGGGGCCCGACTGGCCGGACCGGGACCGCTTCATCCTGTCGAACGGCCACGCGTCGATCCTGCTCTACTCGATGCTCTACCTGACCGGCTACGGGCTGACCCTCGAGGACCTCGCCGGGTTCCGCAGCTGGGGCAGCCGGACCCCGGGGCACCCCGAGGTCCACCACACCACGGGCGTCGAGGTCACCACCGGTCCTCTCGGCCAGGGCGTGGCCAACGGTGTCGGCATGGGCGTGGCCGAGCGGTGGCTGCGCACCCACTTCTCCCCGGAACTGGTCGACCACCACACCTACGTCATCGCCGGGGACGGCTGCCTCGAGGAGGGCATCTCCCACGAGGCGGCATCCCTGGCCGGACACCTCGGCCTCGGTCGCCTGGTCTACGTGTACGACGACAACCACATCAGCATCGACGGACCGACGGAGCTGGCCCTGGACGACGACGCCGCCGAGCGGTTCGCGGCCTACGGCTGGTCGGTCGACGACATCGGCGACGTGGCCAACGACCTCGACGTGCTCGAGGCCGCCCTGCTCCGGGCCCGGGCGGAGGAGGACCGCCCGTCGCTCATCATCCTGCGGAGCCACATCGGCTACCCGTCGCCGCACCTCACGGACTCCGCCAAGGCCCACGGCGACCCCTTCTCCGACGAGGAGGCCCGGCTCACCAAGGAGATCCTCGGCCTCCCCGCCGACACGACCTTCTGGGTGCCCGACGAGGTGCTGGCCATGTACCGCGCCACGATCCCGCGTGGCCAGGCCATGCGGGCCGAGTGGGAGGCCCGGCTCGCGGCCTGGGACGGCGACCGGGCACGGTTCGATGCGGCCCTGGCCGGCCACGGGCTGCCCGGCTGGGAGGCGAACCTCCCGACCTTCACCCCCGGGGACGGGCCGATGGCCACCCGCAAGGCCATCAAGGCCTGCCTGGACGCCACCGCCGACCAGCTGCCCGGGCTCCTGCCGGGCAGCGCCGACCTGACCGGCAACACCGGCATGGCCCTGGCCGGGGCCACCGCCCAGTCGGTCCAGGACCCCGGCGGCAGCCTGCTCCACTACGGCATCCGCGAGCACGCCATGGGGGCCGTCATGACGGGCATGGCCATGCACGGCGGGATCCTGCCCGTCGGGGGCACCTTCTTCGTGTTCTCGGACTACATGCGCGGCGCCGTCCGGGTGGCGGCCCTGTCCGAGGCCCATGTCGTCTACTCCTGGACCCACGACTCGGTCGGCCTCGGGCCGGACGGTCCGACGCACCAGCCGATCGAGCAGCTGGCCGCCGTGCGGGCCATGCCCGGGCTGCGGGTCATCCGCCCGGCCGACGCCAACGAGACCGCCCAGGCGTGGCGGATCGCCGTGGACAGCGACGGGCCCACGGCGCTGATCCTGACCCGCCAGGACCTCCCCGTGCTCGCCGAGACGGTGGAACGGGCCGCCGGGGGCGTGGCCCGGGGCGCCTACGTGCTGTCCGACCCGGGCGACGGCGCGGCCCAGGTCGTGCTGATCGGCACCGGGAGCGAGGTCGCCCTCTGCCTCGACGCCGCCCGGCTGCTGGCCGAGGCCGGCACCCGCGCCCGGGTCGTCTCGCTCCCGTCGTGGGAGTTGTTCGCCCTCCAGGACGACAGCTACCGGGACGAGGTCCTCCCCCCCGGCGTGCCCACCCTGTCGGTGGAGGCGGCCAGCACCTTCGGATGGGAGCGGTACGCCGACGCCTCACTGGGTATCGACCACTTCGGCGCCTCGGCCCCGGGTGAGGTCGTGCTGCGGGAGTTCGGCTTCGACCCCGTCCACGTCGCCGCCCTGGCGACCGACCTGCTGACCCGGGGCGACTAGACCGGACGACTAGACCGGACCACCGGACGGGACGACGCGGCGGCGCCCCCGTGGACGCCCGACCGACGCCCCCCGACCGATCTCGAGAGGACCACCGATGACCACACTCAACGACCTGTACGACGACCAGGGCCAGAGCCCGTGGCTCGACAACCTCCGACGCGACTGGCTCCAGGACGGGACACTGGCCCGCCTCGTCGACCAGGGCATCCGTGGGGTCACCTCCAACCCGACGATCTTCGCCAAGGCCATCAGCGGGCAGGACACCTATGACGCCCAGTTCTCCTCACTGGTCGGCACCGTCCCGGTGGAGGACGCCTACTGGGACATGGTGGTCGACGACATCAACGCCGCCCTGGCCATCCTGCGCCCGGTGTACGACCGGTCGGACGGCGGTGACGGGTTCGTCTCGGTGGAGGTCGCCCCCTCGCTGGCCCACGACACCGAGGGGACCATCACCGCGGCGCGGGGGCTCCACGAGCGGATCGCCCAGCCCAACGTGCTGGTCAAGATCCCGGCGACGCCCGAGTGCGTGCCCGCGATCCGGCAGATGATCACCGAGGGGCGCAGCATCAACGTGACCCTCATCTTCTCCCTGACCCGCTACGCCGAGGTCATCGAGGCCTACCTGTCCGGCCTGGAGGCGCTGGCCGCCTCCGGAGTGGACGACCTCTCCGACGTCTCGAGCGTGGCCTCGTTCTTCGTGAGCCGGGTCGACACCGAGGTCGACAATCGGATCGAGGCGCTGGCCGACGGCGACGCCGACCTGCTGGCCCTGCGGGGTCGGGCGGCGGTGGCCCAGGCCCGCCTGGCCTACGGCCTGTTCCTCGACCGTTTCGCCGGCCCCCGGTGGGAGGCGCTGGCGGCCAAGGGCGCCCGCAAGCAGCGCCCGCTGTGGGCGTCGACCTCCACCAAGAACCCGGCCTACCCCGACCTGGCCTACGTCGACACCCTCATCGGCCCCGACACCGTCAACACGATGCCCGACGCCACGGTCGCCGACTTCCTCGACCACGGCACGGTGGCCCGCACCGTCGACTCCGACGAGGTCGGCAGCCGGGCCGTCATCGACCGGCTGGCCGATGCCGGCATCGACATGGAGGACGTGGCCGCCACCCTCGAGACCGAGGGCGTGGCGTCCTTCGCCGCCAGCTTCGACGACCTGATGGGGTCACTGACCGACAAGGCGGCCGCCCTGGCCGGCACCTGAGTCCCGGCGACCGCCCGCAGCCCACATCCCGGCCCGACCGGCACACCACCCCTCTCGCCCCCTCACCCCCACGACCCACCCACCACGGAGGAACCCCCATGAAGATCGCAATGGTCGGACTCGGCAAGATGGGCGCCAACATGTCCCAGCGGCTGATCGAGCACGGCCACGAGGTCGTGGCCTTCGACCTCGACGCGGCGGCCCGGACCGCGGCGGCGGCGTTCGGCGCCCGACCCGTCGCCACGCTCCAGGAGCTGGCCGCCGCGCTCGAACCGCCGCGCGTGGCCTGGGTCATGGTGCCGGCCGGCAAGCCCACCAACGACACCATCACCACGCTGGCCGGCCTGTTCGAGTCCGGTGACGTGGTCATCGACGGCGGCAACTCCAACTACAAGGAGACCGCCCCCCTCGTCGGGCAGCTGGCCGCGCAGGGCATCGCGCTGGTCGACGCCGGCACGTCCGGTGGCATCTGGGGCCTGAAGGAGGGCTACTGCCTGATGGTGGGCGGCACCGACGAGGCCGTGGCCGTGTGCGAGCCGGCCTTCCTCGCGCTCGCCCCCGAGGGCGGCTACGCCCACGTGGGGCCGCCGGGGGCCGGTCACTTCGTCAAGATGGTCCACAACGGCATCGAGTACGGCCTCATGCAGGCCTACGCCGAGGGTTTCGAGATCCTGTCCGAGGCGCCCGAGTTCGAACTCGACCTCCACGAGGTCGCCTCCATCTGGCGCTACGGATCGGTGGTCCGCTCGTGGCTGCTCGACCTGGCCGAGCGGGCCCTGCGCCCGGAGTCCGGGTTCGAGAAGATCGAGGGCGTCGTGGTCGACTCCGGCGAGGGCCGGTGGACGGTCGAGGAGGCCATCGACCGGGGGGTGTCGGCCCCGGTCATCTCGTCGGCCCTGTTCGCCCGGTTCGCCTCCCAGAAGAAGGACGCCTTCGGGCTCCGTCTGGTGTCGGCCCTGCGCAACCAGTTCGGCGGCCACGCCTTCACCACGGCCGACGGCACCACCGCCGGGGAGACGGGGACCCCCGGATGAGCCACGACCCCGAATCCATCGCCGCCTCGATCGACGCCCAGCGCGACCCCGGCTCGGGCACGTCCAGCGCCGCCGTCGGCGCCAAGCGGTCGCTGCCGCCCGTCCTGTCCAAGGCGCCGCCGGTGGCCATGGTCATCTTCGGCGCCTCCGGCGACCTCACCGGCCGCAAGATCCTGCCCGCGCTCGCCCGTCTGGCCGACCGCGGCGTGCTCGACGACGGGTTCACCGTCATCGGCGTGGCCCGCACCGCGTGGAGCAACGAGGAGTTCCGCACCCACGTGACGGAGTCGACCCCGGACGGCGGCCCGAAGTGGCGGGCCCTCACCGAGCGGTTCAAGTACATCACCGGCGAGTACGACCACCCGAACACCTTCGACATGCTGAAGACCCACCTGGACGAGGCCGACAAGGTCGACGGCACCGACGGCAACCGCCTCTACTACCTCGCCACCATCCCGAGCGTCTTCGGCCTGGTGGCCGGCGCCCTGGCCAAGCACGGCTGCAGCGGTCCGGGCGAGAACGGCACCTTCGCCCGGGTCGTGGTCGAGAAGCCGTTCGGCCGGGACCTGCAGAGCGCGCTCGACCTCAACGACCAGATGCACACCGCCTTCGACGAGAAGCAGATCTACCGGATCGACCACTACATGGGCAAGGAGACGGTCCAGAACGTGCTCGCCCTGCGGTTCGCCAACGCCATCTTCGAGCCCATCTGGAACCGGCGGTACATCGAACAGGTCCAGGTGACGGTGGCCGAGAGCCTCGGCGTCGAGCACCGGGGCGGCTTCTACGAGACCGCCGGTGCGCTCCGCGACATCGTCCAGAACCACGTCATGCAGGTGCTGGCGCTGACCCTGATGGAGTCCCCGACCAGCACCGACGCCGACCGGATCCGCGACGAGAAGGTCAAGCTGCTCCAGGCCATCGACATCCCCACCCCCGACGAGGCCGTCGACAAGTCGGTGCGCGGCCAGTACACGGCGGGCACCATCGACGGCGAGCCCGTGGTCGGCTACCGCCAGGAGGAGGACGTCGCACCGGACAGCCAGACCGAGACGTACCTGGCCCTCCGGCTGCGCGTCGAGAACTGGCGCTGGGCCGGTGTCCCCATCTACGTGCGGACCGGCAAGCGGCTGCCCGCCCGGGTCACCGAGGTGGCCCTCACCTTCCGCCAGGTGCCGTTCCTCCTCTTCGACCACCGCGCCAGCCGCGACCTCCGGCCGAACACCCTCATCCTGCGGATCCAGCCCGACGAGGGCATCAGCCTGGAGTTCGGCGCCAAGGTCCCCGGTGAGAAGTTCCACCTGCGCTCGGTGGCCATGGACTTCTCCTACGCCGAGGCGTTCGCCGGTGCCGACGCCGCCGACGGCTACGAGCGGCTCATCCATGACGCCATGGTCGGCGACGCCACCCTGTTCATCCGCTCCGACGAGGTGGAGCAGGCGTGGCGGATCGTGGACCCCTACCTCGAGGCGTGGTCCGAGCCCGGTGCCAGCCTGCACTTCTACGAGGCGGGCAGCTGGGGCCCGCACATGGCCGACCTGCTGGTGGAGCGGTCGGGGGACGAGTGGCGCAATCCGGTCGTCGACCTGGAGCTGAGCGGTGGTCGCCAGACCCACCTCGAGCAGTGACGGGCACCGGGCGCGGCCGGGGTGTCCGGTGACGGCGTGAACGGCACCGTCGTCCTGGTCGAGTCGGTGCCGGAGTCGTTCGCCGACCTGGTGACCCGGGGACTGGCCACCGCCGGTGCGGCGTACTCCCTCTTCCTCTCGGGCGGCGGCACCGCCACCGAGTGCTACCGGGCCCTGGCGGGCCGCCCCGGCCTGCCCTGGGACCGGGTCGACCTCTTCCTGGGTGACGAGCGCTGCGTGCCTCCCGACGACCCCGACTCCAACCACCGGATGATCACCGAGGTCCTCATCGACGCCGTCGGACCGGTGCACGCCGACCACCCGATGTACGTCGGCGGCGAGCCCGCGGCGGCGGCCGCCGCCTACCAGCGCCTGGTCGAGGCGATCGGCCGGCCCGACCTCGTCCACCTCGGCCTCGGACCGGACGGCCACACGGCCTCGCTCTTCCCGGGTTCCGCGGCGGTGGCCGACACCGGTGCCGGCCACCTGGTGGCGGCCAACACCGACCCGAACGCCGTCAACCCGCACGAGCGGATCACGCTGACGTTCGCCGGGATCGCCCGCGCCCGCCGCGTCGTCGTGACCGTGGCCGGTGCGTCGAAGCACGACGCGCTGGCCCGCATCGTGGCGGGCGAGGACCTGCCGGGTGGGCGGGTGACCGCGGACGACCTCGTCTGGCTGGTCGATGCCGACGCCCTCGGCGACCTCACCCCCGACGCCGTGGCGTGACCGGGCGTCCCCGTCCTTCCGTCGGCCCGAGCGGGCCGACGGAAGGCCTCCGATAAGGTGGCCCCGATGCCCGCCACCCCCGGTTCGCCCCGGACCTCCCCCAGGGCCGACGTCTCGCACCACGAGCTCCTGGCCGCCCCGATCGACGAGCTCGCCGGCCGGGCCGCCGCCGTCCGCGACGCCGCGTTCGGCACCCGGATCACGTTCTCGCCCAAGGTGTTCATCCCCCTGACCATGCTGTGCCGGGACCGGTGCGGCTACTGCACGTTCGCCAAGGCGCCGGCCCGCCTCGAGTCCCCCTACCTGTCGATCGACGAGGTCCTCGGGATCGCCCGGGCCGGACGGGCCGCCGGCTGCCACGAGGCGCTGTTCACCCTCGGCGAGGGACCCGAGGACCGCTACCCGGCGGCCGCCGACTGGCTGCGCGACCACGGCTACGACTCGACCGTCGCCTACCTCGCCGCCGCCTGCGCCGCCGTGCTCGAGGAGACGGGCCTCCTCCCCCACGCCAACGCCGGCGCGCTCGGTGCCGCCGACCTCGCCCGGCTGCGGACCGTGTCGGCCAGCCAGGGGATGATGCTCGAGTCGACCAACCCCGACCTCGACGCCCACCGCTCGGCTCCCGACAAGGTGCCCGCCCGCCGGCTGGCCACCCTGGAGGCCGCGGGCGACGCGGGCATCCCCTTCACCACCGGCCTCCTGGTCGGGATCGGCGAGTCCCGCCAGGACCGGCTCGACACGCTCGAGGCCATCGCCGCCAGCCATGCCCGGCACGGGCACGTCCAGGAGGTGATCGTCCAGAACTTCCTGCCCAAGGCCGGGACCTCGATGCACCGCCACCCGGCCTGCCCGACCGACGAATTCCTGTGGACCATCGCCGCGGCCCGGCTCCTGCTCCCCGACGACATCCACCTGCAGGCTCCGCCCAACCTCTCCGACGAGCTGGGCCCCCTGGTGGCGGCCGGCATCGACGACTGGGGCGGCGTCTCGCCCGTGACCGCCGACCACGTCAACCCCGAGCGCGCCTGGCCGGCCCTCGGCATCCTGCGGGCGGCCACCGAGGCGGCCGGTCACGTGCTGGCGCCCCGGCTCACCCTCTACCCCGAATTCGCCCTCGACCCGGACCGGTGGCTCGACCCCGCGCTCCGGTTCCCCGTGCTCGACGCCTCCGACGCCGAGGGCCTGGGCCGGGACCACCCCTGGACCTCGGGGGGAGAGGTGCCCCCGCCCGACCTGCTCCCGCCGTTCGTCGCCACCACGGCCGCCGTCCGGCCCGAGGTCGTGACCCTGGCCTCCACCCACGGCGCAGTGGCCGAAGTGCTCGACGGTGTGCTGGCCGGCCGCACGGTGGACGAGGACGAGATCGTGACCCTGTTCGGCGCCCGGGGCCCCGAGGTCCGCGCCGTCGCCGAGGTGGCCGACCAGCTCCGCCACGACATCGTGGGCGACGAGGTCACCTTCGTCGCCAACCGCAACATCAACTACACCAACGTCTGCACGTTCAAGTGCAAGTTCTGCGCCTTCTCGAAGGGGCCCCTGTCGCTCAACCTCCGCGGCACCCCCTACCTGTTGGAGCTCAGCGAGATCACGGACCGGGTGGCCGAGGCCGAGGCCATGGGGGCCACCGAGGTCTGCCTCCAGGGCGGCATCCACCCCAAATTCGACGGTGGGTACTACCTCGAGGTCATCCAGGCCGTGCGCGAGGCGTCGGCCACGATCCACATCCACGGGTTCACGGCCCTGGAGGTCACCGAGGGCGCCCGGCGCTCCGAGGTGTCCCTGGCCGAGTACCTGGTCCTGCTGCGCGACGCCGGGCTGCGGACCCTGCCCGGCACGGCCGCCGAGATCCTCGACGACGAGGTCCGGGCCATCCTGTGCCCCGACAAGATCGACACGGAGCAGTGGCTGGAGGCGCACCGGGCCGCCCACTCCGTCGGCCTCAACTCCAACGTCACCATCATGTTCGGGGCCATCGAACAGCCCCGGTCGTGGGCCCGCCACCTGGTCCGCACCCGGGAGCTGCAGCTCGAGACCGGTGGGTTCACCGAGTTCGTACCGCTGCCGTTCGTGCACATGGCCACACCCCTCTACCTCCAGCAGCGGTCCCGACGGGGTCCCACCTTCCGCGAGACGCTCCTCATGCACGCCGTCGGGCGGATCGCCTACCGGGGAGCGATCGACAACATCCAGCTCAGCTGGGTCAAGCTCGGCGCCTCGGGAGCCCGCCAGCTGCTCCGGGCCGGGGTCAACGACCTCGGAGGCACCCTCATCGACGAGAACATCTCGCGCGCCGCCGGCGCCAGTCACGGGCAGATGATGGACGCCGACGCCTTCCGGGCCATGGTCACCCCCCTGGGCCGCACCCTGGTCCAGCGCACCACCCTCTACGGACGGGTCACCCACCCCGACGGCCAGGGGTCCGTGCTCGCCGGCGCCCACTGACATGACGGGTTCCTCGTTCGAGGAGGGGGAGCTCGAAGCCGCCGTCGACGGCTCCGGGGTGGACAGGGTGGCCGAGGTGCCGGACGGCTTCGAGGCGCTGCTGGCCGGCGCCCGGACCCCCACCGAGCGCCGCCTCTACCGGTCGATGCTCGACACGGTGGCGAACCTCGCCCGGGCGGGCACCGACGTCATCGACCTCAAGGTGGCGGACACCGCCCTCGCCGAGATGGCCGAGGCGTTCCGGGTCTTCCAGCCACTGCGCCGCCGCAAGAAGGTCACCATCTTCGGTTCGGCCCGCACCGAGCCCGACCACCCGGCCTACCGGCAGGCCCGGGCCCTGGCCGCCACCATGGCGGGCGCGGGCTGGATGGTGGTGACCGGGGCGGGCCCGGGCATCATGGCCGCCGGCATGGAGGGCGCCGGCCGCGAGCAGTCGATCGGGGTCAACATCCGGCTCCCCCACGAGCAGGGGGCCAACCGGTTCATCGCCCAGGATCCCAAGCTGGTCGAGATGCGCTACTTCTTCACCCGCAAGCTCATGCTGCTGAAGGAGTCCGACGGGTTCATCGTGCTGCCCGGGGGCTTCGGCACCCTGGACGAGGGCTTCGAGCTGCTCACCCTCCTCCAGACCGGCAAGGCCGAGCCGGCGCCGGTGGTGCTGCTCGACGTGCCGGGCGGAACCTACTGGGACGGCTGGAGCCGGTTCCTCGCCGAGGAGGTCGAACCCCGGGGGCTGGTGGCCCCGGACGACCGGGCCTTCTTCACCATCACGGACGACGTCGGGACGGCCAGCGGGGAACTGCTCGCCTTCTACCGGAACTACCGGTCGTGCCGGTGGGTCGGCGACCTGCTCGTCCTGCGCATGGCCATCCACCCGGACAAGGCGCAGCTGGCCGACCTCAACCGCCGCTTCGCCGACATCGTGACGTCCGGGATCATCCGCAAGGTCGATCCGCTACCGCCGGAACGGGCCGACGACGACGGGGTGGACCTGGCCCGGCTCGCCCTCCGGTTCGACAAGGTCCACTACGGGCGCCTGCGTCAGCTCATCGACGCCGTCAACGGACTCACCGACGGTTGAGCGCGGGCCGGCGCCGGTGCCCGTGGCGGCCGTCGGGACGGGTGTCCGGGGCCGACGACGGTGCCGGCGGCAGGGTCTCCCAGGTGTGCCCGAACGACGACTCGGGGGGTGGGTCCTGGGACTCGACCCCGTGGTCACGCACCAACGCCGTCGGATTGCCCTGGGAGAACCAGCGGGCCTCGTGGACACCGTAGGGGTCGATGCACCAGTTCTGTGCTCTTCCGGGTGTGAAGTCCATGCCTGCAGTTTACCCTACGTTCACCTTTCGTTCATGCATTGGTCGTTTTAGTCACCTTCCGGACACCCAGGGCCGGTCCATGACCTCTGCACAATAGGGCCGATGTACCCTAGAGATACACTTCTCCGAGCGACGAGCCTTGTCCCATGGCGGCAGGACGGGTAGTGGACATCTCGACATCGACCAGTGAGCGCGACCCGGGGTCGCACCCGCGGGGTCCCCTGCCGGCGCCCGACCGGGCGGTCATCGACGCCCTCCTCGATCCGTGGATCCTCCTCCAGCCGGTACGGGACGCCCACGGCCGGATCGTCGACTTCGTCTACGCCGACCTGAACCGGCGGGCGGCCGCATTCGGCACCTCCGCCCGCGTCACGCTCCTGGGCAGCCGGCTCGGCGAGCGCCGGGCCGAGCTCCGCGCTGCCGGCTTCATCGCCCTGTTGGCCGAGGTCGTCGAGTCGGGACTCCCGCTGGTCCTCGACGAGCACCCCTACCCCGCCGTCCGGGGTGGGACGTCGCTCCGACGCTTCGACGTCCGGGCCTCCGCGGTCGGGGACGGGGTCGCCGTCACCTGGCGCGACGCAACCGAGCGGTACGAGCAGCACCGTCGGTTCGAGCTGCTGGTGGACAACGTCGCCGACGTCGTCCTGCAGTCGCGCGACGGCATCCTGGAGTGGGTGTCGCCGAACCTGTTCGGACTGCTCGGCTGGACCCCGGAGGAGGCCGTCGGCCGGCTGGGTGACTTCCTGGTCCACCCCGGTGACCGCTCGCAGCTCCACCACGCGCGGGGCCGGTCCCGGGCCGGACATCCGCTCACGCTCCGGATGCGCTACCTCCGCAAGGACGGGGGGTTCGTCTGGTGCGAGACCCGGGCCCAGACGCTGCCCGACGAGGACGGCACGGGCGGGGTGGGCACCGTCGTCAGCCTGCGGGACATCTCGAAGCGGGTCCTGGTCGAACAGGAGCGGGACGCCTCCGAGGCCCTCTACCGACTGGTGGCCGAGAACGTGTCCGAGGTCGTCTACACCTCCGACGGGACGGGCCGGTTCACGTGGGTCTCCCCCTCGGTCGAGACCGAACTCGGCTGGTCGCCCGACGAGCTCGTCGGCCGCGCCACGGCCGGTCTGCTGTTCGAACTCGACCACGCCGACATGGTGACGATCCGGACCGATCTGTTCGAGAGCGGAGTGCCGGTCCGGCTCGACCGGGTCCGGGTACGCCGTCGTGACGGCGGCCAGCGGTGGATGACCCTCGGCGCCCATGCCTCCGAGGGACCCGACGGGATACGACTGGCCGTGGTGTCGCTGCGGGACGTCGAGGAGGAGGTGTCCGAGCGCCGGGCCACCGACACCCTGTCGGCGGGCAACGCCCTGGTGGCGCGGGCGGACGACGAGCACACGCTCCTGCGGGACATGTGCCAGGTCGCCGTCGACGAGGGCGGCTACCGGCTCGCCTGGTACGGCCGGAAGTCCCCGCTCCAGGTGGGCGGCGACGCCCGGGTCGTCCCGGTGGCCTGCAGTGCCGAACTCGCCGACTACCTCGACGGGCTGGTGATCTCGACCGGTGGTGGGCCCTACAGCCTCGGTCCGACGGGCGTCGCCTCGCGCACCGGGCGCACGGCCGTCTCGAGGGACCTGACCACCGACCCCGACTGCTCGCCGTGGAGCGAGCGGGCGCTCGCCCGGGGTCTGCGCTCCCTGGCCAGCCTGCCGGTCTTCGTGGACGGCGAGCTCGACGGCATCCTGGCCGTCTACTCCGGCGAGTCGGGCGCCTTCGACGCGCACAGCGTGGCGACGCTGGAGGACCTGACCTCGACCCTGGGCAACGGCATCGCCCGCCTGCGGAGCCGCCGGGAGCTGCGGCGGGCCTTCGTCAACTCGATCGACCTGGTGGCGGCCGTGGTCGAGTCCCGCGACCCGTACACCGCGGGGCACCAGGCGCTGGTGGCCGAGCTGGCCCGGGCCATCGGCGTCGAGATGGGCCTCGACGAGTACCGCCTCAACGGCCTGACCTTCGGCGCCCGGATCCACGACGTGGGGAAGATCGGTGTGCCCATCGACCTGTTGTGCCGTCCGGGACGCCTGGCGGACGAGGAGATGGCGGTGGTCCGCCGGCACGCCACCCTGGGCTGGGAGATCGCCGGCCACTTCGACTGGCCGTGGCCGATCGCGGAGATCATCCACCAGCACCACGAGCGGTTCGACGGCTCCGGGTACCCCCAGGGACTGGCCGGCACGGACATCCTCCTCGAGGCCCGCATCATGGCGGTGGCCGACACGTTCCAGGCCGTCGCCTCCCGTCGCCCCTACCGGGCCGCCCTCGGCACCGACCGGGCGCGCGAGGTGGTGGAGTCCGGCAGCGGCACCGCGTACGACCCCGAGGTCGTCGCCGCCTTCCTGGCCGTCCTGGCCGGCGGCTTCGCGTTCACCCCCACCGACGACGACTGACCGCGCCGCCCCGGTCGGTGCGCCCGAAGTAGGTTCTCGGGCGACCGCGAGTGGAGGAAGGCCATGGATCGCACGGACGGGCATCGCCGACGGCGACGGATCGGACTGGTGGTGGGCCTGGCGACGGTGGTGGCCGAGGTCGTGGTGCTCCGCCGCCGCGGCTACGGCGTGGCCGGCGACGTGGTCGTGCGCTGCCGCCGGGGCCACCTGTTCACCACTCTGTGGATTCCCGGCATGTCGCTGACGTCGCTCCGCCTCGGGTGGTGGCGGTTCCAGCACTGCCCGGTCGGGGGTCACTGGTCGCTGGTGACTCCGGCACCGGACGCCGACCTCACCCCTCGCCAACGGGCCGCCGCACGGGCGGTGCACGACCTCGCGCTCCCGTGATCCACGACTGGCGTCGGTCGCCACCCGAGGGCTGGAGGGCCGAGGCCGCGCGCGGCTTCGGCCCCTTCACCACCGAGCTCACCCTGGTGGGCCGCGACGGGGTCCGGGCCGTCTGGGACTCGCGCCACCTCCGCAAGCGGTCGGCGTCGCCCGGTGAGGGGACCTGGTGGGCGCCGCACGCCCTCGGCTGGTGGATGGGCGTCCTGTTCGCCGTCGGATCGGCGTGCTTCGCCGTGGCGGCCGTCCCGGGTCTGGCCACCGCCGTCGGGGGCACGACGGACAACGCCGTCTACTTCGTGGGCTCCGTGTTCTTCACCACCGCGGGCCTGCTGCAGTACGCGCAGGTGGTGGGGGCCGACGACCCCGCGCTACCCGGGGCCGGTGCCCGTCTCCGGCGCCTGGCCACCTGGTCCCCCCACCGGATCGACTGGCTGGCGGCCGCCGTCCAGACGATCGGGACCCTCTTCTTCAACGTCAGCACCGGACACGCCCTGACGGTGTCCGCCACCAGCGCCAGTGCCCTCAACCATGCCGTCTGGCGACCGGACGCCCTCGGCTCCGTCTGCTTCCTGGTATCGAGCTACCTCTCGTGGGCGGAGGTCTGCCACGGTGCCGCCCGGTGGATGCCGAAGGACCTGTCGTGGTGGATCGTGGCCGGCAACCTGGCCGGCTCGATCGCCTTCGGCGTCTCCGCCGTCGCCGCCCGGTACGTCGTCTCCGGCACCGTGCGGTCCGCCTCGTGGACCACCCTCGGCACCTTCGTCGGCGGCGTGTGCTTCCTCGGGGCCTCGGTCCTGCTGCTGCCCGAACGCACCCAGGGGCGCGACCCGGCCGAGGAGGTGGCCGCCGCGGTCCTGCCGGCGACCGCCGCGGCCGCCTGACCCCCGCCCGGGCACCGGGGGCCGGCCCGGTTAAAGCGGTGGCGGTGACCTGCCGATGCTCAGCCCACGGCGCCGGTCGGTCGGCGCGCGGGCCGGGGCGCCGTGTAACGCTGTGCCCCACCGGACGATGGGTGGGGTGACGTGGACGATACCGTCGAACAGGAGGGTGAGGTCGGGCGCCTGCGCGCCGGAGACCCCCTGTCCTGGGAGACGCTCTACCGACGGGTGTACCCATCGATGCTCGCGTATGCGAAACGCCGGGTGGCGACGACCGAGGAGGCGCAGGACGCCGTCTCCGAGGCCCTGACGCGCACCGTGGCCGGCATCGACCGACTGGGCGCCACCGGCGCTAGCCCCGAGTCCTGGCTGTTCGGCGTCCTGCGCCATGTGGTGCTGGACCGCCAACGCACGTCGTACCGCCGTCGGGACCTTCCCGCCCGCCGGGAGATCGACGCCACCGATCCCCTCGAGTCGGTGGTCCTGGGCGAGGAGCGCGCGGCCGTGCGGTCGGCCTTCGCCCGGTTGGCCGAGCGGGACCGTGAGCTCCTCGAGCTCCGGGTCGTCGCCGGCCTCAGTGCCGAGGAGGTCGCCGACGTGCTCGACATGCGACCCGGCGCCGTGCGCACCGCCCAGTCACGCGCCCTCGAGCGCCTCCGGGGCCTGCTGCTCCAGGTCGAGCAGGTGGGATCGTGACCGATCTCCTGGAAGACGCCACCCTCCTGGCCGCCCTCGGCGAGGTGCTGGCCCCGGAGCCGGTGGCCCCGGGCCCCGATGCCATGGCAGCCCTCCACCGGGCCCTCGACGACCGGGCCGCGGCCGCCGTCGCCGTCGCCACCGGACGCGACGCGTCGACCCCGGTGGTCCCCCTGGCCACGTCCGCCCGCTGGGGACAGCGCGGCGGGACGCTCCACCGCCTCCGTCACCCGGTCGCCGCCGCGGTGGCGGTCGCCGTCCTGGCCACGAGCGGGATGGCCGCCGCCGCGGTGGCGACCGACCACCTCCCCGGCCCCACCCGGGCCGTCGCCTACGACCTGGGTCTGCCCGTCACCTCGCCGGCCCTGGCCGCCGCCCGGGGCACGCTCGCCCAGCTGGACGCCGCCCTGGCGGCGGGCGACGCCGTCCGCATCCGCACGACGTCCGCCCTGCTGCGCAGTGAGCTCGCGGACCTGTCACCGTCCGATCGGGCCACCATCCAGACGTCGGCCGCGCTCGCGCTCGCCCGGGCCGCGGCGCTCGCCGGAGCACCGCCGGGCGCCGCCGTCGGCCCGGGAGCTGCCCCGGGCGGCACGACCCGACCGGGGGGCACGACCGGTACCGGTCCCCCGGGCACCGGCGGATCGACCGGGTCCGGGGGGGCCGGTGGCACCGGCACCGGCAGCTCGTCCACCGGAGGCGGGCGTTCGGGCAACCCGGCGTCGACCGGCGTCGGGGCGACGGTCACCACCCCGACGACGGCACCCCGGTCCGACGACGGTTCGGGCGGCACCACACCGGGTTCGGACGACGGTCCGGGTGACGGCTCCGACGACGGATCGGGCGGCACCACGCCGACCACGGCCCCCGGGTCGACCCCGACCACCACCCGGCCCGGAGGTTCGGACGACGGGGGCTCCGACGACGGCTCCGGTGACGACGGCTCCGACGACCGGTCGGGGGCGACCGGTGACGCCATCGTGTCGCCGGCCGCGACCACCGCGGTCACCATCCCCCGCGGCTGACACGACGCGGGTCAGTGGCCCCGCAGCCCGGTCACCGACAGCGCCACCAGCCCGGCCGTCACGGCCACCGGCGCCGACACCAGGCCGAGCACGACCGCCCGGGTCGTCGGGGGCCGGACGCCCGCCGACCGGGTGGTCCGCCACCACAGCACCCAGGCCAGCGACCCGGTGACGAACAGGTTGGGCCCGACATCGAGTCCCAGCAGCAGGGCGAACGGGTGCGGCGGGGTCCGGGCCGCCAGCAGCGAGGCCGCGGGGAGGTTGTTGACCAGGACGCTCGTCAGCGCGGCCACCACGGCCGTGCCCGGTGCGTCGAGGTGGGCGAGCAGGGAAGACGGCTCCGACCAGGAGCGCCCGAGGGTGCCCAGGGCGACGGCGATGCCGAACAGGGCGACCAGCACCGGTACCCCGAGGGTGCGGCCCACGTCGTCCGGCCGGGCGCGTCCGGTGACGACCCGGACCCCGGCGGCGGCGGCCCCGATCACCAGCACCGGGATCGCCGGGTCCCGCAGCACCAGCACGGCGACGGTGGCCGCCACCGCGGCCGCGGCGCCGAGGCCCACGACGACGGGTGGACCGGCAGGCCCGTCCGGCACCGGCTTGCCGGACGGGAGGCGGCCGGCACCGGCCACCACCGCGACGGTCACCACCACGACCACCGTCCACGGGAGCGCCATCCGGGCCAGGAACTGCCCACCGGTCAGGTGGAGGTGGCCGAGCACCAGGAGGTTGGTCAGGTTGGAGCCCGGCAGGAGCAGGCTGGCGGCGTTGGCCACCAGGATGCAGGCCACCACCAGCGGCCCGTCCGGCGTCCCCGTCCGGCGCCCGGCATGGACGAACACGGGCGTCAGGAAGACCACCGCGGTGTCGAGGTTGAGCACGGCGGTGACCACCGCCACGGTCAGGCACCCTCCGACGAACAGCGACCGCCCGCCCGGCGCCAGGTCGGCGAGGGCCCGGCCGGCCCGGGCGAAGAGCCCGTCGCCGTCCGCCACCAGGCCGACCAGCAGCAGGCCGGTGACCAGGACGAAGGGCGGCCACACCTGGCCGGCGGCGTCCCCGGCCCGGTGGGGGGCGGCGGCCACCGCGACGATGAGGGCGGCGGCGCCCACCAGTGCCGTCGGCCACCGGTCGACCCGCTCGAAGAGCGACGGCCCGTCGGGTGGACGCACCGGCGTCGGGGGACCAGTCATCGTGTCCCATCCTGCCCGACCGGCACCGGGGGCAACCGCCGGACACCGGAAGGGCCGGGCCGGAGACGATCCGCGATCAGGGCGCGGTGACGAACCGGTAGGTCCACCCGTGGACGGGACCGTCGTCCACCAGCACGTAGACGCCCCCGTGGTGGGGGATCTCGAGGCGGGGCGGGAAGATCTCGAACACCGCCCGTCGGGGCCCGTCGACGCAACGGATCAACACCTTCTCGCCCGGGCGCGTGGTGCGCTCGCCCAACGTGCGACGGTAGAACTCGACCGAGTGCCGGGGACCGTCCCCGGGTTCCTCCGCCTCCGGTCCGCCGGTCACGGGCCGGCCGGTCGAACGGCGGCCGGGGTCACTCAGGGGCCCTCGTCGAAGCCACCGGAGGGTCGCGCGCCCAGGAGCGTCGCCGCCTTCTCGACGGCCCGACGGGCCCGGGTGATGCGCTTCTCCTCGGCGGCCAGGCCGGGGTCGGGCTCACCCCCGGACCGGAGCCTGTCGGCGTTCTGGCGGAGGCGGTCGAGGGCGGCGTCGGCCAGGTCCTCGGCGATCGCCTCCAGCCGGCCGGCCAGCTCGTTGAGGTCGGGCACCTCAGCTGCGGGTGGTGAGATCGACCTCGATGACCTCGAGCCCACCGTCGGCGTGACGGGCCCGGAGGACCTTCTTGTCGAACTTGCCCACACTCGTCTTCGGCACCTCCTCGATGATCGCCCAGCGCTCGGGCAGCCACCACCGCGACACCCGGGGCGTGAGGAACTCGAGCAGCTCGTCGGGCGAGACGTCCACACCGTCCTCCAGCACCACGGCGACCAGGGGGCGCTCGCTCCACCGTTCATCGGGCACGGCGATCACGGCCGCCTCGACCACGCCGGGATGGGCCATCACCTCGTTCTCGAGCTCGACCGACGAGATCCACTCCCCGCCCGACTTGATGACGTCCTTGCTGCGGTCGCTGATCTGCATGTAGCCCAGCGGGTCGAGCGACCCGATGTCGCCGGTGCGCAGCCAGCCGTCGTGGAACCGGTCGGGGGACGGGTCACCGTAGTAGGACCCGGTGATCCAGGGGCCCCGGACCTCGAACTCCCCCACCGCCTCCCCGTCGTTGGGGAGGACCGTGCCGTCGTCGGCGCAGATCCGCACCTCGACCCCGGGCACGATGCGGCCCGTCTTGGCCCGCCACTCGATCTCCTCGTCCGGACCGGCCTGGCGCGGCGGAGTGGCGAGCGAGCACAGCGGGCTCGTCTCGGTCATGCCCCAGCCCTGGACCATCTGGACGCCGAGCTCGTCCCGGAACCGCTCGATGAGCTGGCGCGGCACGGCCGCTCCCCCGGCCGTGATCATCCGGAGACTGGACAGGTCGACCGGGTTCGTCTGCGAGTACCGGAGCAGATCGCTCCAGATGGTGGGCACCCCGGCGGAGATGGTGGGCCGGAACCGGTCGATGATGGCCGACAGGGGGGCGGCCTGGAGGAACTGCTGGGGCATGATCATGTCGGCACCGGTCATGAACCCGCCGTAGGGGGTGCCCCAGGCGTTGGCATGGAACATCGGGACGATCGACAGGACGCTGTCCCGCTCGCTGATCCCGAGCGAGCTGCCCGCGGTGATGGCCATGGTGTGCAGGAAGGTCGACCGGTGGCTGTAGACCACACCCTTGGGATTGCCCGTGGTGCCGGACGTGTAGCACATGGCCGCGGCCTGCCGTTCGTCGAGTCGGGGCCAGTCGTAGCCCGGCTCCTCCGCGGCCAACAGGGACTCGTAGTCCAGCGTGTCCCCGAGCGCTGCGGTGTCGCCGGCGCCCACGGTGACGATGTGGCGCACGGTCGGGATCTGGTCGCGCACCCGGGCCAGCAGGCCGGCGATGGAGGCGTCGCAGATGATGACCTGGTCCTCGGCGTGGTTGATGACGTAGGCCAGCTGCTCCGGGAAGAGCCGGAGGTTGAGCGTGTGCAGCACCGCCCCCATGGCCGGCACGGCCAGGTAGGCCTCGAGGTGGGTCTGGTTGTTCCAGAGGAAGGTCCCCACCCGGTCCGAGTCGCCGACCCCCAGGCGACCCAGCGCCTTCGCCAGCTGCTCCGAGCGGCGGGCCACCTCGGCGAAGGTGGCCTCCACCGACTCGGCCTCGGGCCCGGTGATGGTCACCACCCGGCTGGCCCCGTAGACCTGCTGGCCGTGGCGAAGGATGCCGCTGATCAGGAGCGGCCCGTCCTGCATGGTGCTGAGCATGGTGCTTCCTCCCCGTCCGCCACGCGCGGCGGACGTCCGAGTGTACCGACCGCCCGACCGTCGGCCCCGTCCGCACGGCACGTGTGCCGATTCCCGGATCGGGTGTGACGCGGGCGCCCGACGGACGATGGAGGGGGTGCAGACCGTGCCGGGCGGACCCCCCCCGCCCGGCCGAGAGGGGACACCACCGACCATGGACCTACCGGCGACACGGCCCCCATTATCACTCTCCGTGGTGGTGTCCTCCTTCTCTGCGTTCCCCGACCCCTCCGGAAAGTCGGTGCCGGCATGCCCGTCCCCCTGAGCAATCTCGTCATCGCCGCCCTCGCCGTGGGGGGTGTGGCCACCGGCGTCGGCACCGCCGCGGCGTCGGCCTCGCCCGCCACCCCACCGTCCGTGGTGGCCGCCCAGGCCCAGGAGCAGCGGTTGGCGTCGGACATCGCCGGCCTGACGGCCACCGCCCGGCACCTCCGGGACGCCGTCCGCGCCGAGGACCACCACCGCACGGCAGCCCAGGACCCGGTGGTCGACCCCTCGACGACGCCCACCACCACCGGCGGCGGCCCGACACCGGGGTCACGCGGCCCGGAGTCCACCGAGCCGACCTCCACCCCCGGGTCCTCCGGCAACGACTCGGGGTCGGAGGCGTCCACCGGCGACGAGGGGAACACCTCCCCGACCGAGCCGCCCACGGTGGTGACCACCGTTCCCCCGGTGCCGACGACCACGTCGCCGACCACGGCACCCACCACCACGACCACGCAGCCCCGCCACGACGGTGGCGGCGACGACGGAAGTGGTGGCGACGACGGTGGCCACGGAGGCACCGGGGGCTCCGATGACTGATCGCCGACGCAACGGCGCACCCCGGCGCCGCTCCGGTACCCGGGCCGCGGCGTCGACCCTGGCGGCGGCGGCCACCGCCGGCGTCACCACGGTCACCGTGGCCTGGGCGGCGGGCGCGACCCCGTCGACGGACAGCGCCGGGGCGGCGGCCCAGGTGTCCGGGCAGATCGCGGCCGACCGGGCGGCCATGGCCCAACTGCAGCAGACCATCGCCACGGCCCGCGGCCAGCTGGCGGCCCTGGGCGGCGGTGGGGGGCCCGGCACGACGACACCGGGCGCGGCCACACCGGGTGCCCCGGGGGCGGCGACCACGACGCCGGCCGGAACCCCGGGTGCGGCCGGTGCGACCGGGACGTCGGCCGCCGGCTCGACCACGTTCTCCGCCTCGAGCGGCACGACGGGCCAGTCCGTGGGGGCGTCCGCCCAGGTCGCGGGCGGCGGCTCCGCACCGGAGGCCCCGGCGGCAGCTGCGGCGGCACCCGCGGCGCCGGCCCCGACGTCCCCGCCGGCCACGTCCCCGCCGGCCACCTCCCCTCCGGCCACCACGCCCCCACCGGTGACCACCTCGACCGGCGCCTCGGGCGCCAAGCCGTGACGTCGGTCGGCACGACGGCGCCGGCCGCCGTGATCGGCACCGTCCGGGCCATGGCGTCCGACGTGACCCTGTTCGGACGGCCCGGGGACGACCGGAGCGCCGCCGACCCGGTGGTGGCGCGGGCGCTCGACGTGTTCCCGGCGGTCCATGCCGCCTGCACCCGGTTCGACCCCACCAGTCCGCTGATGGAGGCCAACACCCGTCCCGACGCCTGGCACGA
>Ga0182016_10000912_pt1 | contig 36385 bp, 31 predicted proteins | sample 712S2MmetaG_FD_120491 | JGI IMG/M metagenome (GOLD analysis project Ga0182016, IMG submission 120491) | Permafrost microbial communities from Stordalen Mire, Sweden - 712S2M metaG | ecosystem: Environmental > Terrestrial > Soil > Wetlands > Permafrost | place: Sweden: Stordalen | collected...
CGAACTGGTGCAGGGCGAGCGCAACGGAGTGGCGGCATGAAGGCCAAGACGCCTCCGGCCGCGCGCCTCGCGGCACTGGCCGCCAACAGTGCGCGCATGCGCCGCATCGAGACCATCCACTTCGTCGGCATTGGCGGCAGCGGCATGGGGGGCATCGCCGAAGTGCTGCTCAATCTGGGCTATCGCGTGCAGGGCTCGGATCTGAAACCCAACGCCATCACCGAGCGCCTCGCGGCGCTGGGCGCCACCATTCACATTGGCCACAAGGCCACCAATGCCGACCGCGCCGATGTGGTCGTCGTCTCGAGTGCAGTCGCGCCCGAAAATCCGGAGGTGCAATCGGCGCTGGCGCGGCGCATTCCAGTGGTGCCGCGGGCCGAGATGCTCGGTGAGCTCATGCGTTTTCGCGAGTCGATCGCCGTGGCGGGCACGCATGGCAAGACCACCACGACGAGCCTGATCGCAAGCGTACTGGCCGAGGGGGGCGAGGACCCCACCTTCGTGATCGGCGGCCGGCTCAAGAGCGCGGGTACCAATGCGCGCCTCGGCGCGGGACGGTATCTCGTGGCCGAAGCCGACGAGAGCGATGCCTCCTTCATGCACCTGCAACCCGTGATCGCCGTCGTGACCAACATCGACAACGATCATCTGGGTACCCATGGCGGCGATTTCGCCAAGCTCGAGCGCAGCTTCTTCGAATTTCTGCACAACCTGCCGTTCTACGGACTTGCGGTGCTGTGTGGCGATGATGAGCATCTGCAGCGGATGCTGGCCCGCATGGCGCGGCCATTCCTGACCTATGGCCTGCGGGAAGGCGTCGACGTGCGCGCCACCGAACTTGCGCCGGAACGCTCCGGAACGCGCTTCCTGGTGACGCGCCCCGGCCGTCCGGTGCCGTTGCAGGTGATGCTGAATCTGCCGGGCACGCACAACGTGCGCAACGCGCTGGCAGCCATCGCGGTGGCGAGCGAGCTGGACGTCGACGATGAGGCGGTCTGCCGCGCGCTCGCGAACTTTCAGGGCATCGACCGTCGCATGCAACACATCGGCGATGCGCGCGTCGCCGGCGGGTCGGTCAGCATCGTCGATGATTATGGCCACCATCCGACCGAAATCGCCGCCACGCTCGAGGCGCTGCGCCAGGCATGGCCGGGCCGCCGCCTGGTGCTCGCTTTCCAGCCGCACCGCTACACGCGTACACGCGATCTGCTGGACGACTTTGCCAATGTGCTTAGTCAGGCCGATGTGCTGTTCATCACCGAGGTCTACGCCGCGGGCGAGGCGCCCATTAAGGGCGCGGACGGACGCGCGATCTGCCGCGCAGTTCGCAGCCGCGGCAAGGTCGAGCCGGTGTTCGTCGAGAAGGTCGCGAATATCGCCGCGGCGCTCAGGGATGTCATACGCCCCGATGATGTGATCGTGACCATGGGTGCGGGGCACATCGGCGCGGTCGCGCAGGAACTGCCGGCGGCGCTCGAGCGGGGGCCCGCATGAACCTGAGCATCACGCCGGAATTCATGACGCGCGTGCGCTGGCACGAGCCCATGGCGAATCACACCTCGTGGCGTGTCGGCGGTCCGGCCGATATGTTCTTCCTGCCGCGCGACATCGAGGATCTGTCCGCATTCCTGCGCGTGCTGCCGGTGAATGTGCCGGTGTACTGGGTCGGTCTGGGCAGCAATCTGCTGGTGCGCGACGGTGGTATTCGCGGCGCCGTGGTCGCAACTTCTGGCGCGTTCACGCGCATCGAGCGACGCTCGCAGAGCCGCGTCTATTGCCAGGCGAGCGTGCCATGCGCGCGCATTGCGCGCGCCTGTGCCGGCTGGGGCCTGTCGCAGGCGGAGTTCTTCGGCGGCATTCCAGGAACCTTTGGCGGCGCACTGGCGATGAATGCCGGCGCCTTCGGCGATGAGACCTGGCGCCATGTAATCAGCGTGGAAACGATCGATCGCGGCGGCCAGCGGCACACGCACAAGGCGGATGAATACCACGTCGGGTATCGGCAGGTCCAAGCGCCCGCCTCGATGCAGGCGGCCGGCGGCGAGGAGTGGTTCCTGTCCGCCGAATTGCAGTTCGAGCCGCAGGGGACCGACGTGCGCAGCAGCGTCCGCTCGCTGACCGAGCGGCGCAAGCAGACCCAGCCGCTCGGTCAATGGAGCTGCGGCTCGGTGTTCAAGAATCCACCCGGTGATCACGCCGCGCGTCTGATCGAAGCCGCGGGCCTGAAGGGCTATCGCGTCGGCGACGCGGTGGTATCGGAAAAACACGCCAACTTCATCATCAACGAAGGTCATGCCACGGCCAGCGAACTCGAACAGGTGATCCGCCACGTCGAGCGCACGGTGCGGAACGCGCACGGCGTAGCGCTTGAGACCGAAGTACGCATCGTCGGCGAGGGCGGGCCCTCGGTGATGGAAAGCTGATGCGGCTGCAGTACGACGCTCGCGGCACACGCCGCATCGAGACGGCAGCGCAGTTCGGCCGCGTGGCGGTGCTGCTGGGCGGCACATCGAGCGAGCGTGAGGTCTCCCTGGTCAGCGGCAAAGCCGTGCTCGCGGGGCTCGAGCGGCGCGGACTCGACGTGATCGGCTTCGATCCCGCGGAGCGCCCGCTGACGGATCTGCTCACGCTCAAGATCGACCGGGTCTGGATTGCGCTCCACGGCCCGGGTGGCGAGGACGGCACCGTGCAGGGCGCGCTGGAGTTCCTCGGCATTCCCTATTCGGGCAGCGGGGTCATGGGTTCGGCCATCGGCATGGACAAGCTGCGTACCAAGCGACTGTGCCAGGCCGTGGGCGTTCCCACCTCGCCGTTCGTGGTACTGCGCGAGTCGCAGGATCTGGACACGGCGGTAGAGACCCTGGGCCTGCCGGTATTCGTGAAGCCCGGCTCGCAGGGCTCCAGTGTTGGCATGGCGCGCGTCGAGCGGGCCGAGGATCTGAAGGCGGCCTGGGAGCAGGCGCTGCGTTACGACCCGGTGGTGTTTGCGGAAAGCCTGATCCCGGGCGCGGAGTACACCGTGTCGATACTGCAGGGAAAGGCGTTGCCGTCGATCCGCATCGAGACGCCGCGGACTTTCTACGATTACGAAGCCAAGTATCTGCGCAATGACACGCGCTACTTCTGTCCGTCGGGTCTGTCGGGTCCCGCGGAAGAGCATCTTGGCCGGCTCGCGCTGGCGGCGTACGAAGCCTGTGGCGCGGAGGGCTGGGGGCGGGCCGATTTCATGATGGATCGCACCGGGCGGCCGCTGCTGCTCGAGATCAACACGGTGCCGGGCATGACCGATCACAGCCTGGTGCCGATGGCGGCGCGCACGGCCGGCATGGATTTCGACGAACTTGTATGGCGTGTGCTCGAAACGAGTTTCGTGCGCACGGCGCGACGTGGTTAAGACGATGCTAAATCGCAAACGCAATACCCGCCGTTCGCTGCCGCGCGCACGCCGCTTCAAACTGCCGGCGTTCAATTGGAGGCGAATCGGCCTGACCACCAGTGGCATGGCCGTTTCGGCACTCGCCGTGGTCGGCCTCGTCTGGCTGCTGGATCAGCCGATACAGCGCGTGATCGTCACCGGCCGACTGCAGCGCGTCTCGGCGATGGACGTCGAGCAGGTCGTGCGCGGCCGCCTCAGGGGCGCCGGACTCGTGAGCGTCGATCTGGACGACATCGGCGTCGGCCTGCGGTCGCTGCCCTGGGTCGACAGTGCCGCCGTGCAGCGCAGTTGGCCGCGCGGGTTGAAGATCGACATCATCGAGCAGACCGCGGTCGCACGCTGGAATGAAGCCGGGCTCGTGAACGCCCGCGGGCAGCTATTCCAGAGCGAGGCGCACTTCGTTCCGCCAGAACTGCCACAACTGGCAGGTCCAACCGGCTCGGAGGAGGAAGTTACCGCGCGCTATCTGGCCGCGCAGGGCCGGCTCACCGAAGTCGGCTTGCGCCTCGCCGCGCTCGATCTCGATGCGCGTGGTGCCTGGAATCTCACGCTCGACAACGGCGTGCAGGTGCGCCTGGGCAGGCAGCAGATCGATGCGCGCTTCGAGCGCTTCATGCTGGTGGCCGCGAAGCTCGTGAGTCAGCGCGCCGCGGACATGGCCTACGTCGATCTGCGCTACAGCAATGGTTTCGCCGTGGGCTGGAAGGGCGGCGGTCATCTTGCGCAGGGTGCCGCGTCCCCATCGACGCACGAAGGAGTGCACGGCATTGGCTAAGAAGACCGACAGAGACATCGTCGTCGGACTCGATATCGGTACCTCCAAGGTGCTGGCGCTGGTGGGCGAGATCACGGCGGACGGCGCGATCGAGGTCATCGGCATGGGCAGCCAGCCTTCACGCGGACTCAAGAAGGGCGTGGTCGTCAACATCGAATCCACTGTGCAGTCGATCCAGCGTGCGGTCGAGGAAGCCGAACTCATGGCCGACTGCGAGATCAACGCGGTTTACGCGGGTATCGCCGGCAGTCACGTGCGCAGTCTCAACTCGCATGGAGTCGTTGCCATCCGCGATCGCGAAGTCACGCACGGCGACGTCGAGCACGTGATCGATGCCGCCAAGGCAGTCGCCATTCCGGCCGACCAGCGCATCCTGCACGTGCTGCCGCAGGAATTCCTGATCGACGGCCAGGAAGGCATCCGCGACCCGATCGGCATGTCGGGCGTGCGCCTCGAGGCGAAGGTACACATCGTCACGGGCGCGGACAGTGCCGCGCAGAACATCATCAAGTGCGTGCAACGTTGCGGCCTGGTGGTCGAGGACGTCGTGCTCGAACAGCTCGCCTCGAGTTTTGCGGTGCTGACCGAGGATGAAAAGGAACTCGGTGTGTGCCTGGTCGATGTCGGCGGCGGCACGACCGACATCGCGGTGTTCTCGGGCGGCGCGATCCGCCACACCGCGGTGATTCCGATCGCGGGCGACCAGGTCACCAACGACATCGCGGTATCGATGCGGACACCGACCCAGTACGCGGAGGACATCAAGATCCGCTACGCCTGCGCGCTCTCGCAGCTCGCCAATCCCGATGAAAGCATCGAAGTGCCGAGCGTGGGTGACCGGCCGGCGCGGCGTCTTGCACGTCAGACGCTCGCGGAAGTCGTCGAACCCCGCTACGAGGAATTGTTCAACCTGATCCGCGAGGAGCTGCGTCGCAGCGGCTTCGAGGAGATGGTCGCCGCCGGCATCGTGCTGACCGGCGGCAGCGCGCGCATGGAAGGGGCGATCGAACTCGCCGAGGAGATTTTCCACGTGCCGGTGCGGCTCGGACTGCCCGGTCATGTGAGGGGTCTGTCCGACGTCGTGCGCAATCCGATCTATTCGACCGGCGTGGGGCTGTTGCTCTACGCCCGCGAGAACGCCGCGCCAGCGTCACGGTCCGCGGCGCTGACCGGCAATGTGGCCGGCGCATTCGGGCGCGTGAAGAGCTGGTTCAAAGGCAATTTCTGACTCACCGACAGGGCCAACCCGTAAGGAGCTGACTGACATGTTCGAACTGATGGACTCCTACAGCCAGAGCGCTGTAATCAAGGTAATTGGGGTGGGAGGCGGCGGAGGAAACGCGGTCTCGCACATGGTCATGAGCGGCATCGACGGTGTCGACTTCATCTGCATCAACACCGATTCGCAGGCGCTGAAGGCCTCCAAGATCAAGACCTCGCTGCAGATCGGCGCCAACATCACCAAGGGACTGGGCGCGGGTGCCGATCCCGAGATCGGCCGCCAGGCGGCGATGGAAGACCGCGATCGCATCATCGAACTCATCGAGGGTTGCGACATGCTGTTCATCACGGCCGGCATGGGCGGGGGCACCGGTACCGGTGCGGCGCCGGTGGTCGCGCAGATCGCGCGCGAACTGGGCATCCTGACGGTTGCCGTGGTCACCAAGCCTTTCCAGATGGAAGGCAGCAAGCGCGCCATGGTGGCCGATCACGGCATTTCGGAACTGACCAAGAATGTCGATTCGCTGATCACGATTCCCAATCAGAAGCTGCTCACGGTGCTGGGCGCCTCCACGACGCTGCTGGATGCCTTCAAGTCCGCGAACCAGGTGCTGCAGGGAGCCGTGCAGGGCATCGCCGAGTTGATCACGCGGCCCGGGCTCATCAACGTCGACTTTGCCGACGTGCGTACGGTCATGAGCGAGACCGGCATGGCCATGATGGGCAGCGGCGCCGCTGCGGGCGAGAATCGCGCGCGCCAGGCCGCCGAAGCCGCGGTCTCATCGCCGCTGCTGGAGGACATCAATCTGGCTGGTGCGCAGGGCATCCTCGTCAACGTCACCGCCGGACTGGACCTGTCAATCGGCGAGTTCGAGGAAGTCGGCACGATCGTCAAGGAATATGCCTCCGAGGACGCGACCGTGGTCGTCGGCACCGTCATCGACCCCGAGATGTCCAATCAGATCCGCGTCACGGTGGTGGCGACCGGCCTGAACGGCAGCACCGCAACGCGCGGCCGAACCGAGCTGCCCCGCGAAGGACTGCTGGAGCGACCGACTGCGATGGGGCGCGAAACGCTTTCGCGCGGCGCAGCCATGGCACTGCGTGAATCGGTCAGCTCACGCGCGGAACAAATGGCGCAACGCGCGGCCAAATCCCGCGGTCCTATGACTCCCAGCGATTATTCGGCACTCGACAAGCCGACGATCGTGCGGCAGCGCGCCGTAGGCGATGACCTACGTGCGGATGCGGATCCGGAGGAACTGTTGGATATTCCGGCATTTCTGCGAAGGCAGGCGGATTGATACCCCGTAAGCGACTTCGCTGAGCGCGGCGCCGCAGCGGCCGCTGTGATACGTTAGTGCCCTTCTTTGGAAGCGGCGCTAGCGCTGGGTTCTTAACGTAATTCGGCTAGGTTCAAGCATATGGTCGGCCAAAGAACACTCAGAACATCGATTCGAGCCACGGGAGTGGGACTGCACACGGGCAAGAAGGTCATGATGACCCTGCGCCCTGCGCCCGCCGATTCCGGCATCTGTTTCCGCCGTGTCGATCTGCCCCAACCGGTGGCTATTCCCGCACGCGCGGAAAATGTGGGAGAGACCACCCTCGGTACCACGCTGGTTCAGGGCGAGACCCGCGTTTCCACCGTCGAACACCTGCTGTCGGCCTTCGCCGGACTTGGCATCGACAATGCCATCGTCGAACTCACGGCCAGCGAAGTGCCGATCATGGACGGCAGCGCGGGACCATTCGTGTTCCTGCTGCAGTCAGCCGGCATCGAGGAGCAGGCGGCCCCCAAGCGCTTTATTCGAGTAAAAAAGAGCGTGCACGTCACCGATGGAGACAAATGGGCGCGCTTCGATCCGTTCGAGGGATTCAAGGTCAATTTCGAAATCGAGTTCGATCACCCGGTGTTCAAGCGCCGGCTGCAGCGGGCGACGATGGATTTCTCGACCACCTCGTTCCTGAAGGAGATCTCGCGCGCGCGCACGTTTGGCTTCATGCGGGATCTGGAGACGTTGCGCGCGCACAATCTCGCTCTCGGCGGAACGCTGGACAACGCCATCGTGCTCGATGATGTCGGCGTCGTTAACGAGGATGGGTTGCGCTACGAAGATGAGTTTGTAAAGCATAAAATCCTCGATGCGATCGGCGATCTTTACCTGCTGGGCCACAGCCTGATCGGCGCGTTCAGTGGCCACAAATCCGGACACGGTCTGAACAACGCTCTGCTGCGCGCACTGCTCAAGGATCGCGATGCCTGGGAAGAGGTCGTGTTCGAGCGCCCGGAACTGGCGCCGATCTCATATGTGCAGGCCTACGCGGCGCCCACGCTGACGCCCACGGCCCTGGCGTCCTAGCTCATTGCCACCCGTACGCGAGTGCGCTGCACCGCGCCATCGCGGGAGGCTATCTGCGCTTGAAGGGTGGCCAGCGCATAGCGCAGCCGCTCGCACCAGGCGGGGGAGTCGGCCAGCACCACCAGTTCAGAGCCCTTTGGCACTACGTTAACAATATGTGTCCCCAGCTCGAGCGGCAGCACCGACCGGAACCAGAGCACCCAGGCTTTTTGTTCCGGCGCGCGTGCACCCAAGGCTGCCAGAGCCGGACGACGGGCGAGTAAGTCATTGATCGACGCTGGCGCTTTACGGAATCCGGCCTTTCCCTGGAGAAATCGTGCTCGAGTCTTCTTGTCAGGTGAGGGCTTCTTGGGCATAGTCAGATGCACCGATCGAGGGCATAGCCCCGCGGGCAGGGAAGTGGAGCCGGGGATTCATGGTGCCTACGCGCCGGGATCTCGAGAGCTTTCGACCAGGGTGGTTCATGTGCCATACGGTGCGCAGTCGATACGGTGCGCAGTCGTGACTGGCGTATCGATGGCAAAGCGTGCCACACCCGCAGTCGGGCGTCATTTGGGCGAGGCTGGAGCGACCATATGAATGTCATTTTCTTTTCACGCCGCAACGGCAAAGCCCGCCAATTCAATCTATCGCACCCCATTACGCTCTGCGTGGTCAGCATTCTGGGTCTCGGCCTGGTGGCGAGCACCTTTGTGGCCGGCCTGACGCTCGGCCAGCACAGCATGGCGCGGATGGCGGTACTGAGTCCGACGGCCGCACTGCGCGCCGAGCAGCAGCAGATCGTGGCTCTCAAGGCGCAGGTGCAGGATAAGGTGGATGCGCTCGCGATGCGCATTGGCACCATCGATGCGAACGTCATCCGTCTCAACGCGCTGGGCAAGCAGCTCACGCAGATGGCGAATATCAACAGCCGCGAATTCGACTTCGACCGTGATCCCCCGCAGGGCGGCTCGGAGTCCGACGGCGTGGGTCGTGGCGCGCAGGTCGCCGATGTCTCGGCGATGATCGATTCCCTGAGCCAGCAGATCGACTCGCGCAGCGCGCAGTTCGCCTCCCTCGAAAACGTCATCCTCGGCCGGCAGCTCTCGGCACAGGTCAAGCCCACGGGGCGGCCGGTGCGGGAAGGCTATATCTCATCCTATTTCGGCGAACGCATGGACCCTTTCAATGGCGAAGAAGCCATGCACAAGGGCGTGGATTTTGCGACCGACGCGGGCACTGATGTGCTGGCCGTCGCCTCCGGGATCGTGACCTGGGCTGGACCTCGCGAAGGCTACGGTAATCTGATCGAGATCAATCACGGCAATGGCTACAGCACGCGCTATGCCCATAACGCACAGACACTCGTGGCCGTCGGCGACACCGTCGAGCGCGGCCAGGCCGTGGCCGTGGTCGGCTCGACCGGTCGCTCCACCGGACCGCACGTACATTTCGAAGTGCTGCGCGATGGCACTCAGATCAATCCCATGGCCTTTGTGGGCCGCTAAACCAGCCTCACTTTCGAACGCCTCCAGAACGACTACTTCGGCGCGCTGTCTACCCTTACAATAGTCGGCCCGCGATCCGCGCGCTGCCCCTAAGCCGCTGATGCGGCTAATTTTTTTCCGAAGGATTGCTTGTGCTACAGGCGCTGACCCGCGTGTTTGGGAGCCGCAATGACCGGCTCATCAAGTCCTATGGCCGTCTGGTCCGCGAGGCCTCCTCGCATGAGCCAGCCCTCAAGGAGCTGTCTGACGAGGCGCTGCGAGATAAGACCGCACAATTTCGCGAGCGGCTCAAGCAGGGCACGCTGCTCGATCAACTGCTGCCCGAGGCCTTTGCCGTGGTGCGCGAAGCGGCACGACGTACGCTGCGGCTGCGCCACTTCGATGTGCAGTTCATCGGCGGCATCGCGCTGCACCAGGGAAAGATCGCCGAGATGCGCACCGGCGAGGGCAAGACGCTGATGTCGACGCTGGCGGCATACCTGAATGCCCTGCCTGGCGAGGGCGTGCACGTGGTGACCGTCAACGAGTACCTCGCCCAGCGTGATGCGGACTGGATGGGCCCGATCTATCGCTTCCTGGGGCTCACGGTCGGTGTGATTCGCAATGCGCAGGATTCGGCCGAGAAGCGCGCGGCCTATGCCTGCGATATCACCTATGGGACCAACAACGAGTTTGGTTTCGACTATCTGCGCGACAACCTGGCCTATCGGCTCGAAGAGCGGGTGCAGCGATCCTTAAGCTTCGCCATCGTCGATGAAGTCGATTCCATCCTGATCGATGAGGCGCGCACACCGCTGATCATCTCGGGGCCTGCGGAAGAGAGCACCGAGGTGTATCTGCGCATCAACGAGCTGGTGCCGCGGCTCAAGCGCCAGGAGACCGAGGAAGGCGTGGGCGATTTCTCGGTCGACGAGAAGGGCAAGCAGGTGCATCTGGCCGAGGCCGGTCATGAGCACGTCGAGCGGCTCATGCTCGAAGCGGGCCTGCTGCGCGAGGGCGAGAGTCTCTACGACACCGCCAATATCCGGCTCATGCATCACCTCAATGCAGCGCTGCGCGCGCATGCCATTTACAAGCGTGACGTCGAATACATCGTGCGTGGCGGCGAGGTCATCATCGTCGATGAATTCACCGGCCGCACGATGCCCGGCCGGCGCTGGTCCGACGGCCTGCACCAGGCCATCGAGGCGAAGGAGGGTGTGCGCGTACGCGAGGAAAACCAGACCGTTGCCTCGATTACGTTCCAGAATTATTTTCGCCTCTACAGGAAGCTGTCCGGCATGACCGGCACCGCCGACACCGAAGCCCCGGAGTTCCTGCAGATCTACGGTCTCGAAGTGGTCGTCATCCCGACCCATCGGCCCATGATACGCAAGGATCATCCCGACTTCGTCTACCTGACACAGAAGGACAAATTCGAGGCCATTATCGAGGACATGAAGGACTGCGTGGAGCGCTCGCAGCCGGTGCTGGTCGGCACCACTTCGATCGAGACCTCCGAGTTCCTGTCCGGATTGCTGAACAGCCAAGGCATTGCGCACCAGGTGCTCAATGCCAAGCAGCATGAACGCGAGGCGCATGTCATCGCGCAGGCAGGTCGCCCCGGCACGGTGACCATCGCCACCAACATGGCCGGACGCGGCACGGATATCGTGCTCGGCGGCAATCTCGAGGCCGAACTGGCTGGCATTTCCGCTGCAGCGGCCGTGGACGGCACCGCAACGGAAGCGGAGATCGAGGCCCGCCGAGAGGCCGCGCGCTCCGAATGGCAGCAGCGCCACGACCGGGTCATCGGCGCCGGTGGATTGCACATCATCGGCACGGAACGCCACGAGTCGCGCCGCATCGACAACCAGCTGCGCGGGCGCTCGGGACGCCAGGGCGATCCCGGATCGAGCCGCTTCTATCTGTCGATGGAAGACAACCTCATGCGCATCTTCGGCGATCCAACCCGCACCAAACGGCTGTTGCAGTTCGCCGGCATGAAGGAAGGCGAGGTCATCGAGAGCGGCATGCTCACACGGCAGATCGAGAAAGCGCAGCGCAAAGTCGAAGCGCACAACTTCGACATCCGCAAGCAGCTGCTGCTGTTCGACGATGTTGCGAACGATCAGCGCAAGGTCATCTATCAGCAGCGCACCGAGATCCTGGGCGCCTCCGACATGAGCGCGGCGATACTGGAGATGCTCGAGGAGGCCGCGGGTGGCCTGTTCGATGAATTTGCCGTCGCCAACAGCCTGCCGCAGGACTGGAATCTGGAAGGTCTGCAGGAAGCACTGCGGCGCGACTTCAATCTCGAGGTACCGGTGCGGACATGGCTCGATGCCGAACCGGAGATCGAGCAGGCCGCACTGCGCGCGCGCGTGATCGAATCCGTGCGCGCGACCTATCAGGAGAAGGTCGATCGCACCGGAGTGGATCGCAATGGCGTGCCGATCATGCGCCACGCCGAGCGCGATATCGTGCTGCGGATGCTCGACCAGCACTGGCGCGAGCATCTCGCGGCCATGGACTACCTGCGCCAGGGCATCCACCTGCGCGGCTATGCCCAGAAGGACTATCGCTTCGAGTACAAGCGCGAGGCGTTCGAACTGTTCTCGGCCATGCTCGGTCGCGTCAAGTTCGATTCCGTGTCGATGCTGGCCCGCACCGAGGTGCGCACCCAGGAGCAGATCGATCGCGAGGAGACCGAACGTCGTGAACGGCTGATGCGGGCGCTACAGGCGCAGCACGCTGAGGCCCAGTCGCTGTTGGGGGTGCCCGATCCGGCGCTGCCCCCGGCTGCCGAGGTGCCGCCATCGGCCGATCCGGCGGCCCTGCGCTCGATCGATTCTCTGGCGCCGTTCGTTCGTTCGGATCGCAAAGTAGGGCGCAACGAGCCCTGTCCCTGCGGCTCCGGACGCAAGTACAAGCACTGCCATGGCGCGCTCGCCGGCAGTCAGTGAGCGGCCGGTGAACGACCAGTGAACGGGGTGGCGGGCAATGAGCCGCTGCGGGTTGCCGCGGCGGTGCTGTTAGATGCGGCAGGTTCGGTACTGATCACGCAGCGGCCGGCCGGCAAGTACATGGCGGGCTACTGGGAATTTCCCGGCGGCAAGCTCGATTCATCCGAGTCCGCCGAGCAGGCGCTGGCCCGGGAGTTGCGCGAGGAGCTGGGGATCGAACTGCGCCGCTGTCATCGGTTACTCGAGTTGCGGCATCATTACGCGCAACGCGCAGTGCACCTGGAGGTATTCGTCGTTGAAGAGTCTCACGGCGAACCCTCAGGGCTGGAAGGCCAGGCGCTCAAGTGGGTGAGTGTGGCGGCGCTGGGGCAGGAAAACCTGCTGCCTGCGGACCGTCCAATCGTTGAGGCTCTTATCGCCAATGAGGAAATCGTAAATGGCGCAGGACACCGGACTGCCGGACATTCAGCTCGATAGTGCCGGGCTGTATCGCGAGGATATTTTCACCGACCGCAAGGCCGGCACGATCCGCAGGCTCGTCCCGGTAACGGTCGATGGGGACACGGACACCACCCGAACCGTGCTGTACTCGGGGCAGACGCAGCTGCTGACACCGAACGGGGTGCTGCCCTTAGGATTTGAGATCGAGGCCAGTTCCATGGCCGACGCCATCGCGAAATTTCCGGCTGCCGTCAAGGACGCGCTGGAACAGGCAATCGAGGAAGCACGCGAATTCCGGCGTGAGAGCGCCTCTCGCATCGTCGTGCCCGACGTGGCCGGTGGCATGGGCGGCGGCGCCGGGCCATTGCCCGGCGGCGGCAAGATCAAGCTCTGATCGGCCGCACCAGGCTTGCCGGTATGGTCGTGTCTTCCGCTGCCGCGCGCCGCCAGAATTCGGCGTTGCAGTGCCCGGGTCGGGCGTTGGAAAGACAGGCGATCGACTGGATCGATTTGGTGCGATTAGCCTGCAGCTGCTGTAACTGGCGTCGTCGTTCCATGCGGGCGCTGGCATAGGGCGAGGCATGCAGCCAGTCTAAAGGCGTCAGCATCGACGCGCCGCTGAAGAAGGCCGAGAAGCTGGACGAGCCGATCATCGCTTCCGCGGTGGCTGCCACCAACCATTTGCCCCTGTCAGAGGCCACGGCAATTGAATCGTACTGCGGGGCTGCGGGCCAAGTGGGATCCGCGGTCTCCAAACTGCCCTGCGCCGCCTCGTTCAGCATCACGCCGAGAATCTGCACGGCTCGGCTGCGTCTGCCGGCATCGAGTGCCACGCGCGCGAGCAGTGAGAGTACAGCCACGCTTGGAGCGATCGTGGCTTCGACCTCGAGCCGCTCAAGTGCCCACAGCAAAGCGCCGTAACGTCGTGCCGCTGCCAGCCCGTTCTGGCGCCAGAGCGCATAAGCATCGAGCGCTTGCGCAAGTGCCGAGGCGGAATCTATCCCGTCACGCCGCCGCGCGGCACCGAAGGGCTGACGCTCGACACAGGCAAGACCAGCCCCAGGCTCGCCGCCAACAAGGGGTGGCCGCGCCGTCAAAAGCAGCCCTTGCCGCTCGAGCGCTGCGGCGCGACTCTCTTTGCACGCGAACAGGTTGAGCTCGAAGGCATCGAGCGCGGCGTCCTCTGTCTCTGCAACTGGCACGAGCAGGCTCGATGGACCGACGAGCCTGAAGAGGCCGTAACCGGCTGCGCGAAAGCAGCCCAACAGTTCTGTGTTGACAATGTGCCCGTGCTTCAACTCGAACATGACCAGCGGATCTTCGATTCGAAAGAACTCCCGGCCTCCGGCCACGATGCGGGCTTCTTCGCCCTCGGCGTCGAGCTTCACGAAGTCGATGCTCTGTATTCCATGACGGGCCATGGCGCCGTCAAGCGTATCCACTCGCACGTCTTCGCTGGACTCACCGGCTCCGTGCCCGAGGCTATTGAGTTCTGAATTCGCCAGCACGGAGAGCCGCCCGCGACCAGCCCGGTCCGAAAGAGCACAGTCGTCCACCACGACCTGCGCCATGGCGTTGGCGGCCAGGGTGTCCCGCAGAAAACACAGCGTGCCCGAAGAGGGCTCGAACGCCCAAACGCGTCCAGTGGGGCCGACCGCCTTGCCGATGCCGACGCTGTAAACGCCATAGTTCGCGCCAATATCCAGCGCGCGCATTCCGGGCTTCAGGAAGCTGCGCACGAACGGCAATTCCTTCTCGAACCAGTCCTCCTGCTCGAGCAGCACGTAGGTACTCAGACACATCAGGGAAGCAGGCACGGTGATGAGGTTGCCGTCTGCAATCTGTATCGGCAGTCCCTGGAGTTTGCGCATGCTCTAATCCAGCAAAGCCTGCACGTTAATCCTCTCCAGGTGCGCCGCCATGTGCCGGCTGATCACTGAGCCCCGCATCCGCGTCCGGAATGGCGTGCTGCTCACTGAGCCAGGCGCCCAGATCGATCAGCCGGCAGCGATCACTGCAGAACGGGCGATGGGGGAATTCATCCGACCAGGCGATCTCGCGCTTGCAGGTCGGGCAGCGCACGCGTGGGGGCATGATCTCAGGTGCAGCAGATCAGTGTAAACGGCACATCCGCTTCATATTGCGTCGAGCGCTGCTCGATGCCGTGCCAGGCCAGGAAGCGCATGTTGCAGCGATAATGGCTGCCGCTGATCTCGGGAAACAATGCGAATTGCGCCGGCAGGCTGATGCGCAGCAGCTGGTAGGGGGTCTCGCGGTCGAAAGTGATGTTGAACACCCCGCCGGCAGCGGTTTCCTCGCTTGGGCGCCCGTTCTGTCGCGTCAGCCACAGTAGCTCGGCGACCGCGTCGCACAGCGGACGCAGCAGCGTCAGCCAGCGCCCGAAGGCCTCGATGCGGCTTTCGGCTGGCTGATTGAGCCAGAAAAAGTAATCCGGCAGGTCGAATTCGCAGGTGCCCCCGGGAATCGCGCTGCGGTGCTTGATGGCAGCCAGGAAGGCGGAGTCCTTGAGCGGCGCCAGCCACGAGCCGCCAACGCCGGCGAGCTCCGTGCGCAGCCGCACCAGATTGCTCATCAGTGTGCGCAGTCGCGCCGTGTCGATGCCGGCACGGTTCTGAAATTCGTTCAAAAGCGCCAGGTGTCGCTCGATTTCCTTGAGCACGTCGGTGCGCATGTCCCCGCGCGTCAGGATGGACAGGATGTCGAGCAGGCTGTCCACGGCGGCGCGGCTGCCCCAGGGGGTTCCCTTCTCATTGTGGTAGAGCGCCTGCGTATAGAGGAAATCCAGGCGCAGGAAGGTACGCATGCGCTCGTTCAGCGGCTGCTCGAACATCGAGGCCTCGACGGCGGCCTCGGGGCTGGTGGCTGGCTCGGCCATCCGCCTATTGTGCTTGAGCCCCGACACGCCCGTAAACGTCCCGACTCAAATTGGTGCGGCGGCCCATAGTGCAAGGTAGCGCGCGTGCAGGGCCGCGACACGGGGACCCAAGGCATCCAGCGCACCATCGTTGAGGATGACATCGTCGGCTGACGCGAGCCGTACCGCCCGACTCGCCTGAGAGCCGAGCATGGCGCGTGCTTCGCTCTCGGACATGCCATCGCGCGCGAACAGCCGCGTCAGTTGCAGGCTTTCCGGGCAATCGACCACGAGTATGCGGTCGTAGCGATCCTGCGCGTGGGTCTCCACCAACAGGGGCACGACGTGCAGTTGATAGGCTCCGCCGGCATGCGCCGCGAGCTGTTCGGTGCGTGCGCGAATGGCCGGGTGCATCAGCGATTCGAGCTCACGCCGGGGGCCGTCATCACTGAATACGAGGCGCCGCAGAGCCGACCGATCCAGGCTGCCATCGTCGGCGCGAATCCCGGGTCCGAAGCGCTCGAACAGCGTCGTCAGCAGCGCTGTGCCCGGCGCGACGACTTCGCGCGCGATGATGTCCGCGTCGAGCACCGGCACGCCAAGGGCCTCGAACAGGTGCGAGACCGCGCTCTTGCCGCTTGCTATGCCACCTGTGAGCCCCACACGCGGTGGCGCAGCGCTCATTGTCCGGGGGAGCCGTAAAGAGCCAGATAACCCTGAACGATCTGTGGGCCCCACATCATCGCTAACCACCCCGCCGCGGCCAGAAACGGCCCGAACGGAATCGGCGTGCCGCGCTGGTGACGACGTCCCACGATCAGAGCGACGCCCACCAGCGCGCCGACGATCGCCGACAGCAGCACGATGGGCAGCAGCATGCGCCAGCCCAGCCACGCGCCGAAGGCTGCCAGCAACTTGAAGTCCCCGTAGCCCATCCCTTCCTTGCCCGTCAGCAGCCGAAACGCGTGATAGACCGCCCACAGCGACAGATATCCGAGTGCGGCGCCAGCGATCGCGCTCACCGGATCCGCCGGCAGGTTGCCCGATGCCGATCCCCAGCCGGTGAGGCTCGCGAGCAGTCCGAGCCATAGCAGCGGCATCGTCAGAGAATCGGGCAGCAATTGATGGTCCAGGTCGATGAAGGTCAGTGCGATCAGGAACCAGCTGATGACGATGCCGCAGGCCGCAGGCGCGCCGTAGCCGAAACGCCACGCGACCAGGGCGCTGAGTACGCCGCACAGGATCTCGACCAGCGGATAGCGGACGCTGATGGGCGCGCGGCAGCGCGCGCAGCGCCCGCGCAGCGCGAGATAGCTCAGCACGGGAATGTTCTGCAGAGCCCCGATCGGCGCCTTGCAGGCGGGGCAGGTCGAGCGCGGGACGATCAGATCGAAGCGCTCGGGCGGTGCCGTCCCCACGGCAGCGCCGTTGAGCTCGGCACACTCGGCCCGCCACTGCCGGTCGAGCATGACCGGCAGCCGGTAGATGACCACGTTGAGAAAGCTGCCGACGACCAGTCCGACCACCACCGCCGTCGTGATCAGCGCGGCCGGCGATTGGGCCAGGAGGTCCAGCACGCGATCAGGCGTTCGCGATCAGACGACCGAACCGAGCTTGAAGATGGGCAGGTACATCGCGATCACGAGGCCGCCGACCAGCACGCCCAGGATCAACATGATCAAGGGCTCGAGCAGGCTCGACATGCTGTCCACCGCGGCGTCGACGTCTTCCTCGTAGAAGGTAGCGACTTTGCCGGCCATGGCATCGAGCGAGCCGGATTCCTCACCCACTGCGATCATCTGCACGACCATGTTGGGGAATATGCCGGTGTTCTCCATGGCGCGCTGCAGCCGCTGACCGGTGGCGACCTCGTCGCGCATTTTCAGCACGGCATCCTCGAAGACGATGTTGCCACAGGCGCCCGCGACCGACTCCAGCGCTTCCACCAGCGGCACGCCGGCGGCAAACATGGTGGAGAGCGTACGCGCATAGCGCGCGATTGCGGCCTTGTTGAGGATGGGACCGATGATGGGCATTTTGAGAGCCATTCGATCGAGGAAATGCCGCATCTTGCGCGAGCGCTTCTTGAAGTAGAAGAACACCCAGAAGGCTCCCGCAACGACGACGGCCATGTAAATGCCATTGGCCTGCACGAAGCGCGACAGGTTGATAACCATCTGCGTGAAGGCGGGCAGATCGGCGCCAAAGCCCTTGAACAGGTCCTCGAACTGCGGGATCACGAAGATCAGCAGGATGACCGTCACGATGACCGCCACGACCAGCACCGCGGCTGGGTAAAAGAGCGCCTTTTTGACCTTCTTTTTGACCGCTTCGCTCTTTTCCTTATAAGTGGCGACCTTGTCGAGCAGCCCCTCGAGGGCACCGGCCTGCTCGCCAGCTTCCACCAGGTTCACGAACAGGTCGTCGAAGTAGAGCGGGTGCTTGGCGAGCGCCTCGTGCAGGGAGGTGCCGCCTTCGACATCGGACTTGATATCGAGCACCAGTTTCTGCATCGCCGGCTTCTCATGGCCCGCACCGATGATCTCGAAGGCCTGCACCAGTGGAATGCCGGCCCCCAGCATGGTGGCGAGCTGGCGGCTGAATATTGCGATGTCCTCGGGCTTGACCCTGCCGGCGGACTTGAAGGCCTGGGACTGCTTGCGGATGCGCGTGGCGACCACGCCCTGGCGCCGCAGCTCGTTCTTGAGCGCCTGCTCATTCTGGGCAACGCTGCGGCCCTTGATGCGCTGACCCTTTTTGTCCATGCCCTCCCATTGGTAGGCCACGTCCTTGCGGATCGAGCGAATCGCACTGGTTGCTTGCGCCATGACTACTTCCCTGCCGGTGACATTATTCGATCGTCACGCTGTTGATTTCTTCGAGACTGGTAAGACCGTTCCTGACTTTTTCCAGCCCCGCCCGGCGCAGGTCCCACACGCCGTCCTTTGTGGCCTGCACGGCGATGTCCAGGGCGTTGCCCCCCGCCATGATGATGTGGCTGATCCCGTCATTGACTTCCATGACCTGGTAGATGCCGACGCGGCCCTTGTAGCCATCGGTGCAGTTGCTGCAGCCCTTGGGTCCATAGATCTTGATGCCATGGACGATGTCGGCATCCTGGAAGCCCTCTTTTTTCAGGGCTTCGGCCGGCACGTCCAGCGGCTGCTTGCAGTGCTGGCAGAGCCGGCGTGCCAGGCGCTGCGCGATGACCAGGCTGACCGATGTCGCGATCGCGTACGGCTTGACGCCCATATCGACCATGCGCGTCAGCGTCTGCGGGGCATCATTCGTGTGCAGGGTAGAGAGCACCAGGTGGCCGGTCTGGGCTGCCTTGATCGCGATTTCGGCGGTCTCGAGATCGCGGATTTCGCCGACCATGATGACGTCCGGATCCTGTCGCAGGAACGCACGCAGCGCCGAGGCGAATGTGAGCCCGACCTTGTTGTTGACGTTCACCTGGTTGACGCCCGGCAGATTGATTTCGGCCGGATCTTCGGCCGTGGAGATGTTGGTGTCTTCGCGATTGAGAATATTGAGGCCCGTATAGAGCGACACGGTCTTGCCGCTGCCGGTCGGCCCGGTCACGAGAATCATGCCCTGGGGTTTCGCCAGGTGCTTCATGTAGAGATCTTTCTGAAAAGACTCGTACCCTAGAGCGTCGATGCCGAGCATCGCCTGCGAGGGATCGAGAATACGCAGCACGATCTTCTCGCCGTAAAGCGTGGGGCAACTGCTGACGCGGAAGTCGATGGCGCGGGTCTTGGACAGGCGCATCTTGATGCGGCCATCCTGCGGCACGCGACGCTCGGCGATGTCCAGGCGGGACATTACCTTCAGGCGCGCGGCAATCTTGCCCGTCAACTGCACGGGCGGCTGCGCCACCTCGCGCAGCACGCCGTCCATGCGCAGTCGCACGCGGAAAGTCTTCTCATAAGGCTCGAAATGGATATCCGAGGCGCCGCGCCGGATGGCATCCAGCAGCACCTTGTTGACGAAGCGCACGATCGGTGCGTCTTCCACATCATCGCGCGCTACATCACCGCCTGACTCGTCGTCGCCGCCGGACACTTCCAGCGATTCGAGGTCCACACCTTCCTCGTCGCTGAGGTTGGGCATGGCGGTGTCGACCTGCTCGACGGCCTTGTCGAGCAGCTTCTGCAGCTTGTCGTCCTCAACGACGATGGCCTCCACGCCCAGGCCGCACTGGAACTTGATCTCATCGATGGCGTGCAGGTTGGTTGGATCGGCCACCCCGAGGAACAGCCGCTTGCCGCGCTTGAACAGCGGCAGCACGCGATGCTTGGCCAGCAGTTTGTCCGAGACCGAGCGGACGGCCTCGAGATCGAGGACCAATGCATTGAGGTCAAAAAGTGGAACGCCGTATTCGGCGGAGGCGGCGATGGCGATGTCACGCGCTTTGGCCGTGCCATTGAGCACCAGCTGGGTTACGAAGCTGGTCTTGCGATCCGTTGCCGCCTGCATGGCAGCGTGCATGCCGGCTTCATCGACCACGCCGTCCGCGACCAGCCGCTGGGGCAGGCCCCCAAGATGGGACCTCGACGGACTAAGGGCCAAGGAGGCGTTATCGTTCATGCACTTAGCGCATCACCCAGGGTGCGTAGGAACCGGCCTAGTCTACATAAGTAGGCGGGTCGATCAATGTCAATATCCACCGGATGTTTGCATATCGCCTCAGGTAGCTGCGTGATTGGCTTCCCAAAAGAGGAAGCCCCTCCGGGGAGGGGCTTCCATCAGGTCAGATCGAATGGATCTGGATCAGATCAAGTGTGGCAGGACGTCGGCAGGTACGAGGCCGAGATGTTGGTAGCGCCCACGCCGCCGCCGTACGTCACGTTGGGGGGCTTCGTAGCGGTACCGCACACCCACACCACGTCGTTGTTGGCGTCGGTGCCCGGGACCAGCGTCAGCAATGCGGTCGCCGGAATCGCCTTGTTAGCCTGCGGACCGCCGTACGCCACCTGGATCACGCCGCCGGCGTTAACTGTGATGGCCGAGACGTACTTGCCAGACGAGGCACCGGTCACCGACACATCGCCCGCGACGCCGGCGGCAGCCGTCGTAGAGGTGGTGGGGAACGAGCCGTACTGCGCGTAGTACTCGGAAATCGCGGTCTTCCAGCCAGCCGCCAGCGACAAGCCTTCAGTGACCTGCGAGCGAATGGTGTAGTTCTGATAGGCCGGGATCGCGATGGCGGCGAGAATGCCGATAATCGCGATCACGATCATCAGTTCGATGAGGGTGAAACCTTTTTGAATCGTCTTCATAGAGTGATCGAGCTCCGATTGGCTGCGGCCAAGCAGCCGCTGACGACAGGAATAGCAACTGCCGTGCCAATTCCGACAGCGTCCTAAGTCACTGATGGACCGATGCTTATTAATCGCCGAGCGGTCATTTGCCTTAATGTTTGACTAGGTTCGACGACAGACGATGACGCGTCGGGTCACAAAGTGACAAAGCGCGGCATCGAGCTCCTTCTGCCGCAACTAACGTGCGACTTATTCGATGTGGAGTTTCTTGATTCGGTAGCGCAGCGCACGAAAACTCATTCCTAGCAATCGGGCCGCCGCAGTCTTGTTGTAACGCGTCTGCTCGAGCGCTTTGATGATCGATTCGCGTTCCATGAGCTCCAGTTGATCTCCGAGCGCAGCGCCGGATTCGGTGTGCCTGACGACGGCATCGACCATCGGTGCTCTGCCAACCTCTGTGTCGGGGCTTGCCGCGGCCGGCCGCAGCTGCAGATCCTGCAATTCAATGATGCCCGAGGAGGATAGGGCGATGGCGCGCTCCAGGATATTTTCCAGTTCGCGCACGTTCCCGGGAAAAGCGTAGCGCTGCAATGCAGCGCGAGCATCGGCACTGATCTGCGCTGTTTCGACGCCAATGCGCGCAGATAGCCGCCGCATCATTGCCGCAGCAAGGTCCGGGATATCGCCAGGGTGCTCGCGCAGCGGCGGCACACGAATCTCGATGACATTAATGCGGTAATACAGGTCTTCGCGGAATCGGCCCTGGGCAACCAGATCCGCCAGCGACTTGTGCGTGGCTGATAGCACGCGCACGTCGGTCGGCACCTCGCGCTGCTCGCCGACCGGCCGCACGGCCTTCTCCTGGATCACACGCAGCAGTTTCACCTGCATATGCAGCGGCAGATCGGCTACCTCATCGAGGAATAAGGTGCCGCCCTCAGCGCTCTGCACCAGGCCTTTCTTATCCGCGACGGCTCCGGTGAAACTACCGCGCTTGTGTCCGAACAGTTCGCTTTCCATCAGTTCCGATGGAATGGCGCCGCAGTTCACCGGTACGAACGGGCCCTCAGCACGTGCGCCGGTGTCGTGGATGAGGCGCGCGACCAATTCCTTGCCGGTGCCGGATTCTCCGGTGATGTGCACCGGTGCCTGGCTGCGCGAAACGCGACCGATCAATTCGCGCAACGAGCTCATTTCGTTCGACTGGCCCATGAGCCGCGGTGTGCTCGCCGGCGGAACCGAAAGCTCTGCCGTCTCATCGATCGCGCGTGAGTCGCGTCGACCCAGTTTGATGGCGGTGGCAACCAGTTTGCGCAACACGCCCAGATCGAGCGGTTTGGAGACAAAGTCGAACGCGCCGAGCTTGAGGGCGCGCACGGCCGACTCTACGTTGCCGTGCGCAGTGATCACGGCGACCGGGGTGTCGGGCAACCGATCCTGTATATACGCAACCAGATCGAGGCCGTCGCCATCGGGCAGTCGCATATCAGTCAAACACAAGGCGAAGCGCTGTGCGGCCAGCAACGCGCGCGCTGAGCCCAGATCACCGGCCGCGGCCGTTGCCAGATTCATGCGGGCCAGCGTCAGAGAGACCAATTCAATCAGATCCGGCTCATCATCGACGATCAGCACGATCGGCGCGGCTGGCATGGGCTCGGTTCTAAAAGGCGTGTTCACTGGGGATAAAGGTCTTGCCAGCGTTTCGGATCGGCAAAAACGATTCGGAATATGCTACCCCCACCGTCGCGTGCTTCGTACAGCAACGTGGCGCCGTTGGCGGCGGCGAGTTCGCGCGCCAGAAACAGCCCGAGACCGGTACCGCGCTGTGCGCGGGTGAAGAACGGCTCAAATATGCGCTCGGCGTCCGCCGCCGTGATGCCAGGTCCGCGGTCTGCAACCTGAAAGTAGGGGCGGCCCACGCCGCCGAGTCGTCCATAGCGCAACACAATACCGGCGTCGCCGTCCAGCGGCAGCGCGTGCGTCATCGCGTTCTGACATAGATTCCAGGCGATCTGATGTAGTTGGCTGCCGTCGATGCGTACCTGCACGTCTTCGGCGGATAGGTCGACCTGCAACTGTTCCGGCGGCAATTGCACTGTGGCGCAGAATTCGTCGCGAAATCGGGTAACCCATGTTGCCAGCATCAACTGCTCCGGTCGTGGGGCCTCGCGACGCGACAGTTGCAGGATGTTGTCGATGATGCCGCTCACACGGCTCGAATTGGCCTGCATGATCTGCGTCAGCCGCTGGTCTTCGGCACTCAGTCCGGGTGATTCGGCCAGCAGCTGCGCAGCATGGCTCATGGCGCCCACCGGATTGCGTATTTCGTGAGCGATGCTGGCCGACAGGCGCCCCAGTGCCGCCAGCTTGGTTTGCTGTACCTTGGCTGCGATTTCGCCGGTATCCTCCAGAAACACAATTACCGGCGACGGATTGGTATCGCCCAGGGGCGCGAAGTGCGGCCTGATGAGCCGCGCGCCGTCGGCCGCCAGCAGGGTCTGTGAATCGCCGTCCGGTTCGAGCAGATCGTCGGCGCGCCAGGTGGATAGCAGATAGAGCAGGCGTGGGCAGACCTCTCCGAGCAGGGCGCCGGGCACCGCATCCGCTTCGCCCAGCATCTGAGCGGCCGACTCGTTGATCAGGCGGATGTAATCGTCCGGGTCCACGACCAGAATACTTTCCCGCAAATGCTGGACGATGTACTGCGAAACCTGCGCGAGATTCGCCAGGTCCAGCACTGCTCGCCGCACCAGCGCCTCGCTTTCGCGCAGTCGGGCCGACACCGGCCATGCCAGCAGCGCCACCAGAAAGACGACGCCGCCCTGCATCCCGGCCAAGGGGTAGTCCGAGGTCGGTGCACTGCCAAACGTAACCGAGAATATCTGCTGAATCAGGATCGCCAGGGCCGCTACCGCGGCGTTGGCAAATGCGGTGCGCCCTTCTGCCAACAGCGCCATGGCGCCCACGGGAATGACCAGGAGTATCCCGAGCCCGCTGCTTGCCCCGCCGCTGCTGTAAAGCAGAGCCGCCACGGCGGTCGAGTCGAGCAGGGTGTGTGCAACGACCATGACGCGGCGACTGGGCCAATGACCGCGTCCGCCGAAGGCAAATAGCCCTCCGAGCAGCCAATAGACGATGCAAACCAACAGGAAAAGTTGCGAGTTGGTACCGCCCACGCTGGGAGTGGGTCCGGTAAAACGGTTCACGGTAAACAGCACAGGTGGCAGGAGCAGCCGGTAAAGATTCGCGAGCGCCACGACACGCCAGGCCAGGTCGGCCGAGGGAGCGGCAGATGCCGCATCCGGTGTCGGAGGCGAAGGACGAAAGAGTGGGGTCGCCGGGGAGTTGACGAGGTTCTGCAGTCGGGCGAGGCTCATGAAGAGTCGTTAATCTCGAATTGAAACTGTCACGGCGGGCCGCACTCTATAGGTCAGTTAAGTCCTAATTCAGTCCGAATCTGTCAACCTTTCGAAGGGCTGGGTCGTTTCAATGAAGCATATGCGTACTCCATTACTTAATCTGCGGACGGGGTCCGTTTTGGCACTCTCGGGAATCCTGTTGGGATGCGTTGCGCCGCCGCCACAGCGGATGGTCGTACAGGCGCAGCCGCCACCCCCGCCCATTATGGTCTACCCGGCCAGGGGCCAATCGCCCGAGCAGCTCGAACGCGACCGCTATGACTGCCACGTCTGGGCGGTCCAGCAGTCGGGTTTCGATCCAAGCCGGCCGGGGCTGCCGCCCGGCCAGCGCGTCGTGGTCGAGCCGGCGAATCCACCCGGGGCCGGAACGGCCGTAGGAGCCATCGCCGGTGCGATTCTTGGCGCCGCGATAGCCGGGCCCCGCGATGCGGGCGCCGGGCTGATCCTCGGCGGCATCACAGGCGCTGCCGTCGGTACCGCCAGTGACGCCAATGCCCAGGCCCAGGCCAACGCCGAGCAGGCGCGGTATGACCGCAGCGCCGCGGGTTCTGCGCAGGCCGCCTCGAACTATCGGCGTGCCATCAGTGCCTGTCTGGATGCCCGCGGCTACACGACCGCCTGAGCATCGTGCGATTCGAGGAGCGTTCAGAGATGAAGGTAAACCGCACTACCCGCAAGTGGATCGTCATTTCCGGACTCTGGGTGCTCGCGCTGGCGGGAATCGCGACCAGTTTTGCCGAGGACCGTGCACGTCCCGGACCGCAAGTCGCACGCGACGGACATGGCCAGGTGCTCGATAACCGCTACGGACACGGTCACTACTATCCGCCGCGGGGGCAGGTGTTCCGCACCCTTCCGGGCGGGTATCGGCCGTATGTCTACGGCGGCAATCGATTCTATTTCAACGCGGGCGTCTGGTATGCGCCGGGACCGTACGGATTCGTGGTGACACGACCGCCGCTCGGATTGTACCTGACCGTGTTGCCGCCCTTTTACTCGACCGTCTGGTTCGGAGGCGTGCCCTACTACTACGCGGATGAGGTGTACTACCAGTGGCGGCCCGACATGAACGGCTATGTGGTTGCCGCACCGCCGCCGGGAGCCGATCAGCCTGGCGACCCATCGGCAGCGCCGCCGCCGCCTTCGGGCGATGATTTCTTCGTCTATCCGCGCAATGGGCAGACACCAGAGCAGCAGTCCGCCGATCGTTTCGAGTGTCATAGCTGGGCGAAAACACAGACGGGCTTCGATCCCACGCAGCCCGCAGGGGGCGCCCCACCCGGTGGGCCGCCAGGCGCATCGCGAGATCAGTATCAGCGCGCGATCACGGCGTGCCTGGAAGCACGCGGATACAGCGTGAAGTGAACTCACGCAGTTAACGGTGAACAGTGCAGTCAGCCGGACAGCGAGTGAGATTGTCTACAGGTAATCTGTGACCATCTTCACCAACACGTAGAATCCCTGCATTGTCCGACTTCCGGGTTCGGTAGTATCCATCCTGGTTCGATTGGGAGCGTGGTGATGGCGTTTGATTGGTTCAATGTGGGAGAAGCTACCGCGGCGGGCGTCATACTGGCGGATCAATTCGCACAGCAGGCACTCCAGTCAGCAGGCGTGGGCGGCAAACCACAGGGACAGGCCGATAAGGTATTGCAGGACCTATTGCGCCAGGCGGACAGTGAACTGCGGGGGATGCGCATGAATTTCTTCAAGCGCGCCAAGCTCGCTAATTCCTTCAAATGGCAACTGCTGGAAAAAGGCGTCGAACGCGGGTTCGCCGACATCGCGACTCAGGCGCTGGTCATACATCTCATGGCGAGTGCGAGCGGAGCTGCCGTCGCAACTACTGCACCGCCACCCGAAACCAGTTCGAAAGACACCGGGCCCACCAATGCAAAGCGGCTTCTCGCCCAGGGAAACAGCAGTTTCGCGCGGGGCGAGTACCATCAGGCTTTGGATATTTACGCGCGGGTGGTGGAGCTTAAGCCTCGTGACGCCGATGCGCGCAACAATCTTGGGGCTGCGCTCTACAAACTGGAACGCTTCATCGAAGCCGATGAGCAGTTTCGCAAGGCGATCCAACTGAGGCCGGCCTATCCCGAAGCGCTTTGTAACCTTGGCGCGGTGCTGACGTGGGAGGGCAAGTTCGCCGAGGCGGAAGTCACGCTCCGACGGGCGCTGAAATTGCGTCCGAATTACCTCACTGCTCGCGGCCTGCTCGGCAAGGCGCTGCTGCCGCAAGGGCGTACGCGCGAAGCCAAGCCGCACTTCGAGAAGGTGCTCGGCAAGTCTGCAAACGATTTCGAGGCGCTACACGGCATGGGCCAGATCGCGATGATGGAGGGCCGGTTCGAAGAGGCGGAGCAGTGGTTCAATCGTGCGCTGAATATAGAAGCAAGCTACAGAATGCCGACCGCGCTGGCGGCTCTGGCCGGTCTTCGCCGCATGACCAAGGGCGATAAAGCCTGGCTGGAGCGTGCAAAACGCGTGGCCGGGAGCGGAATCTCCGCAACGGAAGAGAGCGCCCTTCACTTTGCGATAGGAAAGTATCAGGACGATGTCGGCGCCTATTCGCAGGCGTTTCAGAGCTACCAGCGCGGCAACGAATTGTCCAGGGATCTCGCGCCACAATTCCGGCCCGAAGAGCGCACACAATTTGTGGACAATATGATTCGTGCCTATACGCGCGATGCCATTGCGCGCTCCGGGCCCGGAGCCTCGGACTCGAAACGCCCGGTATTCGTGGTGGGGATGCCGCGTTCGGGCACGTCGCTGACTGAGCAGATTCTCGCGTCTCATCCGGCTGCACGAGGGGCGGGCGAACTGGATTTCTGGAGCATTGCGGGACGCGAGCAGGCGCTACGGCATCAGAATGCTCCACTGACCGAATCGCAGAAGAAAAAACTCGCCGAAGGCTATCTACGCATCCTGGCAGAATGCTCTGCCGATGCGCAGCGAGTCGTGGACAAGGCGCCCGTGAATTCGGATCACCTGGGAATGATTCACTCAGTATTCCCGCAAGCCCGAATCATTTGCATGCGGCGCAACCCGATCGATACCTGTCTCTCGTGCTATTTCCAGCCATTTACGCAGGCATTTAACTTCGCCACGGATCTGTCAGACCTGGAACAGTACTACCGGCAGCACCATCGCCTCATGGCCCATTGGCGCGAGGTATTGCCGGCCGGTTCGATTCTGGATGTTCCCTACGAGGAATTGGTCGCGGATCAAGTGGCGTGGACGGCCAGGATGCTGGACTTCGTTGGTCTGGAGTGGGATGACCGGTGCCTGGATTTTCAGAAAACCGAGCGCGGCGTGGCAACTGCCAGCACATGGCAGGTGCGCCAGAAGATCTATGACAGTTCCGTGGAGCGCTGGCGAAAGTACGAGAAATTCATCGGGCCTCTGCTAAGCCTTCAGAACCTGGACGGCTGATCGGCACCGCGTTGTTCCCCGACGCGACGTTCCGGTCCGGACGCCGTTTTCGATAGACGCAGCCGCGAAGGCGATGCCATGATATTGAGCAATATCACAAGGCTTTGGACAATCGCGGATGAATCTGCACGAGTACCAGTCAAAGAAAATCCTCGCGGGCTACGGCGTTCCGGTACCCGAAGGGCGCATCGCCGGCAGCGCCGATGAAGCGCTAGCCGCGGCGCAAGCCCTCGGCGGCAAGGTCTGGGTCGTCAAGGCTCAGGTGCACGCCGGCGGTCGCGGCAAGGCGGGCGGCGTCAAGGTTGCGCGCGATCCCGATGCGGTGCGCGCCGCCGCCGCCGCGATGCTCGGCCAGCGGCTCGTCACCAAGCAGACCGGCGCCGAAGGATTGCCTATCGAGCAGGTGTACGTCGAAGCGGGTTCCGAGATCGAGCGCGAGCTTTATCTGAGTCTGACGCTCAATCGGGAACGCAGTCGCATTGCGGTAGTTGCCTCGGCCGCGGGCGGCATGGATATCGAGGAAGTCGCCGAACACACCCCCGAACGCATTCTATCCACCACAGTCCATCCGGCCACCGGATTGCAGCCCTTCCAGTGCAAGCAGCTCGCCTTCGGTATCGGCCTCAAGGGAAAGCAGATCGAGCAATTCCAGGCCATTGTGCTGGCGCTCTACCGGCTCTACCAGGAACGCGATGCGAGCCTGATCGAGATCAACCCGCTGATCGTCACCAAGAGCGGTGCGCTCGTGGCGCTCGACTGCAAACTCGACATCGATGCGAATGCACTGTTTCGGCAAAAAGACATGGCGGCACTGCGCGATATGGGCCAGGAAGATCCGATGGAGCGTCGCGCCAGCGAGCACGATCTCAATTACGTGTCGCTCGATGGCGATATTGCCTGCATGGTCAATGGTGCCGGACTGGCCATGGCAACCATGGACCTCATTAAATTGCACGGCGGCAAGCCGGCCAATTTCCTCGACGTCGGCGGCGGCGCGACCAGCGAACGTGTAACCGCGGCCTTCGAGCTGATACTTTCCAACGCCAATGTCCGGGCAATCCTGGTGAATATCTTTGGCGGTATCGTGCGCTGCGACCTGATTGCAGACGGCATCGTCAATGCGGTCAAGAACGTGGGCGTCGACGTGCCAGTCGTCGTGCGTCTCGAGGGCACCAATGCGGAGGTTGCCCGTGAGCGGCTCGCTCAAAGCGGACTCGCGATCATTGCTGCCGCCGACCTGACCGACGCGGCGAAAAAGGTCGTGGCCGCAGCGAGGAGTTCCCGATGAGCGTTCTGGTCAATGCCCGCACCAAAGTGATCTGTCAGGGCTTTACCGGCAAGCAGGGCACCTTTCACTCCGAGCAGTGCCTGGCTTACGGCACCAAGCTCGTCGGCGGAGTCACGCCGGGGCGCGGTGGCGAGCGTCATCTGGGTCTGCCGGTGTTCGATACCGTACGCGACGCGGCGCGCGAGACGGGCGCAACCGCCAGCATGATCTACGTGCCGGCTGCCTATGCGGCCGACTCCATCCTCGAGGCCGTGGATGCGGGTATCGAACTGGTGGTCTGTATCACAGAGGGTCTGCCGGTCAACGACATGGTCAAGGTGAAGGCGGCGCTGAGCGGGTCGCCGACACGTCTGATCGGTCCCAATTGCCCCGGGATCATCACTCCGGGGGAATGCAAGATCGGCATCATGCCCGGCTTCATTCACAAGAAGGGTGCCGTGGGCATCGTGTCACGCTCGGGCACGCTCACCTATGAGGCGGTGTTTCAGACCACGAATCAGGGTCTGGGCCAAAGTACCTGTGTGGGTATCGGCGGCGACCCGGTCCGCGGCATGAATTTCATCGACGTCATCGAGCTGTTCGAACGCGACCCGCAGACCGAGGGCATCATCATGGTCGGCGAGATCGGCGGCAGCGACGAGGAGGCGGCGGCGAACCACATACGCCAATACGTCACCAAGCCCGTCGTTGCCTACATCGCAGGCGTGACGGCGCCAGCCGGCAAACGCATGGGTCACGCCGGCGCAGTCATCGCGGGTGGCAAGGGCACGGCAGCCGACAAATACCGCGCGCTCGAGGCCGCCGGCGTACGCACGGTCAAGTCGCCGGCCGAACTGGGAAGCGCCATGGCGCAGTTGTTGTCCAGGCGCCGTGCCGCCGTCGCAAGCCGCGCAACGGCGCGTCAGCCGGCAATCCCGGCGAGCAAGGCAGCGCCGGCAAAGCGCACTGCACCTGCGAAACGCGCTACCGCTGCAAAACGCGCTACCGCCGCAAAGCGGGCTGCCACGGCGAAGCGCACTGCGCCAGCAATACGCACACGCTCAAGCAAGCGCGCCGCGCCGAAGCCAGTGCGGCGTACCGGCGGCAAGAAGCCAAAGCCGGCGAGGCATCGTTGAACGAGGCGCGGAAATCCGGACAGCGGCTGGAGCGCCGGTGGCAGGCATTGATCGGTTGAAAATCGCGCTGGCGCAGATCAATCTGCTGGTCGGCGACGTCCGCGGCAATCTCGAGCGCGTGATCGCCGAGGCGCGTCGTGCGCACGCGGAACTTGGCGCGGATCTGGTGATGTTTCCGGAGCTCACGCTGTCGGGCTATCCACCCGAGGACCTGCTGTTCCATCGCGGCCTGCGCCGTCAGATCGCCCTGGCGCTCGACGAACTGAAGACCGCCGTGCCCGAGATCGGCATCCTCATCGGATATCCCGAGTACTCACAGGGCTACATCTACAATTCGGCCTGTCTCATGCGTGGCGGACAGATGCTCGCGCAGCACCGCAAGTCCTGCCTGCCAAACTACAAGGTATTCGACGAAAAGCGTTATTTCACGGCGGGCACGGAATCGACCGTGGTCGACTTCGACGGCATCCGGCTTGGACTGCTGGTCTGCGAGGACGCCTGGGAGCCGCATCCGGCGTCGGATGCCGAAGCGCATGGTGCCGAGATTCTGCTGATTATCAACGCTTCGCCCTACGAAATTCACAAGCAGCGCGAACGCGAACTCGTACTCGGTCAGCGTGTGCACGAAACCGGCTTGCCTGCGGTCTACGTCAATCTGATCGGGGGCCAGGACGAACTGGTATTCGACGGCAACTCCTTTGCGCTCGACGCGCAGGGGCGGTTAGCCATGCGCGCGCCGCCCCTGGAAGAAGGGCTGTACTGCGTCGAGTTCGAGCGCCGAAACGGCAGTCTCGCGCCGATACCGGGGCGCATCGATCCCGAATGGCCCGACGATCGAATTCTCTACTGGGTACTGGTTCTGGGCGTGCGCGACTACGTCAACAAACACAAGTTCAACGGTGCCGTCATCGGGCTGTCAGGCGGCGTCGACTCGGCGCTGACGCTCGCCCTCGCGGTCGACGCGCTCGGTCCTAAGCGCGTGCATGTGGTCATGATGCCGTCACGCTACACCTCCGATATGAGCCGCGAGGATGCAGCCACGCAGGCGAAAACCCTGGGCGTATCGCTGAGTTCGATATCCATCGAAAATATGTTCGCCGCGACGCTCGATGCACTCAGGCAGGAATTTGCCGGCCGCGCGCCCGACGCGACAGAAGAAAACATCCAGGCCCGATGCCGTGGCGTACTGCTGATGGCGATCTCGAACAAGACCGGCCGCATGCTGCTGACAACCGGCAATAAGAGCGAGATGGCGGTGGGCTATGCGACGCTGTATGGGGACATGGCCGGTGGCTTCGCGCCCATCAAGGATTGCAGCAAGCAGCTGGTGTACCGCCTGGCGCGGTACCGAAATACGGTCTCGCCTGCGATACCCGAACGCGTCATCACGCGAGAACCTACCGCGGAACTGCGACCGGATCAAAAGGACACCGACTCACTGCCGCCCTACGAGATCCTCGATCCAATCCTCGAGGCCTTCATCGAGGATGACCTGTCGGTCGAGGAGATTTGCGAGCGGGGATTCGACCGGACGGTCGTGGCGCGTGTCCTCGACATGGTCAAGCGCGCGGAATACAAGCGGCGGCAGGCTCCGCCGGGCGTGCGTGTCAGCGCGCGAGCGTTCGGCCGCGACTGGCGCTATCCGATCACCAACGGCTATCGGCGGTAGTCCGGTTCAGCCCGTATCGGGTTCAGCCCGTATCGCGCCAGAAGACCCACCAGTGGTGGGTCGAAGACACCGCGCTGCGTGGATTGACGGTGTAGTTGGCCGCGTAAACGCGCTGCACATTGGCGGCGAGATCCGTGAAGCCGAGTTTCTGGTAGCACTCGAGCAGCAGCGCCACGGCGGTGCGCTCGGCCGGGGCACCGTCGTACTGATCGATGACGCCCTGGGCGCGCTGTGCGGCTGCCAGATAGGCGCCGCGCTTGACGTAGTAGCGGGCGACATTTACTTCGTATTCGGCCAGTCGGTTGCGCAGGTATACGAGGCGCTTGAACGCATCCTGCGCATAGTCGCTCTTGGGAAACTGCGTCACCACGGTGTTGAAGGCCGCGATGGATTTCAGTGCCGAGGCGGGAGGCCGCCGCGCCATGTCGACGCCGAACCAGCGCTCGATCGCATAGGGAGTGCGCTCGAAGTCGATCATGCCCTTCATGTACCAGGCGTAATCGATGCGCGGGTGCGTTGGATTCTCGCGCAGGAACTGATCCGCAGCGTCGGTTGCGGACTCCTTTTCGCCCTTGCGGTAGTAGACGTAGATGAGATCCAGCCGCGCCTGCCGGGCTTCGTCGGTGAAAGGAAACCGGGAAGTCAGTGCCTCGTACTGCTTGATGGCATACTCGAAGTCGTTGTTGTTCATCGCCTTGTGGGCGTTGGCGTACAGCGACTGCGCCGTGGCCTTCTTGAGATTCTTGGACTGGCGGCTATGGCAGCCGCCCAGCAGCGCCAGAACGGCGAGCAGCAGTACCGCCCACAAACGTGCGGTGCTCAAGGGGGCGGGCGCGGTGCTGGCGATGGAACTCAAGATCGGACCCCGGTTGAAAGTGCGCGAGTATAGCTGACCCTACCTGTGGCCCCGGAGTTCCAGATCCACGAGCTAGACCTGCCGCCGGCTTCGGCCGGCATGCGCCTCGATCAGGCGTTGGCCGCCGCACTTCCCCAGTATTCCAGGGCGCGGCTGCAGCGCTGGATCCGCTCGGGGGCCGTCAGCATCGACGGCCGGCCGGTACGGCCCCGAGACCGGGTCCGCGGCGGCGAGCGACTCGTGGTACGGGCGGAGTTTCCCCTCGAGGCCGGCGTCGCGGCCGAGACCTTGCCGCTGGATATCGTCCACGAGGACGCGGCACTGCTGGTGCTTAACAAGCCCCCCGGTCTCGTGGTTCACCCTGGCGCCGGCAACCGCGAACACACCCTCCAGAACGCGCTGCTGGCTTACGATTCGAGCCTCGCACGCGTGCCGCGCGCCGGATTGGTACATCGGCTCGACAAGGACACCAGCGGCCTGCTTATGGTGGCGCGCACCCCGGAGTCGCATACGCGCCTCGTGGCGGCACTGGCCGCGCGCGAGGTGGGCCGTGAATATCTGGCGCTGTGCGCCGGGGAGCCGACCGGGGGTGGCCGCATTGAAGAACCGATCGGCCGGCATCGCACTGCACGCACACGCATGGCGGTCAGAAGCGACGGACGCGAGGCGGTGACGCACTATCGGATCGAGGAGCGGCTGGGCTCCTTTACGTTGCTGCGCGTGCAGCTGGAAACCGGGCGCACTCACCAGATCCGCGTGCACCTGGCGCACGTGGGTCTGCCGGTCATCGGCGATCCGGTCTATGGCGGCCGCATGCGGCAGCCGGCCGGTGCGTCCGCGGCGGTGAGGGCGGCGCTGCTGTGCTTTCGGCGGCAGGCGCTGCATGCGCAGCGCCTGCGGCTCAAGCACCCAATCAACCGCCGGGCACTGAGTTTCGAGGCCCCGCCACCCCCCGATTTCCAGGCCCTGCTGCAACTGCTGCGCGCGGAGGGTCAAGCGTGAAGACCCACACGGTTTCACCCCAGTGGCCCGCGGTTGCGGGCGTGCGCGCGCTCTTCACGCTGCGTAGCGACGGGGTGAGCCGCGTCCCCTATGAGTCATTCAACTTAGGGGCGCACGTCGGCGATGACCCCGAGGCGGTGAGGCGTAACCGGAGCCAGCTGGTCCAGGCCCACCACCTGCCGCATGAGCCGCTCTGGCTCGAGCAGCTCCACGGAATACAGGTGGTGGATGCGGATCAGGCACTGCTGCGGGGCGTCGTGCAGGCACCGCCACGGGGCGATGTGGCGGTCAGCCGGCAGCCGGGCCCGGTGCTCGCCGTGCTGGTCGCTGACTGCCTGCCCGTGCTGTTCGCGGCGCTCGACGGTAGCGCTGTTGCCGTGGCCCATGCGGGCTGGCGCGGTCTCGCAGCCGGTGTGCTGGAAGCGACCGTGGCGGCGCTGGCGGGCCATGGCGCACTGCAGGCCTGGCTCGGACCTGCGATTTCCGGTCCCCACTTCGAGGTAGGCGCGGAGGTGCGCAAGGTCTTTACGGCGCACGACCCCGCTGCCGCGACGGCCTTTACCGCCAACGCCCGCGGGCGCTGGCAATGCGATCTGCAGACGCTGGCGCGGGCACGGCTTGCGGCCGCCGGTGTCAGCTCGATCCATGCCGATACCGGCTGCACCTATGCCGAGCCGCAGCGCTTCTACTCATACCGGCGCGACGGCATCACGGGACGCATGGCAGCCTTGATCTGGCTGGAGGCGGCGCAATGTTAGAGTCCGAGTGATGCTGGCATGGATTTTTTTGGCGACATTCTTCGGCGGCGCGCTGAGCGCGGCGCTGGCGAGTGTATTCCTGCTGCTGCCGGAATCGCGCCGGACCTGGTTGCTGCCGCACCTGATCAGCTTCGCAACGGGTGCCATGCTCGCGGCAGCGCTCATCGGCCTGCTGCCCGAGGCTATCGAGAGCGTCGGTCCGCAGCGCATTCAGGCGATCGGGACCGCGGTTCTGGCTGGCATCGCACTGTTCTTCGTACTCGAGAAATTCGTGCTGTGGCGCCATTGTCACGCGGAGTCCTGCGAGAGCCACTCGCCGCACGAGAATCACCGGGATCGTGCCGCCGGCTGGATCGTTCTGTTCGGCGACGGCGTGCATAACGCCTTCGACGGCGTGCTGATTGCCGCGGCGTTTCTGACCGATACCAAACTCGGCGTGGTGACGACGCTGGCGATCACGGCACATGAAATACCTCAGGAACTGGGCGATCTGGCCGTGTTGCTGCACGCGGGCATGAGTCCGAAACGGGCACTTTGGTTCAACGCGGCCAGCAGCCTCACTTCCATCATCGGCGGGCTGCTGGGATATGTCGCCCTGCGCAGCACACTCGATGTTCTGCCCTATGCGATTTCAGTGGCTGCGGCATCGCTTATCTACGTCGCAGTGGCCGATCTGATCCCCAGCCTGCACCGCCGGGTGGATGCACGGGCGGGGGTGACGCAGGTTCTCCTGATCGGATGCGGTGTCGCGGTGATCGCGGCTGCCGAGCGGTGGCTGGCTTGAAATCGACCGCACAGCCCCCCAGATATGATGCAAAGCACATAGTTCGACCGCAGGTAACGCCTCATGCGCATGGACAAACTGACCACTCGTTTTCAATCGGCACTCGCTGATGCGCAGTCGCTGGCCGTAGGCCGCGACAATCAATTCATTGAGCCCGCGCATCTGCTGCTGGCCATGATCGATGCCGAAGGCAGCGGTGTACGGCCCCTGTTGCTCAAGGCGGGGGTAGATGCCGGCAAGCTGCGCGGCGCGCTGACCGGGATATTGGACGGACTGCCGAAGGTCGAGGGCACCGGCGGTGACGTGCAGATTTCAAATGACCTGGGTCGGCTGCTGAACGTCACCGACAAGCTCGCGCAAAAGCGCGGAGATCAATTCATTCCCAGTGAGCTGTTCGTACTGGCGGCCTTCGAGGATCGCGGTGCGGTGGCCAAGGCACTCAAGGACGCGCGCGCCACGCGCGCCGCGCTCGAGAAGGCCATCGATGAGGTGCGCGGGGGAGAGAAGGTTGATGACGCGGGAGCCGAAGAGAGCCGGCAGGCGCTTGAGAAGTACACCGTCGATCTGACCGCGCGGGCGCGTAGCGGCAAGCTTGATCCGGTCATCGGCCGGGACGATGAGATTCGCCGCACGGTGCAGGTACTACAGCGGCGCACCAAGAACAACCCGGTGCTCATCGGCGAACCGGGCGTCGGCAAGACCGCTATCGTCGAGGGGCTCGCGCAGCGCATCGTCAATGGCGAGGTGCCCGAGGGCCTCAAGAACAAGCGCATCCTGGCGCTCGACATGGGTTCGCTGATCGCGGGCGCGAAATTCCGCGGCGAGTTCGAAGAACGCCTCAAGTCCGTGCTCAAGGATCTGGCCAAGCAGGAAGGCCAGGTGATCCTCTTCATCGATGAGCTGCATACCATGGTCGGCGCCGGGCGCGCCGAGGGCTCGATGGATGCCGGCAATATGCTCAAGCCTGCGTTGGCGCGCGGCGAGCTGCACTGCGTGGGCGCCACCACGCTCGATGAATATCGCAAGTACATCGAAAAGGACGCTGCGCTCGAACGACGCTTTCAGACCGTGCTGGTGGATGAGCCATCGGTCGAGGACACGATCGCGATCCTGCGCGGGCTCAAGGAGCGCTACGAGAACCACCACGGCGTGCGGATCCAGGACAGCGCGCTGATCGCCGCCGCCGAGCTGTCGGACCGCTACATCGCCGACCGCTTCCTGCCCGACAAGGCGATCGACCTCGTCGACG
>Ga0182016_10000913_pt1 | contig 36383 bp, 27 predicted proteins | sample 712S2MmetaG_FD_120491 | JGI IMG/M metagenome (GOLD analysis project Ga0182016, IMG submission 120491) | Permafrost microbial communities from Stordalen Mire, Sweden - 712S2M metaG | ecosystem: Environmental > Terrestrial > Soil > Wetlands > Permafrost | place: Sweden: Stordalen | collected...
CCCCACCCCCGCCGCCCACCCCGCCACCGCCGCCCACGCCGGGTTCCATAACCTACACCCTCGTCACCGAGCCCGATCAAGGCCTCACAGCGATTTACAGCCTGCTCTCCTCGGCTAAAAAATCCATCGACATCACCATCTACGAGCTGAGCGACACACAGGTCACCTCAATCCTCACCAAGGCCGCGGCCAACGGTCTTGCCGTCCGGGTCATTCTCGACCAGAACAACGAGAAGGCCAATAACACCGCCGCCTACAACACCCTCACCGCCGGCAAGGTCTCTGTCCACTGGGCCAACCCCGCGTACATGTGTACCCACCAGAAGACCATCACCGTCGACGGGGCCACCTCGGCGATCATGACTCTTAACCTCACACCGGAGGACTACGCCACCACCCGCGACTTCGCAGTCATCACCAACAACCCCGCCGACATCGCTGCTATCGAAACCACATTCAACGCCGATTTCACCAATGCCGCCATCACCCCTCCCACCGGCGCCAACCTGGTCTGGAGCCCCACCAACTCCCGCAGCGCTCTCACCGCCCTCATAGAAGGCGCAACCAAATCGCTCCTCATCTCCCAGGAGGAGTTTGCCGACACTGGCCTCCAGACTCTCGTGGAAGCGGCCCTCAGGCGTGGCGTCGCCGTCACGCTGGTGCAGGAAAACATGGGCGGCAAATACTCTCCGGTCCTCAACTCCCTCAAGAGCGCCGGCGCCAACATCGCCATCTACAGCTCCAAGACCGGCTACTACATTCACGCAAAAACCGTTCTCGCCGACTACGGCACGGCGCAGGCCAGCCTCTTCGTTGGCAGCGAGAACTTTTCCACCGATTCGCTCGACAAGAACCGCGAACTGGGCCTCATCGTCTCGGACTCCGGTTGCATAGAGGGCGTACATGCCGCCATCACCGCCGACTTCAACGGTGGAACCAAATACTGAGATTGTGTCCAATCACGCTGCCTTACTTGCACCCCCAGAGACAGAGGTCTGTTTATGGGGGTTGCATTTTCAGGCACTTTCTTGGAGCTCTTCAACCAAATCCGCCCCGCTTCCATACCGCGGCGTCGAAGCTGTGCGGGCAGGCGTAACCCTCTTGGCGGTATAGATCGATGGCCGCCGAGTTGGATTCGGTGACAGTGAGGGAAATCTCGGTTACGCCCAGTCGCATAAAGTGGAAGGCGGCCAGGGAAAGCAGCAAGCGGGCCAGACCGCGACGGCGGTAGCCGGGATGGACGCAGATCTGCGTGATGTGGCCGCTCTCCGGGCTGACTCGGGAGCCCAGCACCAGGCCCACCAGTTCGCGGTTCGAGCGTTGGGCTATCACATGCGAGACCGGGGCCGAGAATGTGCCGCAGCCCGAGTAGCGAACGATGTTGTGCAGAAAGCGCAGTGCGCCTTGTGAAGAGCCGTACTGGTCGTTGATCACCCCGTCGGGATGATCTTTGTAGGCCTCGGTGATCAAGCGGCTGGCGGAGGACAGATCCTCGTCGCGCCAGAGGCGCAGCTCCAGGCCCCCCGGAAGCTCCGTTCGCGGTTGATGCCAAAGATCGTGAAGTGGCTGCACCATGAACAGGCGGCGGAACACCTGGAATCCAGCCTCGCGAAACACGGCGGCGTGGGTTCCGGAATTGTGCAGCAGAAGTTGAGACTCGATGCGATCGACTTGCGGCGAGTTTTGCAGCAGTTCAAAAAGATGGCGGAGCAGCGTTACTTCCACTTCGATGGCCGGCAAGGGGAGTTGGCGGGCAGAGACCAGCCCCGTTGGAGAAGCTAAGAAAGAGCCCATCCCGCGGTTGGGCAAAGCAAATACGTCGCCAATGACCGCCTTGCTCTCCTCGTAAACGCAGAAGGTGTAGCCTGTCACCTGGCCCGATTCGAGGGCTGCGTAGCCGGGCAGCATGTGGCTGTCGAGATACTGCATCAGGAGCCTTGCTGACACGCGATAGTCCCAATGCAACCGCTGCTTCCAAAGCTCTCCTTCAACTTCCAGCACAGGGCGCAGCACAGGCGCCGCGAAGTGGCGCAGATCGAGGATCTCGATAGAAACGCCCGTTGCCATGGTCTTCCTCTGTGTGAAAGCCGGATGCGGGCCGGACGCATAGCGGTTCCGTACCCGGGCCCTGAGGCTTCAGCAAAAGCGTGGAGCGATTTATGCCTTCTGGTCACTTTGCCATGAATTGCAGCCAAGTGCAAACCGATGTTTAGCTTATCAGCTTATCGGCTACCCACCATATAAACTACGAGTCCCTGCTCCGGCCAGGTAAAAAGTTGCTCATAATGGCGGCCTTCAAGGTACTCCTCGAGCGCCGCCGGAGTGTCCAGGTCCACGCCGCCGCGGCCGGCTACCCGCACCACCAGCAGGTGCTGCCCGTCGGGAACGCCCGATTGCTCGTAGTTCACAACCTCCGCATTGCGATAAAAAGAGAGGCCGTATTCCACGTCGCGACGGACCCGGAAGACAGCCACGGTTTCGTTCGCGGGAGCCATGCTGGCGAGCCGCTCGGCCAGTGGACGAGCCGAGTAGGAGTTGTCCAGAAGATGGATGATGCGCTTGGTGGCGCCGATCTGAGGAATGCCGAAGAATGGACCGACGCCGTAAAGGAAGAGCACCAGCACCGCCAGCACGAGAGTGGTGGCCAGGCGGAGCCGGGCCACCCCGAAGCCTTTAACCACAACAAGAATCAGCAGCGAGGAGCCGAATGAGGCCAGTACCGCGGCAGCGAGCTCGTCTTTTGGGGGCACAGTGGGCCCGTGAGCCACAAACCATGGCAGCAACATCGAGAACATGGTCATCACGCCGCAAAGCGCCGCGTGACCGAAGAGAACCCAGCGGCTGAGCCCCGGCTGGCGGCGTCGGAAAAGATAGTCTCCTGTAAGGATCGCGATCGGCGGGATCGAGGGCAGAATGTAGCCGGGCAGCTTGGATCGCGAGAAAGAAAAAAAGAGGATCGGAATGAGTGCCCAGATGACCAGGAACTCAGGGAAAGCATCGCCGGGACGGTTGGCGCAAAGCCGTGGGTTTTTGGAGTGACGCAGGCGCCACTCCGCAAACGAGGTCTGGATCCCGTCGAAGAGCGCGCGGACGGCGATCACGGTCCATGGCATCATGGCCAGCGCCACAACGACAATGTAGTACCAGAAGGGCTGAACGTGCTGATAGCGGTCGGTGGTAAAGCGCTCGATATTGTGCTCGAGAAAGAACTCGCGGAAGAAAGTGGGATTCTGATGCTGGACGGCAATGAACCAGGGCAGAACCATGGCGAAGTAGAGGGCAACGCCGGGCCACCAAAGGGAGCGCCGCAGGATAGACCATTCGCGGCGCAAGAAGGCAAATGCGGCGATGATGGCGAGGGCTAGAAAGGGCGCTACCGGTCCTTTGGCTAGTGTGGCCAGGCCGGTGAAGAAGTAGATGTCGTAGAGCCAGAATTTTGAATCTGTTTCGTACCACGCGTACCAGCCGAGTAGGCCGATGGCCAAAGGCGCGGCCATCTGCATGTCGGTGGAGGCCCCGCGGGAAAAGCCGATGATGCCGGCGCAGGCGACGGTGATGAGAGCGGCATCCAGGTGCCCGCCAGGCCGGAACCTCCGCATATGCAGGTAAATGAGGCCCACCATGATGAAGGCGAAGGTCGTGGAGGGCAGGCGGGCGCTCCAGTCGTGGACGCCGAAATCCTGAAACAGGAACATCGCGCGCCAGTAATAAAGCGCGGGCTTCTCCAGCCAGGGATGGCCATAGAGATAGGGGGTCACGCAGGCGCTGAGCTTGTCCTTGAGGGTGTGCGCGGCGTCGAACCGGTCCAGCATCTCGTGAGCGATTTGCGCATAACGGGGTTCGTCGGCGCCCACCAGGCCCAAACCGTCGCCGCCCAATAGCGGGGTCAGGCCGTAAGTAAGGAAGAAGAAGGCGAAAAGAAGAAAAACAGTCACTTCACAAACGGTTGCCCAGCTGGGCAGCCGTCTGAACCGGTGTCCGGGCGATTCCGGAGCAGGGGGTTCCAGAGTTGTTTCCACTTCCAGCGCTTCTCCTGTGCCAGTGTTTCCTTCAGCGGGAACACTCCTGGTGTTCCGCACAGAAAAACCATCCGGCTTTGGTCACAGCGCTTGGGGGAGCTGACCCGGCCGGAATGCGATCCGCGCCCGGTAGAGACGCGGAAACTATGATCGAGATTCAACAGGGTCAAGGCTAACAGATCGGCGCGGAAATTCGATGATTTTCAGGCCTTTTCTGCCGTAAAACTGGCCACGCTGGGGCGCAATTGAGCCAGAATCACATCGATCGCGCTATCCAAAGGCCCGTCCACGGTGCAGCCGGCCAGGTTTTCGTGGCCTCCGCCGCCTAGCCGTTCGGCAATTGCTGCTACGTTCATCTTGCCTTTGCTGCGCAGGCTCATGCGGATCCGCCCTTCGGGAAGCTCGCGCAGAAAAGCGGCGGCCTCCACCCCCGAGATACAAACCGCGAAATTCACAATGCCCTCGCAGTCCTCCTCGACTGCGCCGGTGCGGACCATATCGCGGTGCGTCACCCAGAGCCAGACCAGCGGGCCCTCGCGCTTCAAATTGCCGAGCGCTGCGCCCAGCAAAAGCATTTTGGCCGTCGATGTGGAGAAGCACACATCCTGGGCAATGCGGATTGGGTCCGCGCCCGCCATTGCGAGGTCGCGCGCCAGGGCAAACGTCGAGGCCTGGATGGAACCGAAGCAGAAGCCCGCCGTGTCGGTAAGCACAGTGGCGTAAAGACACGTGGCCATCTGCGGTGTGACCGTGACGCCCGCCGCCTGGGCCAGCCAATAGACCATCTCCCCCACGCTGGTCGCATTCGGGTCAATCCAGTTCAGGTGCCCGAATGCGCGGCCGCTGATGTGGTGATCGATGTTGATGAGAAAGTAGTCTTCCAGGCCTTGCAGCTTGGCGCGCGCAAGGCCGTCGCACTCCAGCAGAATCGCCGCGTCGTACGAGCCTTCGACACCTATCGCCGAGCGGATCGCTCCCGCGCCGGGCAGGGTGCGGCAGTTGGCCGGAATCCTGTCGGCGGTAACCAGATCGGCCTGTTTGCCCATCTGCTCGATGAGCATTCCAATGGCCAGCATGCTTCCAACGGCATCCCCGTCTGGCCAGGAATGCGAACAGACCAGGAACCGCTCGCCCTGGCGCAGCACTTGAAGAATGGCGGCAATGGAATTCCCCGGCAATTCCGCCCCGGCCGGGGAAGAGGTCGGGCAAGCGCCATTGAGAGAGGCCTTCTGCGGTGTGGCGGCGGACGCATCGAAAGCCGAAACTGAACCGATTCGTACCATGCTAGGCTACTCCGTTGGAGCCTGTAATTCCGCGGCTGGCAGTTGGTCCGCGCGGGTCTTTTGGCGCTTGCGGGATCTCTCCATCAATTCCTCGATGCGGGCCTGAAAGCGCCCTGAGCGGTCGGCGAGAAAGCTCAGTTCCGGCACGTGACGAACGCCCATCCGCTCCTTCAACTCAAAACGGATATAACCCTTGGCGGCCTCCAGACCGGCAAGAGTATCCAATTCCGCCTTTGCAATGTCTTTGACCGCGCTGTCGAGCGCAACGTAAACGCGCGCGGACTTTCCGCCGGGATTGAGCAACACCTCGGTCACATAACAGAAGCCGATGCGGGGGTCGGAGAGCTCGCCTTCGATCATGGCGCCAATCTCCAGCCGCAGCGTCTCCGCCACCCGGTCCTGATGATGCTTGCGCGCTCGGTGCTCCGGCATGTCCCCTCGTTTCTCCTACCAGTTGACGGTTAAGCATAGCAGAGAAGCAATTAAGAAATAACGGTTAGAAGCGGTCCAGAAGGGGGTATACGTACCACAACTTTTGTGGCAGAAAATACCCACTTTCAAATATAGTTCCCGCGTTTCGCCGGGCCTGGAATTCGGTGAATGGCGACCCCGCGTTCCACGCCGATTCAGCAATTCCTCCGGTTTGAGGGTCAAAATGCGATGCTCGGCGCTGGGGCTTGGTAGGGTGGAACGAGCTTACCAGGCGGAGTTGCAACATGTGGGATCGCTCCGCGGTTGCGCGCCGGCCCTTGCATTCAGCCGTTGCCCGCGATTGCTGCGAGGTCTCTGACCGTTTATCATGTACTAGTTTGAGTGCCCCACCAGCGCGCCGGGGTACCCTCTGGGTCGGGCCACGGCGTCTTTGTTTTTGCCGCTAGGGTGGGAAGAACAGAATCATCCGGTCAGAGACCGTGACTGCGAAACCGGGATCGCGCCGGAGAATTGATCGATTTTTCGCGGCGGAAACGCGCCTTTTCCATTCAGCTCTCGATGTAGTCCCAGAAGGCGTCGGCCAGTTCCGCGCCGAGTTCGTTGAGCATACGCCGCACGGCGCGCTCCACCTCTTCGATGAGCCCGTGCAGGTAGTCGCGGGAGCGGGAGATGGCCACCACGCCGATGGTCGCCGATTGCCACGTTACCGCCTCGTCCATCTCGGCCACGGAGATATTGAAGCTCTGCTTCAACTGGTCCTTCAGCGAGCGCACCACCTGCCGCCGGTCCTTGAGCGACTGGGCGTGCTCAATGCGGATTTCGAGAGTAAGCTGGGCCACGGGCATGGCTTTGCGATGTTTCCACCGACAGTGTAAGTCCGTTCGCGCCGGACGCGAGGATTTTTCTTTAGTAAGAAGAGAAACAATCTGTGCAATTGGTTGAGGCTTGCTACGAAGGGAATGACGTCTAATCCGCAAACTGCGCCAGTTGTTCCGGCGCTGGTTTCGGCGTGAACAAGCTAACTACAACCATCGCAATTACAGCCGCCGCCAGCGCCGGAAAGATGGCGTCCCGCGCGGCAATAATGGGCGGGAATATCTGCCGGACCGCTTCGACATCCCATGCCAGCGTGACCACTGTGCCGCTGGCGATGGCGGCTACCGCCCCCCACGCCGTAACCCGCTTCGAGTAGAAAGCTGCCAGAACCACCGGCGTGAGCGCGGCGGAATAGACGGTGTAGGCATAGAGCATCTTCTGGAGAATGCTCTCGGCGTAGACGGCCTGGTAGAGCGCCCAGCATCCCAACAGCACAACGCACAGCCGGGAGACGATGAGCACGCGCTTGTTCGAGGCGCCCGGCGCAATGTAGCGCACGAACACGTCGTTGACCAGGTTGGTGGCCGGCGAGAACAAATAGTTGGATGCCGTTGAGATGACCTTGGCAAAGACCGCACCCAGCAGCAGCGCGCCCATCAACGCGGGCAGGCCGTGGCGCGCCGTATAGGGGATAATCTCGCGCGGATGCATAGCAACCTCGCCAGTAGGGTAAAGCGCCCGGCCAAAGACGGCGATGGCCACAATCAGCGTTTCGAGCAGCAGTGTGCCCAAAATCCAGCCGACAACCGAAACACGCGCATCCTTCTCGGTTTTTGCGGAGAAAAACTTCTGATACATCACCTGATTGCCCAGCATGAGCAGCAGCACGGGCACCAGGAATTCAAGCCCGCGAACGACGCCCATGCCCACGGATTGCTGAACGCCATTTGCATCCAGACGATAGTTGCCCAGAACCTCAAAGTACGCGGGCGGCAGCGATGCGTGCAGCCCACTCCATCCGCCCGCTTTGAAGTAAAGCATGGGCGCGGCAATCACGCAGATGACAGTGACCAGCGAGCCGATGGCCACGTCCATGTAAGCCACCGACGACATGCCGGCCATGGCCGTGGTGACGATGACGAACCCCGCAATGAGGAAAGTGCCAAGCTCCGCCGAAACCGTGTCTGGAAAGATCAGGTGCAGCACGTCGCCCCCGCCGCGGAACTGGTAGCTGGTGATGGCAACATAGGCAATGAGGATGGCGATGGTGCCCAGCACCCGCGCCGTCTGGTTGTAGCGGGCTTCAAGCAGGTCGGGCAGCGTGAACTGGGCGAATTTGCGGGCGCGCGGCGCGATGAAATAGATGAGCAGCAGGCCCAGCCAGCCGCCGGCAGGCTGCCAGAGCGCGGCAAAGCCGTTCTTGTAGGCATTCTCCGCCCCGGCAAAGAGCGATCCAGCACCGATCCAGGAAGTCAGCAGCGTGAGCACCAGCACCGCGGCGGGAAGCGACCGCCCGGCCAGCAGATAGTCGGCCTTGGTCTTCACCTGCGAGGTGCGATAGAGGGCCACCGCGAGCAGAGTTACGACAATAACCGCCAGAACCAAAACATAAAGTTGAGACATTATCGGGCTTCCTCGCGGCGCAACCTGGATTGCAAGCAGTGTACCGGACGGGGGAGCTGCCGGGCTGGGAGGCGAACTCCCAGTGCCCGTTGACGCAGCGCCGCCCGCGCCGTAGGCTCATAACATGGAATTCAGAGTAAGCGAACTGGAGCGGGAGCCGATCGACTTTGATCTGGCGCTCGCGCCTGGGGCAGTCGATTTAGGCGAAGAGGCGGAGCAGGCCGGGCAACTGGCTGCTGCCGGACGGGCCGAGGTGCTGCATGAACACCGCGGGCCCAGAGACATTGTGGCAGACATCCGGCTCAAGGGCCGGTTCGACGGCAGGTTCAAGCTTCCCTGTGCCCGCTGCGTTGAGCCGGTGGAGATTCCGCTGGCGGCCGATTTCGATCTGATCTTCAGGCCGGCGGCGGCCGATTCCGAGGCTACCGAGAGGTCGATTACTGCGCCGGAAACGGAAATCGGTTATTATCAAGGTGACAGTCTGTCGCTTGAAGATGTGCTGCGCGAGCAGGTGCTTTTGTCTCTGCCCGTCAAATCGCTCTGCAAGCCAGACTGCAAAGGACTTTGCCCGCGCTGCGGCGAAAACCGCAATATTCAGCCGTGTTCCTGCGAAGAGGGTCCGAGCGACCCGCGCTGGCAAGCGCTGGCTGGGCTACGCAGCCGGATCGAGTCCTGAGCAACAGCCCCCAGAGGATCTTTGGATCGATTGAGGGTCGTCCGTCCAACGCCTGCCAGGCAGCCAGGGCCGCGCGCGGTCCGGAGCCGGGATGAAGCGGCCGGAGAAACGAAAGGAATTTTTGTCATGCCTAATCCGAAAAGGCGCCACTCAACGCGCCGCACCGCACTCCGCCGCTCTCACGACTTTTTGACTGCCGTGGGACTCTCTGAGTGTCCCAACTGCCACGAGAAGAAGCTTCCCCATCGCGCCTGCGCCAAGTGCGGAGAGTACAAAGGCCGCGCCGTTATTGATGTTAAAGAAGCTGCCAAGTAGACTGAGCCCATGCTCATCGACATCGCTCTCGACGCCGTAGGCACCGATAAAGCACCTGAGCCGGAGATACGGGGAGCGATCCTCGCCTGCCGGGAATTGCCCGTGCGGGTCCATTTGATTGGGCCTGAGGCCGAGTTGCGCGACCTGCTGGACGAATACCTCGAAAACGAAGACTTGCCTATCGTCATCCACCATGCCTCCGAGCGCATCGGCATGGAAGAGAAGGCGGCGCATGCGGTGCGCACCAAGCGCGCCAGTTCCATGCGCGTGGGCCTGAAGCTCGTCCACGAGGGCAAGGCGGCTGGCTTTGTCACCGCCGGCAACACCGGCGCAGCTATGGCCACGGCCAAGATGGTGCTGGGCGCGCTGCCCGGGGTTGACCGTCCGGCGCTGGCCACCCCCATGCCCAGTTCCACTGGAAATCCCTGCGTCCTGCTGGATGTCGGCGCGAACGTGGACTGCAAACCGCACAACCTGGCGCAGTTTGCCGTGATGGGTGAGATGTATGCCCGCAGCGTGCTCAAGATCGGCGAGCCGCGCGTGGGCCTCCTTTCCATCGGTGAGGAAGAGACAAAGGGGAACGATCTCACTCGCGAGGCGTTTCCCCTGCTCAAGGCGCTGCCCATCAAATTCATCGGCAACGTCGAGGGCCGCGACATCTTCAGCGGCCAGGCCGACGTGATTGTCTGCGACGGCTTTGTGGGCAACGTCGCGCTCAAGACCAGTGAAGGCGTTGGCCGCTTTGTGCGCGACGTGCTGCGCGAATCGCTCAAGCGCACCGTCACCGCCCAGGTGGGCGCGCTGCTCTCGCGCCGCGCCTTCAATGAATTTCGCCACCGCCTGGATTACCGTGAGTACGGCGGAGCGCCGCTACTCGGGGTACGCGGAGTGTGCATCATCGGCCACGGTTCCTCAAACGATCGCGCCATCTTCAACGGTATTCGCGTGGCTTACGAGTTTGCCAAGGCCGGCACCAACCAGCGCATCGAAGCGGAGTTTGCCAGCCGTCCGAAGCTTGGCGGCAATGCGGCTGCGCCGGGCAAACCTGCCGATCCGCCGCCCAATCCCGATGTCACCATCCAATAAGTCGGCGTCGATAGCGGCCGATTCCAGCGGTCCTTGCGCCCTGGACACATCGATCTTGAACCAGTTAGCCTGTCCCGCCTGCCTGGGCGCGCTCGCGCTCGTTGCGAGCAGGCTGGTTTGTGCCGAGTGCGGCCGCGCCTATCCCATCGTCGATGGAATTCCGGTGCTGGTTGCCGAACGCGCGGAAAACCCGAATTTCTGAGACGAAACGCGCTCCTGCTCGCCTATTTCCCGCTCGTCAAGCTGCGGATAATCTCCGCCTCGCGCTCCCGATAAGGTGTGCCGTCGGGGTGAAAGACGTCGTGAAACCAGATTGGGGGCTGATCTTTAACGTACGGGTGCTGCCAGGACTCCCAGGGCAGGTAGGTCTGGCTCTTGCCGGCTACCAATCCCCAGTTAATGGCCCCCACACGATGCTGGCGGGCTATAGGCAGCACAGTGTCGAAGGTACTGCCGGCTCCGCGCGCCATGTATTCGGTGCAGATCAGCGGACGGTGAAACTTCTCCAGCAGCTTGACGTGTTCCTCGAAGTCCTCGGGCCAGCCATAGTTATGGAAGCTGATAACGTCGGACTGCTCAATCTGGACACGCGCCAAAGGCGGCATGGCGGCCAGCGAGCTCCAGTCGCCGTGCCACAATCCGCTGGTCAGCGGCTGTGTAGGATGCGCGGCGCGCGCCCAGGCAAAGACCTGCGGCAAAAGACTCAGCACGATCTCGTTCTTGTTGCGTCCGTCGCCTTTGGCAACGGAATCTTCGTCGCCATTGTCCGGCTCGTTCCACAGATCCCAGGCCAGTATGCGCGGATCGTTCGCAAAAGCGCCCACCACGCCCTTCACATAGTTTTCCAGCCGCGGATATTGCTTGGGGTCGGAGAGAACTTCGGCGCCGGGCGCCTGCACCCATCGTGAGTTATGCACGCCGGGGATGGGCGGGAGCTGCGGACCGAGCTTGGGATGCGGATCCCAGCAGGAGTCGAAGAGAACGAAAACCGGACGGATGTGATGGCGCGCGGCGATAGCCAGGAAGATATTGATGCGGTCCTCCAAGCCTTTGGGATCCTGCTCCCAGACAAGGTTGTGCAGGAAGACCCGCATGGTGTTCATCCCGATGCCTTCGGCCCAGCCCAGTTCCCGATCGATGGTTGCCGGGTCGAAGGTCTCTGCCTGCCACATCTCCAGTTCGTTGCTGGCCGTGGAGGGCAGGAAGTTAGCGCCCACAGGCCACGGCTGCTGGCCGTACCAGGCATTGGCCTGCGCTTCCGTCCAGCGCGTCTGTGCGTGCAGAGCCGGGACCAGAGCAAGCAACAGCGCCGGCGCAGCCAGCCAGAAGATGAATCGAGAAACGGACAGTTTCATCGCCACTCCTTCAATCGCCAATCAGGAGTATCTTACTGCCCCGGCTCAACGCCCGTCGCTTGGGCGTCTTTCTGGGTAGTGGCGCAGTTTCCGAGTAAGTGACAAAACGCTCGCAACTCAGAGTCGAAGGTAGGCCAGCGCAGTCAAATGGGAGATAATCTTCAAATGGCAGTTGCGATACCATCCGGACTAACGGACGACAATGACTTCATTGTTCTGTTGAACTCACTGCTGAAAGGTTTGCTAGTACAGCAGGCTCCAGAGCAACTTTGGGTCATTCAGATCGATAACTGGTTCGATCACAAGTGGCTACGATACTCCGGTAGTGGTAGTGTCGGTTCGAGGTTCCCAGTAGATTGGACCTCTGCCTTTATGGACCGTTTCGACTCGGTCAAGGAACAATTCTGGCAGGACAAGCTCACCTTTCCGCCGTTCGCGCCTGACAGAGTAGTGGGCCAGTGGTCCTTTTTGCATTCCAGCCGAGGTTATATGGAGGAGCCTGTGCCAAAGCTGCCGCATAGCCAATCTCGACGCCGCAGCCATTCCAATTTGCGCAATCGTGCTGAGAACTTCGTTCGCTCGGCTTCGTTCGTTTGGTACAGTGGCAACACGTTGAAGAACGGGCGAGGAAGTGTGATGGTCTACAACATAGGATCTCCGCAACCTGTCTGCTGGTTTGCCGCATTCGCAAGAAATTCGGAGTGGGCGCTTGAAAGGACCAGAGGCGTGGACAAGGAGCACGTCGCTCGTTTGCTTATCGGTGGATGACCGCCCCACGCACTTGACCGAGCGGTCAGGGAAGGGAGTCAGCGACATCAATGCGACCATCCAGCACGGCAACCCACCGTATCAATACAGCAGCAGAACCATGTAGTATCGGCCGGAGCCATGCCTGGCGGGGTCATCGCCGGTGATGGAACGGCATCACGATCATCAGCGCAAAGCCGATGGCCGCAGCCAGCGCCAGCGCGATCAAACTGTAAAGGAGAACCAGGTTAGGCCCCGGAGACTGCGGATCTTCCGCTTCGGTCTCCGCACCTTGCCCCACGCTTGCTGGCCGCTGCTCGGAATCACTCATATTTCAGAGCCTCAACGGGGTCCATCTGCGCGGCACGGGTGGCCGGCACCGTGCCGAAGATGACACCCACCCCTGTGGCTGCGGCGAGGGCGATCACGACCGACCACGGCGAGACCGGAATGGCGTAGTCGGTGAAAAAGTGGACGGAAAGCGGCAAAGCCAGCCCCACAATGGTCCCCACGATCCCACCGGTCAACGAGATGATGACGGCTTCTGAAAGAAACTGGAGCTTGATCTCTCGCCGCGTTGCGCCCAGAGCCTTGCGGATGCCGATCTCGCGCACGCGCGAGCGGACGTTGGCCAGCATGATGTTCATGATGCCCACGCCGCCCACGGCCAGCGTGACCGCCGCCACCAGCACCAATACCGCGGTCAAAGCGTCGGCGATCCGCGCGGCCGTGGTCAGAAGTTCCTTGAGCGTTTGCGTCTTGTAGACCGAGTTGGGCCGGTGGTGCGATTGCACGATAAGTTCAATGTCCTTGGCGGCGGCTGGCACCTCGTCCATGCTGCGCATGGAAAAGTAGATCTGGTTCACCCGCTCGGTTCCCGTGAAGTAGCGGGCCACCGAATAGGGAATCAGAATGGTCTGGTCGACGATCTCCGATTGCCCGAAATCGTCCACGCTCTCCTTGAAGACGCCGATGATCGTGAAGGGAATACCGGTGATCTCGAAGGTCTGGCCTACGGCCGCGTCCGCGCTGCCATACCTTTCTTTGGCAAACAACTCGGTGACCACGGCGCACTTGGTGTGCGTGGCGTTGTCGGTTTCGTCGAGAAAACGTCCCTCCGTCACAACCAGATTGCGGATGTTGAGGTATTGCGGGCTCACGCCCAGCACTAGCGTATCCCTCACCACCCCGCCGCCAAAGCTGATGCGGTCGTGCATCTCCAGCACCGGCGAAGAGTACATCACGCCGGGCAACTGGGCGTCCACGTTTTTCTCGTCCTGGAGGGTCAGGTAGTCGTTGTAGCGCACGCGCTCTGCGGGTGTGACCCCGCCGCCGGCATATTCAAGCTCCACCGAGTTGGTGCCGATCTTCTGGATCAGCTCCAGAATGTACTGCTTGCCGGTCATCCCGATGGTGACCACAAAGATGACCGATGCGGTACCGATGACCATGCCCAGCGCGGTCAGCGCAAAGCGCACCTTGCTGGCGCGGAAGCTGTCCATCGCCAGCTTAAGGATCTCGCTCAGCAGCATGGTGCGCCGGGCGCTCAAGAGCGTTTCCTGGAAGGCGTTCTGGCGGGCCTGGTCGATTTGATTCATTGGTTCCTGTTATATGGATGCGCCAAGGCGGTTAGCGGCTTCTTCTTTCCTCTCTAGCTTACGCGAAGATCCGCGCGAGCATGGTTGCTCCGCCGCGCGGGATCTATACCTGCCATCCCCTCAGGGGTAAACTAAAGCTGGAAGCGAAAGTGGCGGAATTGGCAGACGCACCAGACTTAGGATCTGGCGGAGCAATCCATGGGGGTTCGAGTCCCCCCTTTCGCACCAATCGCTTACATTTCAGATTTGAAACGGAACCCTCCCGAGAGTGGTAATACCTCTTGACTCCTCAGGCGTATGATCGGATTGCAAACCGATTCGATTGCCCGCAAGGAGTTTCCCGTGAAACAACAGAACCAATTGCTCTTGCGCCTGCTTCTTGGGCTGGCTCTCCTGGCTGTTCTTGCGGCTGCCCCCGCCCACGCGCTCACTTCATCCCTTGTCTGCGATCCTCGCGCATATGGCGCCAAGGGCGACGGTATCGCAAAGGATACAGCCGCGATTCAAGCGGCGATCGATGCCTGTGAAAAGCAAGGAGGCGGAACGGTTCGGCTAATAGCCGGTACGTATCTCAGCGCTCCCATCGTGCTCAAGAGCAATATCGCATTACGGCTCGACAAGGGGGCCACGCTGCTCGGCTCCCCCGATCATGCGGATTACCCGGCCAAGACCGAGTTCCGGGAACCCGGCCTGCAATCTCTGGTGAGCGCAACCAATGCGGTCAACGTCGCCATCACGGGAGAAGGCACGATCGATGGGGCCGGCGAAAGCTGGTGGGAGATGGCGCGGGCTGTGAAAAACGCCGGCGTCATGGGATCGGACCACCCGCGGCCCAGGCTCGTCGTCTTCGACCACTGCAAGCACATACTCGTCGAGGGAGTCACCATCCAGAACTCCCCCATGTGGCAGTTGGTTCCTTACTACTCCGACGACGTGACCATTCGCAATATCAAGGTTCTGGCGCCCGCGCACTCGCCGAATACCGACGCCATCGATCCCTTCTCATCCTCGAATGTCCGCATTGATCATGTGTTTGCCGATGTGGGCGACGATGATATCGCCATCAAGTCGGGCGCAATCGGCTCTCCGGGGCCGGATGCGCCAAGCCGCGACATAATGATCGCCGATTGCACCTTCCTCCACGGCCACGGCCTGTCGATCGGCAGCGAGATCGCGGGCGGCGCGCAAAACATCCGCGCCGAGCGCATTCGCTTCGAAGGCACTGACAACGGCATTCGCGTCAAGGCGAACCGCGACCGCGGCAACGATGTGGGGCGTCTGACCTTTCGCGACATCGAGATGAAAGACGTGAAGAACGCGCTCATCGTCAGCGAGTACTATCCCAAGGTGCTGCCGCCCGATGGGGAAACCGCGCAGCCCGTCACGCGCCTTACCCCGCACTTTCACGACATCCTGCTCGAAAACGTGACGGCCACGGGCAGCGCATCGGCGGGCGCAATCGTGGGATTGCCGGAAGCCCCGATCGCCGGCGTGGTTCTGCGCAATGTCAAGATTGCCGCCGAGCACGGTTTGATGATCGGTTACGCCGAGGTCTCAGGCCATGGGGTGGCGATCGAAGCCGCCCAAGGTCAGGCAATCTCCAAGCAGCCGGGAGCGATCGTCTCGTTGCGCTGATCTTACCCGTTTGGACGGATAAAATCCGCATTCATGAAAGAACGTGCTCAGTGCCCAATCCCCACTGAGGGCAGCGGCCTGGATTCCAAAGAGGTTAGACCACACAGGCATACTGTCAGTCGCTTGGTATAGGCTCCGTACTCATGAATTCTTTATTGAAATTACTTAATGTTCTAAATACACTTCGGAGTGGGTTACTTTAGTTTTCAAATTAATAGAAGAAAATTACCTGAGGGTTCTTACTAACGTCTCTAAGCACTTTGTCACATTCAGAGTTAAGTTGTTTATTATGAATAACTTAATCCGATATTTCGGAGCCGGCGATTTGCCTATTGACAACACAGTGTCCTGTGCTGGACACTGTTGGGGTTTGTGCAGAGGTCCGACCACCAGGCTTCTATTATCGTGCAATCCTGTATCAACCAACTGAATACCGGAACGAACGGCAATTTCTTTGGAGGCTCTCATGAATGAATTCGTAGTAGTTGAACATCGGTCTGACGCGAATAAGGCATCGACGGAACCGCGGCGCGCATCTCTGCGCGCTTCGAGGTGGGGATGGCTCGCGCTTCTGGTCATCGCCATCATGGCGTCCTGCGGCGCAATGGCGCAGCTCTCTGGAAAAGGTGCGATTACTGGTACGGCGATGGATGCTTCCGGAGCAGTGATTCCGGGCGCCTCCGTAACGGCAATCAACACTGCTACCGGTGTCAGAACCGTAATCACGACAACCGGAGCGGGCGACTTTGATTTCTCCAACCTGGATCCGGGTACCTACACTGTGATCACGACCGCCAAAGGCTTTGAAAAGTTGATCCAGGAAAACATCGGCGTGAATGCGCTCGAGTCGCAGGTCTACAACCCGGTTATGACGGTTGGCGGTTCGGACGTCCAGGTTACTGTCACCGCCGCGCCGCCGCAGTTGGATACCAACAACGCAACGCTGGGCGCCACCATGGAGCAGGAAACCTATGCGGAGCTGCCCATCGAAATGGGCGCATTTAACAGCGCCGACCAGCGTCGCGCAACCGACTTCATCTACCTCATGCCCGGCATTCAGGGCAATGAAACCAATGGCAACGCAACAACAAACACCGGCGTGGTAAACGGATCGGGCAGCCGCGGAGCCGCCTCGGCTGTGTATATCGATGGCCTTCCTTTTGTGCGCGCAGGCGGCAACGGCGACCCGCGCTTTGTATGGACCGCCATTTCCGTGGACGCGGTTGAACAGTTCCAGGTGCAGACCACCGGTTACTCGGCCGTTTATGAGGGCCAGGGCGTCATGAACTACTCCATCAAGCAGGGCGGCGCCAAGTACCACGGTTCATTGTATGAGTTCTTTCGGAATACGGCGCTCGATACATGGGGTTGGTTTGGAAAGATCCCCAATCCGGCGACCGGTCTGCCGGTCAAGCCGGTCGAGCACAGCAACGAATACGGCATCAATGTCAGCGGTCCGCTGGTTCCGTTTGGCGCATGGAAAACAAGGGTCTTCTACTACGGCAACTATAACGGTTTCCGTTACAGCAGTGCGACCCCTACGCCGATAACCTTTCCGACTGTGGCCCAGCAGACTGGCGATTTCAGTGCGACCGGCATTAATATCTACGACCCGACGACGCAGGCTTCCTGCACTGCGCATCAAACCAATGGTTACCCCTGCCGGTATCAGTTCGGCTACGGACCACCGGCAGCTGGCGTCACAGGTAGTACGGGCGCTCCGGTGCAGATCGGCACGCCCAATGTGATCCCCCCCGGCGAGATCGCTGCATTCGCGAAGAATATGCAGGCCTTTCTGCCGGCGACAGGTATCGGCACCGCTTTGCAAAACAACTACGTTGCGCCAAACCCCACGGGACTCACCAATTGGTCCATGACGCACCGCCTCGATTACATCGTCGATTCAAAGGACACGCTCACATTCGTAGCCGCCATCGGCCGTCAGGCCAGCTCCAATCCAGTCGGGCAGACAACCGCGGGCCGCAACGTTGGCCCCGTTCCATACAACTACGGCCAGACCTACGCACCCAAGACCGCGGTGGGCATCATTGAAGAGACGCACACCTTCTCGCCGCACCTGCTCAACCAGGTCAAGTGGGGCTATGCTCGTTACAACGGTCCTACCTTCAATCCCAACCAGGCGCCTAATTATTCGGCGACAACCATGGGCCTCTCGAATCTGCCGGTCGGCCAAGCACAGCAGACCTTCCCCATCGTGACTTGGGCCGGCACGGACGCCCCGACAAACTGGGGCGGCACCACCGCCAACGTAACCCTGGCGGAAAACTATACGGTGCTCGACAACCTGCAGTGGACCGTCGGCAAGCACTCTTTCACGTTTGGCGGGCAGGTTGCATGGTTGTTGTACAACACGATTAGCGCAACCGGGGGAACCACTCCCCTTACTCTCGCTAATGCCGTCGCGGAGACATCGGGCCTCACTGGCACCTCAAAAACTGCCTTTTCGCTCACGGCGAATACGGGGCTATCCTACGCCAGCTTCCTTATCGGCCAAATCGACAAAGGCAGCCTCACAGATTACTCTCTGCATCCAGAGTACGGCGCGCGCTTCCGAGCCATTTCTCCGTACTTCTCTGACAACTGGAAGTTGACACCGAAGCTCACTCTCGACTTCGGCCTGCGCTACGACTACTTCCCCAGCGTCAGGGAAGTGCACGATGACGCCAGCTACTACGATCCCAATCTTACCAACACGTTAACCGGTCTACCTGGCGCCCTGAACTTTACAGGGCACGGCGCTGGCACCTGCAACTGCGACACGCCGGTCAGCGACTATACGAAGAATTTTGGACCTCGTCTCGGCCTCGCCTATCAGGTCGGGTCCAAGAACGTGGTTCGCGCCAGCTACGGCATCATGTTTACGCATGGCGACGCAGTGGGTGGTCTCACGTCTACCATGGGAACGCTGGGCTTCTCCTCCGCTCTATCTGCCGCGTCATCCAACAGCGTGAGCACGATGACGAATCTTCAGGCAGGCGGTTCTGGTGCGGTTCCTTCCTACGCGCCACCTGCCGGCGCGAACTCCGGTAACTATTACGGGACCGGCTACACCACTAATACCGTCAGCGGGGTTGCAACCAGCTTCACAGGAAGCCCAACATCGGGTCTGACGTATGACGATCAGTACCTCGGCGGCCGCGCGCCGGAGTACGTCAACTGGAGCATCGGCTTCCAGCGTCAGGTGACCAATACGCTGGCAGTTACCGCAACTTATGTAGGTTCGGAGGGCCACTTCCTCCAGCTCGATAGCTACAATGGGCGCGGAATCCAAGCCGATCAGCTTGATCCAAAGTACCTTTATCTTGCAGCGAAACTGAATGACAAGGGCGCCGCAGTCGCTACGGATTGCAACACCTCAGCCAATAACCTGACTTGCAACGCCGTATCTTTGGCTCAATTCGCCAATTCCTCGGTAAACCAGGTCTTGAGCACTTACCTGAAGCCTAACCCGTTCGTGTCGTACAACGACTCGTTTGGGTACATCGGCAACGCTAACTACCAAGGTCTGCAATTAATGGCGAATATGCGTTCCTGGCGCGGATTGACTCTCAACGCAAATTACTCCTACTCGCGCGCCATTGACGATGCCGGCACGTTCCGCTCTGGTTACGCCATCCCGGCGGGCACCATCGCCAATAACCCCACCGAGTCCTTTCCAGCGGATTTGATCGAACGCGGCTTATCTACTTCCAATCAGCCGCAGCACTTTGTCCTCACCACCGTATACGCCCTGCCTTTCGGCAAGGCGATTCTCGCGGAACAACCGATGGAGCGGGCGATCCTCGGAGGCTTCAAGCTCTCTGGGATTTACCAGGCCTACTCCGGCTCGCCATTGGCCATCACCGGATCGGCTTGCCAAACCAATCCTGCGGACATCACCTGCGAGCCAACGCTCAATCCGAACTTCTCCGGTTCGGCGCGGCAGAATGGAAAATGGGGTAAAGGCGTCAACTGGCAGACCTACAATGCGACGCCGGTAGGCGGGATCCCCGTTGCCTCCAGCTCCTTCATCGTGCCGAGCATCGGCAGCACCACCACGGCGCCTACGGGGCCGTTCATCAGCCCCACAGCTCCAACCGGACAGACGACGCTGCTCAACACGGCGACCGTGCCTGCCTACACCTTTGGCAACTCGCCCCGTACTGCGCCATACAACCTGTACGGTCCCGGCAACTTCCAGTTGGATCTCGCCCTGGTTCGCACCTTCGCGCTCCACATAACCGAGTCGTCCAAGCTGGATTTCAGGGCCGAGTGGTACAACGTCACCAACCATACCTTGTTCGGTGTTGCCAGCACTGCGGTTGGCAACGCGAGTTTCGGACAGGTCACCCAAAGTGCGGTCTACAACCGCAAGGCTGCGCAGTTCTCGGCGCGCATCGAGTTCTAACCAGTCCCATGAGACTAACTGAAGAGGCTGCCGTTGTCAGACGGCAGCCTCTTGCTTTAAAGAGTAAGAATTCGAATCCGGTTCTCCTTGTCGATGGTTCCCAAATGACTCGTAACAAATGCGGGAGTTTGTTTATTTCTACGATTGCCGCGGTCCTGATTGCCGTCGCCGGCGCCGCCGCCGCCACCATTGGGACCAACCCTCCCGTCGAGCCGTTGACGCGCGAGCGCATCGCGCAGCTCCCCAGAAATGAGCGGAGGGCATGGCTCGACTATCTGGCGCGCTCCCAGCGGCGATGCCAGGCGGATAAGGACTTTTTGCAAGCGGAGTTGAAACGCGTGGGGATCGAAAAGCCCACCGAGCCGCCCCACGGTTTCTCCGCCCGCAGCATTCCTCTCAACCACGAGCCGGCCTGGTACGCTAGCGCGGAAGCGCTGCGCATTGCCGATGTGATTCTCTCGTTCCAGACGCCCGCCGGAGGCTGGGGAAAAAATCTGGATATGAGCAAGCAGCCGCGCCGTCCCGGCGAGGCCTTCACGCCAAACAATCTGTCTAAGTTTCTGTCTCCCGGCGATTTCGATACACCACTTGAACCGGACTGGAATTATGTAGGCACCATCGACAACGACGCCACAACCACCCAGTTGAACTTCCTGGCGAAAGTCATCGTGGCCTCTCAAGCTGAGAATGCAACAGCCTATCGCGCAGCCTTTTTACACGGAATGGATTACCTTTTCGCGGCGCAGTATCCCAACGGCGGATGGCCGCAAGTGTGGCCGCTGGAGGGCGGCTATCACGATGCGATCACCTATAACGATGATGCCATGACCCAGGTAGTCGATTTGATGGGGAAGGCGGCGGAGGGACGGGACGAGTTTTCTTTTGTTCCCAATGACGTTCGCACGCGCGCTGCGGCAAGTTTCGCCCTCGGAATTAAGTGCATCCTGGCCACGCAGATTATTGTGAATGGGACGCCGACGGTTTGGCCGCAGCAGGACGATGCGTTGACGCTCAAGCCTGTATCGGGACGCAACTATGAGCCGCCGGCTCAATGCGCAAGCGAAAGCGCCAGCCTGCTGTCGATGCTGATGAATTCTCTGCCGCGGCCCACCGTGGCTGAACAGCGGTCCATACGCGCCGCTGCGGCGTGGCTCAAGAAGACGGCGATCTACGGCCAGAGTTGGCAGCGCACGCCCGAAGGCCGCGAGCTTGTTCCAGCTCCGGGAGCGGGGCCTGTTTGGGCGCGCTATTATCAGCTCGGCACAGACATCCCGATTTTTGCGGACCGCGATAAGTCGATTCACGACAAAGTCAATGAGATATCCGCGGAACGCCGGAATGGTTATTCCTGGTACAGCGCCGACTCGCAACGCGCGCTGGATCGATTTGAAAAGTGGAGCGCGGAATTCCCGGAGAGAAAATGAAGAGTTCACGCAGTCTGGTTTGGCTGGTGTTGCTTGCCGGAATGGCATGTAACTCCTTGTGCGCCGCGCCTCCGGCGGAACAGCCATGGTCGCAGCGCGCGGCGAACGCGGCAATCCAGCGCTGGCCGGACGGCAGATTTGCGCCCGCCGGCGCGCGCTGGGCCTGGAACTATGAGTTGGGTACGTTGCTTGAAGGCATGGACCCCGTGTGGCTGAATACCGCCGATCCGCGCTATTACAACTACATTAAGACCTCCGTAGATCAGTTTGTAACTCCCGATGGGTCCATCCCCACCTGGAAGGCGGAAGAGAATCAGCTCGATAACATTCTGCTCGGCCGCCAGCTTCTGCTGTTATATGGAGTTACCCAGGACCCGCGCTACGCCAAGGCCGCCACGCTGCTATACCAGCAACTTCAGCATCAGCCCCGCACGGCTTCCGGCGGATTCTGGCACAAACAGAGATACCCAAATCAGATGTGGCTCGATGGGCTGTATATGGCGGAGCCTTTCTATGCCGAGTATGCCGCAACCTTTCATCGTCCCGAGGCATTCCAGGACATCGCCCACCAGTTTTCGCTGATGGACGAGCACGCGCGCGATGCCAAGACCGGCCTTCTCTACCACGGATGGGATGAGTCGAAGCAGGAGCGCTGGGCAAACAAGCAGACCGGCCTCTCTTCGCAGTTCTGGGCCAGGGCCATGGGCTGGTACATGATGGCCCTGGTGGACACGCTTTCTTATTACCCGGAAGACGATCCTGGGCGGAAGCTGCTCATCGAGCAGCTCAACCGCGATGCCGCGGCCGTAACACGGTACCAGGATCGGACGACCGGCCTTTGGTATCAGGTGCTCGACAAAGGTGGAGCGAAGGGCAACTATTTGGAGTCTTCGGCTTCGTGCATGTTTGTCTACGCGCTAGCTAAGGGAGTGCGCCGGGGCTATCTTCCCCTCAGTTATCTGTCCAATGCGGAGCGCGGTTACAAAGGCATTCTCAGTCGCTTCATCCAGACAGACCCAGACGGCTCTGTGTCGCTCACCGGGACGGTGAAGGTTGGAGGCCTCGGCGGCGATCCCTATCGCGACGGAAGTTACGAATATTACATTGGCGAGAAAACAGCCGCGGACGATCCCAAAGGAGTGGGCGCATTTCTGCTGGCAAGCACAGAGATGGAGAACGAGGCAAATGCAAAGCTAGGCCGCGGCAAGACAGTTTTGCTGGATGGCTGGTTCAGCAGCCAGAAGCGCCCCGATGCATTCGGCCAGCAAGTCTACTTCCACTACAAGTGGGATGACCAAAGCGACAGCGGCTACTCTCTGCTCGGCTACATCTTCCGAAACTACGGCGCGGAAACCAAAACTCTTTATGCCGCGCCTACGCTCGCGGGCCTTCGTCAGGCGCAGGTTTACATCGTCGTTTCTCCGGATATTCCCATCAAGAATCCAAACCCGAATTATGTGCAGCCGCAAGATGCCGCGCAGATTGCTGAGTGGGTCAAAGCAGGCGGCGTGCTCATGATCTTCGCCAACGATCCGGCGAATACCGATCTGGAACACTTGAATCCGATTACCGACCGGTTCGGCATTCATCTCAACAGCGTCCTCCGCAAGCACGTGCTAGGGCGCGAGTGGGAGATGGGCAAGCTCGCGATTCCGGGCGGCGGTCCCATCTTTCGTGATCCGCATACGTTGTACATGAAAGATGTTTGCAACCTTTCGGTGCAAGCTCCAGCTATCTCCGTCTTTCAGGATGACGAAGGAATTCTGATTGCCACGGCAAAGTACGGCAAAGGAACTGTATTCGTAACGGTCGACCCATGGCTCTACAACGAATACACCGACGGGCGCAAGCTGCCCGCCGAGTATGACAACTACGCTGGCGGCAAGGAGCTAGTCCGCTGGATTCTTGCGCAAGTTCCGCCGCAATCCTCTACGAAATCAAAATCGGCAAGCGGAAAAACCGGCATCGTTCCAAAGCAATAAAGCGGCTTTTTTGCGGTAAGGATCGGAGACTTATGCGCTCACTCTCGATTTCAGCGTCTTTGGCAGCACTGCTGATGTGTTTCGAACTAACTCTGTCGGCCCAGGACACCCGCAAGGTCACGGAACCGCATATTCCCGCGCCGTGCGTGACTCTTGAAGCGAACATCGCGCCAGATCATGGAGTAATTGCGCCCGCAGATGAGCGCAGCCTGGATACCGATCGCATCCAGCACGCGATGGACACATGCGCCGCGGGCAAGGCGGTTGTGTTGCGCGCGCACGGGAAGAAGAATGTGTTCCTCACCGGCTCTATCTCGCTGCGCACTGGCGTAACTCTCGTGATCGATGCAAATACCGCGCTCGTAGCTTCGCGCGATCCGCGTATCTACGATCTGTCCCCCGGCAGTTGCGGAGTGGTGAGCGAGCGGGGTCACGGGTGCAAGCCCATGATTATCGGCGATGGCGTCCAGCACAGCGGCATCATGGGCGAAGGCTCCATCGATGGCCGGGGAGGCGCAAAACTGCTCGGCCAGGATTTGACCTGGTGGGACTTGGCGCACGAGGCGAAGATCACAGATAAGCAGCAGAGCGTTCCCTGGATGATGGTCCTGCGCCGTGTCAGCGATTTCACGCTCTACAAAATCACGCTGCGTAACTCGCCTGGATTTCATGTGGGCGTGAACGAGGCGGACGGCTTTACGGCATGGGGCGTGAAGATCATGACTCCGAAAACCGCCCGCAATAGCGACGGCATCGATCCCGGCTCTTCGCGCAATGTTACCATCGCCTATTGCTCCATTCATACCGGAGACGACAACGTCGCGGTGAAATCCAGCAAGGCCGGCGCGTCTTCGAATATTTCCATTTTGCACAACCATTTCTATACCGGCCACGGCATGTCCATTGGCAGCGGAACCAATGGCGGCGTGGACCACATGCTGGTCGAGGACCTGACCATCGACGGCGCCGACAACGGCATACGCATTAAATCCGACCGCAGCCGAGGCGGCCTAGTGCATGACCTCGTCTATCGTGACGTTTGCATTCGCGACACGAAAAACCCGCTGGTGTTCACGACGCTCTACACCACCTTCGGCGGAGATCAACTTCCCATCTATAAAGATATAACTCTCGATAACATTCACATCCTGACGCCAGGGAGTTATACATTTCTCGGATTAGACGCCGAGCACAAGTTAGGCTTGACCCTCGACAATGTCTTTGCCGACGGCCAGGAGCACTCCACCTGGCTGGTCAACAATGCGGACTTTTCGATAGGTGCCAACCGCGGCAACCTCGAGCCCAAGGGCGAGGATGCGGCCATACGGCAGGCTCCCGATTCAATACCCGGCAAGCCGCTGCCCTGCGATGCGCGCTTCGTTCCATTCCCCGCGCTGCCCACCGCGCCGGAGATGGCCGGAACAGTTCTGCCCGAGGATGAAACTCTTTATGTGGCCGCGGATGGCACGGGCGACTTTTACTCCATTCAGCGCGCGCTGGATGTGGCGCCGAAAGACGGTGCGCTGGTCCTGGTAGCTCCTGGAACCTATCGCGAAGTTCTCACCGTGGACAAGCCGAATATCCGCCTGCGCAGCGCCAACAGCGACGCCGCCAAGACCGTCGTCGTGATGGACAAGAGCGCCGGCACGGCAGGCGGAACTCTGCGCTCCGCCACAGTGAATGTAACTGCGGATGACTTCCTCGCCGAAAACATCACCTTCCAGAATGACTTCAATGCCACCCATCCGCAACTTCCTGCTGGCTCGCAGGCGTTGGCCCTGCGGGTCACAGGCGATCGCGCCGTCTTCCACAATGTGCGCCTGCTGGGCAACCAGGACACCGTCTATGCCGGCAGCCGCAACTGCTCTCCGGACGGCGAGAACTGCACTCCGGCGCGGCAGTATTTCTCCGACTGCTATATCGAGGGCAACGTCGATTTCATCTTTGGCGACGCCAAAGCGGTCTTCGATCGTTGCGAGATTCACAGTACGGCCCACGAAGGCGGTTTCATCACCGCGCAGTCGAAGCATTATCCCGAGGAGGATTCCGGCTTCGTCCTCAACCGGTGCAAGCTCACGGCCGGTGCGGACGTGACCAAGCCCGTCTATCTGGGCCGTCCCTGGCGGCCTTACGCCACGGTGATCTATCTCAATACCGAGATGGGCGCGCATATCGACCCGGCCGGCTGGCGCGAGTGGCATCCCGGCGAAACGCATTCCATCGAGACCGTGTTCTATGCCGAATTCAATTCGACCGGACCCGGCGCGCAGCACGGCCAGCGCGATCCGCACACGCATTTTCTATCCGAGGAACAGGCGCGGCAGTACGAACCGGCTGTTTTCCTGCGCGGCAGCGACAATTGGAACCCGGCGCTGAGCACAGGCAAATAACCGGCTAGCGTGCGATGGACGCCATGGTTGCCCCGGCGGGAGTAATCTGGTGTAACCATGAGTCCATCCGAGAAACAGCCCCAATTGAATCTTGCCCAGACCGCCGACTATCGCGAGTCCTATGCCAACAGCGTGCAGGTGCGCGTCAGCGTATGGGACTTCCAGCTTGTCTTCGGCCTCGCGTCGAGCGCAAGTCCCGACCAGGTAACCATCCGCAACCACCAGGCCATCTTCCTGAGCCCGCAGCAGGCCAAAGCCCTGTGGAATGTGCTGGGACAGAATCTGTCGCAGTACGAGCAGGCCTTTGGCGAGTTGCACCTTGAGCCTCAAAGCCACAATTTTTCGCAAGGGCCGGTTAACTAAGGCTGGAGTTGTCTGAACTTATTCCCGGAGTGATCGCTTGCGCTGGAAAAAACTGTTGGAGCCGCGGCTGGACGCGCCCCTGCCTCTCTGGATGATCTATCCGGTGATCTTCGTGGCGCTCTACCTGAGCCACTTTATGCTGCTGCGCCTGCCCTACTATTGGGACGAGGCGGGCTACTACATTCCCGCGGCCTGGGACTTCTTTCGCACCGGTTCGCTGATCCCCATCACCACGCTGACCAACGCGCATCCGCCGCTGCCCAGCATCTACCTGGCGCTGTGGTGGAAGCTTTCGGGCTTCTATCCTGAAGTAACGCGCGAAGCGGTGCTGATGGTAGCAGCGCTCGGATTGCTGGCAGTCTGGCGCCTGGCCATGCGCCTTGTGGGCGTGGGTTGGGTAGCCTTCTGGACCGTGGTGCTGACCGGACTTTACCCCATCTGGTTTGCCCAGAGCACACTGGCCCACGCGGACATCTTCGCCGCAGCCTGCACCCTGTGGGGACTGGTCTATGCGCTTCCTGGCCGGGATCGAGACGAGGCCCGCAAGCCTTGGGCCGCCGCGCTCTGGTTTGCCGCCGCTGCATTGTCCAAAGAGACGGCTATCGTGATTCCGCTGACGCTGTCTGCGGTGAGTCTGGTCGAGGGTTTTCGTGCTCGCCCGCCGCTGCGTTCTCGTTTATGGCGCGAGGCGGCGTGGCTCGCAAGCTGCGCGCTGCCGCTGGCCCGCTGGTACGGCTGGCACTACGCTAAAACCGGCTTCCTGTTTGGCAATCCAGAGTTCCTGCGCTACAACGCGCAGGCCAATCTCGATCCCCTGCGGATGCTGGCCGCCTTTGGCCATCGCGTGCTACATCTCACCGCGCACATGAACCTGTTTGTTCCAGTGCTGATCGCGCTTGCAGCCCTGCTGCTCGATCCGCGCCGTGACGCCGCAGGTAATGAACGGGAGGGCATCGGCCTGCCGGCGCAGCGGCGAATATTTCTGCTGTTGCTTGCGAATGCTCTGCTCTTCAGTGTATTGGGCGGCGCGTTGCTCACCCGTTACCTGTTGCCTATGTACCCGCTGGTGCTGCTCATGGCCGTGGCGGCCATGTATCGGCGCGTTCCTTATTGGCAGGGGCTGGCCCTGTTTTCCGCGGCGGCGTTTGTGCTCGGCCTTTTCGTCAATCCACCCTATGGCTTTGCGCCTGAAGACAACCTGGCCTACGCCCATGTAGTCCGTCTCCACGCGGTCGGCATCGCCCAGCTCAGTCAGCGCTATCGCGGCGCAACCGTGCTCACCGCCTGGCCGGTGAGCGACGAGTTGACGCGCCCCGAGCTTGGTTATCTCAAGCAGCCCTGGAATGTCTACCGGATCGAGGACTTTACCCCCGCGCAGATTGTCCGCGCCGCCTCTGAGCCGGAAAAGTACACAGTCGCGCTGGTCTTTTCCACCAAATACGACCCGCCTGCGCCGCTGCTGAGCCTGGGGCCGATGAGCGCAGCCATGGATGAGCGCTACTTTGGCTTGCATCGCGATCTGCCGCCCGAGGAGATTGCGAAAGCATTGGGCGGAACGATGGTATGGAAGCAGGAAGACCAGGGCCAGTGGATTGCGCTGATCCGGTTCGAGCGGCAGCTTGTGTCGGCGGCGCGGATGAGGGATCTGCCGCGGTAGCCGACGCCCATGCGGCTCACCGCCTATAATCAGCCTGTCGTGCATACTTCTTTTTCATCGCGTTTTCGCAGGGCTGGGCGGTTGGATGCCAAGGCGGCGCTGGGGCTTGCGCTGGCCCTCTGCATTGCGGTTTGTGCCGGCGCCCAATCGGCTGGCGATATCGCATCCAGCGCAAGCGGCCATGGCCGCATTCTGCTGGTGCTGCCCTTTGACAATCGCAGCGGGCAGCCAAGCCTGGAGTGGGTTCGCGAGGCCGCGCCGCAAATTCTCAGCAGCCGGTTTGCGTCGGCGGGTTTTGCGCCCATGAGCCGCGAAGACCGCCGCTATGCTTTGGATCATCTGGGTCTGCCTCAGGGGTTTCATCCCTCGCGGGCCAGCTCGCTTAAGCTGGCCGAAACGCTGGATGCTGACTCTATCGTCGTGGGCAGCTTTCAGACCGACAGCGCCGGCATCTTGGCCCAGGCTCAGGTGGTGGATGTGGCCCGGCTGCGGATGAGCGAGCCGGTGGTTGCGCGCGGCGCTATGCGCGATCTGGTTGCCGTCTTCGACTCGCTGGCATGGAAGCTCACCCGCCAGCTCGACCCCGGCTTCGGCGGGACCGAGGAGACGTTTCTTGCAGCCGGCGCGGGGCTTAAGGTAGATGCCTTCGAGCAGTACATCCGCGGTATAACCGAGCCTGACCAGGCGGAGCGCCTGCGTCACCTGAACCAATCTGTCTTGCTCAGCCCTGAGTTTTCGCCCGCATGGATGGCGCTGGGCCGCGAGGACTACAACGGCCAGAAGTATGAGGAGGCTGCGGCGGCCTTTGCCAAGGTAGGGCGCGGCGATCCTGAAACGCAGGGTCCGGATGCGCTCGAAGCGGGCTTTTATCGCGGCCTGTCGCTGCTGTTTTCAGGCGACTACCGAAACGCCGAACAAGTATTTGGCAGCCTCGCTCGCATCTTGCCCCTGGCAGAGGTTTTGAATAACGAAGGGGTTGCCGTCAGCCGCCAGGGTCACGATGGCATTGCGCTGTTCAGTGAGGCAGAGTCCGCCGACCCCAATGCGCCCGACTACCACTTCAATCTGGCGGTGAGCCTGAAGCGCCAGGGAAAGACCGAGGAGGCCCTGACCGAGCTGGCTCAGTGCCTGCGCCCGAAGCCCAACGACGGCGAGGCACAAAGCCTGTTGGCGGCCTGGAAAGATCCAAAAGCAGCAACCGCGGCGGTTGCGAGTGCGACTCCTGATGCCAATGGAGAGGTGCAGCTGAAAGCCGATCCGCTGGAGCGGATTGCGCGCACCTTTGACGAGGTCGCTTTTCGCCAGGCAGCGCTCATGCTGGATCAGATGAACGCTGCGCGGCTGGCCCAACTGACGCCACGGATTCGTGCCCAGAAGCTGGCCGGCCAGGCGAAGGATTATCTCAATCGCGGGCTGTTGCTTGAAGCCGAGCGGCTCTATCAGTCCGCCGTAGCGGCTGATGGCAGCGTGGCTGAGGCGCACGCCGGTTTGGCCGTGGTGCGCGAGCGGACCGGCAATTCCGAGGCCGCGCGAAAAGAAGCTCTCGAAGCCCTGAAACTCGCGCCGGAGGCCGATGCGTATCTAGTGCTGGCGCGGCAGGATTTTGCGGGCGGCCACCTGACCGAGGCCGGCAAAGAGGCCGGCGATGCCCTCGCCCAGGAGCCGGCAAACAAGGCGGCGCTGGAACTTCGCCGGGAGATCGAGGCGCGTGAAGCGCAGAAGAAGTAGGAAGGAATAGCCGCCACGCTTCACGCTAATTGCATTTTCAACCAGTAGAGGTATTCTTTGAAATCGAAACAAAGACGTCGGGAGGCACGATGAACGATTCTGACGGACGGGAAACAAAGCAGGAAGATAGGCCTCGGCAGCAGTGGGCCGGCTTCATTCTCGTTGTGGTTCTATTGGGGGCGTTGGCCTCCTTCTCGGTCAAGCTTGCAAAGGATGCTCTGGAGTTTTCCTCGCCGTGGATGAGTGTTCCTTTCCTTGTATTGGCAGGCTTGATGATATGTCTAGCGGTGCTTCCGGTTGTCTTATTGCTCCGCCGGAAGCGTAAGACGGGCAGATTCTTCCTGACGCGAGCCGAGCACGAGCGTCGGTTCGAAGAGCGCCTGAATAAGCTGGCGGCAGGCGAGCCCCCATGGCCACGAGCCTGGTGGATTGTTCCGGCGGCAGTGCTGGCCGTGTTATTGTGCATGACCATTCCGGCCATTGCCCTAATGAACAGCAATAGTTTCGGCCAATCATCGCCCCATGAGCGCACGTTCCTGTGGGTTCTTATCGCCATCATCTTCCTCTTCACGGCAATGCTTATGTACAAACCGATCATGAGGGGGCTTAGGCCAGGCAGTTATCGTCTCTCCGAGGCGGAAGTAAATAAGATCCGCGCACGGATGCGTAAGCCGCAGCCGCTAGGTCAAAGTATTCTGATGGCCAACGTGATGGCGATGAATGCCGGCGTTTTCTCCACTCTCTTGTTCGAGGGCCAGATCCCAAACCGCCTGCCGAATGCTCTCGGGTGGGGGGCAGTGGTTTTCATGTGGATAGTGGCTGGTGCGTCGATCTGGCAGGTCTTTCGGCCCTCCAAACCTCTAATTACAACTCCAGAGTTCCCGGAAGAGTCACAAAGAAATCCGAAGAAATCCCTCCAACTGATCGCGCTGGGCCTCGTCCTGCCGCTGGCTCTTTCGTCAATCTTCCCAATTCTTGCCATCCGCTCCATTCATCCCATCCCTGTCATTTATCCCGCCGCTGCGCAGGCCAAAGCTGACCTCGCGGCCGCGCTCAATTCCGCCTCTCAGAGCCACAAGCGTATCTTGCTCGACTTTGGCGTAAACTGGTGCCGCGACTGTCAGGCCCTCGACCGCTATTTCCACGACGCCAAAAACCTGCCCATCGTTGAATCCAGCTTCATCCACGTCCGAATCAACACCGAAAACGGGAAAGCCAACGACTGCATTAACGCCAATCAGGATTTAGCAAATCAGTTCTCGATTCCGCTCAACAAGGGCGTCCCCGCGCTGGCCGTCCTCAGCGATAAGGGAGAGCTGATCTACAGCCAGAGAAACGGGGAATTCGAGGATATGCGACATTTAAAGTCCTCCGACCTGACTGACTTTCTACTACGATGGAAGCCTTGACGCAGGGTACGCGGTTGGAGTGCATAGTTCGGAGACAGGGCTCAAGGAGCAAACCATGATTCGATGCTTGTGCAGGTTCGTAATGCTGGTTGGTTTGGTTGCGGCAGCGGTATTCGCAGCTTTCGGACTTGGCGCAACGGCCTTTGCCCAGCAATCGCAGCCCCGCCAACCCCTCGTCGAAAAGTTCGTCCTCTCCGACACCATCCAGCCAGTCAGCGCCAGCCAGCTCGACCGGGCCATTGCGCAGGCCAACTCCGATGGCGCTCAGGCCCTCCTCATCGAGTTGGACACTCCCGGCGGCCTCCTCGACTCCATGCGCTCGATGATCGGCGCGATCCTGGCATCCAAGGTTCCGGTGATCGTTTATGTGGCTCCTGGCGGGTCGCGTGCCGGATCGGCCGGTTTCTATCTGCTCGAGTCCGCGGATGTGGCGGCTATGGCGCCCGCCACCAACGCCGGCGCGGCCCACGTGGTCTCCGAGTTCGGCAAGATGGATGACACCATGAGCCAGAAGGTCGAAAATGACACAGAGGCCCTCCTGCGCTCCTATGTCAAGCAGCGCGGCCGCAACCCTGACGCCGCCGTTGCCGCCGCCGCTACGTCGCACTCCTACACCGCCCAGGAAGCGCTGGACCAGCATCTGATCGACCTGATTGCGCAGAACGACGGGCAACTGCTGGCCGCGCTCGACGGCCGCACCATCACCCGTATGGATGGCAGCAAGCTTACCCTGCATCTGGCCGGCGCGCGGATTGAAGAGATGCAGCCCACCCTGCGCGAAAGGCTGCTCGGCTGGCTGGTGAACCCCAATATCGCCATGCTGCTGCTGGTGGGCGGGGCGCTGCTCATCTATCTCGAATTCAATGCTCCCGGCACCATCGTTCCCGGCTCCCTGGGCACGCTGATGGTTCTCCTTGCCATCTTTGGCCTGAACCTGCTCCCGATCCGCTATACGGCGGTCTTGCTGCTGCTAGCGGCGCTCGCGCTGCTGCTGCTCGAAGCCAAGTTTGGCGGCCACGGCGTGCTCGCTGTGGCGGGCATCGTCTGCTTGACCTTTGGCATGCTCACCCTGGTGGCCGCGCCGGTCCCGGAGATGGAGATCGACAACGCGGTCGCCTTCGGGCTGAGCGCGGGTTTTGGGTTGATTACCGTTCTTCTGGTGCGGTTGGCGGTGCGCTCGCGGCGTATGAAGAGACGGTTGGGCGTGGATGCGCTGGAAGGCTGCCGCGCCACCGCCATGGAGCCGCTCACACCCGAGGGCCACATCCTTGTCGACGGGGAGATCTGGCGGGCTGTGGCTGAAGAGCCCGTCGCCGCGGGCACTCCCCTGCGCGTCGTGAGCCACGAACAGTATCTGCTCCACGTCGTCCCGATTGAGCCGCAAAGGCCGCCCGATCTGGCTGCTTAAAGAGCCTCCCGATTCGCGGTCCTGGCGGCGGAGCTTATTTCAACAGACCGCCATCGTCCCGCAGGAGTACAATCCGTGCTGAGTGAGGGAAGTCAAATGTTCGATTCGCTGCTGATGCCGTTTCTGATTTTGCTTGCCATCGTCGTCCTCTATTTACTCAATTGCATCAAGATTTTGCGCGAATACGAACGGGGAGTCATCTTCACCCTGGGCCACGTCTCGCCACAGCCCTACGGGCCGGGCATCATCTTTGTCTTCAAGCCAATCCAACAGATGGTACGCATCTCCCTGCGCCAGGACGTGCTTGAGGTTCCGCCCCAGGACGTGATTACACGCGACAATGTCACCATCAAGGTGAACGCGGTGGTCACGCTTTACGTGGTCAGTCCGAATGACGCGGCCATTAAAGTAGCCAACTACGTCTACCAGACCTCGCAACTGGCGCAGACTACGCTGCGCACGGTGCTGGGCGAAGTCGAGCTGGATGAACTGCTCAGTCATCGCGACAAACTGAACCTGCGCATCCAGTCCATCATGGACCAGCGTACCGAGCCGTTCGGCGTAAAGGTTGTCTCGGTCGAGGTGAAGCAGGTCGATCTGCCCGATCAGATGCAGCGCGCCATGGCCAAGCAGGCTGAGGCCGAGCGCGAAAAGCGGGCCAAGATCATCCATGCCGGCGGAGAGTACGAAGCCGCGCAAAAGCTGGTGGATGCGGCCGCGTTGCTGGCCACGCAGCCCATGACGCTGCAACTGCGCTACCTGCAAACGCTCACCGAGATTGGCGTGGAAAAGAACACCACCATCGTCTTCCCGCTGCCCATGGAGATGTTGACGCTGCTGAATAAAATCGGTGCCTTGGCAAAGGAACCCGCGGCGAAGCCGTAAACTGAATCGAATGACCTCCTGTCTGGGTTCCCCCCACTGACAGGCCTTGGTCCGTGAGATGGCCAATCCGCGCGACGGCCATCCACACAGCGCCGGCCCTGTGCTGCGCGAAGACAATGCGGCTAGCCGGCTAAGAACGCCGTCAGCCTGAGGGACGGGGGTATGAGGGAAGCATTTGACGAAAAACGGGTTGAGCCGGCCCAACCTACTCACTATACAGATTTGACGCTGGGTCCGGTGATGCTGCTGGGCATCCTCCTCGCTCTGCTCCTAATCGGCGCGCTCGTCTTTGGAGCAGGTTATACCTTGGGCCGCCGCGGATCGCAGGATGCCATGGAAGCCGCCAAGCCCGCGCCCGATGCCCAGGCGGCCGTACAGGCCGGTTGTGTGCAGTCCAAGCCATCGGCAAGTGCGCAAAATGCGCAGGCGGATCCAACGCCCGCGATAGAGACAACCGGCGCAGATCAATTGGGAGAACTCCCGGTTTCGGACGCGGGTACGGCCGCGAATGCATCCAATGCCGCGGCAGATACTGCTTCGGCCGCATCTCTCAGCCAATCTCAAATACGGCCTGCGCTGGCGCCTGCAGCTAATCCAACTCAGCCCGCGTCCGCTGTCGGTGGGGCGCTCAATGCGGCCCCCGTCCTTCCTCAGGCAGCTACTCTGATGGTCCAGATTGCCGCCGTCTCCCACCAGGAAGATGCGGACGTTCTGACCAGCGCCTTGCACAAGCGCGGCTATCCCGTGACATCCCGCCGCGAGCCCGCCGACAACCTGATCCACGTGCGCATCGGCCCCTTCAAAACCCGCGACGAAGCCAACAAATGGAGTCTGAAGCTCATGAACGACGGCTACAACGCCATCGTCCAGCCCTAACCATCGAATCGATGGCCGTTGCATCGGGTCTGTCGTCAACCAGCGTGGCCGGCCCGCGAGAGATCGAACTGCGTCTCCCGCTCAAACCCGCTGACGTGCCAACTCGCTAACCCCGCGCAGCGGGGGCTCTTTTCACCTTCACACCTTCGTTTCCTTTTGCTACAATCGCCTTGCCCCAACCACCGGGTTCATCCCCACCTCAGGCGGAAAGGCTCCCCATGTCAAAAGTAGAATTGGAAACCCTCGAACAGCTAGGACGTTCCTGGCATGAAAAAGTCTGGCTCACCGCCGACAGTAAGGAAGCGGCGAGAGAGGTTTTGGGTCTGGTCAACGAGACGTTGCAGGCCTTCCGTCCCAACACCTTCAAGGTCTACACCGTCTTCCATGCCCATGACCCCTACGTGCGCACCGCCGGCTTGAGAAGCGGCTCCTACTTTGCCATCGTCGATTGGGCCGCGACCCAGCCTGATGGCGGCATAGCCGCCGCCGCTGAGGTCTTCGCGTGTCTCGACACCAAAGAACTCAAGGATCTCTCCATTCCCATGGCTGCCCTCGTGGTCATTGCCTGCTTCGCCGAGGTGGGCCGCGGCTACGCTGGGGACTTGCATCAATTCTTCTTGTGGATTCAATCGATCAAGGACTGCGGCGATGTCGCTACGGCGAAGGTCCTATGGCGCTCCGTCAACCAGACCTTCCCAGCCTCCCTCACCTACAAGGCGGACCAGGCCGATTTCGTGCCTGACTTCTAGGGGACTCATTGAAAGACTCCGGCTTTGTGGCAGCGCGCGACTTCAGTCGGGAGATAACGGAGTTAGCAAATGGAATCGATCAAACCCAAATTGCCGAGCGAAGCCATAGAGCTTTATAACCAGTTTATTCATGGCGGCATGAGTCGCCGCGCCTTCATGGAAGGTGTGCAACGGCTTGCGATCGGCGGCCTTGCGGCCTCGGCGATTGTCGAGGCGTTGATGCCTAACTACGCGCTCGGCCAGCAGGTATCTCGCACCGATGACCGCATCAAGGCGAGTTACGAGACCGTCCCCTCGCCCCAGGGCAATGGAAGCATCAAAGGATATCTCGTGCGGCCCGTCAGCGCCGACTCGCGGGAAGCGAAGTCGTCCAAACTGCCCGGCATCATCGTCGTCCATGAAAATCGGGGCCTGAACCCCCATATTGAGGACATCGCGCGGCGGCTCGCCCTGGCCAACTTCATGGCCTTTGCGCCCGACGGACTTACTTCTCTCGGCGGCTTTCCCGGCGACGACTACAAAGGCGGCCAGTTGTTTGCCAAAATCGACCGTCAAAAGATGTTCGAAGATATGGTGGCCGCGGCCACGTGGCTAAAATCGCGCTCCGACTGCACGGGCAAAATCGGCATTACGGGCTTCTGCTACGGCGGCGGCGTTTCCAATTCCATGGCAGTCCGCCTGGGAGCAGACTTATCGGCGGCGGTGCCGTTCTATGGCGGTGTGCCGCCTGCGGACGACATCCCAAAAATCAAGGCGGCGATCCTGGTCCATCATGGGGAACTCGACACGCGGACGGCGGCCACATGGCCGGCCTACGACAAGGCCCTCACGGCAATCGGCGTTCCGCATGAAGGCTATATCTACCCCGGCGCGGTTCACGGCTTCAATTGCGATGCCACGCCCGAACGCTACAACAAACCAGCAGCCGACCTGGCCTGGCAGCGCACCATTGACTGGTTCAATAAATACGTGCGCACATGATTCCGCATCTTCCGGCAACTCACATAAAGAGGACAGGTGTCCCGCGTCTGACCAGTAACTAATGAGGGCGGTAGATTGGGATGTGGAACCCGCCCATTTTCTCCGAAGAATCCAAGCTGTCCCTAGCGACGTTGCGCAGTATTCCGGTTCGCAAACTCACCAGCTAACGTGTCGACAACTTCCTCACTCGCCTTAAACGCGGGCTTGTCAGCGGTCGGGCCGCCCTGGTTGACGACTACCAGGATTGCGAGATCGATCTCAGGGGCAATCCACGCCTCGGAGTGCCAAAAATAGTTATCGCCTTGGCTTGAAAAAACGCGTCCCGTATCGCCGAGCCTATGGCCATTCGCCCATGAGCGAGTGGCGAGTATCCACCCCGATTCATAAAACTTTCCTGGCGCCGTTCGATGCAGAATTTGGAAAGACTCAGCCGTGAACAAGTGGGTTTCATGAAGCGGATCTGCCGCATCGCCTCGTAGATGCATAGCTACGAACTTTGCCCAGTCAGTGATTGTCATATAAGAGTTTCCGCCGGGCC
>Ga0182016_10000916_pt1 | contig 36294 bp, 26 predicted proteins | sample 712S2MmetaG_FD_120491 | JGI IMG/M metagenome (GOLD analysis project Ga0182016, IMG submission 120491) | Permafrost microbial communities from Stordalen Mire, Sweden - 712S2M metaG | ecosystem: Environmental > Terrestrial > Soil > Wetlands > Permafrost | place: Sweden: Stordalen | collected...
ACCATCGACACCCCAGCCATCCAGCTCATCCAGGGCGATAAGGGCACCTGGAACTTCTCCAGCTTCGGCAGCGCCACTCCTTCCGCCTCGTCGTCGGCACCGTCCACCCCGCCCGACCTCGCCGTCAATGAGTTAAAGATCCAAAATGGCAGCGCCAGCGTCTCCTCGCTCAAGCCCCACAACAAGCCTTCCCTCTACTCCAACGTCGCCCTCTCCGTGCAGAACTTCTCTTTCACCTCATCCTTCCCCTTTGAGCTCTCTGCCGACCTTCCAGCCAACGGCCACTTCAATCTCAAAGGCACCGGCGGCCCCATCTCCCAGAAGAACGCCGCCGACACGCCATTCCAGGCGACGCTGGGCCTCAAAACCTTTGACATCGTCGCTGGTGGCGCAGTTGAGCCCAGCCAGGGCATCTCCATGCTCCTCGACGTCGACGCTCAGCTTGGCTCTGACGGTTCAACCCTCACCAACACCGGCAAAATCAAGGCCCAGCATCTCCATCTTGCCCGCACCGGCCATCCAGCCTCAGATCCCGTCGATGTCGACTACTCCATCACCACCAATCTCGCCACCCAGTCCGGCGTCATCAACGACATCGCCCTCCACGCCGGCTCCATCGCCGCACACATCAAGGGCACATATCAAATCAACCCCGATGGCGCGGCCCTTGACCTGCATCTCTCCGCGCCCGGCCTGCCCGTCGACCAGGTTGAAAGGCTTTTGCCCGCTGTTGGCATCACCCTGCCCAGCGGCTCGTCCCTGCAGGGCGGCACAATCAACGCCAACCTCACCATCACCGGCCCCGCCACCGGTCCCACCATCGCCGGCCCCGTCGAACTCGATAACTCCAAACTCGCTGGCTTCGACCTTGGCTCGCGCATCGGCGGCATCAATCCCTTTGGCGGCAGCGGCGGCGGCACAGCCATTCAAAAGCTCCACGCCGACGTCAATAACTCGCCCGCTGGCACTCGCCTTTCTAACATCGACGCCGACATCCCTCAGGTCGGCACTGCTACCGGCAACGGCACAGTCTCCGCTTCTGAAGAGCTCGACTTCAAGCTCCTGGCTAAATTCAGCCCTAACTCCGGAGTCGGAATGGTAGCCGGCAAAGCCCTCGGAGCTGTCACTACTGGAACCAGCCAGGCCGTCGGCCTCCTCGGCAAAGCACTGAATAAGGGCAAAGCCGCCGCGCCCTCCGGCGGTGGCACAATCCCCGTCACCATCACCGGCACCACCTCCAACCCAAACATCAAGGCCAACGTCGTAGCCATGTTCAAGTAAGAAGAAAGTCCCCGCCCCATTCGGAAGCTGTGCCATTTATCGCGGTATTATCGCGACGAGTGGGCGGTGGATGAATTAAGAGGAGCCAATGGAGAAAAGGCTGTGCCCCGGTCATCGCAGTTTTATAGCGATGAATGGACGGGAGATAGTCTGGGAAACAACAACCCCCTACCCACCGTCCCTTTATTAGGACGAAAACGATCGTGAACAAGGTTCTAAGTCACGCAACCATTTTTACCCCAGCCCCATCTAACTTGTTAGTGCTCACTTATGTATCTCAAGCGATGACTTCTTCGCGTCCACACACCCAAATTAGCCAGCCGTCGCAATCGGACGCACCAAACGGAGCACTTCAGAAATAGGACGGACTCATGACTACGCCGCTGCCCCGCCTTCCTCTTGCTCTCCTGCTCTTTGCTTTGCCACTCGCTTCAATCGTCATCGCCTCGGCCGAGCCGGGCACCAAGTCTCCGCAGTCGGGCAAGAAGTCCTCTGAGCCGGAAGGCATGGTCATCCACTTGGAGGTCCGCCGCGTCCCCATCGATATTGTCGTCACCGACAAGCAGGGCAACCCCGTCAAAGGCCTCCGTAAGGATGACTTCACCGTCAAAGAAGACAAGAAGGAGCAGCACATCGTCTCCTTCGAGTACTTCGGCAGCGCGCAAACCTTCGCTCCGCCCAAGCTCCCGCTCATGCCGGCGAATACCTTCATCAATTTGCCCAAAGTGGCCGAGCAGGGACCGCTCTACATCCTCTACTACGACATGGTCAACACTGAGACGGATGACCAGATGGCCTTCCACAAGCAACTCTTCGACTTCATTGACCATGCGCAGCCCGGCACGCGCATCGCGCTCTTCGTCAACGCAACAAACCTTCACATGCTCCAGGGTTTCACCAGCGACCACGATCTGCTCAAGGCCGCGCTGCTCTCCAAAGGTCCCGGTCCACACATGCCCGACGTCTTCTTCGATGGACGCATCTACGGCCAAAACGATGCTGGCGCTGCCCTCTCCAACCTCCACTTCATCGCCGACTACATGAGCGGCATTCCCGGCCGCAAGAATCTTCTCTGGCTCTCCACCAGCTTTCCCATTCCCGTTGGTGCCACTGTTAGTGGCGTTAATGCACAACAGGGAGGCGTCGGCGGCGGCTTCTCCAGCTCGACCATGCAAATCAATGACCTCCAATATCTCCTCGAAAAGTCGATCAAGGAGACCTACGCCGCATTCATGCGCAGTCAGATAGCTCTCTACCCCATTCAGGTGGGCGGCATTGAGTCGGTTAATAAAGGGGGAGGTGGGGGGGACAGCATCGCCAATTACCAGGTCATGGACGCCATCGCCGCAGCCAGCGGTGGCCATGCCTACTACGCCAACAACCGCACCGTGGAACTGATCGACAAAGCCGTCGTCAACGGCGAAGACTACTACTCCATCTCCTACGAGCCCACCAACACCAAATACGATGGCCTCGAGCGCGACGTCGAGATCACCCTATCCAATAAGAACAAGAAGGACTACACCCTGAGCTATCGCACCGTCTACTACGGCATCTCTGACGACGACGTCCAGACCGAGCACAAAGCCGGAACCTCTGAAGCCCGCGCCCAGGCCAAGAAGTCGGAAGACAACCTCTACGCCAACATCGAGCACGGCGCGCCCATGCTCCACGATCTGGTCTTCAGCGCCCACGTTTCAACAGTCGGCAGCCCAATGCTCGCTACTCCCGAGCAAATGCTCTCGCTTGAAGACTCACCCGCCTACTTCCGCACCCGCAAGCACGACAGGCCTCTCACTCCGCTGAAGCCCGTCCAACTTCAGAAGTACACCATCGACTACGCCGTAATCGATGCCCAGCTAAAAGATGCTGCTCGCCGCAAAGGCGCCCCCGCAACCCTCGAGTTCGCCGCCGCCGCTTATGACAACGACGGCCGCCTGCTCAACAGCATGCTCAACCAGGGCCAGGCCTCCGCAACGTCCAGCAAAGACGTCAAATCCGAAGCCCTCTTCCACGCCATTCAAGAGCTCGAAGTCCCCCCCGGCGCAGCATGGATCCGCCTCGCCGTCCGCGACCTCCTTAACAACCGCACCGGCACTCTCGAAGTCCGCCTGCCCCTTAAACCCGAACCCACAACCAACACCGCCTCAGCATCAATCCCACCGTCCGGCCAATGATGCTATTTGGGGAAGTTCATCTAGTGGCAGTGTCATCCTGAGTGAACGGGGCCCCAGGCGTACTCTTCAGCCCCGGGGTCCCCAAAGAGCGATCTCCGCTCTTTGGGGTGGAGCAAGGGGGTGGTGAGTCGAAGGATCTGCGGTTGCTGGGTGCCCCAACCTTGGCACGTTTTTGTTTCTGTGCCAAGGGTGGGAATCCATATCCTCATCCCAACCACCCATAATTCTCTTCGCCTATTCTTCGCTCCCATCGTATAATTCCCTCATGGACTTCCAGCTCGTCTCCACCTACAAACCGAAAGGAGACCAGCCCCGCGCCATCGAGGAGCTACTCTCCGGCCTGAGCGCCGGCGAGCGCCACCAGGTCCTGCTCGGAGTCACCGGCTCCGGCAAAACCTTCACCATGGCCAAGATCATTGAGGCCTCCAACCGTCCCGCCCTCATCCTCGCCCACAACAAGACCCTCGCCGCCCAGCTCTATCACGAGTTCAAGCAGTTCTTTCCCGGCAATGCCGTCGAATACTTCGTCAGCTACTACGACTACTACCAGCCCGAGGCCTACATCCCCGCCGGCGACCTCTATATCGAAAAAGAAGCCACCATCAACGAAGAGCTCGACAAGCTCCGCCTCTCCGCCACGCGATCCCTCTTTGAACGCCGCGACTCCATCATCGTCAGCTCCGTTAGTTGCATCTATGGCCTCGGCTCGCCAGAGGCCTACTACGGCATGTTGCTTCTGCTCGAAAAGGGCCAGCACATCTCCCGCAAAGACATCACTCGACGCCTCGTCGAAATCCTCTACGAGCGCAACGATGTCGACTTCCGCCGCGGCACATTTCGCGTCCGAGGTGACGTCATCGAAGTCTTCCCCACCTACGACGAGTCCGCCTACCGCATCGAGATGTTTGGCGACGAGATCGAAACCCTCTCCCAAATCGATCCGCTCTTTGGCACCGTCAAGCAGCGCTATTCACGCCTGCCCATCTATCCCAAGAGTCACTATGTAGTCCAGCCCGAGCGCAAGGCCGAGGCCGTCGACTCCATACTCAAAGAGCTCAACGAATGGGTCCCGCATCTTGAAGCTGAGGGCCGCATGGTCGAGGCCCAGCGCGTCAATCAGCGCACCCGCTTCGACCTCGAAATGATCAAGTCCATGGGCTACTGCCATGGCATCGAAAACTACTCCCGCCACTTCAGCGGCCGTCTCCCCGGTGAGGCCCCGCCCACCCTCCTCGACTACTTCCCCCGCGACTTCCTGCTCTTCGTCGACGAGAGTCACGCCACCATTCCCCAGGTCCACGGCATGTGGCATGGCGACCAGAGCCGCAAGCAGAATCTCGTCGACTACGGATTCCGCCTGCCTTCAGCGCGCGACAACCGCCCCCTCAAGTTCGACGAGTTCGAAAACCGCATCCACCAGACCATCTACGTCTCCGCCACGCCCGGCCCCTACGAGCTAACCCGCTCAGCAGGCGTGGTCGTCGAACAGGTCATCCGCCCCACCGGCCTCGTCGATCCCCAAGTCGAAATTCGCCCCGTCAAAGGCCAGATCGACGACCTGCTCGCCGAGATCCGCGACCGCGCAAAGAAAAATGAGCGCGTCCTCGTCACCACCCTCACCAAACGAATGTCAGAAGACCTCGCCGGCTACTACACCGAGGTCGGCGTCAAGTGCCGCTACATGCACTCCGAGATCGAGACCCTCGAACGCGTCAAGCTCCTCGCCGGGTTGCGCAAAGGCGAGTACGACGCCCTCATCGGCATCAATCTTCTTCGCGAGGGCCTCGACCTGCCTGAAGTCTCCCTCGTCGCCATCCTCGACGCCGACAAGGAAGGCTTCCTGCGCTCATCCGGCTCGCTCATTCAGACCATGGGCCGCGCTGCTCGCCATCTCGAAGGCCGCGCAATCCTCTACGCCGACAAGATGACCGACTCCATGCGCCGGGCGATAGATGAGACAGATCGCCGCCGCACTGTCCAGCTCGCCTACAACGAAGAGCACGGCATCGTCCCGCAATCCATCATCAACAAGATGGATATGGGCCTCGCTCAAATTCTCAAGGCCGAGTACGGCGACATCGAGATCGAAGCAGCCGCCGAAATCCCCGAGTTCAACACCCAGGCCGACCTCGAAACCTACATCGCCAAACTGGAATCCGACATGCGCGACGCCGCCAAGAAATTCGAATTCGAAAAAGCCGCCAAACTCCGCGACTCCATCAAAGAACTCCGCGAAAAAGAATTCCTCTTCGGCTAGCCTGCAATTCTTCCCCGAATCGGACGAGAGCATTTCACCCCTCCCTCAATCCCCCGCCACCTGCGCCTCAGCAATTGCCGCTGAGATCACGCCATCCGCAATGCCGCGCTTGCGCAGGCTCTCGGTCAGCGCCTGCAGCTGCGAGTTCTCCATGCGCGCATGGTCGCGGCGAAGCCCCTGCCCGATGTAGGAGCGAATCAGTGGCTGATAGCCTGAGAATCCCAGCGAAGGTGCGATCTCCTTCAGGTCTTCAATCACGTCCTCGGGAATCCGAATGCTGATGACAGTCATTTGGCGGTCTTTCTTTAGCCGCGCCTTAATCCGTTCACTTGCAGTCTTCATGCTATGTATATATACGTTGTATATTTGTTCGTCAATCACAGAACATTCGCGATATCAAAGGCTCCGCGTCAAAAATCCCACACACTCGACCCGTCGCGCACAACAACCTACGGCGCACCCACCACCTCCAACACAGTAAACCCCTCAAACGACCCGCTGTTGTACCGAATCCTCGCCCGAATCGTAGCATCCGACGACAACCGGCTCAGGCTCGCAGAATCCGCGCTCTTGTAAAACGCCTTCAGCTTGTCGAACCCATGGCTGTTGTCCAATGCGCGCAGCGTAACGACGATCATCCGCCGTGGCCGCATCCCCGCCGGATAATGCGGCAGTCGTGCGCGCGGCATGCCAAGGTTGCTGCACTGCGAACTGTTCGGGTTCGTTGTCCTTATGCAGTAGTCGATGATCGCGCATTGCTTCGCCGTCTTGCCCATGCAAGTGCTCTCCAGCGGCTCTGGTAGCCAGACCAAATCGATACTGTTTCCAGCACCAGGAAAATCCGGCGCCTGCACATAAAGCGTCTGCTCCATCTCAATTCCGTCCGCCTGCCCGCCAGACATCGCCGAAACGGCCGGCGGAAGCGCAGCACTCAGCCCCGGCGCTACGACCAATGCAAGCCCGATAAATAGGACTCTGACGAACCAACCTCGAAGCGCAGCGTGGAGTCTCATAGGCATCGGTTGAACGACACCATTGTGCCACAGGACTGCATATTCCACACGATGGAAAATCAGGCGTCTTCGGCTCGATATATTTCCCAGTCGGCCTGCCCAACGTCAACGCTCACAAACTGGGCGCGGCTCAGACGCACGGCGACCTGGCCAACCTTCCGGCCGCATCCAGCCTCTCGAAAAATGCCGTGCCCCTAGGCAGCGCGCCTCTTTGCCACCAGCCGTGGCTTTGACCGCTCTTCCCCGGTCTTGAACTTCATGCTGTGGTCCGCCAGCGTCTGCGACAACTTCACCAACTCCGCAGCGGTCCGCGCGCTTTCCTCCGCGCCTTCCGACGACGAGGTAATCCCGCTCGCGATCTGGTTCATCGACTCGCCAACCGAACCCGAAGCGTGCGTTTGTTCTTCTGAGGCCTGGGCGATCTGCGCAATCCGTTCCCTCAACTCGGCCGCGCTGTTGCTCAGAACGCTAAGCGACTGGCTGGCCGCGTTCGCAGTGGCCACGCTCTTTTCCGTGCGCACCGAACTTTGCTGGATGCTCTCTACCGCTTCGTGCGTACCCTGCTGAATGGCCGTAACCGCTTCGGCAATCTCCTTGGTCGCAGCCGTGGTGCGCTCTGCCAGCCGTCGTACCTCGCCGGCAACCACGGCAAAGCCACGCCCGTGTTCACCCGCCCGCGCCGACTCAATCGCCGCGTTCAGGGCAAGCAGGTTCGTTTGCCCGGCAATCTCCTGGATCAGTGTCACAACCCGTCCAATCTGCTGCGAACTGGCGCCAAGCTGCGCCACATTCTCCGCGTTGCGCCGCGCCTCGGCAGCCAGCTCGCGCACCTCGCCCGCCACCGCCTCAACCGAATGACCGCCTTCGGTTGCCAGATTCCCGGTCTCCACTGCACGGTCCGCCGCCTGGCGACAGTGCTGCGTCACCTCACGCGCACTCGCAAGCATCTCCTCCAACGCCGCCGCCACTAGGTTCGCCTGACCTCGTTGCTCCTTGGCGGCCGCGGCAATCTCCGTCGACGCGCTCGATACGCTTCCTGCCTCAGACGACAGTGTGTCTCCCACCGACTGAATCTCTCCCACCATCTGCCGCAAGTGGTCGCGCATCCGTTCCATTGCCCCAATCAACTCGCCCAGCTCATCCTCCCTACCTTGCTCAGGAGCGTCGACTGTCAGGTCGCCTTCCGCAATCCGCCGTACAAAACCAACTCCATGCCCCATCCGCTTCCCCAGCGACCGGGCAAACTTTACGCTCAACACGCCCAGCGTCACCCAAAGCAGGGAGAGTACGCCAATCAGCACATTCTGCTCGTGCCGCAGACGTGCAGCCTCCAGGCCAAGCACCGACTCCGACAAATTCGTCAGCCGGTTCACCACCTGATCCAGAGAATCGGTAGGTGGACGATCTTTGCCCTTGACCGCCGCATCTGCCGCGGCGAAATCCCGCGAGGCCTTGTAATCCGTCAGCGCGCGCTCATACTGCGAATCCAGCAACTCGTGCTGCTCACCGAACGCCTTCAGCCCCGAGCGCGCCTCGGAGTCTCCGATCTGGCCGTCTAACTCTGCGCACCCGCTCTGCACCTGCGCAGTAAGGGAGTGGAACTCCTTGTCGTACTTGGCAAGCGCCCCGTCGTCCTTGCCTCGGATCAGGATGTCCTTCCACGCCTGAACCTGTTTCTTGAACGTGACCTGCAGAACGCGAACATGCTGTGCCTCGGCAATCTCGCCCTGAATGATCGCTGTGTAGCGTGAGCCGATCGCTGCACAGCGAACCATCATGTAAGCCGACGCGCCGCCACCGGCAAGAAGCGCTGCACCCAGCAGCAGGTAAATGGTTTGGCCAATCTTCAAAGATCTCATTGGAGTCTTATCGGACGCGCGGCGTGAAATGTGAGGGATTTCCGCGCATTGGCAGCTTCCCATACCAGCCCCGAACCCCAAGGCAACCCACCTCCTTCCCCGCACATCCAATTTGTCAGTTCGCAAATACTTTGCGCGGCCCTCCCCCAAACCTCGGCCGTGCAGGATTCTGGGCCTCTGTGGTGACTGTCTTAATCGTGGAAAGCGATCCCCTCGAGGGATTCTTGCGGAAATCAATTCTGGAGCGGCAATTCCTCGATGTTGTCCGCGTCTGCGATGCAGCTGAAGCCCTCTGCCTCGTTGAGCAGCCGCATTTCGCCAAAAATCTCGGCCTCGTCATCGCCTCCCACCCCATGCTCGGCATCGGTGGACCGGCCTTCGTCGCCGAGCTCCACGCTCGCCTGCCCAGGGTGCGCATCCTCGTCCTCATGGATCCCAATGCTCCCTCACTCGGGGACTTGGCTCCCGGTCCCAACGCCGATCCCCTCACCGCCGCGTCGATTCGCTTTCTCCCTCGCCCTTTCTCCATCGATCAGCTCCTCAATCTCGCCGCCCAAATGCTCCCCCAGCCCAACCTCAAGTCCGCCTGATCCGTCCCTCACCAAACCGCGTTTCGCCCCAAATCCCCCCTCAATCCATAGTGTGAGCCAAATCACACGCAAAGAGCCTATCATCGGGTAAGAATAGCCTTCGTAGTGGGCCCTCGCCGCACACCCCAGCATGCGAGAATCTGGTTGGAGTCTCAGACATGGCAGCATTCGGTAGCTTCGCTCTTATCATTGCCTTGGCGCTCGCCGCATACAATCTCTTCGCCGGCATCCTGGCCCTTCGCCTCATAGCTACGGGCCAGCCCGTCGCCGTCTCACCCGAGCGCCTGGCAGACACTGCTCGCCGCGCCGGCATCGCCGGTTTCGTCGCCGTCTCCGCAGCCGCTTTTGCCCTCATCTACTCCGTCTTTATCAACGACTTTTCCATCACCTACATCATGGAGCACTCCAACCGCGCGCTCCCCGGCCCATACAAGTTTTCCGCCCTCTGGTCCGGACAGGAAGGCTCGCTGCTCCTCTGGGCATGGCTCCTCGCCGCCTACGGCTTCGTCCTCCGCCTCACCCACAAGCAGGACGTAAAACTCTACGCCTACGCCGGAACCATCCTTGCCGGCATCCAGGTCTTCTTCCTCGCCGTCCTCAACTTTTCCGCCCCGCCCTTCGCCCTCTACGCTGGCCCACTCCCCGACGATGGCAACGGCCTCAATCCCCTCCTCCAATATCCTGAGATGGTCATCCATCCGCCCATGCTTTACCTGGGCTACGTCGGATTCTCCATCCCCTTCGCCTTTGCCCTCGGCGCGCTCATGATGCGCTACCCCGGTGAAAAGTGGATCAAGATCACCCGCATCTGGACCCTCGTCACCTGGCTCTTTCTCACCTGCGGCATCTTCCTCGGCATGCACTGGGCCTACGCCGTTCTCGGCTGGGGCGGCTACTGGGGATGGGACCCCGTCGAAAACGCCAGCTTCATGCCCTGGCTCACTGCCACTGCCTTCCTCCACTCCGTCATGATGCAGGAGAAAAAAGGCATGATGAAGAGCTGGAACGTCTGGCTCATCTTCTCCACCTTCCTCCTCACGCTGCTCGGCACCCTGCTCACCCGCGCCGGCCTCGTCAGCTCCGTCCACGCCTTCGCCCAGTCCCCCATCGGTACCTGGTTCGCCATCTTCATGGGCGTCGTCCTCGCCGTCTGCATCTTCACTTACATCCTGCAGCGTGACCACCTCCGCACCGACCATCATCTCGAGTCGCTCGTCAGCCGCGAATCCAGCTTCCTCTTCAATAACCTCGTCCTCCTCACCGCCTGCTTCGTCATCCTCTGGGGCACGCTCTTCCCCATCCTCTCGGAATACGTCGTCGGCAACAAAGTCACCGTCGGCGCTCCCTGGTATAACCGCGTCGCCATCCCCATCGGACTCTTCCTGCTCTTCCTCACCGGTGTCGGCCCACTACTTCCATGGCGCTCCACATCCATGCGTGCAATAAAGCGCAACTTCGTTCTGCCCACCATCGCCCTCTGGGTCACCGTCATCGTCTGCTTCATCGCCGGCGCTAATCCCTGGAAAGGCGGCGACTTCGATCAGGGCCACTTCTACGCCATCATCGGATTCGCCATCTCCGCCGCCGTCTTCGTCGCCATCCTCTCCGAATTCATCCGCGGAGCCCAGGTCATCTCCCGCCAGACCCGCAAGAACCTCGTCTCTGCCACCATTCTGCTCGTTCGCCGCAACACCCGCCGCTACGGCGGATACCTGGTCCACATCGGCGTCGTCATCGTCGTCGTTGGCCTCTGCGGTTCAGCATTCAATAAAAACATCGAGAGCGAGTTAGCCCTCCACGACAAGCTCAACATCGGTCCCTACACCCTCGAAAACGTCGGCTTCACTCAGGACTCCAACCTCAACTACAACTCCGAGTTTGCTCAGCTCGACGTATACAAAGGCGGCGCGAAGCAGTTCCAAATGACGCCCGAAAAACGCGTCTACCTGGTCACCATGCAGCCACAGACCATGGTCGCCATTCACTCCACACTCGAGTGGGATCTCTACGTCGTCTACGAAGGAACCAACCAGCAAACCGGCCAGCCCATCATCAAGGCCTTCCTCAATCCGCTTGTCGGCTGGATCTGGGCCGGCCTGGTCATCCTCGTCATCGGCACCCTCATAGCCCTCGTCCCCAGCCTCTCCCCTGCAACCGCCTCCTTGCGAGTCCCCGCCGCTCAGAACATTCCCACTGAGCCCGCTCTCAAAGGAGGCACCCTGTGAAAGCTTCCCCTTCCTTAGATCCCGGGAATCACGGAGGGAGCAGGGGCCTTCAGGCCCCTGAATCCCGGCCCGCAAAAGGTCCCGGCTTTAGCCGCGGGCAATACCGCCGGCCGGATTCGCTCCGTGCCCCATCCATTCGCGCCTTTTGCGAATGGGCGGGATCGAGGATGTCCAAGGGCTTCTTCTTCAAATCCGCACAAGCCCTCCTTCTCGCCGTCGCCGTCACCTTCTCCCTCGGCGCCACCGACGCAAGCTCCCGCTTCAATGACCTTGGCCATCGCCTCATGTGCACTTGCGGCTGCGCTCAGCTCCTCGGCGAGTGCAACCACGTCGGCTGCCCTGAGAGCGGCCGCGAGCGCCAGGAGCTCTCCGACGCCATCGCCGCCGGCAAAACCGACCAGCAAATCCTCGACGGATTCGCCGCCAAGTACGGAGCCACCATGCTAGCCGCTCCCACCATGCAGGGCTTCAACCTTGTCGCCTGGATCGCCCCCTTCGCCGTACTCGCCGCAGGATTCCTCGGAACATTCCTCCTCGTCCGCCGCTGGTCCGTCGGCAAAACCCAGCTCCCCGCCGGCGCGGCCTCCAGCTCTTCTATGGAAGCAATACTCGACCCCGCTGAACGCGAGCGCCGTGAAAGAATTCGCCGGGAAACCGGCATGGACGGAGACCTCTAACCCATGACTACCCTCCAAGGCGAAATCGCCGCCATCGCCCTCACACTCGCACTCTTTGTCTACACCTTCTGGCCCGAGAACGTGTTCGCCTCCCAGCGCCAGAAGACCCGTCTCGACTACCTCAACGAGCGCAAAGAGCAGCTCTACGAAAACCTCCGCGACCTCAACTTCGAGTTCAAAGCCGGCAAATATCCCCAGGAAGACTTCGAAGTCCAGCGCACGCTTCTTGAACAGGAAACAGCAACCCTGCTAGCCGAAATCGACCACCTCGAGCAGGCCTGAGACAGAGTGTTTGTCATCCTGAGCGAAAGGGGCCCCAGGCGTACTCTTCAGCCTGGGGGTGGTGAGTCGAAGGATCTGCTTTGGCCTTTGCACTTGCCCTTGCACCTGTTCTTTCGCTTCACTCATTTCGCACTTCGAATCATCAATAGGAATCCCATGAAAACCAGCACCACCAAATTCGCGACCTTCGCCCTCAATCTCCTCTTTACCGCCGCCATCGCCCACGCCGCCTCCGTCACCGGCACCGTCACTGACAAGACAACCGGCAAGCCCGCCTCTGGCGACACGGTCGTGCTCGTCGACGTCCAGGCCGGCATGGGCGAAGTCTCCACCGCAACCACCGATGCCCACGGCAAATACACGCTCAAGGAGCCCGGCCCAGGTCCCTACCTCGTCCGCGTAACCCATCAGGGCAGCCCCTACTTCATTGCCGCTCCCCAGGGCGGAGCACCCGGCGACATCCCCGTCTTCGACGTCGCCCAGAAGGTCCAGGGCGTCTTCATCGAGGCCGACGTTATCCAATTTGAAGCCGCCAACGGACAGCTCACCGTTGCCGAGCGCTACTTCGTCCACAACAACAGCACCCCGCCCACTACCCAGTGGAGCACCAAGTCCTTCGAGATCATCCTCCCCGCCGATGCCATCGTCGATGCCGCTGAGGCCCATCGCCCCACCGGCCTGCCCACCTCGCTCAAGCTCGATCCCGACGGCCCCAAGGGCCACTACGCCTTCAACTTCCCCATCCAGCCCGACGACGGCGAAAAGGACACCCAGTTCCAGATCTCCTACCACCTGCCCTATGCCGGAGAGAAGTACACCTTCAAGGCCCAGGTCACCATGCCCGCCGACAACGTTGGCGTCCTGCTCCCCAAGAGCATGACCTTCACCCCCAACGCAGATGCAACCTTCAAAAGCGTTCAGGAAGATCCTGGCGTTCAAACCTTCGTCTCCAAGAATGCAACCCCCGGCAAGCCCCTCGAGTTCACCATCTCCGGCGCCGGCTCAGTTCCCCGCGAACAGCAAGGCACGCCGCAAGCCGGCGCAATGCCCGGTCAGCAGGATGCAGGCCAACCCGCTGCCGGCCCCAGCGCTACCCCCGGCGGCGGCATCGGCGCCCCCATCGACACCCCCGATCCCCTCAGCAAATACAAATGGTGGATTCTTGGGAGCCTGGCCATTCTCCTCGCCGCCGGCGCTGCATTTTTCCTCCGCAAACCCCCGGGCTACGTCCCATCCGGCGCAGTAGCAGCATCAACCGCCGCAGTCTCGGCCAACTACGGCCCCACACCCGCAACCAGCAGCGCCGCAAAATCAACCTCGCTGCTCAACGCCCTCAAAGAAGAACTCTTCGCCATCGAGAGCGAAAAAATCAATGGCACCATCACCCCCGAGGAATACGCCAGCGTAAAATCCGCGCTGGAAATCGTCCTCAAGCGCGCCCTAAAACGCCAATAGTCACCCCGAGCAGCACGCCGCGCCATGCGCTGTGTTTCAGGCCGGCGTTTTGCCTGCTGACTCCTCCAGATTCCCCCTCGCGAAAGGCACCTTCCCGGGTGTGTAAAGGACTCCGACCTCCAAATCAGTGCGCCCCGCCCGGCGCACCAAATAAAAAAAACGCCGCCCGAAGGCAGCGTCTTCATTTGGATTGCTTCGCAACTGTGAACTACCAACTGTGAACTGTGAACTGCCTTTAAAGCTTTTCGTAGAAGTCGCACGCTGAGCACGAAATGTATACTCCGCCTGGAACCCCGCGTTCGCGGTCCTTCACGCGCTTCACAATGCGCGTCGCCTTGCTGCACTTCGGACAGTCCGTAGACTTCGTCGTGTCCATCACTTTCTTGCGGTCACCGGTCTTTGCGATCTTTGCCATAATTCGGGTGTTTCTCCTTCTGGGTTTGTCTCTGCACACAGTCGCGTGTTCCGGGGTCACCAGCGACAGGTCTTCGCCGATGGGGTGGATTAGCGGCCGGCTTCAACGGCGCGGTTATAAGCTAGCCTCTTGTCACAAGGGGATTGCGGGGTGGAGGAAAGCAGAACTCGCTCCCTCAATTTTACAACAGAACACCATGCTTCAACCCCGGCAGCACAGCGAACTCAGGGCAATCGCATAAAGCGAATTATGAGGATCTGCATGCCCAGGCCACCCTCATCTGGCAACTAATCGGCCTCGGTCCCGGAGGGACGGGTCGAGAATAGCCTAGGGTGGAGCGCAGCGCAACCCTGGGAAAGGGCCAAAACCTGGAACTCCGCGCCCTGGAGGGGCGCGGCGAAACCATCACATAAGCCTCAAGATGGATTCATGCAACTACCCTGTCAGCGAGTTCCCACCACCGTAGCGCTTTGCACCATCTGCTGCGTCGGCGGCCCACTAGGCGTCCCGCCATTCGGCGTCACCGGCTGCCCCGCCGGCTGCTTCCCGGAGTCCGTCGGAGCACTCTGCTGCGACGCATCCGGCAGCGGAGTTCCACTGTTCCCCGGCGTCGCCGCCGGTTCACCATCCGGGTTGTCTCCCGGCTGTGCGGCCGGCTTCTTGTCCGGGAACCGCACCGGCCTCATATCTCCAACCCGCTGGCTGTCCTTGTCATCGTCCACCGGCAGCGTCTCGCCCGGCCGCTTCAGGCTAGGTGGCGGCGCAGCCTCCTGTGTGTTCGGATCACGAACCACGTCCCCGTTCTTCGCCAACCGCGGCTGCTTCTCCGGTTCCAGAGGCGTGCCGTCCGTACGCATCAGCCCCTCAACCTCATCTTTGGTAAAGATCACGGGCTTCTCGCCCATCTTCGCAATCTCCACCTGGATCACACGGTTCCCATTCACCCGTACAAACTCCACCGTCTGCGGCGGCTTGCCGTAGATCCACTCCTCAAACGGCATCTGCCCATCCATCTCCCGCGACTTGGCCTCCGGCTGCCCCTTCGCAAAAAGCACCATGTCTGTGCTCATCCCCACCATCACCTGGTGGTTCAATATCGCGTCCTTCAGCTTCGGCGGCAGCGTATCGGTAAACGCCTGCACCGGCGTCTTCACATCGAACGAGATCAGCGGCGAAAGCAGCGCCTTCACATCCTTACTCGTCAAATCCGGAACAGGTCCCTTGAATGTCAGCGTAACCCGCGCCCCAAGCGGGTCCGCTTCATTGTCCTGCACCGCCGGGCCCATTCCACCCATACCGCCAATCTGTATGTGGCGCAGCAACCGATGCTTGAAATCCGGTCCGCCATTCAGCTGAAACTCAATCCGCGAATGGTCGATCTTCACATCGGTCAGCACCAGCCTGTCTCCCGGCTTCGCGCTCAGGCCTTCCGTGGTCACCATGTCCAGGTAAGCTTCACCCGCAGGCTCCAACTTCCCATTTGCCTCCAGCGTCAGCCCCTTGTGCCCCTTCGGAAACGGCCGCATCGCAAATCCCTGCTCCGCCTCCAGCATCCTTATCAAGTCCAGCCGGCTCTTCTCGTCCAGTATGGACTTCGGAAGCTCAACCTTGGTCGGCGTCACCTGCTGGAACCGGCGATCCACCGTACCCGTGACTCTTCCGTCGCCTTGAGTTACAGCCCCTGTCTTGGTGTCTACCGTGATTACCTGGCCATGCGCCGCCACGCTACTCAGCCCGCACAAAAGCGCCAGCCCAACCGCAACTCCGCCCAGCCGGGTCAATAGACGGCCCTTTGCCATCAGAAAGTCCCTATAAAACTCACTCGCTTGTTTCGAGCAAAAGGGAAAGTAAACGATCATGGGAGCCTCCCATGCATGCAATCAGCATTGATGCAAAAGATAGCCCTTTTCGAGCACGTTTTGCAAATACGCCAGCGCCCGCGCCGCCCAATTCGGGCTCGACCATCAGCAACTATTCCGCCCCGGATTCCCCCCCCGCGTCGGCCCCGCTTTTCTCGCCAACCCGACCCACCGGCGGAATCGGCGTCAGCACCACTGGCGCAATCTGCACCAGCGCCGGCATCGCCGGCTCAGCCGTCCCCATCGCTGCCTCATGCTGCCGCTTCGCCGCCTCATCCAGGTCCACCGGAATCCCTCCCGGCACCAGCACCGGCGCGTTGTACTTGTAATCCAGGTCCCGTGTCACCCGGAACATCACCGGAATCGCGCCCACCAGCACCGCAAACGCCACCCAGCTCGCGTCCAATCCATACCCTCCGCCTGTCAGCCAGAACGGGCCCATCGGGTCCCCCTGAATTACCGGCGAATGATTGCTCCCCCCACTCACCGCCAGCCCAAACAGCAGCGCCCGGCTGGCCTTCCACCCAAAGTTCAATCCCCAGCTCAACCACAACGCCCGCGTCCGCAAGTAAGCCGTCGACAGCAGCAACCCCAGCGCAATCGACACCCCAAGGCTCGCCCGGTCCGATCCCCGCACCAGCGACTGCACAATCGCATAGTAGGCCGCGAATCCAATCGTCGCACCCAGTCCTCCGACAGCCTGCTCAAACCGCTGGAATGCATACCCGCGAAACGCTACCTCCTCCACCAGCGCCAGCACCGCAAAATAGGCCGCATCGGCCACCAGCCATCCCCACGCCGAAGGCTGCATCGTCAGGTAAATCACGATTCCGCCGATCACCACCATCGGCAGCACGCAGATCACCGCCAGCGACCATCCAAACGCCAGGCCTGTGCCAGCTTCCATCGCCACGCCTTCGCGCTGCGGAAATCCCTGGTTGCGAATCGGATTCTCTTGCCGGTTGAGCCAGAATCCCAGCCCCGCATAGCCCAACACCAGCAGAAACGCCAGCATCGCCTGTTCCACCAGCGGTGTCCACTGATCGCCAGCCAGCCCCAGCGCCCCGCGCCGCGCAAGAGCTCGCGCCAGAAAAAAGTAAAGCACCGCTGCAATGAACTGGAAATAGGCCCGCACTCGCCCGCTTGATGCCCGCATGAGGTTGCTCGATGAAGCTGCGCTCATCCTCTCAGCCTTCCGTGTAGCAGCGCGCAATCTTGCGGAACTTCTCTTGCCGCGCACCCACCAACTCATCCGTCGGCATTGCCTTCAGCTCTTTCAGATGTCGCTGCAACGCACTCCCCAGCAGCCCGCTCCCCACTTCATGGTTCGTGTGCAGGCCGCCCGCAGGCTCCTGAATAATCTCGTCCACACAGCCCAATCTATCCACCTCGGGCGCAGAGATACGCATAGCTTCCGCCGCCGTATCTTTTCGCATCGGATCGTTCCACATGATCGCCGCGCAGCCCTCAGGCGAGATCACAAAGTAAAGCGCATTTTCCAGAATCAGTACCCTGTCGCTCACCGCCAGCGCCAGCGCTCCGCCCGATCCGCCTTCGCCAGTAATCACTGAGATCGTCGGCACCCTCAGCCGCGACATCTCCAGCAGGTTTCGAGCAATCGCTTCCGCCTGCCCACGCTCTTCAGCTCCCAGCCCCGGATACGCACCCGGCAGATCGATCAAGCTGATCACCGGCCGCCCAAACTTCTCCGCGATCTTCATACACCTCAGCGCCTTACGATACCCCTCCGGATGCGGCATGCCAAAGTTACGCCGCACACGCTCCTTCGTCGTCCCGCCCTTGCGGTTCGCAATCACCAGCACCTCGTCGTCGCCAAGCCGAGCCATACCGCACGCCACCGCCTCATCGTCGCCATAGGCACGATCCCCGTGAATCTCGCTGAAATCCGTGAAGATCCGCTCGATAAAGTCCATGGGGTAAGGCCGCTGGGGATGTCGCGCCCGCTCTACTCTGCTCCACGCCGGCGAAATCGCCCGCGCCTGGTTTGAACTCCCTGTTTCCTGTTCGCTCATTGACTCCTGGTCCGGCGCATGGCCCGCCACAAGCAGCGTCGCTTTGCCGGCCCTCATGCGATTCTACGGTCTTCACCCCGCTGGGACAAATGAACTTGACCTCCGTACACTGTGTCTGCGAGCTTCAAACTCCGAACCTCGCACGAAAACGAATTGTCATCCTGAGCGAAGCGCACTTCAGCGGAGTCGAAGGACCTGCTTCTGTTTTTGTAAGGAATGCATCTCAAGGAAGCACCGCCAATGCACAGGAGATCGAACTTGACCACTTCGGCCATCCACTTCCGAGACATCTCCTTTGCCCTGCCCAACGGCAATCTCCTCCTCGACCGCATCTCCCTGTCCATCGAAGAAGGTACAACCACCGCCATCCTCGGCCGCAGCGGCTCCGGCAAAACCACCCTCCTCCGCACCGTCAATCGCCTCCTCGATCCCACGAGCGGCGAAGTCCTCTTATCCGGCATCAACGCCCTCGACCGCGATCTCGTCGCCCTCCGCCGCTCCATCGGATACGTTATCCAGGAGGTCGGCCTCTTCCCCCACTTCACCCTCGAACGCAACGTCGCCCTCGTCCTCGAAGCCGAATCAAAGCCTCTTGCCGACCGCCTCCGCCGCGCCCATGAACTTCTTGCCGCCGTCGGACTCGACCCCGCCACTTTCGCCCGCCGTTATCCCCGCCAGCTCTCCGGCGGCCAGCGCCAGCGTGCCGGCCTAGCCCGCGCCCTCGCCGCCGACCCACCCATTCTCCTCATGGACGAGCCCTTCGGCGCACTCGATCCTTTGACACGTTTGGAAATGCAGCAGATGATGCGCTCGCTCCTTCAGCAATTCCGCAAGACCGTCCTCCTCGTCACCCACGACCTCGACGAAGCCCTCTATCTCGCCGACCGCATCGTCCTGCTCGACTCGGGTCGCATCCTCGCCAACCTGACGCCCCAGGAATTCCTCAACTCCACCCAGCCCGAAGTCCGCGCCTACGTCCACGCCTTTCGCCGCGACGGTCTGGCCAAGCCCACACCCGGCCCCGCAGTTTCGGAGGCCGCATCATGAGCTTCCTCTCCCAAAACGCCTCCACCATCCTTACCCTCACCATCGAGCACCTGTGGCTCACCGGCGCAGCCATGTTCTTCGCCGCCGCCATCGCCATCCCCGCCGGCATCCTCCTCGCCCGCTCGCCCCGCTGGGCACGCCCCGTTATCGGCATCGCCAACATCCTCCAGACCATCCCCTCCCTTGCCATGTTCGGCTTCTTGCTTCCCCTACCCTGGCTCGGCGACCGCGCTGCCCGCATCGCCATCGTCGCCCTCACCGCCTACGCGCTCCTCCCCATCCTCCGCAACACCTACGCCGGCATTCGCGGCATCGACCCCGCCCTCGTCGAGGTCGCCCGCGCCCTCGGCCTCACCAGCCGCCAGCGCCTCTTCAAAGTCGAACTCCCGCTCGCCGCCTCCTTCATCCTCGCCGGCCTCCGCACCGCCACCGTCACCTGTGTCGGCATCGCTACCATCGCCGCCGCTGTCGGCGCAGGAGGCCTCGGCGAACTCATCTTCCGCGGCGTAGCCTCCGTCGATAACCGCCTCGTCCTCGCCGGAGCCATCCCCGCCGCCCTCCTCGCCCTCGCCGCAGACGCCGCCCTCGGCCTCCTCGAACGCTGGGCAAGACTTTCGAGCGGGGTTCCCACCGCATGAACCGCCATTTCAGTTCGGGTGCCCCATCCTTTCCACGCATTTTGTCGAGAGGGTGGGAGACTTTGTCACTGCTCTTATCCCGAATCACCCAAATGCCGGGTGCCCCATCCATTCGCTGCCGCATCGCGAATGGGTGGGAATCGTTGCTGCCGGGTGCCCCATCCATGACGCGTTCTCTGCGGCAAGGGTGGGAATCGACGCTCCTCATCGTCTGTCCCCTCTTAGCCCTCCTCACCGCCTGCTCCCCGCCCCGGCCTAACCACCCAGTCATCGGCGCAAAAAACTTCACCGAACAAGTCGTCCTCGGCGAACTTCTCGCCCAGGAGATCGAAGCCAAATCCCACCTCCAGGTCGAGCGCCGCTTCTATCTCGCCGGCAGCTACATCTGCCACCAGGCCCTCGTATCCGGCCGCATCGATGCCTACGTCGAATACTCCGGCACCGCCCTCACCGCCATCGTCAAACAACCACTTCCCGAACCCGGAGAAGCGCGAGACCCCGCCCGCGTCCTCCAAACCGTCCGCCGTCTCTACGCCTCCCGCTACAACATCGTCGCCGCCCAGCCCCTCGGCTTCGAAAACACCTTCGCCATGGTCATCCGCGGCGACGACGCCCGCCGCCTTCAACTCACCACGCTCTCCCAGTCTGCCCGCTACACCCCTGGGTGGCGTCTCGGCGTCGGCTATGAATTCGAGCAGCGCCCCGACGGCCTTCCCGGCCTCAGCACCGCCTACGGCCTCCGCTTCGCTGCCCCACCCCGCACCATGGACCTCGGCCTGCTCTATCGCTCCCTTAACGCCCACCAGGTCGACATCATCGCCGCCAACTCAACCGACGGCCCCATTCAAGCCTTCGGGCTCACCGCCCTTGAGGACGACAAGCACTACTTCCCGCCCTACGACGCGATTCCATTGGTCCGCGCCGACGCTCTTCGCCGCTGGCCCCAAATCCAAACCGCCCTCGACGCCCTAGCCGGCAAAATCACCGCCGATGACATGCGCGCCATGAACGGGGCAATCGACGGCCAGCACCGCGACCCCGCCCAAGTAGTCCGCGAATTCCGCACCCGCAAAGGCCTCTAGAATCTTGAGTCGAAAGCTCACAAAATAATAACGTTGTCATCCTGAGCGAAAGGGGCCCCGAACGTTTTTCAGTTCGGGGGTGGTGAGTCGAAGGACCTGCAGTTGTTCTTGAATCAATTTCTGGGCCTCCGCACCAGATTTCTGATTCAAACCCGGGCCGCCAACCATCCCGATCGCCTCCCCCCCTGTCCCCAATCACTTCCCACACCGAAACACGAATGTTATGATTCCGCGTCATTTCCAGATACCAAGGAGGAAGACGTGAAAAAAGGCATACTTCTGGCAATCGGCGGATTGCTGCTCCTAGCCGGTTGCAGTAACTCAGCAAACAAAGCCGGCATCCCCATCGAACCCAAATGGAAGGGCCTTCCCTACCGCATCTCTTTTGACACCAAGGCTGCCAAACCGAGCCCAACAGGCGCTGACATTCCAGTCGTCAAATTCACCGCCAACCCTGATGCGCTTGAGACCAGAGCCCTTCTAGTCATGAAATTCTCTGCTCCCGCAGCCGCGAACCAGCCGCCAACCGACCACTTGATGATAGGCTCTGGCGTTGACATAAGCGGCCCCGAGGGAACGCTCCCCGATGACTACATGGAGAGGGCAAGAAAGGGTCTATCGGACTATCTTGAAACCTACTGCCTCAAGGGCAAAGTCAACCTGTCCATCGCTCTGGCCAGATCGTCGCTCAACCCCAACGCCGGCGCGGATCAAGTTGACCCCAAGCGCCTCTCCGACTGGCTGCCGCTCGAGATCAACTACAAGCCCAAGCATTCGCAATGTAAGCAAACCGCCAGGTAAATAGCTCAGCCCGCAACCCTCGTGCCTGCCGCTGCCCGTGCCCGCCGGTCTCTGATCCAACACGCACATTAGAGATCCCTGCGCCTCGCCCCGCCCACGCGCTGTAATCTCAACTGCGGGAGTTTTTCCAATGATCCAATCGCCGCGAATTTCCAAGACCCTTCTCACCAGCATCCAATCCGCAGCCCTTTTCTGCATCGGCCTGCTCGCACTTCCGTCATCCGCGCAGCAGCCCCCGCAAACCCTCCAGACTCTATTGGTCGGCGTCGATCACCGCACCGTCACCAGCCTCGACGGCGACTGGCATTACCTCGTCGACATGCCACCCGCCGGACAGCTCTACACCGGCAACGGCCAGATCAACGACCACGGCTACGCCCTCAACTCACATCCCAACCTGGTCGGCAAACACAATGCGGAATACGATTTTGCCACCGCGCCCACCATCAAGGTTCCCGGCGACTGGAATACCCAGGTCCCTCAGCTCTTCACCTTTGAGGGCGTCGTCTGGTACCAGCGCGACTTCGACGCGCAGCCCCAGCCCGGCACGCGCACCTTTCTCCACATCGGCGCAGCCAACTACCGCTCCCACGTCTGGGTCAACCAGAAACGCGTCTGCGACCACGAAGGCGGATACACACCCTTCGACTGCGAAGTCACAGCGGTCCTCCATCCCGGCTCCAACTTCGTCGTCATCGCCGTCGATTCCACACGCCTTCAGGATGGCATTCCCTCCGTAGGATTCGACTGGTTCAACTACGGCGGCCTCACTCGCGACGTCTCCCTCGTCACCGTCCCGCAAGCCTTCATCGACGATTACGACGTCCACCTCGCTCACGGCCCCAGCTTCGATCCCGCCAACACTCAACTCGCCGGCTACGTCCACGTCCTCGACGCCCCACCCGGAACCCCAGTCACCATCGATATTTCCGAAGCAGCCGCAAAAACCACCGCCACCACCGATGCCGATGGCAATGCCCACTTCAGCGTCAAGGCCTCTAAGCTCATCCTCTGGTCCCCCGATTCCCCCAAACTCTACAAAGTCCATCTCTCCGCCGGCGCGGATCAACTAACCGACGACATCGGCTTTCGCGACATCCGCGTCGATGGCACACGCATCCTGCTCAACGGCAAAGCAATCTTTCTTCAGGGCGCTAACCAGCACGCTGAAGGCCCCGTCCGCGGTGGCCGTGCCTTTTCTCAAGAAGATGCCGACCGCATCTTCGGCTATCTTCGCGATCTTCACGCCAACTTCGTTCGCCTCGCCCACTATCCCCACGACGAGCGCATGGAACGCACCGCCGACCGCGATGGCGTCCTCATCTGGTCTGAGATTCCCAACTGGCAGCGCATCTCCTTTGACAAGCCCGAGGTCTACGCCAAAGCCGTTACCATGCTTCGCGAGATGATCCGCCGTGACCGCAACAAAGCCTCGGTAATTCTATGGTCCGTCTCCAACGAAACTCCGAACAACCCAACGCGTACAAAGTTTCTCAGCGACCTGGCCGCCGAAGCCCGCAAGCTCGACAGCACACGCCTCATCACTTCCGCCCTCATCGGCCCTCACGCCAACGGCAACGAGATGCTGCAAGACGATCCTCTCTGCAATGTGCTCGACGTAGTCGGCCAAAACGAGTACGTAGGCTGGTACGACATGACTCCCGAACAGGCAGACACCATTCACTGGACGCTTCCGCAGAAGCCCATCCTGATGAGCGAATTTGGAGCTGAGGCAAAGTTTGGCAACCACGGCCCCGTTGACCAGCGCTGGACTGAAGAGCAGCAGGCCTATGTGATCGAGCATCAGTTCACAATGCTTCGCAAGATTCCCCAACTCCGCGGCACCATTCCGTGGATCCTTGTCGATTTCCGTTCACCCGGTCGCAATATTCCCAAACTCCAGGACGGCTACAACCGCAAAGGCCTCATCTCAGAAAAAGGTGAAAAGAAGCAAGCCTTCTCCCTTTTCCAAACGGCCTACGCAGCTCACTCCCTCGGCCAACCCGATTAGCATCATGAAAGAATGTGTGCCCCAGAGCCCGCACTAAGCTTGTCGAAGGGTCTCGACCTTGAGACCTGGGAGACGGCAAACTACCCGCGTTTACCCATCGCCCTAATCCGAACTCGCGTCCTTTGCCTCTTCCTCGATCGCCTCATCACCCTCCGGGCTCTCGACAGCCGCCTCCAGTTCGCTCGTCTCGCCCGCGCTCACTTCGCCCTTAAGCGCGTCCACCGCAACCGCCTCATCCTTCGCGGCATCCGCTTTTACCTCCGCCACTTCCTCAGCCTTCGCATTCCCCAGCAACGCATCAATCCGATACCCAGCCAACTCCGCCGTCTCCAACGCCTCTGCAATCGTCTTGTCCATCTCCGCCAGCGCAGCCTTGTCCACAACCGCCACGCCCGCTATCCGCAACAACGAAGACATCATCAGCCACCAAAGCAGTTCCTCGTACGGCTCGCGCACCACGTACGAATGCCCACCCGCCTCGTGTGCTCCGGTCAGCCAGCGCACATCGGGGTCGAGCCACAAAGCAGGCGCCAGCGTCACCGCTTCATCGACACCAGTCTCATCCGTAGCCGCAGCCTCTTGCTCTTCCGCCGCTTCCTCAGTTTCCGCAACCTCCAGCGGCACCGCCTTCAGCCCCTCTTCCTCCGCCTCTGAAATAGCCTCGATCTGCTCGATCTCTTCGACACCCATATTCGCTTCGGCTTCTGCCTCCGACTCAGCCCCCACCCCTGCCCCACTCAGCAGCGCCACCTTGATCCGCGCCGCCACGCGCCACGCCGCTTCACCTTCAAATCCCAGCGCCCCAAACGCCCGCGCAAACGGCTCCCTCAGCCGCAGCCTGTCAAACAAATCCAGCGCCACATGTTCCGGCTGGCTCGCATCCACCGCCTCCGCCAGCAGCTCCAGCACACACCACGCCAGCACCGGACCCCAGATCGCCGTAGCCGTCACATTCGGGCTCGGGCTCGGCAACACACGCCTGGCCGCCGCCGTCCATGGTGTCGGAAACGCCGCCTCAATCAGAGGAATCCGCATCGCCGCCCGCAACCGTTCACGGAACACTGGAGCCAGCAGCGCCGGATTCGTCGCCCTCAGCACACCAGCACGATCTTCCGCCACCACGCGCGAACTGTACGCCTTCAGCGCCGCCCTCAGGAAAACCTCGCAGCCCATCCACGCCCGATCGAAAAACTCCCTCCGCTCCCGCTCCATCCGCCGCTCCGTCTGGAACGCAGGCAGCGCATGCGCCGGGGTGTTTGTCGCCTTCCCTGGCTTTGTCCCACGCACCACATTCTCCAGCCGCGGATGCTCTGCAAGGTCCGCCATCAACCGCACGGTCGCCGGTTCCAGCAGCCGCTCGAGAGCATCGTGCACTGGCCGCAACTCGAGATTCACTAGCGCGTCATCCAGGCTCGCCACGCCCTTGCCATTTAATAACTCACAGAGCTTGTCCCAGGGCTGTTCCGCCGTCGCCCGCAACTCACGCCAATCCAGAAACACATAGCACTGGTAAGCATGCAGCTCAACCCTCAATCCCCCGCCCGCAATCTGCTCCGCTCGTCTCAGGTACTCAAGCCCGGTCAGCGAATCGCGGTACGCCAATATCAGCCCCGCATCTCCGCTCAGCCCCAATCCCTCGCTCACCCGCTCTTGCCGCAGTTGCCCCGCCGCCTTGTCTGCATAGGCAGCGGAGTAGTCAATCGTCCCCTGCGTCGTCCCATAGCGGTTGTTGTAGACCACCAGCGCCCGGTCATTCCCATTGCGATTCGAATACGCGAACACGTTCTCGTCAACTCTGCCCGAGTCCTGGAAAAAGTCGTAAAGCAGAAAGTTACTGCTCTCGGCAAACAGCGACCGCCGGTGCAGCAGCGGCGCAATCTCCCGCTCATGCCGCTCCACCAGCCAATGGTCCGCCGTCTCGTCATACCGCGGCCGCTGGTACTCCATCCCGTACTTCTCGGTAAAGCCCTCAATCTGCCCATGCCCAAACATCGGCAGCCCGGGCAGCGTCGCCATCATCACCGCTACTCCAAAACACTTGTCGCCCTTGCCAAACTGGTCAATCGCTGTCCTTTCATCCGGATTGCTCATGAAGTTCACGTATCGCTTCATGATGTCCGGATCGAACTCCAGCGTGTTCTTGATCACTGATCTGTACTTCGCGTTGTCCTCATCCCGCAGCATCACCATGAACGCTGAGTTGTACACGCGATGCATCCCCAGCGTGCGGACGAAGTACCCCTCCATCAGCCAAAACGCCTCGGCCAGCAGCAACGTCCCCGGCACCTCTGTTGCAACGCGATCCACCACCTCGCGCCAGAACTCGTGCGGCATATGCTGGTCAAACTCCGCCTGGCTCATGCCATACTCAGCCCGCGACGGAATCGCACCACTAGCCCCCGGTCCCGGAAACCACAGCCGATGAAAGTGCCTCTTCGCCAGCGTCATCGCCGCGTCAAACCGGATTACCGGAAACAGCCGCGCCACATGCAATATCGTCTGAATTACTTGCTCGCGCACCGCGGCGCTCAGATAATTCAGCTGCGCCGTGTCATTCCATGGAAAACTGGTCCCGTCATTGCCGTGATAGATATAACGCGTTTCTCCGCTTGCCTTGTCGCGCCTGCGAAACACCACCGCTGCATCAGACTGTTCAAAGTAGTGGTCCTCAATCTTGATCTCTACCCGCCCATCCTGCGAAAGGTCCGGCCCATTGAAGCTGTAAGCCGGATATGGCGTATCCACTCGTGAAATAAACCAATCCGGATGCTCCACCACCCAAGGCGAGTCGATGCCCATGTGGTTCGGCACCATGTCGCTGGCCAGCCGCACCCCGTTCCGATACGCGCGGTCGCGCAGGTTGATGTAAGCGGCATCCCCGCCCAAATCCTCCGCAATCCGATAATCAAACAGCGAATACGCCGATGCCACTGCATCCGTATTTCCGCACAGCTGTTTGATCGTCTTTGAAGCTCTGCTCCGCTCCCACACGCCTATCAGCCAAAGCGAGTTCAGCCCCCGCCGCGACAATGTTGCTAACTCCTCATCTGGAATCTCATCCAGCCGCGCAATTCTCCGCCCATACTGCTTGCTCAACTGCGCCAGCCAAACATACGTGCTCTTTGCAATCAGCACCGTGTTTGGCATCCACGCCGTATCCGGCGAGAACTTCTCGTACTCGTGCGCCGGATCGCCAAAAGTCGGCACCTCCGCTGTGCTCACAGCCGATGGCCACTGCTGCGTTCCGCTCTCCCGCCGCTTTTCGGCCGCAGCCTGAGCCGCCGCCCTCGCCCTTGCTTCAGCCTCTGCCTGCGCCGACGGTGGATTGAACTGGGCCCAGATCGCTAACTCTTCCTCGTGCAGAATCTCTCCCGCGAGCAGCAAAAACTTCTCCAGCCCGCCGCCCAGAAGCGGCTTCCACAGCTTGCGAATCAATTCCAGTTGTTCTCTCAACGAACTCGGCGATCCCACCGATGGCGCTCGCAACAGCTCCAGCAGGTTCATCGGCGCAGCACCGTCCAGAGGAATCAGCGGCCGCGTTGCAAAGTAATCCGGCAACTGTTGCGTGACCTGCCGATATACCGTCTTCTCCGCCAGCGTCTTCTCTTCAAACAGCTCTTCAAACGGCCGAAATGCATCGTTCCGGTTCGCAGTCCAAAGCAGCAGCATCTCTTCCATCGCTGCCGCGCGATTCGGCAACCCGCCGCTCTGCCCATAAAGCCATTCCTTCGGCGTATGCTCTCCGCGAATCACGCTCGATCCCGGAAACTGCTCCACAAACGTCAGCAACAGCTTGTCCAGAGCTTCTTCGCCCACCTGCGCTCGAAACCATTCCAGCGCCGAGGTCATCACCTCCGGGTCAAACTGCTCGCGATAGCGCGCCATCACCACATGGCTCGCCTCGTCGATCAATCCCATCGCATAAAGTTGCCCAGCATGAACCGCCAGCTCAGGATGCTTCTCCACATCCCGAACCGTGTTTATCCGGTGAGCGAACGTCCGGCACGCCGCCATGTTGGCAAACACCACGTTCCCGGTATAGGAAAACAGCGCCTCCTCGAACTGATAGCGATCCCGCGCCTGCCGTGCAATATGGAATTCCATCATCGGAGGACTTGCTCCCTGGCTGCTCTTTATCTTCCCCATCGTTTATGCGACCAATCCGTAGCCGAATCCGGCCAAAGTGTAAAGTATCATCCCCGCCGCTTACAGCGTGCAAACCAGCTTTCCGAATCGAGCGCCGCCGTCCCACTCGTCGATTACCCACACACCGGTCCCTCCGCGCCCGCGCTTCTCCCAGGAGCTTCATTCGGCTTCATCGCCTATACTCTTGAGGAACAGCCTTCCGCATCCGATCTTGGATACTAGTATCCTGTCCAAGAAGTTCACAACAAAACCAGCGATGTCATCCTAAGCGAACGGGGCCCCAGGCGTACTCTTCAGCCTGAGGGGTGGTGAGTCGGGGTCCCCGGCGACAGGTCTTCGTCGCTGGGGTGACAAGTCGAAGGATCTGCGGCTGTACTTGAATGAGCTCCCCGGACATCACACTAGGCTGGAGCCTCGCAACAAGCTCTGCGTCTGGCGATAGACAGCCCCCTCATCTAAAACACCTCCCCATGCCAATCTCGTCACATCCCGCCAATCCCACCACCAGCGCCGCCGCTGCGCCCCCCGCCCGCTCCATCGCTTATTTGGTCAGCCGTTACCCCACGCTCTCCATGATCTTTGTCCTGCGCGAAATCGTTCTCCTCCGCGCCCTGGGCTTCCGCATTGAGACTGCCTCCATCAACCCGCCAGATCGCCCACCTGAGCGACTCACCCCCCAGGAGCGCGAAGCAGCCGACCGAACCTACTGCATCAAGCGGCACGGCATTCCAGGCGCGTTCCTCGCCCACATCAAGACCCTCCTCCAAACCCCCGCGGGCTACCTCCGTGGACTGACCCTCGTCCTAATCCTCGGCCGCCTCGACTTCGCTCGCCTCTTCCTCAACTTCATGTACTTCTCTGAGGCGCTGATGGTTGGCCAATGGATGCGCCGCAACCGTCAGTCTCATCTCCACGTCCATCTTGCCTCGCAGGCCGCCACGGTCGGCCTGTTCGTCCATTGCATCTTCCGCTGCGGCTATTCCATCACCGTCCACGGCCCCGACGAGTTCTACGACGCCAAAGGCCTCTATCTGGCCCACAAAATCGCCGCCGTCAACTTCATCGTCTGCATAAGTTCCTACGCGCGTAGCCAGCTAATGTACCTCTCGCCCTGCGAACACTGGAAGAAGTTCCACGTCTGCCGCCTCGGCATCGATCCGCACCTCTTCTCTCCTCTTCCACGCCCTTCTGGCGACGGCGTCGTCGAGATCCTCTGCGTCGGCCGCCTCACCCCCGCAAAAGGCCAGCACCTGCTCCTCGACGCCCTCCGCCAGCTCCTCGATCAAGGCCGCAACATTCGCCTTCGCCTCGCCGGTAACGGCCCCGATGAAGCTTCGCTTCGCGCTCAGGCCCAACGACTCAACCTTGCCGATCATGTCATCTTCGAGGGCCCCGTCAATCAGGACCGTATCCGCTCCGTTTACGCCCAGGCCGACATCTTCTGCCTGCCCAGTTTTGCCGAGGGCCTTCCCGTGGTCCTCATGGAAGCCCTGTCCATGGGCATCCCCTGCGTGACCACTGCGATCACCGGCATCCCCGAACTCATCAGCAACCGCATCAATGGCCTCATCGTGCCAGCCTCCGATCTGAACGCCCTAGTCCACGCCCTCGCCACCCTCATTGACGACGATGGCCTACGCTCTTCCATGGCCATCAACGGCCGCAAACGCATCCTCGAGCAGTACGACCTCCGCGCCAACGTCGAACAGCTCGCCGCCATCTTTGCTACCCAAGTCAAGCCCTGATTCGACCCCATCTCGCCACTGCTCGCTGTGCATTCATCGCGGCAATTGTCGCGATGAGTGGGCGGGAAACACCCCGCCGCTCTGCGCCCCATCCCACTGGCGTTTTCTGCGAATTGGGCCGCCGGGTAACCAATCAAACCAGCCCGATTCCGCAACTGCGTGGTAAAAAGAGTACTTACGGTGGTGAATCAACCTGTTCGCCTCCAATATCGATCGTCGGCCCCAGTCCAGGCCCCGGATCACCCGCCGCGCTTTGCGCGAAAACCGCGCGCAATCCGCCCGCCAGGAGCACCCATGCAGAACCCTGCCAAGGTCCTAATCGTCGAAGACGAGCCCAACGCTCTCATTGGTCTCGCCGAGCTCATCTCCGGCTGGGGCTACCGCACTGAAACCGCGCGTGACGGCATCGAAGGCTGGGAGAAAACTCTGGCCTGGGCTCCCGACATCGTCGTAACTGACCTCAAGATGCCGCGCATGGACGGCATTGGCCTCCTCGCCAAGCTCTCCGAGGATAGCTCCAGCCTGAACGCCAACATCGTTGTCATCGTTCTCACCGCCATGGGCTCCATCGATCTCGCCGTCGACGCCATGAAGATGGGCGCATACGACTTCCTCCAGAAGCCCATCGATGCCACACGCCTCCGCACCACACTCGCCAACGCCACTCGCCAGCGCGAAACCGAAATCGAGCTCGAGGTCACCCGCCGCCGACTGCGCGAAACCGGCGTCCTTGGCGGCCTCGTCGGATCTTCCCCTGCCATGCTCGGGATTCTCTTCCTCATCGAGCGCATCGCCCCCTCCAACGTCTCCGTGCTCATCACTGGCGAAAGCGGCACCGGCAAGGAGCTCGTCGCGCGCACACTCCACAACCTCAGCCTTCGCAAGTCCCGCCCCTTCGTCGCCGTCAACTGCGCTGCCATCCCTGAAACCCTGATCGAAAGCGAGATATTCGGTCACGAAAAAGGGGCATTCACTGGCGCGCTCGAAAAGCGAGCCGGCTGCTTCGAACTCGCCGCCGGTGGAACCCTCCTTCTCGACGAGCTTGGCGAGATGCCGGCGGGCACCCAGGCCAAGCTCCTTCGCGTCCTCGAAGAGCGCAAGTTCCGTCGCCTCGGCGGCCGCACCGAACTGGATATCGACGTCCGCGTCCTTGCCGCAACCAACCGCGATCCCGAAAAAGCCGTTGCCGATGGTTCCCTCCGCGCCGACCTCTATTACCGCCTCAATGTATTCCACATCGCCATGCCGCCGCTGCGCGACCACCTCAAAGACCTGCCCGCAATGGCCGAGGCAATGGTCGCCGAGATGAATGCCCGTCATGGCCGCAAGGTCACCGGCGTGGCGCCCTCCATGCTCGATCGAATGATGGCCTATGACTGGCCCGGCAACGGCCGCGAACTCCGCAATGCCATCGAACGCGCCGTCATCCTCTGTCCAGATGGCACTCCGCTCGACGTCGGCCACCTGCCCCCAAACTTCGGCAAGTCCCACGCCACAGCCGCTTCAGCTCACGATGCCAGCTTTGTCCCCGTTCGCGTAGGATCGACGGTAGACGAAGGCGAACGCCTGCTGATCCTGCGCACCCTCGAAGCCACCGGCCAGAACAAAACCCGTGCCGCCGAGATCCTCGGCATCAGCCTGAAGACACTCCACAACAAGCTCAAAGAATATGGAAGACCAGGCGTTGAATAGCTAAAAACCTCGCGCCACTGACCCATGCGCCTCAAAGCCAAACTCGTCCTCGCCATCACCGCGCTGGTTTTCTTCATCTCCGGCATCATCTCGGTTGTCTATGTCGGCCAGCTCCTGCATGCCGACGTTGAGCAGTCCTACGTCACTAACCGCATGGTTGCCAATATGGTCGTCTACGCCGTTCAGGACGCCCTCCAAACCGACCTCGCCAACCGCACCATCGACCCCAACAATCACGACGAATTGCGCAACCTTGTTACTCAAACTGTCCGCAGCGATCCCACCGTTCAGGCAGTCGTCGTGTCTGTCAATCGTTACTCCGCCACCGTCTACGACATAAACATCGCTGACAACCGCGCCATCACAATCCTCAGCACCTACCCGGACAACGAAGGCAAGCCTCTCCCGCCGCGCCGCGATTACTCCGAGCTTCGCAAAGCCAGCCCGCTTCAACTCCTGCGCGAGGTCCTTGGCCCTCCCACCGTCTTCGGCATCGACGTTCCGCTCGAAAACAACGGCCAACTATTGATCACGGTCAATGTTGGCGTCCGCACCACGCTTCTCAAAGCCCAGTACCTGCCTTACATGCACCGCGCCGGCAACACCATGGGCATTGTTCTCGCCGCATCCCTGCTTGTCGCCTTCTTGCTCTCCAACTTGGCGCTCCGCCCGCTTCAACTCATCAGTAAACAGCTTGACGCCTTCAACGCTCCCGGCGAAATTGTCAGCGAAGAGGATCCTGCTCGCCAGGGCGACATGGCCGTCGCTGTCTCCCGAAAGATCGAGCGCATTGGTCAGCGCATGCGCAACGTCGAAGAAGTCTTCTCTGCCCTAAAGGAAAATCTCGATCAGATTCTCGGCAACCTCCAGGACGGCATCCTGCTATTCACTGCAGACCAGCGAGCCGTTCTTGTTTCGGAGTCCGCCCGGCGTTTCCTTGCCCTCGATGACGGAGTCATTCTTGGCCTCCGCGCCACCGAAATCTTCGACCCAAAAACGCTACTCGGCCGCACGCTCCGGCAGGCCTTCGCAACCACCACACCCCTGGCGCAGGAAGCTATCGTCACTGAGACTGGTCGCAAAATCGAGCTGTCTCTCGAATTCATCCACGATGGCAAATCCAGCCACGGGCTCGGCGCGCTCCTCACCCTGCACGATCTGGAATCCGTCGAAGCCGTCGAGTCTGAGCTCGAGCTCTCTCGACGCATGGCCGCTATCGGCCGCCTCACCTCCGGCGTTGGCCATGAGGTCAAGAACCCCATCAACGCCATCGTCGTCCACGTCGAACTGCTCAAAAGCAAACTTGCCGCCACTGGCGCAGGCGCCCCTGCCACTCGCCATCTTGACATCATAGAAAGCGAGATCCATCGCCTCGATCGCGTGGTCCAGTTGCTCGTTGATTTCAGCCGCCCGGTCGAGCTTCGGCTCCGCGAACACGACCTCCGTACCGTCGTCGAAGCCGTCCTGGCGCTCGCCGTTGAGGAGCTCTCCCTTCAAAACGTCACGCTCATCCACATCCTCCCGCCCAACCCAGTCCCCGTCAACATCGACGCCGACCTCATTAAGCAGGCCATGATCAACGTCATCAAGAACGGTGCACAGGCCATGCCAGAGGGTGGCACACTCCGCGTAGCCCTCGAAGACGGTCGATCGGATGAAGCCCGGCACCACGAGAACAGAAGCGAAGATAGCCGCCGGTTGGCCGTCATTCGCATCTCCGACCAAGGCCCAGGCATCGCCGAAGACATCCGCGAAAAGATCTTCGACCTCTATTTCACTACCAAATCGGGCGGCAGCGGCATCGGACTTGCCATGACCTATCGAATTCTTCAATTACACTACGGAAGTATAGACGTACAATCGAATCGGGAGCGCGGCTCGGAGTTTGTCCTGCGGATCCCTCTCTCCTCCAACGACTGGGGACGCAAACAGTTGGAGCCGATCGCCAATGCGAATGCTCTCGGCCAGCAATCGGCCGCGGTCTTTGCTGCGGCAAAGGTCGAGAACCAGATTCAAGAAGGCCAGGCAGAATGAAGTTGCGCGTCGAACATCTCGCACTGCTGGTACCGATCCTGTTGACCGGGTGTCCCCTCCAGAAGAAAAACACTCAGCCTCCCCAGGTTCTTGCGCCGGTCGCCTCTTCTGCCCCCAAGCCCGAGCCCGACCACCCTGCCCTTCCCGCCTCCGCTACCACCATTCCTCAGCAACCCATCAAACCAGCCGCCGATTCCACGCTTCCCGCCAAGCCCGTCTCCCATCACCATCGTCAGACGGCAAAGCCCGCCCAGCAGACCGCCACAGAAACCCCTCCCGCCCCAACTACCGATACAACTGCCGTCAACGCCATTGGCCAGCTTTCCACCGGTGGCCCCTCCGATCTGCTTCAGGGTGTCCAGGACTCCATCGCCTCCACTGAGCGTGCACTCAACAATATCGGTCGCTCCCTCAACGACCAGGAACAGAAGACCGCGGCACAGATTCGCGAGTTCCTCAAGCAAGCCAGAGAAGCCATCAGCAACAACGATGTTGACGGCGCCAAGACCTTGGCCTCCAAGGCCAAAGTCCTCCTTTCCGAGCTGAACCAGTAGCCTCCTTTGTCCCGCCCACCCTGCAAAAACTACACAGTGCCCGGAATTAGTACACACCTGTTGCGCCGCCTCTCGCCCGCCATGGGCAAACCAGCTTCTTATAAACCACGCTTAATTAACACAATCTAATATAGATAGAACAACACAAAATCTCCTCGCCCACTTTGGCGCGCTCCGTGCATATCCATAGGTCGAAAGGGCACTCAGGCCCCGCCCGCAGACGAAAGATATCTGCGCCGAACAGGAATTGAGGAGTAACCATCATCATGAATAACCCTTCAGCATTATCAATATCTAGATCTTCCCTATTTGCCACGCTGGCGCTTGCATCCGCTCTTTCCATCCCTGCACTCGCTCAGGATGCCCAGCCGGCATCCCCCACGCAGGATGCCTCCGCCACTGCATCGCAGCAGCCGCCCGCCGCAGTCCACTCCACCCCCGCCCCTGCTAAGGAAGGCTTCTGGGGCCGAATGAACGTGTTCGCCCACAAGAAGTGGGTAAAGAAGCAGACCGATCCCATCAACGACCGCCTCACTGAGCTCGATCAGGTGAACGCGAAGAACGCGACTGATATCCAGGGCGTCGACAGCCGCGCACAGGCTGGCATCCACCAGGCCCAGTCCGCCGCGGACGCTGCCAATCAGCAAGCCACCGCTGCTGGCAACCAGGCCCAGCAAGCACAGAACACTGCCTTGCTCGCCTCCAACCACGTAAACTCGCTCAACGGCACCGTCAACGGCCTTGATCAGTACAAACCCGTCACCGAGCTCGACATCGCCTTCCGCAGCGGCCAGCCTATCCTCTCTGCTGACGCGCGCAAGCAACTCGACGACTTCGCCGCCACTCTTGCCACCCAGAAAGGCTACATCCTCGACGTTGAGGCACATTCGCCACTCCCCGGTAGCGCGGGCATTCAGAGTTCTCAGCGTCTGGGCGCCGCCGTCAACCGCTATCTCGTAACTCAACACGACATTCCCGTCTACCGCATGCACATGGTAGCCCTCGGCAACGCAGCCTCACCCAATTCGGATGCTGCCGGACCGGTACGCAAGAGCACAGTGCATGTTCGGTTGATGGAAAACAGTTTGGCGGCCCAGGGAGCCCCGCTACCCCAGAACGGGACTTCCTCTTTAGGCGCGGAACGACCTTAGGTCTGTTGCCCTCCCCCCAAGTAGGGCGCATCCGCCCCGGGTAGCCCCAGCTGCCCCGGCCGCCAAAACACCTCTCCGTAGAAGAGAGAACCAAAGCCAACTGGCCCCCGAGATTCTCGGGGGCCGATTTTTTTTCGCCTGCGCGATACTCCTTAGGCCTCAAACGCCCGTTCCCCACCGAGTCTGACCTTGCAATCCCCAGCGACCACTTCGCGAACTCTTTACATACTCGCGTAATAATTGCCCGAACAATGCTCGTGAAAATAGTCGCCTAATCGGCTCATCTCATTGTTTCTATTAATCTTATATCCGTCCGTAGCATTGGCCCCTCATGTGCTTCTTCAACGTCAGGCGGCCGTAACCACTTTCCCTGGGTCCCGTCGTGAATTCCTGTCGTGAGTAAATTGTCGTGAGTAATTTAAGGAGCTGGAAATGATCAACTATAGATTTGCAGCACTGAGCTTGGCCCTTGCCGCACTGGGCGCCACCGGATGCGCAACCAAGAATTATGTTCGTTCCCAAACCGCGCCTCTCATCGAACACACTGACCAGTTGGACGCGAAGACCGCAGCCAACAATCAGAAGATCCACGAGGTCGACGACCGAACCCAGGCTGGCATTCGCCAGGCGCAGTCCGCCGCCGATGCCGCCGGCCAGAACGCACAAAGCGCCACCACCGCAGCTGGCACCGCGCAATCCGCTGCCGTTGACGCTGTTCATCGCGCCGACTCGCTCGACGCCGTGATCAAGGATCTCGACAGCTACAAGCCAGTCTCCAACGTCACAGTCAACTTCGGCTTCGACAAGGCCGTCCTCACAGTCGAAGACCGCGCCTCACTCGACACCTTCGCCACTCAGGTCGGTTCCGCGCAGAGCTTCATCCTCGAAGTCACTGGCAGTACCGACGCGACCGGCCCCGCGCAATACAACTACGACTTGAGCCAGCGTCGCGCCGACGCCGTGGTCCAATACCTCGCCTCCAAATACGGAATCGCCGCGCACCGCTTCTATCTCATCGGCATCGGCAAGGATAAGGAAGTCGCCTCCAACACCACTGCCGACGGCCGCCGCCAGAATCGCCGCGTAGACGTGCGCTTGCTCACCAACATGTCATCTTCTCCTTCGAACACCCAAACCGCCAGCACCCGCTAGCCCGCATATCTCACGGGCGGATTGTGGATTGGGGTGATTTTGGGCGAAGAAAATAGCTGGAAAGGCCGTCTTTTCTGTGTCATAACTACGTTATCGAAGCGTGGTTCTGGCTGCGGAA